>Ga0265342_10002216_pt1 | contig 17065 bp, 15 predicted proteins | sample 4CB327metaG_FD_203125 | JGI IMG/M metagenome (GOLD analysis project Ga0265342, IMG submission 203125) | Rhizosphere microbial communities from Carex aquatilis grown in University of Washington, Seatle, WA, United States - 4-CB3-27 metaG | ecosystem: Host-associated > Plants > Roots >...
CACGGCGTCGGAGAGTTGAAACTCCATCTGGCGGCGCCCGGCTTCAGTATCGCGCAGTTCGCGCAGCCGGACCGCGATCCGGTTCAACTCGCTGGCGATGACGCCGAAGTTGTCGCGGCTGCTCCACTCCACCCGGTGATCCAGATTGCCCTGGGCAATTCTGTGGGTATCGCGGGCCAGCATGCGGATGGGCCGCAGAACAAAATACACAGTCCCCACTTCAATTACCGCCGCAGCAATGACGAAGATATATGCGATCCGGGACTGCCCCGCCGCTGCCAGGGCGCTGTGGGTGACGGCCACCAGCCCCACCGTCAGGCAGGCAAGCAGCACGCAGCCTAGAATCAGTCGCTGGGAAAGGTTGAGCATCGCCCGGTCTCCGTGACGGCAAAAGGTATCTTATCCATTCTCGCGGAAACAGCTCGAACGTGCAAAGGGCTTGCTTCTGCTGCTATAAAATCCGGCAGACGGCGAGAGCCTGATTGTGCCATTCGCAAGCCAGTCCTGGTGGCGCGGGATAGGCGACCAGCACCCAGTCCACGCCAAAGCCGGCCTTTAATCGCTCGAAATCCACAAGCTGGAAGCTGGACCAGCCCCGCTGAGCCTCCAACTGCCGCTTCCAGGCTGGACCTAGCCCGGGCGTCTTGGTCACCACGGAGGTGTCTTTGATGCCATCGGCCAACTGGCTGCGCTCCGCCAGCGCGCGAAAGCTGTGATAGTCCTCGCCGGGGGCAGCCATGTATCGGGGGTCCAGCGCGAAATACGCGTCCTCGGGGGTGTTGCGCCTGATCCAGTCGAAGGCTTGCAGCCAGGGATTGGCTGATGCGACCGATGGAAGCTCAAGGTGCGCGGATGCGGCGAAGAGTTGTCGTTGCGCCAGGAACATACTCCCATTGGCGACAACCAGGAAGATCGCCCAGCGCCAGAACTGCGTCTTGAGCACAAATCTGCCCAGGTATGCCCCGCCGATCAGCGTCATGAAGAGATAAACCAGATGCAGGTAGCGCATTGGCTCCAGGGCGCTAAGTCCAATCAACGACTGGGGTCCCAGGATAATCATGGCTGCCGACTGCTGGAAGATGCCGTAGAGGACAATTGCAGTTGCGAAACGCGCCAGCTTGACCTCGCCGCGTTTGGCGGCGACATGGGCTGCCAGCCAGAAGAGCAGCAGTGGCGCAATAGCGCCCAGCCACTCATACCACTCCCATTCGTAGAGGCGAAACCAGTGCCGGCTGTGCAAAGCCTCAAGCCATGGTCCTGAAGGGGGACCGAAGATCCATGCGAATGGAATAATCGCAGCCATCGGAGTCGCTCGTCTGGGAAGCAGCCGCGCGCACAGGACGCTGAGCCGCATACGCAGAGGATCGCAGAGCGTGAGGATCAGAAAGCAACAAAAAGAGATGCCCAAAGCGCCCATCATCGGGTGCAGCGCGAAGGCCAACCCTAGCAACGGCACGGCCTGCCAGCGTTTCTTGGCCAGAATCCGCGAGACAGCGACTAAGATCAGCGCGGTTGCCGGATTGCGCGGATGCAGGTGCTGATCCATGATGTAGAGCGCAGTTCCCGCCACCGGCAGAGTGAACATGGCGGCCACCATGGCGACTCCGGCCCAGCGGGCGGCAGTGTCTTGAAAGAGCCGGCAAACGATGCTCCAGCAGGCCCAGACGACCAGCAGGATGGAGATCGACTGCCAGAGCAGTTCCGACCAGGCCAGCGGAATCCCAGTCAGCCGCACAAAGTGCGCCATCCACGTGTCGAATACGCTGGCGCGCATCTGCAGCTTGAAGAAAGCCGCGTCGTGCGGGAAGAGAGCCGGATTCAAATCCGCCTTGACGGCGGTCAGGTAGACGCCGTCGTCTTCGATGCCGGGGTGGTACCCCATGACGCCGAAGCCAAGCACAGAGAACGTCAGGATCAACAAAAAATTACGATAGGAGGAATTATACACGCTCTTCTAACCCTGCTCTCGAATCTGAATATCTCTCTGCCCAGCGGGACATCAGCTTGTTCTTAGCAAACTATAATCCGAATTGTAGTGGACGATAGCTCAATATGTTGCCAGCGACGATAGACTCGATTGCCATCCCAGCGAAGACCCTGCCAGCGCTTTCGCCCCTTTCAGAAAGTGACGATGAGCAAACGAGGGAAAAACTGGCGCTGGTGATTCCCACGCTCTGTGAAGCAGACAACATCGGCGGCCTGCTCGACCACGTTCGCTCCGTGCTTGATCCCGTTGGGATCTCCTACGAAATTCTGGTCGTCGACGACGACAGTCCAGACGGGACCGGCGAAGCGGTATTGGCCATCTCCCGGAAAGACCCGCGTGTGCGCCTCCTGGTTCGCAAGGGGCAGAGGGGCTTGTCGGGGGCTGTCCTCTCTGGTTGGCAGAATACGGATGCGGGAATTCTGGGCGTGATGGACGCCGACTTGCAGCATCCGCCGGAGCTATTGCCGCAGTTGATTGCGGCCATCCAGGCCGGCAGTGACATTGCCATTGGCAGCCGCTACACGCCAGGCGGCGAGCTGGGCTCATGGAATCCGGTCAGGAAGTTGCTGTCGGCCGCCGCCGTTTGGGTTACCTGGCCGCTCCAGAAGGCGGGATTGCGGGCCAAAGACCCCATGTCTGGCTTCTTCATGCTTCGCCGCCGGTGCCTGGAGCAGGTCACATTCCAGCGCTTCGGCTTCAAGTTGCTGCTGGAGGTTCTGGTGCGCGGCCACATCGGATCTGTTGCGGAGGTTCCGTTTGCCTTTGGCAGCCGTTATCGCGGGGCCAGCAAAGCCGGCTTCAGGGTCGGGTGGGATTACGCGCGGCTGTTGGCAAGGCTCTACGCCTTACGACTTGCCTTCTGGAATCGGGGCTGAAACCTAGAATCGCATCTATCCAGAAAAAATTCGCTCTTCCAATCGTGCTATCCCACCCTTGCCGCAAATACAAAGGCGCGGCAAGGATGGGGCACCCATGATTGCGCCCTATCCATAAAAATGCACTAGAGCGCGGGCAGCAGTGCCCGCAGCAGCAGGAATGCACCGACTCCGGCAAAAAACACCAGTGCCATGCGGATGCCGGGTTCGCGGTTGACCTCGGGCACCAGGTCGGTGGCGGCCACGTAAAGGGCTACGCCTGCCGAGATGGGCAGTCCATACTGCACCAGCCCAGGAGCTAGCCCGATGACGAAAACGCCAGTCAATGTGGCTGCCGCCAGCGCAACCGCGGAGTTAAAGGCCGTAGTCCGGCTGCGCCCGCTGGCCAGCATCACAGAAGCCATGGTGAAGCCCTCCGGCGCCTTGTGAAGAAAAATCGCCAGAAAGATCAGCCAGCCCAGCCAGTTGGAGACAACGAAGCCGGAGCCGATAGCAACGCCGTCGAAGAGTGCGTGAACGCTGAGACCGGCCATGACCGAATTGCTGGTATGCCGGGAGACGAATTCGCCGGAATGCGTCTCCTCGCCGTAGTGGAAGTGTGCGTTGATGGTGTGTTCCAGCAGATGGATCACGCAATATCCGGCCATAATAAGAATCGGTCCCAGGCGTGGGCTGAGACGCAGGCCTTCAGGCATCATCTCCAGCAGTGCCGTAGCGACCAGAAAGCCGGCGCCCAGAGCCACAAAGTAGCGCAAATAGCGTTCCACGCCGCGGGCGCGCACCAGCACCAACCCGCCGGCCACATCGGCCAGCGAGGCAATTGTGCCGAGAATGAGGGAGAGCTTAAGCATTTGCAATTAACCGCTATGCCGGATGTGCATCACGTCGCCATCCTGCACCACGTATTCCTTGCCTTCCAGCCGCAGAGTGCCTTTGGCGCGCGCCGCTGCCTCTGAGCCCGCGGCCAGCAGATTGTCCCAGCGAATAGTCTCGGCGCGAATGAAGTGATGTTCAAGATCGGAGTGAATTGCCCCGGCGCCCTGCGGCGCCTTTGAGCCGGCCGGAATCGTCCAGGCGCGACACTCGTCCTCGCCGGCCGTAAAGAAGCTGATAAGCCCCAGCAACTCGTAGCTCTTGCGGATGAGCCGTACCAGGCCGCTCTCGTGCAGGCCATAGCTGCCCAGAAACTCCGATGCCTCCTCGTCGTCCATCTCGGCAAGTTCTGCTTCCACTTTGCCGCATATTGCTGTAGCTCCTGCGTTCGGCCGGTGGGCAACTTCGTCCAGCTTGAAGCGGCTCACGGCTGCCTCCAGGTCCGTTCCCAGTGTGGTGCTTTCGCCGATGTTCAGCGCGTAGAGGATAGGTTTCTGCGAGAGGAACATGAAGCCCTTGATGAGCTTCTTCTCCTCGGGAGTCATCTCCAGTTCGCGCAACGGCTGCTCTTTTTCGAGAGCCGCTTTGGAGCGGATCAGCAGAGCCTGCTCACGCTCCAGTTCGCTGGTGCGTCCCTTTTTCAGGTCCTTCTCCAGGCGCTCCAACCGCTTCTCAACCTGTGTCAGGTCGCTGATCATGAGGTCGAACTCGACGTTTCGGATGTCGCGCAACGGATCGATGGGGCCGATATGGGGAATGGAGTCATCCTCGAAGGCGCGCAGGACGTGAATTAGCGCGTCTACCTGGCGCAGGCTGGCAAGGAACGCGGTCTCCTTCAGCGCCTCCTGACCGATGGCCGCCACGTCAACGTACTCCACCGAGGCGTATGTGGTCTTCTTCGGCGAGTAGAGCGCAGAGAGCTTGTCCAGCCGCTCGTCGGGCACTCGAGCCACGCCGATGTGCTCCTGGCGCGAGTGGCCGCGGTCGTCGAGCCTAGCCTTGGTCAGAATCTTGAAGAGCGATGTCTTGCCTACCTGAGGCAGACCGATGATGCCAGTCTTCATGCACGTCCCATGATGGCCCCGGCAGGATGAAATGCGGGCGCGAGGACCACTTCGATGATACAGGAGTGTGGAACAGGGATCGGAAGCCGGCGGCTACTAGTTGCGCTTCAGCGCCCTCTTCAGTACCGCTTCCAGCCCCGCCTTTACCTCGGCGTACTCGCCCGGCGAAATGGTGCCTGAGGCTTTTTCGCTCTCCAGGGTAAACAGCTCATCTTTGAGAATGCCCAGAAGAGCTGTGTTTCTGCTTGCAGGTGCTGCGGAGTGCAGTGAAGTCGTAGCTCCGGATGCTGCACTCTGAGCAGACAGGGTCGCGCCGGTCAACGCTGTTTGTTTGCGCAGCAGGAAGGCTGCGGCAGCCACCAGCAGCAGCGCAAAACCAGCCAGAATCCACCATTTGTATTTGGTGAGCGGATCGGGAGTGCCGATGGGGTTGCCGATTCCGCCGCCGGGCTGACTGCCGGGTGCGCCGGTGGCCTGACTGCCCTGAGCGCCCTGATCTTCGCGCGGCATCGATCCGCTGCCGGAGACGGTGAATTCAAGCGCTTTGCCGGGAAGCGCGTTTCTGGAAACATAAGTTTGAAAACCGGGATCCTGCGGCGCGGACTGAAAGACCGATCCCGCGCCCGCTGCAAAGGTCATGCTCTTGGGCAGTACTACCCATACGGTTCTGGCCGGTATCGAGACTTGAGGATGGAAGGTGAACTTGCCCTCGCCGTAGGGCACCTCATATTCGATTTGAAAAAGCGTGCCTTTCTCATTGTCGTCGGGCTGAATGGGGAAGTTGATGGCGTAGTGGCCTTTGGGACCGTCGGGGTCCAGCTTGACCGTGGTGGGCAGGCTGCTGGCGCCGGGCCGCTGTGCTGAGACGCCCTCCACCACCGCCCCAGCCGGCAGCACCAGTTCAAAGGAGCGCGGGCTCCATTGGGTGCGGAGCGGCATGCTGGTGTTGTGAACGGAGTAGCGTTCGACGACCCGAAGCTGCCCATTGCTGGCCTCAACAACACCCACCACATCCTCATCGATAGCTACTCCATCGACCTTTGCGGCCACGTCGTAGACCGTGATGTCGCCGGGCGAGCCGCCTTGTGGCGCAGCGATGAAGTAACCGGCGCCCTGATGAGTTGCCTGCACCAGAGCGGGTCCGTTGATAGCGGCATTCAATGAGTAATGTCCGCGGGCATCACTGGTTGTGCGAGCTATCTCGCTCATACCGGTCATTGGGTTTACCAGAACAACCGTGTCGCCGGACGCGGGCTTGCCGGTGGTCTTGTTGGTCACCGTGCCGGTAATGGGAGCAGCCTGGGCCAGTGCGCCCGCGAGAAACAGGCTTAAAACTAAGATACGGCGTACAAACTGGGTCGATTTCATTGTCGTGTGAGAGTCCTCTTGTGAAGCGATTGGTTCCGTCTTATGCCTGCAGCAAATGCTCGATCTCAGCCATCAGCAGCGCCGTTTCGTTTTCAAGCTGTGCCCGCTGCACCACGAAATCCTCTTCAGGATACTTGCCGGCACGGTACTCGAAGTTCAGGTCGCGCAGGTTCTCATAGAGCTGCTCCTTGCGCTCCAGCAGATAGTCGAGGCGGGTCTTCTCGCGCTGGCTGGCGAAGACGTTCTCAGGCCAGAAGGTGTAAAAGACGAGGATGAGCGCCAGCAGCGCCCCGCAAATCAGTCCCAGCGATTCAGTCATGGCCTAAATACCTCCGTCATCGCCCGTTTCACGGCGGATTTTTTCGCGTAGCGCATCGGTGGCCGGGTCGGAGGATCGGGCCGCAGACTCCATCTTGCCTCTCGGCTTTCCCCAGCGCCGGATGAGCAAAATTGTGCCCAGCAGCGCCGCCGCGAAGACAGCGAATGGCGCAATCCATGCTACTAAATCAAAACCATGGCCGGTGGGCGCGGCCAGCACCGTGGCGCCGTACTTGGCGGCGAACGACGCCAGTATCTCCTGGTCGCTCTTGCCGGCTGCGATGCCCGCTTTCAGCTCGGTGAGCTCCTGGCCCGACGACGGGCAGCCCACGTGGTTGCACTCACCCAAAATCTCCGCGCAGCCGCAGGTGCACATCAGCCGGTGGTTCAGGTTGGTGAAGCGAGAGCCGGCATCCGTGGCGCCCAACGAGAAGCAGACGGCCACAGCCAGCGTGAGCGCCTGCACGCCTTTAATTAAAAAAGTAAAACGTGCGCGAGCACTCCTCATGGGTGGGCTCCCTTCTGCGCAGTTGGTTTCAGGCTGGGAATCAGCGCTACCAGCGTTCCGAAGACCATCAACGCCACTCCGAACCAGATCCAGCCCACCAGCGGATTCAGGAAAGCCTTGATAATGGGCTGGCCGGTATCGGGATTGGTGCCCTCATAGACCACGTACAGGTCCCATGCGGGAACAGAGTGGATGGCGACCATTGTCTGAGGCTGCTCGCTGGCCAGGTAGACGCGCTTTTCCGGGGACATCTGGAAGGACTTTTTGCCGTTTTTGTAGACGTCCAGCAGGGCATATTCGGAGTTGTAGTTGAGGTTCGAGTCCTGAGTAAAACCAACGCACTCCAGCGTGTACGGGCCGACGGAAATCTTGTCGTGCAGCGCCAGCTCGCTTTCCACATTGCGGTTGAAGGCCGAACCAGCCAGGCCAACCACCACAATCACCACGCCGATGTGGACGATGTAGCCACCATAACGGCGGGTGTTGCGGCGGGTGAGCAGCCAGGTTGCCGCCAGGAAATTGCGCCCACTCTGGCGCGCGATGACGCCAGCTCCGCGCACGAACTCCGATAGGATGGCGGTAAAAACCGTTGCCGCGGTCGAGATTGCTACCAGCGCGTAGAAGTTGCCGGTGTCGAAGGCGCCGTCTTTCCAGGGTGCAACCCCAACGGCTAAGCACACAACCACGGTTGCCCAAAACACAATCACCGGCAGCACAAAGTTGCGGCGAATGGCGCGGAACGATGTGGCTCGCCAGGGCAGCAGAGGCCCTACGCCGGTGAGGAACAACAAAAAGATGCCGATGGGCACGGCCACGCGGTTATACCAGGGCGCGCCCACCGTGACCTTGGTGCCCTGCACGTATTCGCTAAGGACGGGAAAGAGCGTACCCCACAGAATGACAAAGCAGGCCATGAGCAGAACCAGGTTGTTAAAGAGGAAGCTGGACTCGCGGCTGACCAGCGATTCGACGCGCTGTTCGCTCTTTAGGTGGCTGCGTTGCAGGATGAAGGTGAAGATGCAGACCGCCAGCACGATCACCATGAAGGTTACAAACCAACTGCCGATGGACGACTCCGCAAAGGCGTGAACCGAACTGACCAGGCCGGCGCGGGTGAGCAGCGTACCCAGTAGCGTGAGCAGGAAAGTAGAAAATATGAGCCACACATTCCAGCTCTTCATGATGCCCTTCTTCTCCTGCATCATTACGGAGTGGAGAAAGGCGGTGCCAGTAAGCCAGGGCATGACGCTGGCGTTCTCCACCGGGTCCCAGCCCCAGTAGCCGCCCCAGCCCAGAACGGCGTAGGCCCAGTGCATGCCCAGGAAGATGCCGCAGGTCAAAAACAGCCAGGTCACCATGGTCCAGGCGCGCGTTATCTTGATCCACTTCTCGCCGGGGTAGCGCATCATCAGCGCTCCCAAGGCAAAGGCGAAGGGAACCGAGAAGCCCACGTAGCCCAGGTAGAGCATGGGCGGATGAATCACCATCTCCGGATACTGGAGCAGGGGATTGAGGCCGTTGCCGTCGTCGGGAATGACGCCCTGATAGAGCGCAAAGGGCGGCGCGGCAAAGTTGAGCACCGCAAGGAAAAAGACCTGTATTCCCGCCATTATCGTCCCGGCGTATGCGTAGAGCGTGACGTCGGATTTATGCGTCAGCCGCAGGACAAATCCATACATGCCGAGCAGCCAGGCCCACAACAGCAGCGAGCCCTCCTGGCCGCTCCACAGCGCGGAGAACTTGTAGGCCGCGGGCAGGGCGCGGTTGGAGTGCTCCATGATGTAAGTGATTGAAAAGTCGTTGGTAAAGACCGACCAGATGAGGGCAAAGGCGGCCGCCGTGACGGCCACAAAGCCGGCAATTCCGGCCCGGCGGGCCGTGTCAGCCAGCCGCTCCGGCTGGATCGGCGCCGGTTGCCCGGTGGCCAGCAGGCGCAGGGCCACGGTCCCTGCCAGCAGATTGTAGGCGGCCAGCGCCAAAGCAATAAGAAGAGCAAGACTTCCAAAGGCTGCCATCAGGGCTCCCCGATGATTTTCGCATGTTGGGGGGTGCCAAAATGGCCTCCCAACGAAGCAATTCTCAATCCATCATAGGCTGTCTGGGTGTGATTTAGCTCACACTTCTCCTGAAAAATGGACAGAAAAAACGAGGGTTACGGGTGCCCCGTTGCCTATGCGAAGAGGAACTCCTTGTCGCGTAATTCTTTGATGGTGTCGCGCAGCTTAGCCGCTCGCTCGAACTCGAACTTCCGGGCCGCATCGCGCATTTGGGTCTCCAGCGTGGCAATGGTCGCGTCGAGTTCGGCCTGCGAGGCGAACTCCGGCAGGCTGGCCATCTCTTCCTCGGCCACATCGCCGTATTCGGCCTTGAGAATCTGCGCCAGTCCCATATCGACCGTACTGATGATCGACTGCGGTGTAATGCCGTTCTCCTCGTTGTAGGCCCGCTGGACGGTCCTGCGGCGGTCCGTCTCGTCGATGGCCCGGCGCATGGAATCGGTGACGCGGTCGGCGTAGAGAATGGCGCGGCCTTCGATGTGGCGCGCTGCCCGGCCCATGGTCTGGATCAGCGAGCCGGCGGAGCGCAGAAAGCCCTCCTTATCGGCGTCGAGAATGGCTACGAGCGAGACCTCGGGCAGGTCCAGGCCTTCGCGGAGTAAATTAATGCCGATGAGCACGTCGAATTCGCCCTTGCGCAGGCCGGCCAGCAGCTTCACCCGCTCCAGCGTTTCAATTTCCGAGTGCATGTAACGGCAACGGACGCCGACCTCGGAGTAGTAGCCCGCCAGGTCCTCGGCCATGCGCTTGGTCAGCGTCGTTACCAGCACACGCTCGCCGCGCTTGGCGCGGTCGCGGATCTCGGCCAGCAGGTCGTCGATCTGCCCCTTGACGGGGCGAATCTCGACCTCCGGATCGACCAAGCCGGTGGGGCGGATGACCTGCTCGACGACCACTCCGGCTGATTTGGTCAGCTCATACGGCCCCGGCGTGGCCGAGACGTAGATGGCCTGATGAATGCGATTCTCGAACTCCTCGAACTTGAGCGGCCGGTTGTCCATGGCCGAAGGGAGCCGAAAGCCGTAGTCGACGAGATTTTGCTTGCGGCTGCGGTCGCCGAACCACATTCCATGCACCTGGGGAATGGTGGCGTGGCTTTCGTCGACAAAGAGCAGAAAGTCGCGGGGAAAGTAGTCGAGCAGCGTGGGCGGCGGCTCGCCCGGAAGGCGGCCGCTGAAATGCCGGGAGTAGTTCTCAATCCCGTGGCAGTAGCCCATGGACTTAATCATTTCCAGGTCGAAGCGCGTGCGCTGGTGGATCCGTTGTGCCTCGACCATGCGGCCCTGAGACTCGAGTTCAGGCGCCCAGGAATTCAATTCGGCCACGATGGAGTCGATGGCCTGGGCCTTCTGCTCCGGCTGCACTACGTAATGGCTCTTGGGATAGATCGGCAGCCGCGAATACTTCTGCTTTACGGTGCCGAAGAGCGGGTCGATTTGTGAAAGAGATTCGATCTCGTCGCCAAACATCTCAATGCGGTAGGCCGCCTCGTCATAGGTCGGGAAGACCTCGATGACGTCGCCGCGCACGCGGAAGGTTCCACGCTTGAAGTCCACATCGTTGCGTTCGTAGAGGATTTCCACCAGGCGGCGCGTGATGTCCTTGCGGCTGATGCGCTGGCCTTTTTCGAGCAGTAGCAACATGCCGAAGTAGGCCTCCGGCGAGCCCAGGCCGTAGATGCAACTGACCGAGCTGACGATGATGGAGTCGCGCCGCTCAAAGAGGCTCCGCGTGGCCGAGAGGCGCAGCTTGTCGAGCTCCTCGTTGACGGTGGCTTCCTTTTCGATATACAGGTCGCCCGCCGGAATGTAGGCCTCGGGCTGGTAGTAGTCGTAGTAGCTGACGAAGTATTCGACCGCGTTCCCAGGGAAGAACTGCTTGAACTCGTGATAGAGCTGCGCCGCGAGGGTTTTATTGTGGGCCAGGATCAGCGCCGGGCGGTTGGAGGCCTCGATGATCTTGGCCATGGTGAAGGTCTTGCCCGATCCTGTGACTCCCAGCAACACCTGGTTGCGCTCGCCCGCCGCGAGGCCACGAAGCAGCTCGTCGATTGCCCGCGGCTGATCTCCCTTCGGCTTATAGCTGGTGACGAGCTGGAAGTCCATGGAGAAGAGTATACCGCAAGGGCGAAGATGGGGCGAAAACAAGGGGCATGGATCAGGGGTTAGTGAGCTGAAGGCGGGTAAGGTCCGTGTGTGCATGGACCACCCATGTATGCCTATAGGTGGACGAAAGAGCGCGATTCTGTCGCCCTCTATGCGGACGAAAACGCGTGATGGAGTGCAAAGAGAGAAAATGCCGGCTTGCAGGGGTACAAAAGAGGCGCAAATGTAGGGTCAGAGAACCATATCAGGTGTGAAAAATAACAAAAATAGCTCGTTATTGAGCGTTTCTAGCGCATTTTTAGCGCGTTTTGCGGGTCATTTTGGGCAGGTTTCGAGGCCGGGACGGGAGGGATTGGGACATCCCCATTTGTGACGTGAATCACCTGCGGGGCGGAACGGCGGCCCGCATACTCGATCTGGGTTTATGATTCAGTGTTTGGCCGCAGAGGTGATTTATGGGCTCGAGTACGTCTCGCCGTGAATTTTTGTCCACTGGATTATCCGCAGGTTTGGCGCTGCCTGTCCTAGGCGCGGGCTCCCGCATGGGGCTTGGGTTGCCGCCCGGGGAACCGGAAGCGAAAGCTGGTTCGCCGGTCAAGCTGGAGTACAGAACGCTGGGGCGTACCGGACTGAAGGTGACGACGGTGGGCATGGGATGCATGATTACCTCGGACCCCAGCGTGATTGAGCGCGCAGCCGACATGGGCATCAACTACTTCGACACGGCGCGCGGCTATTCGCAGGGCAACAACGAGCGCATGGTGGCCGCGGCGCTGGGAGCCAGGCGGAAGCAGGTGGTGATTTCCACCAAGTCGCACGCGCCCAACAAGGTTGAGTTGCAGAAGCATCTGGAGACCAGCCTCAGGGAACTGAATACCGATTACATCGACATCTGGTTTCTGCATGGGCGGAACAGCCCGGCGGAGATTCCCGACGACCAGATCGAGGTGCAGCAACTGGCCAAGAAGCAGGGCAAGGTGCGCTTTACCGGCGTCAGCACGCACAATGGGCAGCAGCAAATTCTGCCCTGGATGGTTCAGAAGGGCACGTTCGACGTGGTGCTGACCTCCTACAACTTCACGATGGATGCGGGGATGGATGAGGCGATTGCGACGGCGGCCAAGGCCGGCATGGGCGTGGTGGCGATGAAGGTGATGGCCGGAGGGCTGCGGAGGCAGAAACAGGGCGATCCTCTCTATAAGAAGCTGACGCAGGATGGCGCGCTGCTGGCGGCGCTGAAGTGGGTGATCCACAAGCCGAATATCGCGACTACCATTCCCAGCATGACGGATATGGACCAGTTGGATGAGAACCTGAAGGCGATGGGGAATCCGTTTTCCGCCGGCGACGAAAAGCTGCTGTCCGCGCATCTGGATGCGATCAGGCCGCTCTACTGCCGAATGTGCGGCAAGTGCGACGGAGACTGCCTGAAGGGGCTGCCGGTGGCCGACGTGCTGCGCTTCCTGACCTATGCCGACGGCTATGGGCAGTTCGCGCTGGGGCGGGAGCGATTCATGGAGTTGAGTGCCGAGCACACCGCGGTGCGCTGCGGCGATTGCGCCGAATGCACGGTGAAGTGCCCTTACGGCGTCGAGGTCCAGAGCCGGATGGCGCGGGCGCAGGAGCTGTTTGCATGAAGACTGCCGGATTGCTGCTGGCTGTTCTGGTTGCGGTCGGCGTGGCTCGCGCGCAGGATGCGCTTGACTGCCATTTCGCGCCCGGATGGGAGGCGTCGGGGCCAATACGCCAGTATGTTGCCGATAATCTCTACGAGTACAAAGATGGCGCGGCGGACGGATACCTGATCAACGGCTTCGCCCAGATGCGGACGATCGAATGCAAGTCGGGCGGGGATACGCTGACCATCGACGTATCGGAGATGACCGACGCCGATGCGGCATATGGCCTCTTGACTGCCAACCGCGATCCCCGGCTGCCCATCGCAAAGATCGGAATGGGCGGTCAGGTGCAAGCTCAGAGCGCCCTCTTCGCCAAGGGCAAGTATTACGTGGAGATCGCCGAAGTGGCTGCCAACGCGGAGGCCGATCACGCCGCAACGATTCAGGCATTCGTTGCGAAGATACAGAATCGGCTGGAGGGCCGGGAGAGCGCTCCGGAGGCGCTGGAGTGGTTTCCCAAAGAGAATCTGGCCAGCGTCCGGCTGGTGCCGGAGAGCGTGCTGGGGCTGCGGCTGCTGAAGCGCGGTTACGTAGCGAAATACATGCAGGGGCAGGCGTTTGTGGTGCTGGAGGCTACGCCAGAATCGGCAGCGGAGGTTCTGAAGAAACTCAAGGAGCGCTTTGACGGCGCTACGCCGGCGCAGATTGGCGACGAGGCGTTCCAGGCCAAGGCGCCGTACCTGGAGGGAATCTGCGTCTTTCGCAAAGGGCGGTATGTGGCGGGATACGCGAACCTGCCCGAGACGCAGCAAGCGGCTACGCTGGCCGCGAAACTGGCTACACGAATTCCATAAATGCCTCCACGATACAATGCACTCAATCAAGGAGGTTGTATGCGCAGGATTTTTCTCGCCGTTCTAGCCGCGGTCTTTGCCGCATCGCTGGCCGCCCCACTGGTAGCTCAGGGTGCGCCGCCCCAGGGAAGCGCCGGCCAGCCGTACACCATCGAGTATTACTACAAGGCTCAATGGGGCCATCAGCAGGAGTTTCTTGAGCTCTTCCTGAAGAACCACTACCCGCTGCTGAAGAAGATCCAGACTACCGGGCGCATTCTGTCGATCAAGATCGAGGCGCCGGCCTACCACACCACAGAGGACGGCCGCTGGGACTATCGCGTGACTATCCGCTACAAGGACTCGACCGTAGCTACCACCGCCAATCCCGACGAAGAGGCCTTCATCAAGGAGTTGTGGCCGGACCAGGCGACGTATCAGAAGGAAGAGCAGCGGCGGTTTGAGATTCTGCTGGGCCACTGGGATCTGCCGGTTACGGAGATTACGCCGGGGAAGAAGTGAAGAGCAGGGAATAAGGATAGGGAGTGGGCAGTAGCCGCCCGACTCAGTCGTTCCGGTGCTGCCACTGGTGTACAAGGTCTTCGGCGGCTTCGGGCCACTCTGGAAACTCAAAGTGGAAGCCGGCGCGGAGCAGGCGGCCGGGAACGGTGCGGCAGCTCTGGAGCACCAATTCGGCTTCGGTTCGCATCAGGAAGGCGCCAAGGTGTATGGCGAGCGAGGGCGCGGGCAGGCCGTTGGGTACGTCCCATGCGTCGCGCAACGCCTCCATAAATGCATGGTTGGGCAGGGGATTGGGCGCGGTAATGTTCACAGGTCCATCGATCTCCTCGTGGCCGACAAGGAACTCCACGGCGCGGGCGTAGTCGGCCTCATGAATCCAGGAGACGAACTGGCGGCCGCTACCCTGCTTTCCACCCAAACTCAGCCGGACAAGATTGGAAAGTACGCCAAAGGCGCTTCCCAGCGTGGGGCTGAGGACAACCCCGCTGCGCAAGGCTACCTTGCGAGTGCGAGGTGTTTCGGTTGCGAAGAAGGCGGCCTCCCAGTCGCGGATCACGCGCTGGGTAAATCCGCGACGGATGGTCCAGGGTTCGGCTCCTGCTCGCGCATAGCCCTCCAGGCCACTGGCCTCATCCATTGGCAGATCGACGCCCTGCGCATCCAGGATGCGCTGATAGAGAGTAGCCGCCGAGGCGTTCATCCACACTCTAGGCGGATCGGAAAGTCCGGCGATTACTTCATTCAAAAGCCGCGTTGACTTGATGCGAGAGGCGTAGATCTGCTGCCGGTTCTCCGCAGTGTAGCGGCAGTTCACGCTGCGCCCGGTCAGGTTGATGCAGACGTCGGCGCCTTCCAGGGTTTCAGTCCAGGGGCCGATCTCAGTACCATCCCAGTGAACGGTGTGCCAGGGCGCGGCATACGGCCCGCGGGTCAGCACGATGACATGATGGCCGCGTTCCTGAAAGTGGCGCGCAAGCGCCTGGCCGACCTGCCCGCTGCCGCCGGGCAGCACAATGCGCAAGGGGCGCGGAACGGCCATGGGGAGAATCTGCATGGATTCAGCGTACAGCGTTTATTGCTTCTTGGGCGGGAAAGGATAGCCCCGGAGCAGGAGCCGGCGGCGGTAGGCGCGATATTCGCGGACGATAACGAGGATGATCAGTCCGATGACAATCAGCGGAACGAAGAGAATCCAGCCGGGCTGGACGACGCGATCGTTGCCGACGAGGACCGATTCAGGAGCGCGTACGCTGCCAAACAAGGCCACCATATCCTTGCCGACGGAGACGTTTTCGCCCAGCCGGACGACGCCGAAGAAGCTTACCAGGTCCTTGCCGATGGAGACGTTGTCCTCTGCCGTGACTTTGCCGAAGAAATTGACGACATCGTTAGTGGCGATGCCGGCCAGATGGATATTTCCGAAGAAAACCACGATGTCGCCAGTGACCTGTCCCTCGACGTCTACGCTGCAAAAAAAGCAGACGGCGTCGTGAACCGTGGCATCGCGGGCTATGTGGATGTTGGAGCCGAACTGGACCGCGTCCTGGCTGGCGAAGGCGGGGGTGGTGGCGACGGCAAGAGCGGCGCCGAGCAGGCTAACGACTAGCAATCTCTGGATCATGTGGGCGGCCCTTTCTATGGTACGCGCAACCCGGCCGGAAAGTTCCGGCCAAGATTCTATAGCTCAGCGAATCCGGTTGTTCGCAGGGCTGAGGACGGCTGTCCACTCCGCCGCGGAGTCCACCAAAACGTCAGGCGGGATCTCCATCAGGTTCTGCGGCCCGAATCCGAAGGCGCATCCCAGGCTCCAGACTTTGGCGTTGCGCGCCGTCTGCACGTCTACCTTGCTGTCGCCGATCATCACCGTCTCTTCCGGACGGGCTCCGGTCTCTTCCATCAGCGAACGCAGCCCCATCGGATCGGGCTTCTTCGCCGGAAAGCTGTCACCTCCGTAGATGTGCAGAAAGTAGCCAGCCATGCCCAGCCCCTCGCAGATGCCCTGCGCAGGGCGAACCGGCTTATTGGTCAGCACGGCCATAATTCTGGGGGTTCCGCCCTGTGCGTCGTGCAGGTTCTTGAGCGCTGCCAAGGCCTCAAGCACCCCGGCATAGGCATAGGTGAAGTCCAGTTCGTGCTCGCGATAGTACTGGAGGAAAAAGGCGTAGGCGTTGGCCAGTATATTTTCGTCAATCTGGTCGAGGGGGATACCGTCTTCAAAGGCGAGCGATTTGCGCATCAGCACCGGCGCGCCGTTGCCGACGAAGCCGGCGATGACCGGATCGGGCAGCGGGGAGCGTCCGAAGTGGGCCAGCGTGGCGTTCACGCTGTTGCACAGATCCTGCGCGGAGTCGATCAGCGTGCCATCCAGATCGAAGACCAGGAGCTTCAGTTGCTCGACGGGAATCGGGTGAAGAACGCGAACCATGTTTCCAGTGTAATGGGGAGCCGCAGGCCGCCGGCCCGCAAGCCGAAATGGAATTGCGGCGCAGTCTGGCTTATGGAGGATTTACTAAAGCTTCCAAACGGGCTTTGCGATGGAATGTCCCGCCGGGCACTCCAAATGTCCCCAGCGCCAGGTTTCGACATCGGCTTTGCGCTCCACTATGGTGGTATCTGGACTCCATTGTGCGAAGAGCGGTACAAGAGCCTGGCAACCTACCTCGCCGCACCCGAGCAAAGGGCCGTCCATCGAATCGCGGATTGGGTCTGCAAGTACCACTAGATAGCGAGGGCTGTGACGGGGGTGATTTTTATCTAGAAAATAGGTTTCTACACTCTTGCATAGTCGGCATACCACGGCTATCGCGTGAGAACGATTGGGTTGCGTATCTGGATTGGCAAATAACCAACCGATCATTCCTTTCGGGAGCAGCATGGGCGCGCCGCAACCTTTGCATTGAAGCTCATAATGGAGGATGGACTCATCCATAGTGGTC
>Ga0265342_10002217_pt1 | contig 17060 bp, 15 predicted proteins | sample 4CB327metaG_FD_203125 | JGI IMG/M metagenome (GOLD analysis project Ga0265342, IMG submission 203125) | Rhizosphere microbial communities from Carex aquatilis grown in University of Washington, Seatle, WA, United States - 4-CB3-27 metaG | ecosystem: Host-associated > Plants > Roots >...
GCTCGCCTGCCCGTTTACGAGCTAACCCCGCAGCAGGCCTCGCTGGAGGAAGCGTTCATGCGGCTCACTGACGACTCCATCGACTTCCGTTCCCACAACACCACCAAGGAGGTGGCAGCCCGATGAGCGCCGTATCAGTCCGTGCCGACCGGGTACCCGCGCTGAAGGTAACCCAGCGCCGAGTGCTGCGGTCCGAGCTGACGAAATTCCGTTCCCTGCGGTCGACCGTCTACACCATGGCCACCGCGGTCGCGCTGATGATCGGCCTCGGCGCGCTGTTCTCGGCGGTGACCGCCAGCCAGTACAAGACGGGCGCGGCAGGCATTGACGCCGTCAGCACCAGCCTGAGCGGCACCATCTTCGCCGTGGTGGCGTTCGGGGTACTCGGCGCGCTCATGATGAGCGGCGAGTACAGCACCGGCATGATCCGCTCGTCGCTCACCGCCGTCCCCCGCCGCCTGCCGGTCCTGTGGGCCAAGCTGGGCGTCTTCGCGGGCACGGCATTCACGGCCTCGCTGGTCGCCAGCTTCGTCTCCTTCTTCCTCGGCCAGGCACTGCTGAGCAGCCACCACCTGAACGTGGCCATCACCGCTCCCGGTGCGCTGCGTTCGGTCGTCGGGGCCGCCCTGTACGTGACCGTGGCCGGCTTGCTCGGGGTCGCCCTGGGCGCGCTGTTCCGCAACACCGCCGCGGCGATCGCCACCTTCACCGGCGTGTTCTTCGTGATCCCGCTGCTGGCCGGGCTGCTGCCCGCTTCGATCAGCGGTCACGTGACTCCGTACCTGCCCTCCAACGCGGGCGAGGCGCTCTGGGCCGGGGCGTCCAACCTGCAGCACGCGCTGTCGCCCTGGACGGGATTCGCGCTGCTGTGCGGCTATGCTGTGGTCCTTATCGGCGCGGCGGCCTGGCGGCTGCGACGAGCCGACGCCTGACCAGGGACACTAATAGGCATGAGGGCGCTCCGGCCGACCGGATACCCAGCGGCTCGCACAGCGGGCCGCTGGGTATCCGACGTCCTGCTCACCTTGCTGGCCCTGGTGACGACCCTTCCGGCGCTGCCGCGCGACAGCACCCGGATGCACGCGGCGGAAGTCGTCGTGCTCGTGATCTCGGTCGCGCCGCTGCTCGCCCGGCGGATCTGGCCCCTCCCGGTGTTCGGGTGGATCCTGCTCACCGCCATCGCCGCGGGATTGTGGTCAAGGAGCGCGATCGACGGCCCGGCCCTGCTCATCGCCCTGTATACCGTGGCGTCGAGGCGGCCGCGCAAGGACGCGCTGGTCTGCGCCGGCCTGCTCGAGGTCGTCGCGGTCACCGCCCTGCTGCTGTATGCGAACAGCAGATGGTGGTTTGACGCGATCTTCCTCTCCGGCATGGTCGCCGCCGCGCTCGGGCTCGGCCTGTACTTCGCTGCCCGCCGTGCCTACCTCGCCGAGCTGCATGACCGGGCGGAACGGCTGGAACGCGAGCGAGACCAGCAAGCCGCGCTCGCCGCGGCCGCCGAACGCGCCAGGATCGCCCGCGAAATGCACGACATCGTCGCCCACCACCTCACCGTCATGACCACGCTGGCCGAAGCGGCGGTCGCGGCGTCGGCCAGCTCGCCGGAAAAGGCCACCGACGTCATGCGCAGCGTGGCGGTCACCGGGCGCCGGGCCCTGGCCGACACCCGACGGCTTCTCGGCGTCCTGCGCGAACGCGACGGCGCCGGCGTCGTCGCCGGCAGCGCCGAGGCCCTGCAGCCGGTGCCCGATCTCAGCCAGCTGGACGCCCTGATCGAGCAGGTCCGTTCGGCTGGACTGGACACCGCACTGGAATTGCACGGGCAGGCACCGGACGTACCCGCGGGCGTACAGCTCGCGGTGTACCGGCTGGTGCAGGAGGCCCTCACCAACACGCTCAAGCACGGCGGGGCGGGCGCCCGCGCTTGCGTGCGGCTGAGCTTCGAGCCTGGCGAGCTGCGCGTCGACGTCAACGACGACGGCGCGGGCAGCGCCGCTCCCGCGGCGGCGGGCGTCGGCGGCGGCCTGCCCGGCATGCGCGAACGCGTACGCGCCTACGGCGGTGACGTGCAGGCAGGCCCGCGCCAGCCCGCGGGCTGGGCCGTCACGGCGCGGCTGCCGCTGGACAACGGGGGAACCACATGATCCGGGTACTGCTCGTCGACGATCAATCACTGCTCCGCATGGGGTTCCGGCTGATCCTGGAGGCCGAGCCCGACATCGAGGTAGTCGGCGAGGCCGGGGACGGAGCATCCGGGGTCAGCATGGCCTCAGCCCTGCACCCCGACGTCGTGCTGATGGACGTCCGGATGCCGGGCATGGACGGGATCAAGGCGACAGCCTCGATCATCGAGGCCGACCCGGCCAGCAAGGTCCTCATCCTGACCACGTTCGACCTGGACCAGTACGTCTTCGCCGGGCTCAAAGCCGGCGCCAGCGGCTTCATGCTGAAAGACGCGCCGCCTGCTGAACTGCTCGCCGCCATCCGCACCATCGCCGACGGCGAGGCGGTCCTCGCGCCCACGGCCACCCGACGGCTCATCGACCAGTTCGCACCGTTGCTACCCGACCCGGGCAAGCAGCAAGACCGCGACGCGATGCTCGGCAAGCTCACCGACCGGGAACGAACCGTGTTCGCCGAGCTCGCCGCCGGGCGGTCCAACCGCGAGATCGCCACCGAGCTGCACCTCTCCGAAGGCACGGTCAAGATCCACGTCGGGCGGATACTGACCAAGCTCGGCCTCAGTGACCGTGTCCAGGCCGTCGTGCTGGCCTACGAATCCGGCCTCATCACACCAGGAAGCTGACCCGCCGCGCGGCGGTAACGGCATGACCGCGGTGTAGGAGTTCTCCGCGGGCGGCAGGTCGATCGACGCGAGCGCGCTCGGCACCGGCAGGAGCGATGTCACCGGCGCGGACAAGCCGCCGGTGCCCGAGGTCACCGCCCGCACGGCGTAGAGCGGCCCCGAGCCGGCTTGCGGCGTGACGACGATCGCGAACGGCTCCCGGGTGCCCGCTGGCCGCGGCACCGCGACCGCGAGGGTATGGCCGGCCGCGATCGTCACGGAACCGCCGCCCGGCGGCGTCGTGACGGTGCCGTCCGGGCCGATCACCGAGATGCTGGCGCGCGCGGCAGCCGACGGCGCGGTGAGCAGCAAGCCCACCGTGACCCCGCGGGCGGACGGGTTCCCGGCCACCACGCCCTGCTCGGTGACCGGGGGCACCGCCGTGGTGAACGCGCCCATTCCCGTGCCGGGGACGAGCACGCCCGCGACGATCGGCACGTTGGACGTCAGCCGCAGGCCGGCCGCGGCGGCGCCGAGCGAGTTGAGCGAAACGGGGGTGGCCGCTCCAGCCGACGCGTCGACCGGAGCGGAGGGAAACTGGGGCACGGCGCCCGCCGGGGTATATGCCACCACCTTCACCTGCGCGTCGGTCGATCCGGGCACCACCACGAATAGCTTGGCGGCACTGCTCGCCACGGTGAGGCCGGGGATCACCAGGGTTGTCGCCGGAGCGGCCGCCTGCGGCAGCCAGGCGCCACCCGAGGCGCCGCCCTGCCACACCGAGGCGGCTACCTGGCCCGCGGTGGTCTGCACGTGCAGGGCCAGCGCCTGGGAGCCGGACATGAACGGCGCGACGTTCTCCGTCACGAACTGGCCGGGCGCGACCGTGATGGCGTTGCTCAGCCCGTTCTGCTGACCGGTGTCCGTGAGGATGGTCACGTTCACGCTGGCCGCGACGTTTCCGGTGTTCATCAGGTACAGCCGGGTCTGCGTGGCGCCGTCGGACTGCCCGGCGCCCGCGAACCACATGTCAGATCCCGGATGCGTGCAGCTCACCAGCCCGGTGCCCGACGCGTCCGACTGCTCCGCCTCGAACCCCTCGGCCATCCGTCCGGTCGCCGCCACCGCGGCGCCGTCCCCGCCGGAGACTTGAAGCGTCTCCACCATGCCGGGCGCCCTGACGGACGGTTCCGTCGTCTTCGTTCCGGTTTCCGCTGACGCGGACGGCTTGCGTGACGGGGAAGCCGTGCTCGACGGGGTCGCCGTGCTCGACGAGGATGCTGCCCCGGAGGGGGAGGTCGTGCCCGACGGCGCGGCCTGGCCACTGGCCGGACCGTCGCTGGCGACAGGCGCGGCGACGATCGCACGGAACGTCGCGTCGCCCGCCGACGTGGCGGCGGCCGGCGCGGCAGCCGAGGCGCCATCAGCCGCGCGCGGCGGCAGCGCGATCATCGTGATGCCTCCGGCGGCGGTGCCCGCCGCGAGCGGCGGGCACGACCTGGCGATGGACCCGACGTCCGCGCTCTGACCGCCCTGGACGACAGTCCGGGCCGGAGCGGGCTGGGTTACCCAGCCGATCAGGAACACGACGAGGAGCGCGAGCAGTACTGCCCCCGGCAGGGCGATGCGGCGCATCAGGACTCACCGTTCCCGTCGGCGCGCTTGCCCGCTCCGCGCCAGCGGCTTGGCCGTCCGTGCTTGGCCGCGCGGTGCGAGTGCCGCTCCGGCCTGGATGACGGCCCGGCGAGCGGCCATGGACCGGACCCGGTGCCTGGCTCGGGCCGGGTGTCCCGGAAGCCGGGGGGGCCGGGCACGGCAGGCGAGTCGGCGACGACCGGCCACTCGCCGGACTCCCACGGTGGCAGGGGGGCGGGCTCGAGGTCAGCCTGCGTGGCCGGCTGACCGCCCGTCCGCGTCACCGGCTGGCCGCCGGTCCGTGCGGCGGGCTGGGCACCGGTCCGCGTAACGGGCTGGCCGCCGGTCCGCGTCACCGGCTGGCCGCCGGTCCGTGCGGCGGGCTGGGCACCGGTCCGTGCAGTGGGCTGGGCACCGCTCCGCGCAACCTGCTGGGCGCCGGTGGCCGCCGTCGGCTGGCCTCCGGACGGCGTCGCCTGCCGCTGCGGGCCGGTCTCCCACGGGTAGCGTGTCCCGGGCGGCGTCGCAGCCGGCTGCGGGCCGCTCGGCCACGGCGCGCGCCGCGGCCCCGTTTCCCACGGCGCCCGGGTCTCCGGCGGCTCCGCGCCGGGCACCGGGGTTTCCCGTACAGAAGCCTGCTGCCCGGTCAGCCGGGCGCGGGTCCCGTGCCCCCTGGTTTCCTCCAGTGGGCTGGTCTTCCACGCGTCGTCGAGCGAGGCGGTCGCCCAGGCGTCCGTCGCGACGGTCCGGTGACCACCGCTCCAGTCGCCCGCCATGTCCCACGGGGCGTCTTGTGGGTCGCCGTCCGGCAGGCCAGGCACGCTCACGAGCGCATCGGGGACCCCGCCGCCGACGCCGGCCGCGATGTCAACCTCGGCTCCGGCCGGCTCGCCCGCGACCGGGTCCGCTACCGGCACGGGCAGCTGGCCGGGGTGGCGCCTGCGGGCGAACCCGGGCCGGTCGGCGTCGCCCGCCGTCCGGGTCCCGGCACCGCGGAGCACGGCCGGCCGGACAGCCCGGCGGACGGAGTCCGCCCGGCGGCCGTTCCTTGCCTCGCGCAGCGCGGCAAGGCGCGCGGCCTCCTCGACGGGATCGGCGCGCTTACCGGGGAGCGCCAGCAGGCAGACGGCGAGCAGGGCGATGACCTCAAGGAACAAGGAAAGCTCGCGGGCCATGTCGTCGTGGGTGACCGAGAGCTGGCCGCCGCCCGGCGGCAGCGCGAACCCCTGGGCCCAGCCGTCGACCGGCGAGGCGAGCGGCTTGAGGGCGCGGCCGTTCAGTTTCGCGGTCCAGCCGCCGTACGGTTCAGCGAGCACCAGGGTGCCGCCGCTGGCGGGAACGGTGATCGCGCTTCCGTTCGGTGCGCTTGATGACAGCGCGGTCACCGTGCCGTCCGGCGCTACGGCGCGGACGCGCGCGACCGGGCCCGTAACCTGCCAGAGGTCGTAGGTCGGCGCCTTGCTCAGCGCGATCAGGCCCATCGCGGCGTCGAGCCGCTGGGCGAGAACGGGGCTGACCGGGCCGGGCAGCAGCACCCACCTGATGCCGAAGTCGCCGAGCACCAGGCCGGGATCGCCGGCGTCCGCGCCGTCCGGTGCGCCGAGCGCCGCGACCTGGCGGCTCAGTGCCGCTCCGGCGGCCGAGTCGATGCCAAGCTCGGGGTCGCCCAGGGACGGGTCCCCCTGGCGGACGACCGTGTAGTCAAGCCCGCCGCTCGCCAGGCCTCCGTGGTCGGGCCGCAGGATCAGGGTCCGGTACTGCTGGCCCGAGGTGGAGGCCGCGGCCACGAAGGCCGGAAGCACCGGCCCGGTGACGCTGCCAACCGGCCCCTGCACGCCGTCCTTCACCCAGTAAGCGGCGACGAGCAGCGGGGCGGTCGCCGCGGCGGCGAGCGCGGCGCAGGCGGCTAGCCGCACGGAGGGGCCGTACCCCGCGGACCGATGCGGCGCGGCGGGGGATTGCCCGCCGGACTTCGCGATCTCGCCAGAGTTCGTCACGATTTCCGTGAGCCGCTGCGCGGCGGGCGCGGACGCGAGCAGCAGCCCGAGTGCGGCGAGCGCCACCGCGACTCCCGGCCAGCCGTCGGACGCCTGGCCGCCGACGAGCGGCGTCACGCGGACCCGGCTGACCAGCGTGGCCGCGAGCAGGCCGGCGCTGGCCACGGTCCAGCCCGCGATGACAAGCCCGGTGCGCCGGCCGTGCAGCACGGTCGCGACCACGGCGAGCCCCAGCCCGACGGTCACCCAGAGCGGTGGCACGCCAGGGCCGCCGGGGCTGAGCGCGAGCAGCGCGGCCGGCGTAAGTCCCGTCGTGGTGAGCCCCCCGGGCGCCAGGCCAGCCTCGGACAGGAAGGCGGCCGGGTCGGCCAGCAGGTGCAGCGACCAGGGAAACAGCACGAAGAACGGCGTGACGATCACGATGGCCGCGTTCAGCGGGTCCGCCGCGGCGAGCCACCGCGTGGCGGCGAGCACGCCAATCGCGAATACCACGCCGAGCACCCAGGTGAGCGGGGCGAACGCGGACGCCAGGGCGATGAGCAGCCCGGTCGCCCAGGCGGCCCGGCGGGCCTGGCGCGGTGCGGCGGTCAGCATCCGGCCCGCGTTGAGGCCGATCAGCGGCAGCAAGGTGAACGCGGCCGACGTGCCAAGGCGCCCCGCCGCGACGGCACCGGTGGCCACGGGCAGCAGCGCGTACGACGCCGCGAGCAGCACCCGGGCCGGAGTTGCGGTGACGAGCCGGCGGCTGGCCAGGTAGGCGGTCAGGCCGGCCAGCGGCACGCTGCCGAGCAGCAGCACGTCCACCGCCAGCCAGGCCTGGCCGCCGAGGACGGTGGCGAGCGCGGCCACGATCGCCAGGTACGGCGGGGCGGACGCGGTGGAGCCGACGCTCACCGCGTGGAACCCGGCCAGGTATTTGTGCCAGAGGGCCGCGGCGCCGCCCCAGGCGGGCACGAGCGCGCCGCCGCCGAGCGGGCTGGCGCCGAGCAGCCTCCGCTCGGCGATCAGGGAGACGAGCAGCAGCGCGGTGACCAGCTGGACCCCGGGGTGCCCGATGATGCGGCGCATCACGGACTGGGTGTCTTCGAACTGCTCGTCCTCTTCCGACTCCTCCGTCGCCTGGTGGCGGCCGCCCGTGGCCTGCGGCGGCCCGTTGGAGATGAGCCCGGCGATCTTCTCGGCGAGCTTGTTGAGAGTGCGCGCGGGCTGGATAAACAGGCGGACGGCGGTATACCCCTCCGCCATGCCCCTGGCCCGGCGGCGCCGGGCCTTGAAGAGGCGGACCGGGTGCCCGAACAGCCACAGCACGGAGAACGCGTACGCCGCTGCCTGGTCAAGCTGCTTGGTGAGCAGGAAGTAAGCGGCGCGGACCAGGGACCCGATGACGCACCCGCCGACCACCCGGAGCATGGCGAGCAGCGGAAGGTTGACGGCCAGGACGTACAGCGCGTTCTGCCGGTCGAGCCGGCGGGCGTTGGCGCCGTCGATGGGCCTGCGCCGCCGCCCGGCGAGCTCATGGTGGTACACCACGGCGTCGGTGACCACCTGCACGCGCGCCCCGGCCGCCTGAACCCGCCAGCAGAAGTCGACGTCGTCGCGGAAAAGCCTGAGGCGGGGGTCGAACCCGCGGAGCCGTTCCCATACGTCGCGCCGCACCAGCATGCCCGCCGAGCCGACCGCGAGCACGGCACGCTTGTGGTCGTGCTGGCCCTGGTCAATCTCGCCAGGGTCGATGCCGGTGATGCGGCGGCCCGCCCGGTCGATCGACACGCCAACCTCGCGGAGCGTCCGCCGGTCCTGGCCGTCGAGCACCTTGGGCCCAAGGACCACGACCGTGCGGTCCCTGCTCGCCGCCCGCACCAAATGCTCGAGCGCGTCCGGGGCCGGCTCGCAGTCGTCGTGCAGCAGCCAGAGCCACTCGACGCGCGCCGGGCTCAGGTCAGTCGTGCTGGGCCGCCGCCGTGCGGCATGCCGCAGCGCAACCGTGACCGCCTCGCCGTACCCGGTGAGGCGGTCCATGCCGAACACCGCGTCCTGGCCGATCAGCTCGGCGAGGACGGCCCCGCTGCGATCCCGGCTTCCGGTGTCGACGGCGACCGTCTGCTCGACCGGGTAGGTCTGTGCGCGGAGCGCCTGGACGAGTCCGGGCAGCAAGCGAGCACCGTCATGCGACACGATGATCGCGGTAACGGTGTGCCGGGTTTGCGGGTTCGCAGACAAGTGGTCCAGTGGAGGTCGGTGACGATGGCTATCCCACGAGACGGCAGGCCGGGGTGGTCAGCCCTCCCCACAGGGACCCTGTGAACAATACAGCCCGTGCATGCACGCGGCACGATTACAGCTATATCTCCCGTATGTCCGGGCTTGCCCGGACATACGCTAGCCGACTTCCCGCTTAATGCGGCGGCGCTCCCGCTCGGACAGCCCCCCCCAGATGCCAAACCGCTCGTCGTTCTCAAGCGCGTACTCAAGGCACTCGGCCCGGACGTCGCAACTCCGGCAGACCCGCTTGGCCTCCCGGGTGGAGCCGCCCTTCTCTGGGAAGAACGCCTCCGGGTCCGTCTGCGCGCACAGCGCTCGGTCCTGCCAACCCAGGTCTTCCATGTCCTCAGGACGGACTTCAACCTGCGTCAGCGGGACGATGACCTCAGTCATAGCGCATCCTCCCTCTCGGAGCCCCCGGACGCTCACCGCCATTCCCGTAGCGGCGAGAATCACACCAATGAAATTACACCCGCGTGTCTTGCTTTAAGTCAAGCGAGGAAGGTGGTATTGGCCCCCAGCTTGTCCAGGATGCGTGGTAAGTCCCGCCAAAAAACTTCACTCCGTGCACTGCTGATTGCTGTGCGTGACGGAAACCGCGGTGCGGCGGGTCACCCCCACCGGAGATAATCAACTATGCGGATTACCGTGCTGGCCGGCGGGATCGGTGCCGCGCGCTTCCTGCGCGGCCTCCTGGCGGCGGCCCCCGAGGCGACGATCACCGTCGTCGGCAACACCGGCGACGACATCACCCTGTTCGGCCTGCGGGTCTGCCCCGACCTGGACTCAGTGATGTACACGCTCGGCGGCGGCAGCAACGAGGAGCAGGGCTGGGGCCGCGCGGGCGAGACCTTCAGCATCAGGGACGAGCTCGCCGCGTACGGCGCGGGCCCGGCCTGGTTCACCCTCGGCGACCGTGACTTCGCCACGCACATCCGGCGCAGCCAGCTGCTCGCCGAGGGCAGGCCCCTGTCCGAGGTGACCGGCATACTGTGCCAACGCTGGCAGCCGGGCGTCCGGCTGCTTCCGATGTCGGATGACCGGGTGGAGACCCAGGTCACCATCGCGAGTGATGCCGAACGAGAGCCTGGTTCCCCCGGCACGCAAACGATTCACTTCCAGGAGTGGTGGGTCCGGCTGCATGCGGCCGTCCCCGCGCAGGCGATTACCCCGGCCGGCGCGGACGTCGCCGCGCCCGCGCCCGGCGTCCTCGAGGCGATCGGGGACGCGGACTTCGTGCTTTTCCCGCCGTCCAACCCGGTGGTGTCAATCGGCCCGATCCTGGCCGTCCCCGGCATCCGGGCCGCGGTGGCGGCGAAGACCGTGGTCGGCGTTTCCGGGATCATCGGCGGCGCCCCGGTGCGCGGCATGGCCGACGCCTGCCTGGCCGCGATCGGCGTGGAGACCACCGCCGCCGCCGTCGCCGCGCACTACGGGGCCGGCCTCATCGACGGCTGGCTGGTCGACGAGCAGGACAAGGCAGCCGTCGACGACCCGGCACTCGACGGCATCGTGGTGCGCGCCCTGCCGCTCTACATGCGGGACCTGCCGTCGTCGGCCGCCATCGCCCAGGCGGCCATCGACCTAGCCACGGAGCTCACCCGATGACGAAGGCACCGGTTGACGGCACGCCCACCGCCCCGGCGCCATCCGGCCAGGCGCCGGGGCCGGTACAGGTTCTCGGCATCGCCGGGATACCGGAGATAACGCAGGGCGCCGATCTCGCGGCGCTGATCGTCGAGGCGGCGGTCGCCCCCGGCGGCCCCTGGCTGCTCGACGGTGACATCCTCGTGGTCACCTCGAAGGCGGTCAGCAAGGCCGAGGGCCGGGTCGTCACGATGTCCAGGGATGACGCGATCGCGGCGGAGACGGTGCGCGTGGTGGCCCGGCGGGGCGCGACGACCATCGCGCAGACCAGGCACGGGCTGGTGATGGCGGCGGCCGGCGTGGACGAGTCCAACACCGCGCCCGGCACCGTGGTGCTGTTGCCGGAAGACCCGGACGAGTCGGCGCGCCGCCTGCGCAAGGGGCTGCGCGCACGGCTCGGCGTGACGGTCGGGGTCGTGGTCACCGACACCTTCGGCCGGCCCTGGCGGGCCGGGCAGACCGACACCGCGATCGGCGCCGCTGGGATAATGCCGGTGCTTGACCACCGGGGCCGCACGGACGCGTGGGGCAACGTGCTCGACGTGACGGTGGCGGCGGTCGCGGACGAGATCGCGGCCGCGGGCGACCTGGTCAAGGGCAAGGCACTGCAGGTGCCCGTCGCGGTCGTGCGCGGGCTGCCCGACCTCGTCACGGACACCGACGGCCCCGGTGCCCGGGTCCTCGTGCGGCCGTCGAGCGAGGACATGTTCCGGCTCGGCGCGGCTGATGTGCTGCCAGCGCGGCGCACCGTCCGCGCGTTCACCGCGCAGCCCGTCGACCCCGCCGCGGTCGAGCGGGCGATCGCCGCCGCGCTGACCGCCCCGGCACCGCACCACAGCGAGCCCTGGCGGTTCGTGGTCGTGTCATCGCTGACCGCGCGGCTGACGCTGCTTGATGCCATGCAGGACGCGTGGGTCGCGGACCTGCGCGGCGACGGGTTCACCGAGGAGCAGATCGCGCGCAGGCTCAAGCGCGGCGAGCCCCTGCGGGACGCGCCGCTCGTGGTCGTCCCCTGCCTGGAGCTGTCGGCGATGCACGCCTACCCGGACGCCCGCCGGACCCGCGCCGAGCGCGAGATGTTCGTCGTCGCGATGGGCGCCGCGGTGCAGAACCTGCTCGTCGCGCTGGCCGTGGAAAACCTCGGCTCGGCCTGGATCTCATCGGCCCTGTTCTGCCAGGACGTCGCGGCGGGCGCCCTCGGCCTGCCCGACGGCTGGCTCCCGATGGGCGCGGTCGCCGTCGGCCACCCGGCCGCCCCGGCCCCGCCGCGTCCCCCGCGCGACCCGGCCGCCTTCACCCTGACCCGCTTATTCCGCTCGCCCGGGGCGCCCGCCTGGCTCGGGCAGGCACCGCGACGGCGCTCGGGTCTCAGCCGCCGCGTCTGCCGTCCCCTCCGCTTCTCGGCGGAAGCCCGCCCTGAACGCGTTCGCGATCACCTTCGCCGACCGGTTCCCTTCCGACGAGACCTACTAGCCAAGACCGCCGGAAACACCTTTGGCGAGACAGACCCTTCCTCGCGGAAGCGGCGGGGAGCCTGAGGCGAGTGCTGCGGATCAGCCGGCGGGTGCTGTCGACCAGCGGATGAGGGGTGGCCGGACGGAGGCGCACAGCGGGTGGCCCTTGGCGTCGGTGAGTTCCAGGTGCGCGATGAGCGATCCGTGTCGGCAGGCGGCATCGAGGGTGGCGGGGGCGATGGCGTCGAGCTGGAGCTTCGCCCGGCGGAACATGTTGAACGCGCCGTCGTCGATGGCGCCCCAGGCCAGGTAGATGAACCGGGCGCCGGGACGGCCCTGGATATACGTGCCCTTGATGTCGAAGCCGGCTCCGGCGGAGGTGGCTGTGGCCTCGAAGTCCCAGTGGGCGGATGGCGCGTCGCCTGGCGTCAGGCCGAGCAGCTCGACGGGCCGGTCTTTCCGGTACACCCCCTGCACACCGACGTGGATGTTGCGCGCGCCGGGAAAATTGCCGCCGGGGCCGATGTTGCGGCCGGGCAGGCTGGAGCCGGAGATGCTGACCTGGATGCGAACCGGGTCCTGGCCTGGCTGGCGGGCGGTGAAGAGCCGTTCTTCCGCATTCACGAGGACAGTCTGCCAGTGCCGAGGACTACGTGCGACGGGGTAGCCCTGCCGGCCCGGTCCGGCGGGGCGCGCGTATCGCTCGGCGCCGCGGACGGTAAGTCCGAACAGGTCGCAGAGACGGGCGGACGTCCCCCCACGAACGTCGGCCAGCCGACCAAGACGACCTCAGCCAGCCGCCACCTGCGTCAGGCGGCCGCAAACTCCGGTGCTTTATTTACGTGATAAGCGAAACTTACGTGTTAATTCGGGTTTTCGTCCGAGCGTGGAAAGCCGCCGCTAGGTCAGGCCGGTTCCATGCCGTATCGGGCCATCAGGGCGCGCTCCTCCTCCGGGGCCGGCGGATCCTCCCGCGACCACAGCGTCTCAAGCTCGGCGAAGTAGCCGTCCATGGCCGGGGCGTGCAGCACGAGGAGCCGCGCGGGCTCGTCGCCGTCGTTGCCGAAGGTGTGCCCCGCGCCGCGCGGCACCAGCAGGAAGTCATCAGCGCCGCCGCGCTGCTCCACGCCGTCGAACACGAACGTGATCGTCCCGTCGAGCACCCAGAAGGCCTCGGAGCAGTTCACGTGCCGGTGCGGCAGCGGACGGCGGCCGCGCGGCGGAACGGTCCGCTCCATCAGGGAAAAATCACCGCCCGTCTGCGCCGCGATGGCCTTGAACGCCATGACACTCCCGCGCGCGGTGACGATCTTGCCCTTCCCCGCGGAAACGATGCTCGACTCGCTCACACCAGCCTGTCTACGCCGCCACCCTGACCCACGCAATGTGACCTTGCTTTCGGCGGGCGGCAGCGGCTGATCGCCGGCAGGCTACTTAACTGGCGCTGATGAAAATCGGCGGGAAAACAGCGGCGCGTATTGTCCGCTAGCGGGCGAGAATAGGAAGTCCTTGCCGGACGGAGGTGCAGACGCCGTCGCTTGCCTCCGCGGCGGCGATGCGGTCCGCGCCCGGCGTGCCGTACAGGGTGGTGCGCTGGCGAAGGGGACGGCCGAGCGGTGCGACGATGCCGCGCAGGTCGGTGATCGTCTTGTAGGAGCCGTTGTCGGCGCCGGCCATCCGGCTGATCGTCTCCTCCATGAGGGTGCCGCCCAGGTCGTTGACGCCGCCGGTGAGCACGTCGCGGCACAGGTCGTCCCCCAGCTTGACCCACGAGCACTGGATCGAGTCGATCGCCCCGTGCAGCATGATGCGGGACAGCGCGTGCACCGCCCGGTTCTCCCGCCGGGTGACGCCAGGCCTGGCCAGGCCGGCCAGGTAGATCGGCGAGCTGGTGTGCACGAACGGGAGCAGCACGAACTCGGTGAACCCGCCGGTCTGCTGCTGGATGCCCCTGATCACCCGCAGGTGGCCGACCCAGTGATGCGGGGCGTCCACGTGCCCGTACATCATCGTGGCGGTCGTCCGTATGCCTAGCTGGTGCGCGGTCGTGATGACCTCGGTCCAGTCCCTGGCCGGCAGCTTGCCCTTGGTCAGCACCCAGCGCACGTCATCGTCGAGGATCTCGGCCGCGGTACCGGGCAGCGAGCCCACGCCGGCCTCCCTCGCGCGCAGCAGCCACTCGCGCAGCGGCAGGCCGGTGCGGGCGACGCCGTTCATCACCTCCATCGGGGAGAACGCGTGAACGTGCATCTCCGGGGTGCGGCGCTTCACCTCGGCCGCGATGTCGAAGTACGCCGTGCCCGGCAGGTCGGGATGGATGCCGCCCTGCATGCAAACCTCGGTCGCGCCCGCCGCCCACGCCTCCTCCGCGCGCTCCCCGATCTGGTCCAGGGACAGCGTGTAGGCGTCCGCGTCGGTGCGGCGCTGCGCGAACGCGCAGAACCGGCAGCCGGTGTAGCACACGTTGGTGAAGTTGATGTTCCGCGTGACGACGAACGTCACGTCGTCGCCGTTTACCTCGCGGCGCAAGCCGTCGGCGACCGCGGCCAGGGCGTCCAGGTCGTCGCCGTCCGCGGCGAGCAGCGCGATCGCTTCCGCGTCGGTGAGGGCGGCGGGGTCACGCTCGGCCTGGCGCAGGGCGGCCGCGATCTCACCGGGACGAGCGACGGCGGGCGCCTGGGCGACGACGACCCTGCCCTCCACCTCATTCCAGTCTCCGTAGACCTCGGCGAAGTCGTCGCGGCGGTCGGCGGTGCGGCCGATCGTGTCGATCGACACGTGCAGGTCGGTGCGGCCGGAGGACGCGCCCCAGCCGCCGTCCGGCTCCTGCCAGGGGCGGCCCTGCGGGAGCGCGGACTCATCCGCGAGGCCGGTGGCCGGGTCGGCGAGGGCGGCGACGTGCGCGGCGACGCGCGGGTCGAGCCACGGCTCGCGGATGTAGGGCGGGTAGATGGTGAGCCGTTCCCGCAGCGTGAAGCCCGCGGCGGCGGTGATCGCGGCGAGCTCGTCGATCTGCGGCCAGGGGCGCTCGGGGTTCACGTGGTCCGGGGTCAGCGGTGAGACGCCGCCCCAGTCGTCGATGCCGGCGTCGAGGATGAGCTGGTACTCGTCGCCGATGAGGTTCGGCGGCGCCTGGATACGGGCCTTGGGGCCGAGGACGAGGCGGGTGACCGCGATCGTGGCGGCGAGGTCGGCGAGCTCCGCGTCGGGGGTGGCGCGCATCTTGGTGTCCGGCTTGGCGCGGAAGTTCTGCACGATGACTTCCTGGATGCCGTTGTACTCCCGGGACACCTTACGCAGCGCGAAGATCGAATCGACGCGCTCCGCTGACGTCTCGCCGATGCCGATAAGGATGCCGGTGGTGAACGGGACGTTGCTGCGGCCCGCGTCCTCCAGGACCCGGAGGCGGACCTTGGGGTCCTTGTCGGGGGAACCGAAGTGCGGAGCGCCCTTCTCGGTGAACAAGCGCTCCGCTGTCGTCTCGAGCATCATGCCCATGGACGGGGCGACCGGCTTGAGGCGCTGGAAGTCCTGCCAGGTCATGACGCCCGGGTTGAGGTGCGGCAGCAGCCCGGTCTCCTCAAGGACGCGAATGGCCATCGCCCGGACGTAGGAGAGCGTGTCGTCGTAGCCGTGCGCGTCAAGCCACTCGCGCGCCTGCTTCCACCGGGCCTCGGGCCGGTCTCCCAGCGTGAAGAGCGCTTCCTTGCAGCCGAGCGCGGCCCCTTGCCTGGCGATCTCGAGCACCTCGTCCGGGCTGAGGAAGGGGCTGTCCAGCTTCCCCGGCACGGTCGCGAACGTGCAGTAGCCGCACCGGTCCCGGCAGAGCCGGGTCAGCGGAATGAACACCTTCTTCGAGTAGGTGATGATCCCCGGCCTGCCCGCCGCGGCGAGCCCCGCGTCCCTGGTCCGGGACGCGTGGCCGAGCAGCGTCCTGAGGTCGTCGCCGCGCGCGTGGAGCAGGATCTCCGCCTCGGTTTGGTCGAGCGCCTTGCCGTCCCTGGCCCGGGCGAGCGCTCTGCGCATCCCCGCCTCATTGACCCCGTTGTTTTCACCCTGGCCGATGCTCGAAGCGCTCATACTTTGAACCATACGGCACGTCCCGGACTGAACTTCGGGGCATGCGCTGCCCATCAGCCACCGGCGTCAGCAGAGTGCTCGGCGGCCCGCGGCGACTCGTCAGTCGTCGGGCTGCTCGACGAGCTGCGCCAGGTAGAGCTGCTCGCCGAGCTGGCTGATCAGCCCCTGCTGAGTCTCCAGGTAGTCGATGTGCTCTTCCTCGTCGCTGAGGATGTCCTCGAAGATGTTCGCGCTCGTGACGTCGCCGATGCTGCGCATGTACTCGATGCCCCGCCGGAGCCGGTCAACCGCCTCCACCTCGACGGCCATGTCCGACTGGAGCATCTGGCTGATCGTCTGGCCAATGCGCAGCGCGGACAAGCGCTGGTAGTTCGGCAGCCCGTCGAGGAACAGGATCCGGTCGGTGAGCAGCTCAGCGTGCCGCATCTCGTCCAGCGATTCCGCCCGGGTGTGCTTGGCGATCTTCACCCAGCCGAAGTTCTCCTGCATCTTGCCGTGCAGGAAGTACTGGTTGATCGCCGTCAGCTCGGCGGTGAGCTGCTCGTTGAGGAACTCAATTACCCGATCGTCACCATGCATTTACATAAGGTAGCGGGCCGGCCTGCGACGGAAGCGGCTAACACGCAGTCATGCGTCAGGCCGCGGCGGCAGCGCGCAGCGCCGCGAGCGGGCACGCGCCGCGCTCGCCCAGCATGCCCCTGATGCGGTCCTTGCACGTCCCGCAGCTGGTGCAGGCGCCAGTGGCCTTGGCTACCTGCGCGAGGGTGGCCGCGCCCTTGTCGATCGCCGCGCTTACCTCATCGCTGGTCACGGCACGGCAGATACAAGCGAACACGCCCTCGCCGCTCCTCCCCTGGTGGCTGACTTTGGTTAGGCTACCCTAAGTTTCCGGTGGCCAGGACGTGGGCTCGGCGGTTAGAAGCTGCGGTAATCGCGGATGGACATGCGGGGGCCGCGACGAGGCGGGCCGCCCGTGCCGTAGCGGGCTATGCCGACGCCGGAGCCGGCGGCCCTGGTCGCCCTGGTCCCCCGGCTGAGGCCGATGAGCCTGGTGGTGCGGTGCCGGTGACCCTTGAACGGCTCGAGGAGCGCCAGCATCTCCTCGTCGGTGCTCCGGTCGCGCCCGGCCAGCGCCCAGCCGACCACGTTCTTGAGGTGATAGTCGCCGACGGAGACCGCGTCCGGGTCGCCCGCGGCCCG
>Ga0265342_10002218_pt1 | contig 17059 bp, 20 predicted proteins | sample 4CB327metaG_FD_203125 | JGI IMG/M metagenome (GOLD analysis project Ga0265342, IMG submission 203125) | Rhizosphere microbial communities from Carex aquatilis grown in University of Washington, Seatle, WA, United States - 4-CB3-27 metaG | ecosystem: Host-associated > Plants > Roots >...
CAGCGTGTCGCGATTTCTCACGTGACCCAGTTCGTGCGCCAGGACGCCCGCCAACTCCTCGTCGTTGACGCGCGCGAGCAGACCCGTCGTCACGCAGACCGCGGCGTGCGCGGGATCGCGCCCCGTGGCGAACGCATTGGGCTGTTCGTTTTCGACGATGCAGACTTTGGGCATCGGCAGCTGGGCCGCCTCACTCAATTGGCGCACGAGATGGACAAGCTTCGGCGCGCCCTGCTCGTCGACCACACGCGCGCCGTACATGGCGAGCACGACTTTGTCGGCGTTCCAATAGGCGAAAAGATTCGAGCCCAAGGCGAACAGGAACGCGAAGACCATTCCCACAGGTCCGCCGACCAGGAAGCCGACGGTGACGAAAAGTCCTGTCAGCGCGGCCATCAACAACCCGGTTCGCAGCGTATTCACGTCCAGCTCTTCTCCATCTCCCGCAAGCTTGATGTATGGTGCGCGGTGGAGCCGTCAAGTAATCGCCACGATGACAAAGCGAAAAACGACAAAGCCGCCGGCAAAAGAGCCGGCCCGTCTGGTCAAGGTGCGGATTGCCGAGGCCGCGGCGCGCGCCCTGGCCGAAGCCGAGGCCCGCCGCCCAAAAGCCCCGCCGGAGCCTTCCGCCGAACGCGGCGGCCAGCCGGGCCCCGAGCCAACCCGTTACGGCGATTGGGAAAAGAAGGGTATTATCTCGGACTTTTGAAGCGCAATCCGGCGGAGTGTGAAGCGGTTCGCCGCCAGATTGCGCGACAAATTGGAAGAACTACCCGCCTTGAACCAGCCGTGCACCGGGTCCATGTAAGGAGTAGATTGGAACGGCTCCAGAAAGCGCAAAACCATGTTCATCCAGACGGAATCCACGCCAAATCCGGCGACGCTCAAGTTCCTGCCGGGCCGCGAGGTGATGGGCGAGGGCGCGGTGGCCGACTTTGCTACGCGCGAGGCGGCTGAGCGCTCGCCCCTGGCGCGCGCCCTGTTCGAAACGCCGGAGGTGAGCCGCGTCTTTTTCGGCTCGGATTTCGTCTCGGTGACCAAGTCCGGCGGCGACTGGAAGCATCTCAAGCCCGCGATTCTGGGCGCGATCATGGAGCATTTCACCCGCGGCCTGCCGCTGATCGAGGCGGGCGCCGAGGAGACCGACGAGCCCAGCGAAGACGATTCCGAGATTGTGGTGCAGATCAAGGAGCTGATAGAGACGCGCGTGCGCCCGGCGGTGGCGCAGGACGGCGGCGACATCATCTTCAAGGGCTTCGACGACAAGTCGGGGATCGTTTTCCTGCATATGCGCGGCTCGTGCGCGGGCTGCCCGTCCTCGACCATGACGCTGAAAAACGGGATCGAGAACATGCTGCGGCACTACATTCCAGAGGTGAGCGCCGTCGAGGCGGTTTGATCCGCCCGCCGTTTCTGCGACTTTCGCAGGGCATCGATTCGCCCCAAGGAGGATGCCCTGGCTCATGCCGTCAACGACGAAGCTCTCGATACGATCTTCCGCTCCGCGCGCACCCACAGGCACTGGCAGGACAAGCCGGTCTCGCCGGCGCTGCTCATGGCGATCTACGATCTGATGCGTTGGGCGCCGACCAGCGCGAACGTCAGTCCCGCGCGCATCGTCTTCGTGGTCTCCAAAGGGGCCAAGGAGCGGCTGAGGCCCCATCTCGACGACTACAATGTCGGCAAGACAATGAGCGCTCCCGCCACCGCCATCCTCGGGTACGATCTCGACTTCCTGCGCTTCCTACCCAAGCTCAACCCGCGCATCAGCGACGGCGAGACGGAGTTCGCCGACCCCACGTACCGGGAAGCCACCGCATTTCGCAGCGGCTCGTTGCAAGGCGGCTATTTCATCCTGGCAGCACGCGCATTGGGACTGGATTGCGGCCCGATGTCGGGGTTCAACAACGAAGGCGTCGACCGCGAATTCTTCGCCGGCACCAAGGTGAAATCGAATTTCCTCTGCAATCTCGGTTATGGCGATCCCGCGAAGCTTCACGAGCGCGCGTCGCGGCTTTCGTTCGATGAGGCCTGCAAGATTGTTTGAGGGCGGGCGCAAGTGAAAATCCTTGCCGTTGATACGGCGCTGGGCGCCTGCTCCACCGCACTCCTGGAGGACAACCGCGTGCTGTCGCGCCGCTGGACGGCGATGGAGCGCGGCCATGCCGAGGCGCTGGCGCCGATGGTCGACACGGTTATGCGTGAAGCGAAACTTGGCTTTCAAACGATCGACAGACTTGCGGTTACGGTCGGTCCGGGAACTTTCACCGGCCAGCGCGTTGGTCTCGCCTTCATGCGCGGGCTGCGCGTCGCGCTCGGCAAGCCGCTCTTGGGCGTGACCAGTCTGGCGGCCATGGCCGAGCAGGCGCGCAGCGAAACCGGCTTCTCCTCAGCGGCGGCCATCCATGACGCCCGCCGCGGCGAAGTCTATCTGGAAGTCCTGGGCGACGCGCTTTCCGCGCGTTTGCTGACATTCGAGGAAGCTTGCTTGGCGCTCAGCGGCCTGAGGGGGCAACTCGTCCTTGCCGGCACTGCGGCCCGGCGCATGGCCGAAGCTTTGGAGAACATGGACTTGGAGATCAAGGTCTCCGAGATCGTCGCGCCGGACGCGGTGTGGGTTGCTCACTTGGCCTTGGGCACGGAGCCCGGCACATCAGCCCCTCGGCCGCTTTACCTGCGCGCGCCCGACGCGAAGCTTCCGGCAAAGCCTGCATGAAGACGGTTTTGCTTTCCCCTCCGTACGACCTCGATGCCTTGGCTCGTCTGCATGCGGCATCGTTCGCCGACGCCTGGAGCGCGGAGTGGATCGGAAAGCTTTTGGTCCAGCCGGGCACCTTTGCGTTCATGGACACCGATCAGACCGGCGGTTTCGTCCTTGTCAGGGTGGCCGGCCACGAGGCGGAGATTCTGACGCTTGCGGTGGCGCCTGCGGCGCGACGACGCGGGATCGGCTTGGCGCTTGTCGTGGCGGCTTGCCGCCATGCCCAGAAAATGGGTGCCGGCGCCTCATTTTTGGAGGTCGGCGAACGCAACGAATCCGCAAGATCATTGTATCAGCGGCTCGGCTTTCACGAGGTTGGCCGACGCAGGGGCTATTACCAAAGTGCCGGCGGGAGTAATGAAGATGCCCTCATCTTTCGTGTGGAATTTCCGCTATCGACGGTGGGAAATGGCCAGCGACTCGATTAGAGTTACCTTGATGAAGTGGAACAGCCCGTGACGCGGATTGAAAAGCTCTGCGTGGACAAGGGATTGCGGATGACCGAGCAGCGCCGCGTGATTGCGCGCGTTCTCTCGGATGCCGCCGATCATCCCGACGCGGAAGAACTCTATCGCCGCGCCTCGGCGCTCGATCCGCACATTTCCATCGCCACGGTCTATCGTACGGTCAAGCTGTTCGAAGATGCAGGCATCCTCGAACGCCACGATTTTCGCGACGGGCGCTCGCGCTATGAGGAGATCCCGGAATCTCACCACGATCATCTGATCGATGTGCAGTCCGGGCGCGTCATCGAATTCCACAACGACGATATCGAAAAGCTGCAGCGCCGCGTGGCCGAGGAGCTCGGCTTTGAACTCGTCGATCATCGCCTCGAACTCTACGGCGTGCCGAAGAAGTCGCGCTGAGCATTCTCGATGCCCACGCTTCGCGCGTTCTTTATTCTTGCGACCTTCCTGCTCGCGACGCTGGCAAGCATACCCGTGCAATGGGTTTCGCTTCGCCTCAGGCTGAAGCTTCGCAAGACCTACCCCCACGTCTATCACCGCTTTCTGTGCAAGCTGTTCGGCATCCGCGTCAGCGTGATCGGCAAGCCGATCCAGGACCGCGGCGTGCTGATGGTGGCCAACCATTCTGGCTATTTCGACATCCTGATCATGTCGGCCACGGCGCGCGTCTCGTTCGTCGCCAAAAGCGAGGTTGCACGCTGGCCGTTCATCGGACTGATGACCAGGCTGCAGGAAGGCATCTTCGTCGAGCGCGAAAGGCGCAGCCTGGCGGGAAAGTCTCGCGATGAAATACGCCGCCGGCTGCTCGCCGGCGACGCGCTGGTGCTCTTTCCAGAAGGCACCTCCACCGACGGGAACCGCGTGATCGCCTTCAAGAGCGCCTTGATGGGCGCGGTCGAATCCGAGGTGGGAACCGGCGCGGACGGTCACGTCCAGCATGTACCGGTGCAGCCGGTCACGATCTCCTATGTCGGCCTTCACGGCATGCCGATGGGGCGCGAGAACCGTCCTCTCGTCGCCTGGTATGGCGACATGGAATTGATGTCGCATATCTGGGAGGCGGTGAAAGCGGGCCCGCTCGACGTCGTTGTGGAGTTCCACCCGCTCCTAAGCATCGACAGCGCGGGCAGCCGCAAACGGATCGCGACCTTGGCGGAAGCGGCCGTGCGCGCGGGGCAGCGACGCGTCTTGAACGGTTATGGCGTCGGCCCCTCGCCCGAAGCCGACGGAACGGGCCCGGAAACCTTGGCCGAACCCCCCGCGTGAGCCGCTTGCTTGAGTTCGCCTTGCCTATCGCCGATAAGAACCGGCCATGAAGAAGCTCTTCGTCAAGACCTACGGCTGCCAGATGAACGTCTACGATTCCGCCCGCATGGTGGATCTGTTGGCGCCGCTCGGCTACCGACCCGTCGAGACGGCAGACGGCGCCGACATGGTGATCCTCAACACCTGCGATATCCGCGAAAAGGCCGCCGAAAAAATCTATTCCGAATTGGGACGGCTGAAGAAGCTGAAAGAGGCGCGCGCGAAGAGCGGCGGCGCAATGACCATCGCGGTGGCCGGCTGCGTCGCCCAGGCGGAAGGCGCGGAGATGCTCGCGCGCCAGAGCGCCGTCGATCTCGTCGTCGGCCCGCAATCCTATCATCGCCTGCCTGAGATGATCGCCAAGCTGGCGCGCGAAGGCGGCCACGCGCTGGAGACCGATTTTCCCGCCGAGAGCAAGTTCGACGCCCTGCCCGAGCAGGAATCCGGCGCCGGGCCGGCCGCCTTTCTCACCGTCCAGGAAGGTTGCGACAAGTTCTGCACCTTCTGCGTCGTGCCTTACACGCGCGGCAGCGAATATTCGCGCCCGGTGGATTCGGTCATTGCCGAAGCCGCAACCCTGGCCGCGAAGGGCGCGCGCGAAATCACGCTGCTCGGCCAGAACGTCAACGCCTACCGCGGCGCGGGCCCGGACGGCGAACCCTGGACACTCGCGCGCCTGATCGAGGCGCTGGCGCACGTCAAAGGCTTGAGGCGGCTGCGCTACATGACCAGCCATCCGCGCGATATGAGCGACGATCTCATCGCGGCGCATCGCGACATCGAGGCGTTGATGCCGTATCTGCATCTGCCCATTCAGTCCGGTTCGGACCGTGTTCTGCAGGCGATGAACCGCCAGCATAGCGTGGACGATTATCTGCGCACCATCGAACGCGTTCGCACGGCCCGGCCCGACATCGCTTTATCGTCGGACTTCATCGTCGGCTTTCCGGGCGAGACGGATGCGGATTTCGAAGCGACTTTGTCGGTGGTGCGCAAGGTCGGCTATGCGCAATCCTACTCGTTCAAATACAGCGCGCGGCCCGGCACGCCGGCGGCCGCCGCGCCCAAGCAGATTCCCGACGACGTCAAGGACGCCCGCCTGCAGGCGCTGCAATCCCTCCTCGTCGCGCAGCAGGGAACCTTCAACGCCACATGCGCCGGGCGCGTCCTTTCTGTCCTGTTCGAGAAGCCGGGGCGCAAGGCGGGTCAGGCGCTCGGCCGCACGCCCTATTTGCAACCCGTCCATGTGGACGGCGCGGCGCAGCTGATCGGCCAAATCGCCGACGTCAGGATCGAGGAAATTCAGCCCAACAGCCTGAAGGGCGTGCTTCTCCGCGAGAAGGCCTTGGTCCATTGAGCGCGACGAAAAAACGGCCACACCAATCTGTAACGCTGGAATTCCCGGACAATGCGCTGCTGGCCGCACTGGCGGGACCGCATCAAAAGCATTTCGTGCGGATGGAGCAGAAGCTCGGCGTACGCGTCGGCATGCGGGGCAACATCGTCGCCATCGAAGGTCCGCACCGCGAACGCGCCGCCCAGGTTCTGCGCGCGCTCTATGCGAGGCTTGAAACGGGCGAGATCGTCGGTACCGCGGAACTCGATTCGGAAATCCGTTTTTCCGAGGAAGCGCGCGGCGGCGACGTCACAGCGGCGTTGGGTTCGCCATCGCTCAAGACCTGGGCGGGGCACACCACCCGCGCGCGCTCGCCGGCGCAGGCCGCCTACCTCGATCTGATGCGTACACATCCCTTGGTCTTCGGCGTCGGCCCGGCGGGTACCGGCAAGACCTATCTCGCGGCGGCCTTCGGCGCCCATCTTCTATCCGAGCGGCGGGTGGAGCGACTCATTCTTTCGCGACCGGCGCTCGAAGCTGGCGAACGGCTTGGCTTTCTTCCCGGCGATCTGAGGGAAAAGGTCGATCCCTATTTACGCCCGCTTTACGACGCCTTGTTCGAAGTGATGGGGGAATCCTGCCAGAAGCTGATGGAGCAGGGCACCATCGAAGTCGCGCCGCTCGCCTTTATGCGCGGACGCACGCTGAGCCGCGCTTTCGTCATCCTGGACGAAGCGCAAAACTGCAGCGCGACGCAGATGAAAATGTTCCTGACAAGGCTGGGAGAGGAATCGCGCATGGTCGTCACGGGCGATCCCTCACAGAGCGATTTGCCGGGCGGCCGGCCGGAGGGCCTCGAGCAGGCTCTCGCGGTCGTCGCGGGAATCGAAGGCGCGGCGGTCGCTCATTTCGGCGAAAAAGACGTGGTCCGCCACGCCCTCGTCACGCGCATCGTCGCCGCCTATAATGCGGCGGAGCAACGCGCCAACGCGAATCGCCTGCGCCGGTCGCCGAGGCACGAAGACAAGGCCGAAGATTGAGCATCACGCTCCTCATCGACGATGCGAAATGGCGAAAGTCGCGCGGTCTTGCTTCGCGGCTCAAGCGCGCCGCGGGCGAAGCCTTGGTGCAAGGCGGCGGCGCGGCGGGGATGGCGTTGACCATTCTACTCACCAGCGACCGGCATTTGCGCGCGCTGAACCTGTCGTTTCGCGGCAAGGACACAGCGACCAATGTGCTGTCGTTTCCCTCGTCGGCGGGGGAAAAATCCCATCTTGGCGATATCGCCGTCGCCTACGGCGTCACCGCGAAAGAAGCGAAAAGCTCCGGCAAGAGCCTGATCGATCACGCGACGCACCTCGCGGTGCACGGAGTCCTGCATCTGCTCGGCTTCGACCATGCGACCGCGCGTCAGGCCAAGGCGATGGAAGGGCTCGAGACGAAAATCCTCAAGGCTCTCAAGGTCGCCGATCCCTACCGGCAAGAGGTTGCCTCCAGGCCATGACTGACGCCAACCGCGCCATCCTCGACCATGAAGAGGAAAAATCGCCGTCCCTTCTGAAGCGGCTAACGCAGCTGTTGCGCGGCGACGATGCGGCCGCGACGATCCGCGAAAGCCTGGAAGAAGTGATCGAGGAAAGCGACCGCCAAAGTCCGGCGCTGTCGGCGCCCGAACGCACGATGCTGGCCAATCTTCTCAAGTTCGGCGAGCTTCAGGTGAAGGATGTGATGGTGCCGCGCGCCGACATTGTCGCGGTCGAAGAGAAAACCTCGCTGGCCGATCTCATCGTGCTGTTCCGCGAGGCGCAGCATTCGCGCCTGCCGGTCTATCGCGAGACCCTCGACGACCCAATCGGCTTGGTGCATCTGAAGAGCGTGCTCGAGCTTCTCGAATTGGACGGCAACGGGGACCTTCACTTGCGCGAAATGCCGATCGCCAGAATCAAGCTCGACATCCTGTTCGCGCCGCCTTCGATGCCGGTCCTGGAACTGCTGCTGAAGATGCAGACCTCGCACACCCATTTGGCATTGGTAATCGACGAATATGGCGGCACCGACGGGCTGGTCTCGATCGAAGACATCATCGAGGAGATCGTGGGCGACATCGCCGACGAGCATGACGAGGAAGCCCCTCATGCCCGCCCGCTACCCGCCGGCGGCTTCGTTGCGGACGCGCGCATCGATCTCGAAGATTTCAAGAACGAGACCGGAATCGAATTTCCTCGCGACGAGACCGAGAGCGAAATCGACACGCTGGGCGGGCTCGTCGTTTCGCTCTTGGGTCGGGTGCCCCAGCGCGGCGAAATTGTGGCGCATCCCGCGGGCTACGAGTTCGAAGTGCTCGAAGCCGATCCCAGAAGGGTCAAGCGGCTGTGCATCCGCCCGTCCCCCGCCGGTAAAGAGGCCGCGGACTAAACGATGAATTCCCTTCTCGACCGGGCGGGAACCTTCGTGCGCGGGCTGAACGCAGGCCGCCGGCTTCTTTTTGCCTGGTTCGCGGGCGCGATTTCGGCGCTGGGTTTTGTACCCTTCGATATCTTTCCGCTTCTGCTTCTGGGCTATGCGGCGCTGGTGCTGCTGATCGACGGGGCGCAGGGCGCGGCACGGCCCATCCGCGCGTCGGCTCTCGCCGGGCTCGCCTTCGGCTTCGGCCAATTCCTCGTCGGGCTGCATTGGGTGGGATACGCTTTCCTGGTCGATCCCGGCGCGCACGAGTGGCAGATTCCATTCGTAGCCGTGTTGTTTCCGGGCGGGCTCGCACTCTTCACCGCGCTGGCTTGCGCCGTGGCGGCGCGGTTCTGGCGCGAAGGCCCGTCGCGCATCTTCATCCTGACGGTGAGTTTGGCGGCCAGTGAATGGCTGCGCGGCCATGTGCTGACCGGATTTCCCTGGAACATCGCGGCCTATGGTTGGGGCGCCTCGCTCGGCGTCCTGCAAAGCGTGGCGCTGTTCGGCTCGTATGCGCTCAGCCTGCTCACGATCCTGTTCGGCGCTTGCCTGGCGGAGCTTTTCCAGCAAAAGCCGAACTGGCTCCTGCCCTGTTCGATGAGCGGGTTCTTTCTGCTGTTGTGGATCGGCGGGGAGATCAGGCTTACCGAAGTGCCCACCGCGGACGTGCCGGGCGTGACGCTGCGCCTCGTCCAACCCGATATTGCGCAAGCCGACAAGTACACGCCGCGCTATGTTCTCAGGAACTGGGAGCGGCTGATCAAGCTGAGCCAGGAGCCTGGAACGCCGCAGCCGACGATCATCATCTGGCCGGAAGCAGCGCCGCCCTTCCTGCTCGCGCGTTCAGACGTGGCGCTGGGCCAGATCGCCTCCGTGACCGCGCACCAGCGCGTGCTGATGACAGGGGCCATTCGCGGGCAACGCCGGGAAGACGACGAAGCCAGCTACTACAACAGCTTCTATATCTTCGGCCCGGGCGGGGAGCTGCTGGCCACCTATGACAAGTTCCATCTGGTGCCGTTCGGGGAGTATCTGCCGTTCGAGCACACTCTCGAAGGTTGGGGCCTCGATAAAGTCACGGGAATCCCAGGCAGCTTCGCGCGCGGAGATGGTCCGCATACGTACGATATTCCCTCTGCCCCAAGCGTCGGCCCATTGATTTGTTATGAGATCATTTTCCCCGGCGCGGTCGTCGGCGACCGGCGGCCGGGCTGGTTCGTCAACGTCACCGACGATTCCTGGTTTGGGCCATGGGCCGGGCCGAAGCAGCATCTTCTGATGGCGCAGGTCCGCGCCATTGAAGAGGGCATCCCGGTTGCGCGCGCCGCCAACAGCGGGATCTCGGCCATCATCGACCCGCTGGGGCGAATCACCGCGAAGCTCGGCCTTGACCAGCTTGGCGTTATTAACGGAAATCTTCCCGCAGAAATTGCAGCTACACCCTATTCGCATCTGCGCGAAGTTTGGCTATTGTTGCTCTTGAGCGCCTGTGCTGGAGTTGGTTGGCTGTTCTCCAGAAGAAATTGACGCACCGCGCGTCTAGTTCGTGAATTAATCTTTCCGTCTTGGGGTGCCTGCGGATAAGGTCCGCGCCTGCTGTAATTCTGGTGTGTCTCTCACCTTGCCAAAAAAACAAGCTAATCCGATCGACGGCCAAGTTGGTAACCGGCTGCGCCTGCGCCGGATGATGATCGGCATGAGTCAGGAGCGCCTGGGCGAGTTGCTTGGCCTGACCTTTCAGCAAGTGCAAAAATACGAAAAGGGCGTGAACCGAATCGGTGCCGGCCGTCTGTTCGAGATCGCGCGCATTCTGGGCGTGCCGATTTTCTACTTCTACGAAAGCGTGTCGGAGCAGCTGGCCAGCGGGCCCGGCTTTGCGGAAAGCGAATCGCTGCCGGTTCTCGAATTCGTATCAAGCGGCGAAGGCCTGCAGCTTTCGCTCGCCTATATGCGCATCAAGGATTCCAAGGTGCGCAAGCGCGTCCTCGATCTGGTCAAGAGCCTCGCCGAGGACGGTTCGGCGAAAGAATAATCACTCCCTTTATACCAGGCGCTACAGCGCCAGCCAGCGTTCGGCGCGCGGGCGAAGCGCTTCGCCCGCTTCACGCCCAGCGCGCGCCGCGTCCCGTTCGGGATCGGCGCCGAGCCGGATTTGGAAATCCGTCGCGGCGAAATCGCTTCCGTCCGTGGCAATCACTTCGCCGCGAAACGACAGCCGGTCGCCCTCGAGGCGCGCGAGGCCCGCGATCGGCGTGCGGCACGATCCGTCGAGCGCGCCTTGGAAGGCGCGTTCGCAAGCAAGTTCGATGGCGGCGGCTTTATCGTTCAGCGCGGCAACCGCCAGCGCCGTGCGCGCATCGTCCACGCGGATTTCGATTCCCACCACCCCCTGCGCCAGCGATGGCAGCCATTCTTCGACGTCCAGAATTGCTGTGATGCGCCCGGCCATGCCAAGCCGCTTCAGGCCCGCCATCGCCAACAGGATGGCGTCGATCTCGCCGGACTCGAGCTTGGTGAGGCGCGTATCGACATTGCCGCGCAGCGACACGCAATCGAGGTCGGGCCGCAGGCGCAGGACCTGCGCCTTGCGCCGCACCGAGCTGGTGCCGATGCGCGCGCCCGCCGGCAGATCGGACAACGCCCGCGCGCGCGTGGCGACGAAAACGTCGCTCGGATCCTCGCGCGGCAGAATCGCGGCGATCGTCAAGCCGTCGGGCAGCGCGGTCGGCACGTCTTTCATCGAATGGACTGCCAGATCGATCGTGCCCGAAAGCAGCGCTTCCTCCAGCTCTTTGGTGAACAGGCCCTTGCCCCCAATATCGGCCAACGGGCGGTCCAGGATGCGGTCGCCGGTGGTCTTGACCGTCACGATTTCGCAGGCGACGCTTTTTTCGCGCAGCGCGCGGGCAACCATATCGGCCTGGACACGGGCAAGCTTGGAACCGCGGGTGCCGAGGCGGAAGGTGCTTTGCGACATGAGCCTTTTCGGGTTAGAGCCTGAGCTTACTTAACACGGGTTTTGCCTTTGCGCGCCTTCACGGTCCTGGGAATCGAAACAAGCTGCGACGAGACCGCGGCGGCGGTCGTGCGCGGGGCCGGCCCGGGACCTGGCGAAATCCTCTCCAACGTGATCTTCAGCCAGCTTGAAGAACATAGGCCCTATGGCGGCGTCGTCCCCGAGATTGCCGCCCGCGCGCATGTCGAAATGCTGGACGGCATTGTCGAGCAGGCGTTGGGTGAGGCCGGGGCGAAGCTCGGTGAGGTCGATGCGGTGGCCGCGACGGCTGGCCCTGGCCTGATCGGCGGGGTGATGGTCGGGCTTCTCACCGCCAAGGCGCTGGCGCTGGCGGCGGGCAAGCCGCTGATCGCCGTCAATCATCTGGAGGCCCATGGGCTGAGCGCGCGTCTTTCGGAAGGCGTGGAATTTCCGTTCCTGCTTCTCCTGGTCTCGGGCGGTCATTGCCAGCTTCTGGGCGTCGAAGGCGTGGGCCGGTTTCGTCTCTACGGAACCACCATCGACGATGCGGCCGGCGAAGCCTTCGACAAAGTGGCGAAGCTCTTGGGCCTTGCCTATCCGGGCGGGCCGCGCATCGAGGCGCTGGCGAGCGAAGGAAATCCCAAGCGCTACGCACTGCCCCGGCCGCTGCTTGGACGTGAGGGCGCGGATTTTTCCTTCTCCGGTCTCAAGACCGCCGTGCGCCAACTGACCTTAGCGGGCGATGTGAATTCCGCCGATCTCGCGGCGTCGTTCCAGGCCGCGGTGATCGACATCCTGCGCGACCGCACGACAGCCGCGATGGTGATGTTCCTGCGCGATTTTCCTCGGGCCGCGCACCGTGCGTTCGTCATGGCCGGAGGCGTCGCCGCCAACGGCGCCATCCGCTCGGCGCTTGGCACGCTCGCCTCGCAGCAGGGATTCGTCCTGAAGGTTCCGCCGCCCCAACTCTGCACCGACAACGCCGCCATGGTCGCTTGGGCCGGCATCGAACGCGCGCAGTTGGGCCTGTTCGATCCGTTGGACGCAGCCGCGCGCGCCCGCTGGCTGCTCACCGAGAAGATCGAGGCCGCATGAAGCTCGCCACCTGGAACATCAATTCCGTGCGCCTGAGAATCGACCTCGCGGCACGCTTCCTGCGCGAGCACTCCCCCGACGTGCTCTGCCTGCAGGAGATCAAGGTCGCCAACGAACTGTTCCCCGCCGCGCCGTTCAACAAGCTCGGCTACGTCCATCAGGCGGTCAACGGGCAGAAGGCCTATCACGGCGTGGCGATCCTTTCGCGGCTGCCATTCAAGAAGATCGCGGTGGAGGAATTCTGCCGCGAAGGCCATGCGCGCCACATGAGCGTCGTGCTCGAGAACGGCGTCGAGTTGCACGACTTCTATGTGCCCGCGGGCGCCGACATTCCCGATCCCGAGGTCAATCCCAAATTCGCCCACAAACTCGATTTCCTGCGCGGCATGGCCGCGTTCTTCAAGAAGCGCAAGGACCGGCGCAGCGCGCCCGTCATTCTCGTCGGTGACCTGAACGTTGCGCCATTGGAAAATGACGTTTGGAGCCACAAGCAATTGCTCGATGTGGTCAGCCACACCCCGGTCGAGACCAAGCTGCTCGGCGAGGTCCAAGCCGCTTTCGAATGGACCGACGCAACGCGGGCTTTCGTTCCGGTTACGGATAAAATCTATTCCTGGTGGAGCTACCGCGCCGCCGATTGGGAGGCATCCGACCGCGGCCGTAGGCTCGATCACATCTGGCTCAGCCCGGCGCTGAAATCCGCGCTCGCCTCGCAGACCATCGTTCGCAAGATGCGTGGCTGGGCCAAGGCATCCGACCATGTGCCGGTGATTGCGGAACTGGACCTCTGAAGGAATCCTGCTTGCGTATCGCCCTCATCCGCCACGGCCCCACGGACTGGAATGCGCAAAAGCGCGTCCAGGGCACGATCGACACACCGCTCAGCGCCGAGGGCGAAGCGATGATGGCGCAGTTGCTCCCGCCCGAAGGCTTTGATGCCACGCGGCCATTCTCCAGCCCGAAGTTGCGCGCGCGCCAGACGGCGGCGCTCCTGGGTCTCGAGAACCCGGCGCTGGATGCACGTCTCGCCGAACAGAATTGGGGCAGCTGGGAAGGATTGACCCGCGCGGAAATGCTGGCGCGCGACGGCGAGGATGGGTTCCTACGCGCCGGGCTCGGTCTCGCCTTCCGTCCGCCCGGCGGCGAATCGACCGGCGAATTGCATGCGCGGGTGCAAAGCTTCCTGACTGATGCGGCAAAGGGAACAGACGCCGTCGCGGTGACGCACATGGGCGTGCTGCGCGCGGCCTATGTGCTGGCGACGGACTGGGACATGTCCGCGCCGATGCCTGCGGAGCTGAGCTTGACCGCGGCGCTGGTGTTGTCTCTGGACGGCGACGGGGTGCCGACAATCGCCAAGCTCAATGCGCCGCTGCGCCTGCGGGACTGATCAGTCCCAGAACGGTTCGAGGCTCTTGAATTTTTCCCAACGGCGCAGCGTTTTCCGGCTCAAGCGTTCAACGCGGGCGCGGTGCCAGCCGTTGATCAGTCCGGCGGTGAAATAGAGATCGGCCTGGACGTGCGCCGAGTTGGCCTCGTCGGCGAGGAGGCGCGCCAACACCGCGCGCACCTGCGCCACGTCGTTTATCTCGCCGAGCAGGTCCTGAAGCTTGCGCAGGCGAACGAGGTAACGCTTCACCGCCTTCTTCTTGTAGAACGGGCCGTAGAATTCGGCCGCATAGCGTAGCCGCTTCAAGGCAATGCGCAGGCGGTGGCACTCGCGCTGCTCCAGGTTCTTGAGGTGCCGGCCGCGTTTGCGCACCCGCATCAACTGCTCGTCCATCATGCCCGCCGCCGCCGAATTGACCGCGACGCGCACCGCAAGGCGCGCCTTCAGATCGGCGGCGATATCGTGCCCACCGAGCCAGGAACGCGCCTCGGCGGCGGCCGCGACATCGTCCTGGAAGATAGCAAACTCGGAACTCGCGACGTGGGTAACTGCCTCGTCCCAGGCGCGCTGGCGCGCTTCCTCGGCGCGAGCGCGCAGGATTCGAAAGGATTCGTCGTGGCCGAGCCGCTCGGCCATCGGCAGGAACAATTCCTCGATGAAGACGTCGAGGTCGCGCGCCGGCGCGATGGCATCCGCAAAGGCCTTGGTGCGCGCCTTCAGATCCGTCAGGGCAGGGGTGCGAAATTCGTCGCCGAAGGCGGAAAACGCCACATGCAGCCGGCGAAGCCCAACGCGCAGCTGATGCAGGCCCTCCACGTCGCGCGAGCGCAGCATGGGCGAAACGTTGGCGGCCACATGGGCGAGGCATTCGAGCAAAGTGGAGCGGAAGGCGTCGTCGAGCGTCATACGCCGGCTGAGGCGCAACGGCCGCGCCGTCACCGCCAAAGCGGCGCCCTGAATCTCTTGCGATCCGTGCTGGCCGGTCGAACGCACCGTTGCCGTGCGGGGGTCGTCCATCGATGTACAGGCTCCGGCGAAACGGCGATTCGTCAGATATTGCGCACGGCGAGTCCGGCTTTGGCAAGAGCGCTTTTGGCCTCGGCGATGGTTGACTGGCCGAAGTGGAAAATCGATGCGGCCAGGACCGCGTTGGCATGGCCGTCGCGGATGCCCTTGGCCAGATGGTCGAGCGTGCCCACCCCGCCCGAGGCGATCACCGGAACCGGCACCGCGTCGGCGACGGCCCGCGTCAGCGCGATGTCGTAACCCAGTTTGGTGCCATCGCGGTCCATCGAGGTTAAAAGGATTTCGCCCGCGCCGTATTCGACCAGCTTGACCGCATGGGCGACGGCGTCGAGCCCGGTTGGCGTGCGCCCGCCATGGGTGAAGACCTCGAAACGGCCTGGCGCCGTTTGTTTGGCATCAACAGCGGCGACGATGCACTGGCTGCCGAATTTCTCCGCTCCTTCGCGGACGAATTCCGGGCGGCGGACCGCCTCGGTGTTGACCGAGACCTTGTCGGCACCCGCCAGCAGAAGAGCGCGGATGTCGTCGAGCGTACGCACGCCGCCCCCCACCGTCAGCGGCATGAAGCAGACGTCGGCGGTGCGCCGCACCACATCGAGCAGGATGGGGCGCTTTTCGTGGCTGGCGGTGATGTCGAGGAAGCACAGTTCGTCGGCGCCGGCTTTGTCATAGAGCATCGCCTGCTCGACCGGGTCGCCCGCATCGCGCAGTGAGACGAAGTTGATGCCCTTGACGACGCGGCCGTCCTTCACGTCAAGGCAGGGAATGACGCGGACTTTCAGCATCAGCGCACTTTCGCCATCGAAGCGACGTTGAACAGGGCGCGGCCGCAAACCGCTTCGGCAGGAACGCCCGTCGTCTTGCACAAGGCTTCGCCTTCCAACAGCAGGTCGAGGGCGTCGAGCAGTCTCGCCGCATTCCACTTTTGCGCTTGCGATTTGAATGCCGAGACCCGCGAAAAATGCAGCGGCGGGCGCAGCCGCTTGATTGCCTCCTCCGCTCCCTCGCGCGCGGCGCCTACCAGAAGCAGGCGCTGAAAATGCGACATCGCTTGGCGCAGGACGGCGACGGGGGAAACGTCGGCGGTCCATAGCCGCTCCAGCGCCAGATCGAGGCGCGGAAGATCGCCCAGCCCCGCCGCGTCGCAAGCTTCCTCGATGCGCGCCTCGGCCTCATCTCCCATCGAGGCGCGCACGTCTTCGAGCGTCACCTGCTTCTGGCCGCGGGCATAAAGGACCAGCTTTTCCAGCTCGCGCCGCGTTACGCCGCGGTCGGAACCCAGCCGCGACACCGCGTCCTCCAGCGCGTCGGGCGCGATCGACAAGCCCTCGGCCGTCAAGGCATCGCGCACGACGTCGCCAAGCTCGCGGGCGGAATCGAGGTAACAGGGAATGGCCGCCGCGTTATCGGCCGCTTCGAACACGCTGCGCAGTGCCGAACCTTTGGCGAGATCGCCCGCTTCCACCACCACCAGCGCGTCGCCCGCGGGTTCCGCCAAGAAACTCTCGAACAGTTTGGCGAGCGCGTTGGAAGCGGAGCGCACGCGCACTACGCGCCGCCCGCCGAGCATCGAGATCGACGCCGCTTCGTCGAACAGCCGCGCCGGATCGTTCGCCAGCGTCTGTTCGTCGAGCTCGGAAACGCGGAAAGGATCGGACAAGTCCTCCACCACGGTCTTCAGCAGAATTTCGCTGCGCTCGCGCGCCAGCCCGCTGTCGGGGCCGAAGACGAGCGCGGCGATCATCCCGCGCGGCGGATTCCTCGCGATGCGGTCGGACTCGGACGATTTGACGATCATTCCTTCGGGTTCTGCCTGAAATAGACCGCCAGATCGATGCGGATGCGCTGGGCGATATCGTCCGTGGCGTGCTTGTCGGCAGCCTGGTGCGAGACCAGAGTGGCGTAAGGCGAAGACAACACGTTGAAGGCCGACAGGCCGGTCTCGACCCCCTTCGTCACCGTTTCGTTGGTCTTGGTGTCCACCAGTTCGTAGTTGACAGTCAGCGTGTCGTTGTAGCGGGTGATAGCCGTTTGGGTGACCGCTCCGACCGGCTGACTTTGCACGCCGACGGCATCGCTCTTATCGGACATCGTCAGGTGCAGACGATAAGCAGCGCCCGCGGCATCGGCGCGCGCATCCAAGAGGTCGAGCAACTGGTTCCTGAGCTCGTAGCCCGTGCGGTCGGGGACGGGCTCGACATAGATCGATCCGATCGTCGCTTTCAGGCTGCCGCGCGGGTCTGCGTAGAGCGCA
>Ga0265342_10002221_pt1 | contig 17044 bp, 13 predicted proteins | sample 4CB327metaG_FD_203125 | JGI IMG/M metagenome (GOLD analysis project Ga0265342, IMG submission 203125) | Rhizosphere microbial communities from Carex aquatilis grown in University of Washington, Seatle, WA, United States - 4-CB3-27 metaG | ecosystem: Host-associated > Plants > Roots >...
CGCCGTGACATCGGTTGATCCGTTCCGCTCGCCCGTCGTGTATTATGGTCTGCGACAGTCGAGGGATCTCATGTTTGCCCGCTTTGCACGAGCCCAGGACGCAAATTCCCGCGTGGTCGTGGCGGGCGTTTTGGGTGGGGTTCTCCTGGCGGCGTGGTCGGCCTGGTTCTTCTTGGCGCGGGTGGGGCTATACGAGGTCAGTCGCTCGGCGCGATTGGAAGTCGCGACGGCGCCTTATGACGTCGACTCGCCGGTGGCGGCCCGTCTTCTGCGCAGCTCTTTGGTGCTGGACCGGCAGGTGCAGCAGGGCGAGGTTTTGGTCGAGCTGGACGCCGAGGCGTTCCGCCTAGAACGCGCAGCCGAGCAGAGCCGACTGGCGACACTGGGTCCGCAGATCGAAGCCTTGCGCGAGGAACTGGCTTCGCAGGAGCAGGCCATGCGCGGCGAGGGACGCGCCAGTGCGGCACAAGTGAACGAGGCGCGCGCTCGGCTACGCGCCTCGAATGCTGTGGCCGAGCAGAAAGAAGCAGAGCGGGTCAAGATCCAGTCGCTGCACGAAAAGCGGCTGGTGGCGACGCTGGACCGCGACCGCCTGCAGGCCGAGGTGCAACGCCAGAACGCCGAGACGGAGGCCGCGCGCGTGCAGGTGGGCCGGGTGGGAAACGAGGGCGCGGTTAAGGTGAGCGAGCGCAAGGCGCTGATCGCGGGCCTGCAGGCCGACATCGCGCGTTTGCAGAGCGAGCGCGCCGACGCCGAGGGCAAGGTTCGCATTCTGGACCAGAAGATCGGCCTGCACTCGATTCGTGCGCCCATCGCCGGCCGCGTTGGACACATGGTGAACCTGCGGGCCGGCGCCATGGTGGCCGAACGCGACCGCCTGTGCACCATCGTTCCCACCGGCGGGCTGCGAGCCGTGGCCTTCTTCGACCCGGCGACGGCCACGGGGCGCGTACATGCCGGGCAGAGCGCGCGGCTGCGCATGTTCGGTTTCCCCTGGACCAAGTACGGCATGCTGCAGGCCGAAGTGGATCGCGTGGGCAACGAGCCCAAAGACGGCCTTATCCGCGTGGAGTTGGTCTTGCGCACGCCGCAGCGGACGAACATCCCCTTGGAGCATGGCCTGCCGGCTAGTGCCGAGATCGAAGTGGAACGGGTTTCGCCCTTTGCCCTGGTGCTGGACACGGCCGGCCGGTTTCTCATGAGCGCCCAGGCCAGTGCCGCGCCTGCCGCGCCCAACCCGGAATCGGTTCGAGACAAATGAGCCGGACTCCTTCAGAGGACCACGCCCAGGGTGAGTCGGAGCGCGCGCGGGAGCGACGGCAGTTCTTCGCCCACGAGGTGGTGCAGACCTCGGCCATGGACTGCGGCCCGGCAGCCCTGAAATCGCTGCTGGAAGGCTTCGGCATTCGCGCTCACTACGGTCGGCTGCGTGAGGCCTGTCACACCACGGTCGACGGGTCGTCCATCGACACACTGGAGGACTTGGCTGGAAAGCTGGGCCTCGACGCCGCCCAGATGATGGTGCCGGTGGAGCATGTGTTGTTGCGCGAATCCGATGCACTTCCGGCCCTGGTCGTGGTGAGGCTGCCGTCGGGTCTCACCCATTTCGTGGTGGTGTGGCGAATGTTGGGGCCGTGGGTCCAGGTGATGGACCCGGGCCGCGGCCGGCGCTGGATGAGCAAGCGAGATCTCCTGCGCGATTTGTACGTGCACGAAATGCCGGCCCCGGCGGCAGACTTTGCGACGTGGACGCGCGAGCCAGGCTTCCTCGATCCGTTGCGGCTGCGTTTGCAGGGGCTGGGCGTGCGTGATGCCGGTCAGCGCATCGCTGCGGCCGCGGCCGGTGAAGACTGGCGCCCCTTGAGCGCGCTCGATGCCTGCGCCCGGGCAACCGAACAATTGCTGAACGGCAAGGTCGTGACCCGGGAGCGCGCGGCGCGGGCTTTTGAGTGCCTGTGGCAAGAGGTGGGGCAGGGCGAGGAGTCACCGCTTGTGCCCGCGACTCTGTGGTCCGCTCGCCCAGCCGCGCCGGTCGAGGGGCAACCCATGCTAACCTTGCGTGGGGCGCTTGCGCTGCGGGTTTCCGGCCGGGCCGCGCAGCAAGCCGCGCCAGGGCTGCCGCCCGATCTGGCTGCGGTGCTGGCTGATGACCAGCCCGGTCCAGCGCGCAAGCTTCTCGAGTTTTTGCGCGCAGACGGGCTTCTGCGTTTCGTGCCCGTGCTGGCCGCTTTGGCTCTGGCTGGCGTGGGGACCGTGGTGGAATCGCTGCTCTTCCGCAGCGCCATCGACATCGGCCAGCGACTGCCGCTTTTCGAGCAGCGCCTGGCAGCGGCGGGCGCGTTGCTCGTGCTGCTGGTCGCGCTCTTCTTGGTCGAATGGCCGTTGGCGCGGGCCCTGTGGGCCGTGGGCAGCAGGCTGGAGTTGCGGCTGCGCCGGGCTTTTCTGCGCAAGCTGCCCTTGCTCGGGGATCGCTATTTCCAGAGCCGGCCCATTTCGGACATGGCAGAGCGCGCGCACCTTCTGCACTGGCTGCGCCTTCTGCCAGGGCAGGGCGGCCAGCTCATTCGAGCCACCTGCGAGATGATCACCACCACGGCTGGCGTGATCTGGCTGTATCCGTCGGGCGCGCCTTTGGTGTTGACACTGGTGGCGCTCATGCTGCTCTTGCCATTCTGTTGCCAGCCGGCGCTGGTGGAACGGGATCTGCGCATGCGCGGCCACGCTGGCGGCCTGGCGCGCTTCTATCTGGACGCGCTGCTGGGCCTGTCAGCCATTCGCGCGCACACGGCCGAGCCGGCCTTGCGCAACGAGCACGGCGGGCGCTTGCGCGAATGGGCGCGCGCGGCCCGCGACGCCACGCGGTTGGCGGTCATCATCGAAACCGCGCAGGGCTTGCTGGGATTCGGCCTGGCGGCGGTTCTGGTCTTCCGCTATCTGGTGTCAGCCTCGGGTTCGGGCTGGGCCATTCTGATCGTGTATTGGCTTTTCACGCTGCCGTCGCTGGGCCAGGAGATCGCGTTTCTGATTCAGCAATACCCGCAGCATCGCAACGTGACCCTGCGCCTGATGGAGCCGCTGGGTGCGCCGGAGAGCCCGGCAGAAGCGGACGACAGCCCGCTGCCGCAGGCGACTGTGGCTGGGGCTGCCGTGGATCTGCGCGACGTGCGCGTGATAGCGGCGGGCAACGAGATCCTGGCGGTCGACAAACTGAGTCTCGAGGCTGGCGAACACGTGGCGATCGTAGGTTCGTCGGGCGCGGGCAAGTCCAGCTTAGTCGGGCTGCTCCTCGGCTGGTACCGCCCGGACGCCGGTGTGGTGCGCGTCGACGGCCATGAACTGCGCGGGCGCTGGCTGGACGAGCTGCGACGGCAGACTTTATGGGTCGATCCCGCGGTGCAGTTGTGGAATCGGTCGTTGCTGGAGAATCTTCGCTTCGGCAGCGAGGGCGAGCACCGGGCCGTGGGCGACGCGGTCGAGGCCGCGCAACTCGACGAGGTGTTGGCCCGTCTGCCCATGGGCTTGCAGACGCCGCTGGGTGCGGGCGGGGCCTTGCTTTCCGGCGGCGAGGGCCAGCGCGTGCGGCTGGGTCGGGCCGTGTGTCGGGGAGCGGCCCGGTTGGTGGTTTTCGATGAGCCCTTTTGCGGGCTGGAACGTTCGCGGCGCGAAGCTCTGCTCAAGGCCGCGCGGACGCGCTGGGCGACGGCGACCTTTCTGTGCATCACCCACGACATCGGCCAGACCTTGGAGTTTCCGCGCGTGCTGGTGGTCGACAAGGCCCGCGTGGTCGAGGACGGCGCGCCCAAGAAACTGGCCGGCCAGGCGGACACGCGCTACGCGCACTTGCTGGCAGCGGAGGTGCGGGCGCGGGCCCGTCTCGACGGTCCTGAGTGGCGGCATCTATTTCTCCACAAGGGACAGCTCGAGGAGCGCCGGGTGCAGGGAAAATCCACATGAGCCCCGAGCGCGAGGACACTGTGACGAGCGCGATTCCCGCGGCCGTGGCTTGGCCAGCCGGCCGGTTGGGCGACGCCTTGGTCGCGGTGACCGAACGCTTGTTGCCTCAGCGACGGGCGCCCCGCCTGCAAGATCCACCGTCCGATATCGGCGACGGGCCGGCCTTGGCGGCTTTTGTCGAGGATGCCGCCGATCAACTTGGGCTGGAAATTGAGCCCGTGGATGCGCGCGTGTCGACCGTGCGCGGGCTTCTGGCCGAAGGAGGTCCGGTGCTGGTCGCCCATCCTGGCTCGGCCTCGACGGGATCGCTGTTCTTGGTGTTGCTGGCCTGTGACCAGCGCGGGCGCGTGGCCCAGGTGTTGGGCGCCGATCGGCGCGTGCATCGTCTGGCCGCGGCCGAGATCGACGCCTGGCTCGACGACGAGCAGCGCGGTCCGTCGGGGCAGGCTTTTTCGCGGTTTGCTTCGGGCGTGGGCCTCGCGGCTGGCGATGAGGAGAAAGCCCGCCGTATTCTCGGCGGCGTGGTCGGGCCCAGCCGCGCGGCTGTGGGCTGGGCGTTGCAACCGGCGGGCAGCAGTTTGGCCGAACGGCTCCAGCAATCGGGTGCCAGGCGCGTGGTTGGTACTGCGCTGGTCTCGTATCTCGCCGGTTTTGCGCTCATGGTGGGCTCGTGGTGGCTGCTCGGAGCGGCGGCGCTGCAGGGCCGCCTGGAACGCGGCTGGCTTTGGGCCTGGGGCATGTTGCTGCTCACCTTCGTGTTGACCCGGGCCAGCGGAGTGTGGGCCGCTGGCCGTCTGGCCGTGCAGGTGGGCGGACTGGTGCGCGAGCGCTTGCTGGAAGGCATCTTGCGCCTGCCCGCTGACCAGGTGCGGGTCAAGGGGATAGGGCACCTGCTCGGCACGGTGTTGGAGGCCGATGCCCTCGATGCCTTCGCGCGCACCGGCGGGCCTCTGTTGTTGGCCGACGTGTTCCAGCTGGTGTTTGGCGCCGTGGTGTTGCTGCTGGGCGCGGCGCCGATTCTTCACCTCGTGCTGCTGGTCGGCTGGCTGCTCTTGGCCGCCGGACTGGTGCGCCGGCTCTATCGACGGTTGCTCGACTGGTCCGACGCACGACTGGCGCTGACCGACGAGTTGGTGGAAACCATGGTGGGCTATCGCACCTTGGTGGTGCAGCAGCCGGCCGCGCAGCAGGGCGATGACCGGGGGCTGGCGGTCTACGCCCGCAAGCAGGCCGCGCTCGACAGCGAGATGGCGCGCCTGTCGGCGTTGTTGCCCCGTGGTTGGCTGGTGCTGGGCGTGGCAGCGCTGGTCCCAGGGTTTGCCTCCGGCGCAGGACAAAGCACGGCCCTGGCCGTCAGTCTGGGCGGTGTCTTGTTGGTGTATTTGGCCCTCCGTCGCGTGGCCATGGAAACGGGGCCTGGCCTGGCCGCAGCCGTTCTTGGCTGGAAGCGCACGCAGCCTTTGTTCGAGGCAGCTTCAGAGAAAGCACAAGCCGGAGAGACCGTGGCGGTGCTGCCCACCGAAGTGGACGAGGCCAGCGCCGGCCGGCGCGGTCTGCTGGTGGGCCGCGACGTCAGCTTCAGCTATCCGGGGCGGTTGGAGCCGGTGTTGCGAGGCTGCAATATCGAGATCCGGCGGCGGCAGCACATTCTGCTCGAAGGATCCTCGGGCTCGGGCAAGTCGACCCTGGGTGCGCTTCTCTGTGGACTGCGCCAGCCGTCGAGCGGCCTGCTGCTGCTGGGCGGATTCGACCATCACAGCCTGCGGCCCGAGCGCTGGCGCCAACGCGCCGCCGGCGTGCCTCAGAGCCACGAGAACCACATCTTGTCAGCGTCGCTGTTGTTCAACATCGCCATGGCTCGACGCTGGCCGCCGCGTTCAGCAGACGAGCAGGAGATCGAGGCCATCTGTCGCGAGCTGGGGCTGTCCGACCTGATTGCGCGCATGCCCGGCGGGCTGCAGCAAATGGTGGGGGACAGTGGATGGCAGCTTTCGCAGGGCGAGCGTAGCCGCGTGTGCGTGGCGCGCGCGTTGCTGCAGGAAGCAGACCTGCGCGTGCTCGACGAGAGTTTCGCCACCCTTGATCCCGAGACCCTGGACCGCGTGCTCGAGTGCGTGGTGCGACGCTCGGAAACCCTGGTGGTGGTTTCGCACGCGTAGGATGCGTGCTGGCAATGTCTATTTCGCCCGCGCCTGTTTGACGATATCCACGAACAACTGCGCGCGATCCGTGACCAGCTCGTCGCGTCCCTCACGCAACGCTTTGACATCAACTAGATCGCCGCCTACGCCCAGTGCCTCGGCCCCTGCCTTGATGAAGGCCGCCGCGGTCTGCAAGGAAACCCCGCCGGTGGGAACCAGCTTGATCTGCGGCAGCGGCGCCTTGAGCGCCTTGAGGTAGCTCGCCCCGCCGACGGCGCCGGCGGGAAACACCTTTACGAAATCGGCGCCGGCCGACCAGGCCGTCACCACCTCGGTCGGGGTGAGCGCCCCCGGCATCACCAGCACGCCTTGCTGGTTGCAGAAGGCAATCGTCTCGAGGTTGAGCGCGGGGCTCACGATGAACTGGGCGCCTGCTTCGATGCAGGCCTGCGCGGTTTGCGCATCCATCACCGTGCCCGCACCGATGATCACCTCGGGATCGATCTCGGCGCTGAGTTCCTTGATGACGCCCACCGCGCCGGGAACCGTCATCGTGATCTCGAGCACCGAGATTCCGCCCTTGAGAATGGCGGCCACCGCCCTGCGGGCCATGTCGGTGGATTCGGCCCGGACCACGGGAATGATGCCGATGGATGTGAGACGGCTGCTAACTTCTGTCTTGTCGCGCGATTTCATGCTGCCTTTCTTCGTGAACTATCGGGCCACTCGTGCGCTGGCGCCCTTCATGACCTTTTCGACTTCTGCCAAGGTTGCCATGGTGGTGTCGCCCGGCGTGGTCATGGCCAAAGCCCCGTGCGCCGCTCCACACTCCAAAGCCCACTCGGGGGATTTGCCAGCGAGAAAACCGTAGATCAAACCGGACGCGAACGAATCGCCGCCGCCGACCCGATCGTAGATTTCCATGTTGTTGCGTACCGTCGCGGAATAGAGCTGCCCCTGGTAGTAGCACACGGCTCCCCAGTCGTTGCAGGTCGCGCTTCGGGCATTGCGCAGGGTGGTGGCCACCAGCTTGAGATTGGGGTACGCGGCGATCACGCGCTCGATCATGCGGCGGAAGCTCTCCGGGTCCAGCTGCGACAGGTTCTCGTCCACGCCTTCCACCTCGAAGCCCAGCGCCGCGGTGAAATCCTCTTCATTGCCAAACAGCACGTCGATCTGGGACACGACCTCGCGGTTCACTTCGATGGCGCGCTTGCGCCCGCCGATGGCCTTCCACAGCGACTCACGGTAGTTGAGGTCGTAGGAAGCCACGGTGCCGTTGTCTCGCGCAGCCTTGAGCGCTTCCTTGGCCACCAGAGGTGTGGTCTCAGACAGGGCACAAAAGATGCCGCCGGTGTGGAACCAGCGCGAGCCTTCGCCGCGGAAGATCTGTTTCCAGTCGATGCTGCCGGGTTGCAGCTGCGAGACCGCCGTGTGGCCGCGGTCGGAGCAGCCCAGCGGGGCGCGCAGCCCGTATCCGCGTTCGGTGAAATTCATGCCGTTGCGAACCGTGCGGCCCACACTGTCGTAGGGCACCCACTTGACGTGCGATTGGTCCACGCCGCCCTGATAGACGAGATCCTGGACCAGGCGGCCGATGGGGTTATCGGCCAGGGCAGTCACCACCGCGGTTTTGAGGCCGAAACAGCGATGCAACCCGCGCGCGACGTTGTACTCGCCGCCGCCTTCCCACACCTTGAACGAGCGCGTGGTTGCGATGCGGGTGTCCCCGGGATCGAGACGCAACATGATTTCGCCCAGGCTGACGAGGTCCCACTTCCCAATTCCTGCGAGCTTGATTTTGAGAGGTTCCATGTGCAATTCACCGACGAATTTTTGGCCACAGCGTACAGGAAATGCAACATGCGATCAAATGCGTGTTCTCGACGCGCCAGCCGCGCTCACGTCAGTTGTCCGTCGCTAAACGCCCATCACGCGAAGTTCGCCACGCTGAGTAGACCGTGCAGAGCTAGTGCGCCACGCTGCTGGTGCAGCCTGCTGCCGTCGGGTTCGCCAAACAGCAAACCGCGTAGCTGCCAAACTGCGTTGAACAGGCGGATTCAGTGGCGGGCAAATCCATATTTCCGCTGGAGTCGCATTTTTCGTTCGCCTTTACGCAGTTCAGGACGGCCTGAAACTGGCTTCCGCAAGTGGAGGCCAACATCGCCTGGCAGCCGGTGACATACGTCGCGGAGGGTGTAGTGTCCTGCGGGCAGTTGCCCTTGTCGGAGCACTTGACATCGTCGCTGCCGCAGCCAGAGACCGTCATCGCAACAACGGCGATCGCAGCAAGACAGAGATTCTTCATTTCGTGTCCCTCCAAGTTTGTAGGCGCGGCTAGGCTCCAGACGACCGGGAGCACATTAATGCTGCCGGGGGGAGCCGGGCAAGGCTTCGCGTGTAGCACCAAATTAAGTGCTATATTCGGCTCTATGCGAGCGACCAGTGCGCGACCCATCACCGACCTGAAGACACATACCAAGGACGTGGTTGGCGAGGCCGTCCGGACCGGAGAGCCCATCCTGATCACCCAGAATGGCCGGGCTCGCGTCGTCGTGATGGATGCGCGACGACACGACGACATGCAAGCCACTCTCTCGATGCTGAAGTTGCTCGCGCAAAGCCAGGAGTCGCTCGCTCGGGGCGAGAAGACATATTCCAGCGAGGACGTGCGCCGGCGCGCCCACGCCGCCCTGCGCCGGGCTGCGCGGCGATGAGGGGAGGTCGCGAATTTCGTGTGGTGTGGACCGGGCCGGCCGCAACCGACCTTGAGAGAATCGCTCTGTTCTTACTCGGCGAATCTCCGCTGCGGGCTGGTCCGATCGTCGATCGCATCGTCGACAGAGCCGAGTCCCTGGCCGAATTTCCCAACCGTGGCCGCACGCCGCCGGAGCTTCGGTCGATGGGAGACCACACCTGGCGCGAGATCCAGGAAAGCCCGTGGCGGATCATCTACCGGGTGGGAGCCGGTGTCGTTCAGATCCACGCCGTTCTCGACGGCCGGCGGAGCCTCGAAGATGTCCTGATGGAGAGGATCCTTCACGGTTGATGGCCGCCATCCACGGCGTGTTGGTCTGGCGACGCAAAGGCAACAATAGGTCCCGCTCAAGGCACGCGCTATAGTCGCGATCGAGCCCATGACCGAGCCTTCCAGCCCTTCGGCGCTTGCGCCGCCTTCCGACGCGGAATTGCTGCGCCTGGCGGGCAGGTTGCGCGAAGTGGGGCTGGCGCTGGATCGCCGTTTTCTCGACAAGGGCGAGTTGGTGCGGCTCATGCTCATCTCGCTCCTGGCGGGCGAGCACATGCTCATCGTGGGGCCGCCAGGCACGGCCAAGTCGGCCCTGGTGCGCCACTTGGCGCGCCTGGTGGACGCGCGCACCTTCGAGTATCTGCTCACCCGGTTCACCGAGCCCAGCGAGTTGTACGGTCCCGTGGACATCAAGGCCTTTCGCGAGGGCCAGTATTTGCGGCGCAGCGAAGCCATGCTGCCCCAGGCGGAGATCGTCTTTCTTGACGAGATCTTCCAGTCCAACTCGGCCATCCTGAATTCCCTGCTCACCATTCTCAACGAGCGACGCTTCTTCACCGGGCGCGAGGCGGTCAAGGTGCCGCTGTGCTCGCTCTTCGGCGCGACCAACCAGGTTCCCAACGACGACGTGCTGCAGGCCATCTTCGACCGATTCCTCATCCGCGCGTTTTCGCAGAACCTGGACAGCTATCACTTCCGCGGCCTCATCGAGCACGGCATTCGCAGCGAGATCGCGCAGGCCACGGCCGCCGACGAAAACCTGCAACCGCTGGTCAGCCTGGCCGAGCTGCGCGCCGTGCACAGGGCCATGGACCGGCTGCTGGTCTTCTCCGACGAGTTTCTGGCGACCTACAAGGGACTGGTCTTCCAGATTCGTTCCGAGGGCGTGGCGCTCAGCGATCGCCGCGTGGTCAAGGTGCTCAAGCTTTTTGCCGCTAGCGCCCTGCTCGACGGCCGGCGCGCGGCCAACCCAGGCGATTTCTTTATCTTGCGCCACGTGTGGAACACCACGGATCAGGCGCAGCTGCTCGACGACATCGTGAAGCCGGTGTTGGAGCGCTACGGTCGCGAGCATCCCGAGGAGCGGCGGCGAGGCTCGGTTCCGGTGGATTTGGACGCCGTGCTGGCCGAGTTGGGCACCATCCGCGGGCTGCTGCTGGGCGGGGAGGCGCTTTCTGACGTGCAGTTGTTTTCGCAGCTGCGCAACCTGCAGGACATCAAAGTCGCGCTTTCGGCCATGGCCAACGAAAACGCACAGAAGATGGTGGGCGAAGTGGACAAGCTGCTTGAGGGCATTTTCGAGTCATCGCGATGGAACGGGTAAAGAAGAAGGATCACAAAGGCGCGGGGGGGAAAGGGAATCCTCCCGTGCTTAGGGTGGAACGTCGCAAGCAGGCGTTCTCCGTCTTCGGCGGCGCCGTTGAACAGGCTGGCGACCGCGAAAGCGCATCGGCGCTGGCCGAGTTGCTCACGCCTGACCCCGGCCTGGCGCGGGCGCTCACCCATGGGTTTCATAGCTACGCGGGCCGCATGCACCCCTTCACCGCACGCACAGCCATCGCGCGCTTTTCGCAGCCTGGCCAGGATGTTCTGGATCCATTTTGCGGCAGCGGCACAGTCCTGGTCGAGGCCATGGCCGCGGGGCGCAAGGCCGTGGGCAGCGACGCCAGCCCGCTGGCTGTCATCATCGCGCAGGTGCGCTCGACGACGCTCGGGCCGGAGGGCCGCGCGCGTCTGGTGGAGAGCGCGCGCCAGATCGCCGAGGAGGCAGCCGAGCGCGCGCGCAAACGCCAGCGGCCCGAGATTCCGCAGTGGGCGGTCCGAGAGAAGGACCGCTTTTTTCCCCATGTCGCACTCGAGCTCTATGGCTTGCGCGCGCTCATCGGCGAAACCAAGGAAGACGACGTGGGCCGCGCCTTGCGGGCTTGCCTGTCATCCATCTTGGTGAAGTTCATGCGCGGCAGCGAGGAGGCGGAAGCCCGGCGCATTGGCCGGGGAGTGCCGTCACACTTCTTCGCCGGCCGTGCCGAAGAACTGGCGCGCGGCCTGGAGGCGCTGGAGCGGCGAACACCGGAGGGAACGCCAACGCCGCAGATTCGTGTGGCCGATGCGCGGAACTTGAGCCCGTTGGCCGCCGGTGGTTTCGATCTGATCTTGTCGTCGCCGCCCTACGCCGGCACCTACGACTACGCTGAACACCACGACGTGCGCTTCCTCTGGCTGGGGCTGCCCCGCGCGAATCTGGATCGCGTGCAGGTGGGCGCGCGCGACGAGGGATTGGGATCGGCTGCCCAGCGCTGGCTGCACGATCGGCAGCGCTGGCTGTCGGAGATGGCGCGCGTGGCCCGTCGGGGCGCGGCCGTCATCCTGCAAGTTGGCGACGGCGTAGTTGCGGGTGCGCCCGAGGACGCCGCGCAAACCGTCGAGGATGAGGCCCGGCGCGTGGGTCTGGTTCCGGTGGCGCGCGCGTCGCAGGCACGGCCGCCCCATGACTATCGTCTGCGCCAGATCTTTGAAGGTCGCCCTCGCCGAGAGCACATTGTGCTTCTGCGCAAGGAGCGTTAGTTGCTTTCCCAGGTGGCGCGCACCATACGCGAGCAGGCGCTGCTGGCGACCGGCGAACGTGTGCTGGTGGCTGTGTCGGGCGGTCCTGACTCGACGGCGCTGCTGTACGCGCTGAAGCACCTCGCCTCGCGCCTGCACATCGCGCTGGTTGCAGCGACCGTGGATCACGGCCTGCGCCCAGAAGCGGGAAGCGAGGCTGCCCTGGTGGCTGAGCGCTGCCGTGCCCTGGGTGTTGCCTGCGAGATTCTCTCGGTCGACGTCAAGGCCGCCCGCCACGCTCATGTTTCGTGGCAGGAAGCCGCTCGCAATGTCCGCCTACTCGCCCTGCAGGAGGCGGCGGCCCGGATGGGGTGCGCGCACGTGGCCCTGGGCCACACGGCCGACGATCAGGCGGAGACGGTGCTCTTTCGTATCGTGCGCGGCACCGGCATCGGCGGCCTGGCGGGAATTCCGTATGAGCGCGGGATCTTCATCCGGCCCCTGCTCGACGTCCGCCGCAAAGACATCCTGGCGTTCTTGGCCAAGCGGCGCATCGCTTTCATCGAGGATCCGTCGAATGCCAACCGGCACTACGCCCGGGTGCGAATTCGTCACGACATTCTGCCCCTGCTTGCGCGCGAGAACCCGCGCGTGGTCGAGGCGCTGCTGTCTCTGGCACAAGACGCACGGGACATCGCCGCAGGGACGCCGATGCGTGACCCACTCGCGCTTCCATCCGTCCCGCGGCGGGCGGCCGCGTTGATCCAACGGATGGCGGCTGATGGCCGGGGCACGCGACAGGTGTCGGTTCCGGATGGCGAGGTGGTGGTGAGCTACGGAAAGGTTCGGTTCCGTTCGCCGACGGGCGCGCGCAAGGATGGCTCGTTGCCTTGCTCCGAGTCGATCCGGGTGAAGGGGCCGGGGACCTATCGCCTGCCCGGGCGGAGCGAGGGGAGGGCTCTCGAGCTGGAAGAAGGGAGACGCCCCGCGCCGCCTCCAAGCGACGCCGCAGTTTTTGACGCCATACGGATCGCGCAACCCTTGGAGGTGCGCGCCTGGCGTCCGGGTGAGCGCATGCGTCCGCGCGGAGGCCGCGGCAGTCGCAAGATTTCCGACCTGCTGGTCGATGCCAAGATTCCCCGCGACCTGCGGCGCGAGCTGCCTGTGCTGGTTGCCGGCGACGGAAGCATCCTGTTTGTCGCGGGTCTGCGACCCTCCGAAATCGGTCGTCCGCAGGTTGGCACCGAGCACTGGCTCGCCGTGCGCGCCGTCTGACAGCGTCGCCGACGGGGAACTCTCGTTGACGCCGCGCCTTTTGCTGTCAATATTCTGATCAGATAGTCGATAGCATCAGAGGACCGCGCGTGCGAAATAGTCACAAGACCATCCTGGTTTGGGCCATGCTGCTCTTCACCTTCTTTTTGGTGTGGCAGCTCATCAATCCGCGGGCGACCGACCAGAAGATGGCGTTCTCCGAGTTCATCCAGAAGGTCGAGAAGTCGCCTGCCGACTTCAAGTCGGCCCCGCTGCAGATTCGGATGAACGGCAACAACGCGGAGTTTCGCGGGACGCTCAAGAAGGGTGATGAGGCCTTCGTCACCACTGGATTCATCGGCGAGCAGACGCTGGAGAAGCTGAACAAGGCCAATATCCCCTACGAGATCACGCGCGAGGCCGAGGGCGGATTCTGGCAGCAGATGCTGATCACCTGGCTGCCCATCATCGTGGTCGCCGTGGTCTTCCTGCTCTTCATGCGCCAGCTGCAGATGGGCGGCGGCAAAGCCATGAGCTTCGGCAAGTCCAAGGCGCGTCTTCTGTCGGAAAGCCAGAAGAAGATCACGTTTGCCGACGTGGCCGGGATCGAAGAGGCCAAGGACGAGGTGGAGGAGATCATCGCCTTCCTCAAGGACCCCAAGAAGTTCACCCGCCTGGGTGGCCGTATTCCCAAGGGCGTGCTCATGATGGGGCCGCCCGGCACGGGCAAGACCCTGCTTGCGCGCGCCATCGCTGGCGAGGCGGGCGTGCCGTTCTTTTCCATCTCTGGCTCCGACTTCGTCGAGATGTTTGTTGGTGTGGGCGCCAGCCGCGTGCGCGACCTGTTCGAGCAAGGCAAGAAGAACGCGCCTTGCATCGTGTTCATCGACGAGATCGATGCCGTCGGACGACACCGCGGGGCGGGTTTGGGCGGCGGCCACGACGAGCGCGAGCAGACCCTCAACCAGCTGCTGGTCGAGATGGACGGCTTCGAGTCCAACGACGGCGTCATTCTCATCGCGGCCACCAATCGGCCCGACGTTCTGGACCCGGCGCTGCTGCGGCCCGGCCGCTTTGACCGGCGCATCGTGGTTCCGCGGCCGGACGTCAAGGGACGGCTGGGTATCCTCAAGGTTCACACCAAGAAGATGCCGCTGGGGTCCAACGTGGATCTTGAGATCGTGGCGCGCGGTACGCCGGGCTTCTCGGGTGCCGACCTTGAGAATCTGGTCAACGAGGCGGCCTTGCTGGCCGCGCGCGAGGACAAGGATCAACTCGACCGCCACGATTTCGAGATGGCCAAGGACAAGGTCCTGATGGGCCCTGAGCGGCGATCGATGATCATCAGTGACCAGGACAAGCGCATCACCGCCTTCCATGAAGCAGGGCACGCGCTGGTGGGCAAGATGATGAAGGGGTCCGACCCGGTTCACAAGGTGACCATCATTCCGCGCGGCCGCGCTCTGGGATTGACACAGCAGTTGCCCTTGGAAGACCGGCTCAACTTATCGCGTGAGGCCGCTAACGATCAGATCGCGGTGGCCATGGGGGGCCGCGTGGTCGAGGAACTAGTTTTTGGGCAGATCACCACCGGCGCATCCAACGACATTTCCATGGCCACCGACCTGGCTCACAAGATGGTGTGCGAGTGGGGCATGTCGGACAAGATCGGGCCCCTGCATTTTGGCCGCAACGAAGAGATGGTGTTCTTGGGCCGCGACTTCGCCGAGCACAAGGAATACAGCGAGCAGACCGCGGTGGACATCGACGCCGAGGTGCGCCGGATCGTCACAGCGAACCACGAACGTGCCAAGCAGGTCATCACGGGCAACATGGACAAGCTGAACATGCTGGCCGAGGCGCTGCTCGAGTACGAAACCATTGATGGCGCCGAGATCGACGTCCTGTTTGCGGGTGGCAAGCTGGATCGGGCCCCCACGGCTCCAGTTCCCGTGCCAGGCAAGGACGGTGGCGAGCAGAAGCAATCCCGTCCTGGGCAGCGCTCGGGGCTATTCCCGCGACCGCTGCCTGACCCGGAAAAGGCCTAGAAGAGTAGGCTGGCACAGCCTCGCCTGCGATGGCCACGCGGATTGTCGGTGTTCTCAATGTGACGCCCGATTCGTTCTCGGACGGGGGACGATTTTCTTCGGTGCAGGACGCCGTGGCCGCGGGCCTGGCCATGGTGGCGGATGGTGCGGACTGGATTGACGTGGGCGGCGAATCTACGCGGCCCGGGTCCGTGTCGGTTCCTGAGGCCGAAGAGATCGCGCGTGTGGTTCCTGTGATTCGCGAGCTGGCGAAGCATCTCACAGGGACAGTGCGCATCTCCGTGGATACCTATAAAGCCGCCACCGCGCGGGCCGCTCTGGCCGAGGGTGCCACCGCGGTCAACGACGTGTCCGGGGGCTGGCTCGATCCGGAGATTCTGGGTGTGACTGCCGCCAGCGGAGCCGCCATCGTGCTGGGCCATCTGCGCGGCAAGCCGGCTGACATGCAGGCCTGCATCCATTTTGACAACGTGGTGGACGAAGTGGCTGACGAACTAGGCGACCGTGTAGCTGCCGCGCGGGCAGCCGGTTGCCACGAGATATGGGCCGATCCCGGCATCGGCTTTGGCAAGCAGCTGGACCACAACCTGGCTCTGCTCAAATATCTTGCGAACCTGCGCGCACGCATGGGCGTACCCCTCATGGTGGGCGTCTCACGCAAGCGATTCATCGGTGATTTGACCGGCAAGCCTGCTACGGAGCGGATCTTCGGCACAGCCGCGGCCGTGGCGGCGGCCATCATGAACGGTGCGGATGCGGTGCGGGTTCATGACGTCGCGGCCATGCGCGACGTGGTTCGCGTGGCCGAGGCCATCGCGTGCGCGCGAGAACTCGACTAGAATGCGACCCTTCCTATGAGCCATACAGACGAAGCACGAAGACTATTCGGCACCGATGGCATCCGGGGTGTCGCCAACCAGTACCCGATGACAGCGGAGATCGCGCTGTCGCTAGGCCGCGCGGTGGCCGAACGGTTTCGCAGGGGCGGCCGGCGCTGCCGGGTCGTCATCGGCAAGGACACGCGCTTGTCCGGCTACATGCTTGAGAGCGCGCTAGAAGCCGGGATCGTGTCGGCGGGTGCTGACGTCATGCTGGTCGGGCCCATGCCCACGCCGGCCATCGCGTTCATCACGTCCAGCATGCGCGCCGATGCGGGCGTGGTGATCAGCGCCTCGCACAATCCGTACCAGGACAACGGCATCAAGATCTTCGCCAGCGACGGTTTCAAGCTGCCCGACGAGGTGGAAGCGGACATCGAGCGCCGCATGCGCGATCCGGAGGCACCCACGCCGGGCCCCGAACCCAACATTGGCAAGGCCATTCGTATCGACGACGGGGAAGGCCGCTACGTGCAGTTCCTCAAGCACACGTTCCCCAAGTTGCGCACCCTCGATGGCGTGCGCGTGGTGGTCGATTGTGCCAACGGCGCCGCCTACCGGGTGGCGCCGCAAGTCTTTACCGAGCTGGGCGCCGAACTGACCGTGCTGTCTGCTGAGCCGAACGGACGCAACATCAACGATGGCTGCGGGGCCTTGCATCCCGAGAAGGTGTCGGCCGAGGTGCGCCGCACCCATGCCGCAATCGGCATCGCACTCGACGGGGACGCGGACCGCGTGATCCTCACGGATGAGCGTGGCGAGATCGTAGACGGCGACCAGATCATGGCCATCCTGGGCACGCGGCTGCTGGCGCGCCAGGCGCTGCCAGGCAACACCGTGGTGGCCACGGTCATGTCGAACCTGGGTTTGGAACGGGTGTTGGCGGCGCGCAACGGAACCCTGCTACGCGCCCCGGTCGGCGACCGCTACGTCGTCGAAGCCATGCGTGAAAAAGGATTCATCTTCGGCGGGGAGCAGTCGGGCCACATCATCTTTCTCGAAGAAGCGACCACTGGGGACGGCTTGCTCGCGGCCTTGCAGGTGTTGTCAATCATGGTGCAGGAGGAACGACCGCTGTCCGAACTGGCGGCGATCATGACCCGCTACCCGCAGGTCCTCATCAATTTTGCGGTCGCGCGCAAGACGCCGCTGCAGGAGCTTCCCACCGTTGCCTCGGCCATTGGCCGCGTGGAGAAA
>Ga0265342_10002224_pt1 | contig 17038 bp, 6 predicted proteins | sample 4CB327metaG_FD_203125 | JGI IMG/M metagenome (GOLD analysis project Ga0265342, IMG submission 203125) | Rhizosphere microbial communities from Carex aquatilis grown in University of Washington, Seatle, WA, United States - 4-CB3-27 metaG | ecosystem: Host-associated > Plants > Roots > Rhizosphere...
CGGGCGCCTATGCGGCCCTCGTCAACAAGGCCGCGACCCAGGCGTGCGGGGGAACCCTCGTGACCCCTGGCGATCCCGCGAAGAGCTACCTCTACGCGAAGGTCACCCAGGCGACGCCTTGCTTTGGCGAACGGATGCCCCACCGCGGAATGCTGGCCACCCGGCCGGCGCTGCCCGACGCGGACATCGCCACCATCGCGGCCTGGATCACCGGCGGGGCCAAGCCTTAAACATTCAACGGCCTCGGACCTCGGGCTTCAGGGAAGCCGAGGGCCGAGGCCCGAGGCCCGAGCGACTCAGCCGCGGATGGCCGTGATCAGGTCATCCCCCGCCCGCTGTCCCTCGGAGGCTGCCCCCTCCATGAAACCCTGGAAGTCCTGGGAGGTGTGCTCACCGGCAAAGAGCACCCGGCCCTGCGCCACCCCTTCGTACCCCCCGAACGACGTGTACTGCCCGACCCGCCAGTAGGAGTACGCGCACTTGATGAGCGGGCTCTTGTGGGGAAGCGACTGCGTCGCCTTCCCGCCCCACGCCGCGGTCAACCCCGGGAAGACCGCCTCCGCCCGCTGCAAGGTCGTCGTCGCGTCCGCCTGAACCCCATCCCCGGCGACCGTGGAGTACGCCTGCGTCGCCGTCATCGCGTCCGTGACCGAGCCCCCCGAGTAGAACACCATGATCCCCGCCGCGCCGGGCTGCGCCCGCGTGACGTCCCAGCCCGCCTGGTACCCGGTGTCCGAGTAGCTCGACCCGTTGCTGATCCCGTGCCACCCCCCCTTCTTGTTCCACAGCCGGCTCGAGAACTGCAACTGCGTCTTGCCGTTGTGTCCACGCCCGAGATCGTTGATGGCCTCCTTCTTCAGGGCATCGAACCCGGCCTTCGACGTATCGAGCCCCGACAGCACCGCGAACGGCAGCGCCAGGACCACGTAGTCGGCGGTCACCGTCGCGCTCGCCGCCCCGGTGCCCCGATCGAACACCAGATCGTACCGTCCGGCCGAGGTCTTGGAGAGCTTCTGCAGGGCATATCCCGTCTGGACGTTGCCGAGCGACGCCGCGATGGCCGCCGGCAAGCGCTGGTTGCCCCCCCGGATGTGGTACGTCTCGTCGGACGCCCCGAAGATCGACAGGCCCGTCGTGTCCGGCTGGTACCCGAGCAAGTACACCAGGTTCAACGACGACTGGTCGGTGGTGTCGGAGCCGTACTCGATGTTGTACGCCACGTCGAGGAGCTGCCCGAACGGGGACTTGTGGCCGCCCGGGACCCGGGTCTCGATCCAGTCGTACACGCTCGTGTTGTCGAGCTTCGCTGTGAGCGGCGTCGACGAATCGAAGGTCGTGGGATAGTCAGTCGCCTCGAAGGCAACCCGCGACGCCACCTTGCCGAGGAAATCGGAGGTGGCCTTGCTCTGCAGATAGTACTTCCCGAAGAACTTGTAGGTGTCCTCGGACCCCGACGGCTCGGCCTTGTGCAGGTTGTCGAGCTGCAATCGAAACCGCTTGGCCAGCGCCTGAACCGTGACGTGGCCGGTGTCGATGAGCTCCCCGCACCACTCGCTCACCTGGCCCTGATCCCAGTAGTTCGTGTTCGAGAACATCCGGCCCCCGATCCGCCCCGACGCCTCGTAGACCGTCGAGGCGTAGCCATGGTCGGCGAGCTTCAACGCGCACGACAGGCCGGCGATCCCCCCGCCCACGATGGCGATGGTCGGCTGCCCCTTGGCGCCCGCGACCCGGGGCGCGCCGAACGCGAGCGCGCCAGCCCCGACCCCGGCCCCCGCCGCCGTGAGGATCCGCCGCCGGCTGATCATCAGCCGCTCGGCGCCCTCGGGCTGCTCGGCCCGCCTGGATAGCTCAAACTTGGCGGACGCGCGCAGCTCGGGAATGTCGGACATGGCGATGCCGCTTCGACGGGCGATATGGGCATCCTCGAACAACTTACGAAAGGCGCGCAACAGTGGCGTTCGTGGCATCGGACTCTTTCCTTCCCCGGGTCCCCCCGGCCAGCTGACGCTCACGACGATCGCGAGCGCCCAATGTCCCTCATGCTAGACGGCTTTTCACGGGCCCTCGGCGACATTTGCGAAGCATCGCTCGGCTCCTCGATGACCGTTATCGTGCGTGGTCCACGGCACCGGACGACTTCGTCCTTCTTCAAAAAACCTTCGCTCTCTCGACGACGGCACGAATTGGATCTCCCCCAGCAGCCCCACAGTAGCAGCTCCCCGGGGCCCGGGGTCAAGTCCCTCGCGCCTCGAAAAGCAGGGCCGCCCTATCGCTGGTGCATGGCCGTCTCACGGGGCACCGTCAGTCCCGCGGCCGGGGTGTGTCCGAGGAAGGCCCCGAAGGATCGCACCGCCCCCGCCGCCCGATATTGCTCGCACCGCTGGACGAGCTCGCTCGTGCTCTTCGGCATGGGCACCCGCGCCCGCGCGATGTACCCGACCAGATCCCTGCTCTGGCGCACGAGGATCAGCCCCTGCGAGGCGGCCACCTCGTCGGCCAGCATGGGCTCGGCCGGGAGCCGGGGCTCGAATCCCGACAACCGCTCGCCGGTGACCACGAACGAGGCCCAGACGTCGAACACGTCCGTCTCGGTCCGCAAGGTCTCGCACTTGAGCTTGGCCGCCTCCGCGAACGCCCGCACCAGGGGCTCGATCCCGAAAAACATCGGCCGCCCACCGAGGGTCAGCGCCAGCTCGTCGGCGATGCGGTCGATGGCCCGCATGGCATGGGCAATCTTGATGTAGCGGTTCTTGTAGAACTCCTCGATGGGGAAGGCGAAGGCCTTGAAGGGCTCCCCCCACAGCTCATCGATGCCCTCTTCCCCGCTGCGGTGGAGCACCATCTGGCCCAGCACCAGCGCTTCCTCCAGGTGCTTTCCACACTGTCGCATGAGCGCATTGTCGGGCAGGATGTCCACCCCGCACGCTTGGATGTCCACCAGCTTGGTGAACACGTCGGCGGCCCGGTTGAAGAGCGCGCCGGCCAGCATCGCCCCCTTGACCCGCTTGCGCTGGGGATCGCTCTCGGTGTCGAAGGCCCGCCGCACCTCCTCGAGGCGCGTGCTCGGCACGTTGAGGCCGTGCTCGACGTGGTTGAAGAGGCGGCGGGTCGACGCCTCGATGAGCCGCTTCTTGGCGAGCAGGGTGTCGGCCGGCACCTCGTAGGCCTTCACCCAGTAGCCGTCGTAGTACACGCGCCAGACCCCATCGATGCATCGCTTGGTTCCCGCCGGTATGCCCGCTGCCATGTCGGTATCCATTGCGCCGTCCACCGCGCCCCCGAGGGGGCAAATGAGAAACCCCGAAAAAAGAGCCTCGAATCGAAAAAGACTCTATCTCCGATTGACGCTCCGGGTAGTCCTTCTCGTCGGTGGCCCAACAATAGAACCCACAGGAAACGCAGCAGGACTGAGCCCGAAATCACCTGGAAATGGCCCAGAAATCTCCCCCCGGATCCGTGCGCGCTCACACGCTCCGGACGGACCCGGACCGATTCTGGTAAAAGAGTCCTCGCCGTGGCGGACCAGGACATCTTCAGGGGAACGGCCGTCTCCACCGGGATCGCGCAGGGCGCGGCCTACGTGCTCACCTTCGCCGCCGACCACGCGGCCGTGCCCTGCCGGGGGATCGAGCCCGATGAGATCGAGGGCGAAATTGCCCGCCTCGAGGTCGCGCTCGACAAGGCGGAGCGCGACCTGCTGGCGCTCAGCAAGGACGTCGCGGCCCGGGTGGGCAGCGACGAGGCCGAGGTCTTCACGGCCCAGGCGCTGGTGGCGCGGGACCACGTGTTCCTCGGCCAGGTGGTGAGCATCGTGCGCGATCACCGGATCAACGTGGAGGCCGCGGTCGCGGAGGTGGTCGAAAAGTTCACGCGCACCTTCGATCAGATCACCGATCCCTACCTGCGCGAGCGGGCCGCCGACGTGCGCGACGTGGGCCGACGCCTGCTCGGCGCGCTCACCAAGAGCGCCGGCTTCGACCCCAGCGCCATCCCGGAGGGCTCGATCCTGGTGGTCGACGAGCTCTTGCCCTCGGCGGCCGCGCTCCTCGATCTCGGCCGCGTGCGCGCGCTGGTCTCCGATCGGGGCGGCAAGTTCTCCCACACCTCGATCCTGGCGCGCTCGATGCGGCTGCCGGCGGTCACGGGGCTGCCGGACGTCACCCTCGGGATCAAGACCGGCGATGCCCTGATCGTCGACGGGATCTCCGGGGTGGTGTTCGTCAACCCGGGGGAGGGCGTCCTCCGCGAATACGCCCGCCTCGAGGGGGAGCTGCGCGGCTACCGGGACGATCTGCACAAGATCGTCGATCTGCCCGCGGTCACCCTGGACGGCACGCAGATCGGCCTCCTGGCCAACGCCAGCAAGCTCTCCGACACCGAGGCGGCGTGCCTGTACAAGGCCGACGGGATCGGTCTTTATCGCACCGAGTTCGGCTTCTCGGTGCGCGCGGCCTTTCCAACCGAGGAGGATCAGTACGACATCCTCGAGCGCGCGGCGGCCCGGATCCACCCGCGCAAGATCGTGCTGCGCTTGCTCGACGTGGGCGGTGACAAGGAACTCCCGTACATGCCGCTCCCGGTGTCCCGCAACCCGGCGCTCGGCCAGCGGGGGGTCCGGCTCCTGCTGCGGTACCCCGACATCCTCCTCGGTCAGCTGCGGGCTTTCCTGCGGGTGAGCGCCGACCATCCGGTGTCCATCCTCCTGCCCGTGGTGGGGGGGCTCGACGAGGTGCGCGCGGTGCGCCGGGTGATCGCCCGCGCGATGGAGCAGCTCACCGCCGAGGGCAAGCGCTTCAACCCCGAGGTCCCGGTGGGCGCGATGATCGAGGTCCCCTCGGCGGCGGTGCTGGCGGGGGCGCTCGCCCGCGAGGTGGACTTCCTCAGCCTCGGGACCAACGATCTCGTGCAGTACGTGCTGGCCGCCGATCGCGAGAACGAGACGGTGGCGGATCAGTACCGCCCGCACCACCCGGCGGTCCTGCACCTCATCGAGTCGGTGGCCACCGCCGCGCGCCTCGCGCACTGCCCGCTCACCATCTGCGGGGAGATGGCGGGGGCGCCCGAGTACACCGAGCTGCTGATCGGGCTCGGACTGCGGACCTTCAGCGTGGCCCCCGGGGAGATGCTCGAGGTCAAGAACGCGATCCGCGCCGTCACCCTGGATGCGGCGGCGGCCCTCGCCCGCGAGGTGAGCGGGCTCGGCTCGGTGATCGAGGTGGAGGCGGCGCTCGAGCGGCGCCGGCAGCAGGTCGCGCCCGGCCCCACCCTTGCCGTGGTGGCGCTGGCCCGGCCAGCGAGCTGAGGACCCTAGCTCGAGAGCCGCGCCCGTCGAGCCCCGTCACCGTGATCGTGGCGGACCCGTGGACGCGGACGGCTCAGCTCGTGGCCGGTCGGGCCTCGGCGGCGGCCTCGATCCCTTCGGAGGTGCCGAGCAGCTCGGCGAGCTCCTTGCGCTCCAGGGTCTCGTGCTCGAGCAGGGCGGTCACCAGGCGATCGAGATCGGCCCGGTGGCGGGTCAGCATCTCTCCCGCCTCCTCCAGCGCGCGACCGAGGATCCGCCGGGCTTCCTCCTCGATGACCGCGATGGTCGAGGGGCTGGTGCCGCTCTCGGTGGCCATCCGCTGCCCGAGGAAGGGGTGCTCGGCGTCGTGATCGTAGTAGACCGGGCCCAGGCGATCGCTCATCCCGTAGTGGGCCACCATGTGCGAGGCCAGGCGGGTCGCCTCCTTGAGGTCATTCTCCGCGCCGGTCGAGATGCTGGAGAGGACCAGACGCTCGGCCGCGTAGCCCCCCATGAGGACCCGCAGGCGGGACTCGAGCTCGGCCTGCGCCATCAGGTGACGGTCGGCGCCGGGGCTCTGCTGGGTGGCCCCGAGCGCCATGCCGCGCGGGATGATGGTGACCCGGTGCAGGTGCTCGGCGTCGGGTGAGAAGCGCGCCACGATCGCGTGTCCCGACTCGTGGACCGCCACGCGGCGCTTCTCCTTGAGGTCGAGCTTGGCCTCGCGCGGATCGCCGAGGACGATCTTGTCGTACGCCTCGGCGAAGTCGGTCGCGCCGATCTCGTTCTTGCCCTTGCGGGTGGCCGACAGGGCCGCCTCGTTGGCCAGGTTCGCGAGGTCCGCCCCCGAGAACCCCGGGGTGTTCTCGGCGATGCTCTGCAGGTTGACGTCCGCCGCCAGGGGCTTGCCCTTGACGTGAACCCCGAGGATCGCGCGCCTCGCCGCGAGCTCGGGCCGGTCCACCAGGATGCGGCGGTCGAAGCGCCCCGGCCGCAGCAGGGCCGGATCGAGGACGTCCGGGCGGTTGGTCGCGGCGATGACCACCACCAGATCGGTGCGCTCGAACCCATCCATCTCCGAGAGCAGCTGGTTGAGGGTCTGCTCGCGCTCGTCGTTGCCCCCGCCCATCCCGGCGCCCCGCGATCTGCCGACCGCGTCGATCTCGTCGATGAACACGATGGTGGGCGCGCTCTTCTTGGCCTCCTTGAAGAGATCGCGCACCCGGGCGGCGCCGAGGCCCACGAACATCTCGATGAACTCCGAGGCGCTGATCGAGAAGAACGGCACCCCCGACTCACCGGCCACCGCCCGCGCCAGCAGGGTCTTGCCGGTCCCGGGTGGGCCCGCCAGCAGCACCCCGCGCGGGACCTTGCCCCCGAGCCGGCGGAAGCGCTCGGGCTCCTTCAGGAACTGGACGATCTCCTGCAGATCCGACTTGGCGGCCTTGAGCCCGGCGATGTCGTCGAAGGTCACGCTGACCGAGGTGGCCTTGTCGAACTTGCGGCTCTGGCTCTTGCTGAAGCCCCCCAGGATCCCGCCGCTGCCGAGCATGCCCTTGGCCCGCTTGGACATCCACACCCAGACGCCGATGATGAGCGCCCAGGGGAGCAAGGTGAGCAGCACCTGCACCCCAAACGGCTGCTTCTGGCTCTTGACGGTGATCTTCACGCCCTTTTCGCGCAGGAGCGGCAGGAGCTGCGCATCGTTCGGGGGGAGGTTGGTCTCGAGCAGCTTGATCGAGCGACCGTCCAGCTTCTCGGGAGCCCTGAGGGTGGCGTCGATGACGTCGCCGTCGAGCAGGACCGCCTCGACCTTGCCCTGCTGGACCCACTGGTAGAGCTGCGAGTAGGCGATGGGGGGCTGGGCGGCCTCCTCGGTGGTGGACTTCCAGAACCACATGGCCGCCAGCATCAGCGGCAAGAGCAGCAGCATCCGGCGCGAGGTCGACGGCTCCTCGGGTAGCGGGAACTGCGGCGGTCGCTTGTCTCCTGACTTCGGTCCGGTCTCGGCCATCGGTGGTCACCCCTGCCGGGGTTCTAGCGCCTCGCCGGGCCCAATGCTCGCCCGGTCATCGTCTCCAGGCGCCGTCTACCGGCGCCGGGCGGGGGCTCGCCCCCGACGCCGGCGGGTTCCGGCGAGGAGCCCACCGGTCAAGATCGAGGCGAGCAGGGACCACCGGGTCTTGCCCATCGACGCGCTCGCCGTGGTGCAGTTGCACCCCGACGAGCCACCGCTGGCGGACACGCTGGCGGCGCTCGCCGGGCTGATGGTGATGCGCGCAGTGTTCCCGAGGTTGTCCTTGACCTCGACCACGTCGGAGGCCCCGGCGATCGGCACCTTGGTTCCAGCCGTGTAGAGCCCGGTGGTGGCATCCACCGCGCCCCCGGCGCTGTTGTCGACCAGGCGCCAGGCGTAGCCCGAGCCAGCCCCGCCCGTCGCCACCAGCTGAACCGTCGCGCCCGGCGCCACCTTGGGGGCCGATGGGGCGATGGCGATCCCGGCGCCCACCGCGATGGTGACGGTGACCGTGACCCCGTTGGCGTCGGTCACCGTCACGACGTCCGTGACCTTGGGAGTGGCGCCAGCCGAGTAGGCGCCCGAGGATGCATCGATGGTGCCCCCCGAGGCGTTCGTGGTCAGCACGAAGGCGTAGGGCGCGGTGCCGCCCGAGGCGGTGAGCGCCAGCGATCCACGGGGCGGGACGGTGCTGCTCGACGGTGAGATCGACAGCCCGTTCCCGATGGTGATGGTCGCGGTCACCGTGTTGCCGAGCGCATCGGTCACCGTGATGGCGTCGCTCGTGTTGCCGGTGGGGCCCGCCTGGTAGTCGCCGTGAGCGGGGTCGATGGTCCCGCCCGAACCTCCGGGGGCGAGCGCGAACCGGTAGCCGGTCCCGCTGCCTCCCGAGACGTTGAAGCGGATGGTGCCCTCGGGGCCGATGGTGGTCGCCGTCGGCGTGATGGCGACGCCGGCGCCCACCACGATCTCGGCGGTCGCGGTCTTGCCGAGGGAATCGGTCACCTTGACGATGTCGCTGACGTTGGCGACAGTCCCGGCCACGTAGACCCCGGTCGTGGGATCGATGGTCGCGCCCGACGAGTTGGTGACGATCGAGAACATGTAGCTCGAGCCGGTGCCGCCGCTGGCGGTGAGCGGCACGGTGGCGCGTGGGGCCGCCATCGAGACCGGCGGGTTGATCGCGAGCCGGTCGCCGATCACCACGCTGACGCTGGCCTGGTTGCCAAGCGAATCGGTGACCGTCACGGTGTCGGTGGTGTCGGTTCCGACGCCCGCCAGGTAGGCGCCCGTCTGCATGTCGATGGTGCCGCCCGAGCCGTTGGTGGTCAGCGCAAAGACGTACCCGGTCCCGCTGCCGCCGACGGCCGCGAAGGCGACTGGCCCGCCGGGTGCTACGACCGGCGCCGGCGGTGTCACGGTGATCCCAGGACCGACGGTGATCTGGACGCTGTCTCGATTGCCGAGATCATCGCTCACCTCGACCAGATCGGTCGTGCCCGGGGTGGCCCCGGCCACGTACTTCCCGGTGGCCGAGACGATGGTCGCCCCCGAGCCGTTCGCCCGCAGGGTGAAGGTGTAGTTCCCCGAGCCGCCGCTCGCCTTCAAGGCCAGCCCGCCGCGCGGGGGAACGGTGATCGACGGGGCGATGATCGAGACGCCGGCGCCGACGTGGAGCGTGGCGGTCCCGGTGTTCCCGAGCGAGTCGGTGACGGTGACCGTGTCGGTGACGTTGGAGGTCGTTCCCGCGGTGTAGGCCCCCGTCGAGCCGTCGACCGTCCCTCCCGAGTTGTTGGTGCCGAGGGTGAAGAGATACCCCGTGCCGCTGCCACCGGAGGCGCTGAGCGCCAGCGGTCCGCCCGGGGCGACCTTCGCCGAGGCCGGTGCCACCAGCACACCGCCGCCCACCGAGATGGTCGCGGTGGTGGAGTTTCCGAGCGAGTCGGTGACGGTCACCTGGTCGGCCACGTTGGGGGTGGCGCCGGCCCGGTAGACCCCGGTGTCGGCGACGATCGAGCCCCCGGAGGCGTTGGTGGTGAGGACGTAGACGAAGCCCTTCCCGCTGCCGCCCGCCGCCGCGAAGGTGACGGTCGCCCGCGGCGCCACCTGAGGCGCCGCCGGGTTGACGGCGAGGCCGCCACCGATCGAGACCGTCACGCTGGCCGTGTTCCCGAGCGAGTCGACCACCTGCACCACGTCGACGACGTTCGATGCCCCGCCCGCCTGATAGGCGCCGGTGGTCGCGTCGATGGTCCCCCCCGAGTGGTTCGAGTGGATGCTGTAGCGGTACCCGGTGCCGCTGCCCCCGGTCGCCGTGAAGGACAGCGGCCCGCGCGGCGCCGCGGTGGGGTTGGCGGGCGCCAGCGAGACGCCGGCCGACAGGTTCACCCGGATGGTGGTGGTGGCCCCGTTCGCGTCGGTCACCGTCACGAGATCGCTGGTGCTCCCGGTGGTGCCCGCGACGTACGCGCCGGTGTGCGGGTCGAGCGTGGCCCCCGAGCCGTTGGTGGTGAGCGCGAAGGTGTACGGGCCGCTGCCGCCAGTGACCCCCAGGGTCAGCGCGCCCCGCGGGGACGCCGAGAGCATGGGGCTCGGCGCCGACAGCGCCGCGGTGACGCCGATGTTCACCGAGATGGTGTTGCCGAGCGAGTCGGTCACGGTCAGCACGTCCGTCACGCCGCCGAGGACGCCGGCGGTGTAGGCGCCGATCGACGGATCCACCGAGCCACCCGAGGGGTTGCTGGCGAGCACGAAGCCATAGCTGGCGCCGCTTCCTCCCGAGACCGAGAAGGTCTGGGTCCCGAGGGGCGCGAGCGACAGGACGGCCGGCGACACCACCAGGCCCGGTCCAACCGTGACCGCGGCGGAGGCCATGTTGCCGAGCGAATCGGTCACGGTCACCACGTCGGTCTTGTTCCCGGCGGTTCCAGCCCGGTAGGCGCCGGTGGTGGCGTCGATGATGCCACCCGAGCCGTTGGTCGAGACGGCGAAGACGAAGCCGGTTCCGCTGCCGCCCACCGCGCTGAAGAGCTGCGCCTGCAGGGGCGCCAGCGACGGGGCGGTGGGGTTGAGCGTGAGACCATTGCCGACCGAGATGGCAACCGTCGCGGTGTTGCCGAGCGAGTCGGTGACCCTGACCACGTCGACCGAGGCACCGACGCCGCCCGCGGTGAAGCGCCCCGTCGCCGCGTCGACGGACGCCCCCGAGACGTTGGTGACGAGCGTGAAGACGTACCCGGTGCCGCTGCCGCCGCTCGCGACCAGGTTGACCTGACCGCGCGGCGCGACGGCCGGAGAGGCCGGCGAGATCGAGAGGCCCGCCCCGACCGCGACGTTGACCGAGGCCACGTTGCCGAGGGAGTCCGTCACCACCACCGTGTCGGTGACCGAATCGGAGGTCCCGGCGGTGTACACGCCCGTGGCCGGATCGATGGTGCCGCCCGAGGCGTTGGTCCCCAGGCGGTAGACGTAGCCCGCGCCGCTGCCGCCGCTGGCGGTGAGCGTGAGGGTCCCGCGCGGGGCGGTCCGCGGAGCGCTGGCGAGGAGGGTCACGGCCGGGCCGACGGTGATCGAGCTGGTGGCGGTGTTCCCGAGCGAATCGGTGGCCGTCACCACGTCGACCACGGCGCCGGTGCTGCCCGCCACGTAGCCGCCTGACGCGTCGACGGTGGCCCCGGAGAGATTGGTGGTGACGGAGTACACGTAGCCGGTGCCGCTGCCGCCGCTGGCGGCCAGCAAGACCGGTCCGCCGGGCGGGGTGCTCGCGGTCGCCGGCGCGAGGCTGACCCCGGCGTTGACGGAGATGGTGACGGTCGCGGTGTTGCCGAGCGGGTCGGTGACCGTGACCACGTCCGTCGTGCTGCCGGTCGCCCCGGCGGTGTAGGCTCCCGTGGTCGGATCGACGTTGCCACCCGAGCCGTTGGTGGTGAGCGCGTACGTGTAGGTGGTGCCGCTGCCGCCGCTGGCGGTGAAGGTCTTGGTCCCGCGCGGGGACACGCTGGTCGGGCTCGGGCTGAGGCTGATGCCCGCTCCGACCGTGATCGTGGCCGTCGCGCTGTTGCCGAGCGAGTCGGTGACCGTGACCGCGTCCGTCCCGCCTCCGGCGGTGCCAGCGGTGTACACCCCGGTCGCGGCGACGACGGCACCACCCGACGCGTTGGTGGTGAGGGAATAGGTGAACCCGGTGCCACTGCCGCCGGTGGCGGAGAAGACCGTGGTGGCGCGCGGGGGGACGGCGGTCGGGGTGGGGCTGATGGTGACCCCCGGGCCAACGGTGACGGTGGCGGTGGCGGTCGGTACCAGCGTGTTGCTGACCGACACGATGTCGGTCACGCCGCCGGTGGGGCCGGCGGTGTACGTGCCGTTCGTGGGGTTCACCATCCCCCCGGAGGCGTTGGTGGGCAGCCCGTAGACGTAGCCACCGGTCGGATCGCCGGTCGCACCGAAGCTGACGGTTCCCCGCGGTGGCACGGTGATGCTGGCCGGCGAGAGCACGAGCGGTCCGTAGTTCGCGAGCGCGAAGGTGACGGTCCCGGGGACGCCCGCGACCGAGGCGGTGACCGTGTAACTCCCGACGGTGGCGTTGGCGGTGGCGGTGACGCTGGCCTGGCCGGAGGCGTTGGTGGTGACCGAGCCGGACGAGAGCGCGGCCGAGGCCCCCGAGCCCGGCGACGCGAAGGTCACGGTCACCCCCGGGATGGCATTTCCGAAGCCGTCCTTGACGGTGACCGCGAGCAGGGTGGAGAAGGCTGTTCCGATCCCGGCCAGCTGCTGCCCGCCGCCGCCGCTGCTGGCGGTGACGGAGGCTGCCGCTCCCGCGGTGTTGCGGAGCGCGAACGTCGCGGGCACGGCGATGCCGGACACGGAGGCGGTCACGCCGTAGGCGCCGACCAGCTGACCCGCGGTCGCGGTGAGGCTGGCGGTCCCGGACGCGCCGGTGCTGGCCGAGGCGCCGCTGAGCGCGGCGGTGGCGCCCGAGGCCGGGGCGGTGAAGCCGACGGTGACGCCCGGGACCGGCTGGTTGGCGGCGTCGCGCACGATGACCACCAGCGGGGCGCCGAAGGCGGTCCCCACGGTGGCCGACTGGCCGCTGCCGCCGCTGACCGCGACGGCGGTCGCGGCCCCGTAGTTCCAGAGCGAGAACGTCCCGGTGGTGGGGGTTCCCGACAACGCCGCCATCACCGAGTAGGCCCCGGCGGTGCCGTTGGCCGTGGCGGTGACGCTGGCGAAGCCGGTGGCGCTGGTGGTGACCGAGGTGCTGCTGAGGCTGGCCGAGGCGCCGCTCGAGGAAACCGAGAACAGAACGGTCGCGCCCGCGATGGGGTTTCCCGAGCTGTCGAGGACCCGGACCTGCAGGGGCGTCGCGAAGGGTGTCCCGAGCGCCGCGCCCTGGTTGTTGCCGGTGGTGAGGTTGACCGTCGGCGGCGGCGTGAAGGCGGCGGTGACGCTGAGATCGCTGTTCATCGTCACGGTGCAGGTCGGCGAGGTGCCGGTGCAGGCCCCTCCCCACGAGGTGAAGGAAGCGCCGGAGACCGGCGAGGCGGTGAGGACCACCGCGGTGCCGTTCACGAACGAGCCGGTCGCGCTGGTGCACGAGGTGCCGCAGCTGATCGACGCCGGCACGGTGATCACCGAGCCCCCGTTCCCGTTGGTCTTGCTGACCGACAGGGTGCGCAGGACGCCGATCGAGTCGGTGTCGACCGCGGCGTTGTTGCTGGTGTCGGGATCCACCACCCCGCCGCCGAGGGTCGCCGTGGCCGTGTTGGTCACGGTGCCCGTCCCCGTGCCCGCGATGACGTTGGCCTGGACCGTGTACGTCGCCGAGGCGCCGACCGGCAGCGACAGGGTGCCGCCGAGGTTCCCGGTCCCCGACGCCGCCGAGCACGTCCCCCCGCCGCTCCCGGCGCAGGTCCAGGTCACGCCGGTGAGCTGGGCCGGCATGGTGTCGGCGATGGTCACGCTCCCGGCCGCACCCGGGCCGGCGTTGGTGGCTTGCACGACGTAGGTCACGGCCTGTCCGAACCCGACCGCGGCCACCCCGTCGGTCTTGGTCACCGCGATGTCGGCGTAGGTGACCCCCGAGGTCACGGTGGTCAGGACCTTCGGGCCGAGCAGGGCGGTGACGCCCGTCGCCTGGATCGAGTAATTGCCGTTGGTGATGATGCTCCCGGCGGCCGTCGCGGAGTTGATGTTCACCGTCACGGTGAACGACCCGCTCGCGCCGGCAGCCAGGGCGCCGAGCGAGCAGGTCAAGGTCCCGGTGGCGCCGACGGCCACCCCGGAGCAGGCGCTTGGCAGGTTGGTCGACTTGTAGGTCGTGTTCGTGGGGATGACCACGTTGAGCTGAGACGCGAGCGCGGTCGCAGTGCCGCCGTTCTTGTACGTGACGACGTACGTGATGTCCGACCCGGCGTTGGCCGAGGTCGGCCCGGTCGCCGAGGTGTAGATCCCGGGGATGGTCGACCCGATCCCGTCGACGTAAACCCGCCCCCAGTGGCCACCTGCCGCGCAGCCGGAGGCGATCACCAGGAGCTCGACCTGATCGCCGACCGCCAGCCCGACATTGCCCGGCGCGATGTCCACGAGCTGCCAGTCCGTGTAGTAGATGGCGTTGCCACCGGCCACGCTGCCCACGATCTTCCAGGGCACTCCCGGCTGTCCGCTGGTGTTGAAATCCGAATACAGGGTCGTGCCCTTGGAGATGTTCTGCAGCCGAACGAAGTAGTACGGCTGCTGGGTGTAGGCGTGGTTCGGGTTCTGGAGCACGGGCGCGACAGCGAAGCGGATGTGCACCTTGTTGTCAGCGGCGTCGACGTCGCCGTTGGCGACGGTCATCGTCTGGCGAAGAGCGTTGACGTTGTTCAACGCTCCGGCCGTCGCGGGACTCCCCGTCGGGTTGTAGTTGAGCCGCGCCGCCCGGGTGCCGTACTTGGGATAGCGGAGCGAGGCGGCGGTTCCCATCAACGGGTCGGGGTCGGTCACCGATTCGGTGGCGCCGCCGACGATCAACGTCGCAAGTATTCCGTTGGTGCCGTTGGCGTCCGAGCCCGTCCCTCTCAGATTCAAGCTGGCCAGGGTCTGCGGCACCGATGTCGCGTTTGGGGGAACCGATACCGTGTCGGTGATCCCTGGATCATAGTAGTGCTCGACCGTCCAGCCGCTCGGCACGGCACCGATGGCGTCCGATTCGAAGTCGCCGTTGACGAAGACGGCCTCGTGGGCGACGCCGATGGAGTCGCCCGCGAGACCCGCGGGGTGCGATTGCTCCCCGCAGCCGGCGAGCCCGATGGCGAGCCCGCCCAGTACGACCGCGCACGATTCGACCCGATGACCTCTTCGCATATCGACTCCTCGACGTCTGACGTCTGGCTCTGGGCTAGCGAGCTAGGCTAGGCTATGGAACGAACGGTGGGGCGGGCGCATCGCCGGACCTGGTATCCGGCGTGCTCTGCTCCCTCTTGGATGTGACCACGAACTGCACGCGCCGGTTCTTCTGGCGGCCTTCCTCGGTCGCGTTGGACGCGAGCGGGACGTCCTGACCGTAGCCCTTGGCCGTGAGCCGCGAGGCCGGGACGCCCCGGCTGACCAGCACCGCGACCACCGCGTCCGCGCGCGCCTGCGAGAGCGTGGCGTTGTGCTTCGGCTTGCCGCGGTCGTCGGTGTGCCCCTGGACCTCGAGGGAGAGGATCTCCGGGTGCTCCTTCAGCACCTCGGCCACCGACTGCAAGAGGGCGTCCGAGGCCGGCTTGATCTTGGCCTTGTTGGTGTCGAACTGCACCTGCTCGAGGATCACGATCTCGGTGCTGGTGACCCGCACCAGCCTCGGGCAGCCGCGCTTGGCGGGATCGCTGCTGTCCACCCCCTTCTCGTGCGGGCAGGCATCCTGATCGTCGCGGAAGCCATCCCCGTCCGAATCGGGCGGACAGCCGTTCGCCGCCGGATCATCGGACTTGACCCCGGCGAGCTTGGGGCAGGCATCGCTCCCATCCGGGATCCCGTCACCATCGGCGTCGGGGGGCGGGGGGCAACCGTTCCTCTTGGGATCGTCGCTGGCCGGCCCGGGCTCGTTGGGACACGCGTCGGCGTCATCCAGGATGCCGTCCTTGTCGGCGTCGCGCGGGGGGCAACCGTTCTTGGTCGGATCGGCGCTGGCGGGACCGGGCTCGGACGGACACGCGTCGTGCGCGTCGGCGATGCCGTCGTGATCCTGGTCCGCGGGCGGTGGGGGGGGACAGCCGTTGGTGCGCGGATCGGCGCTGGGGATGCCGGGCTCGTTCGGACAGGCGTCCTGCGAGTCACGCACGCCGTCCCCATCGCTGTCGGGGTCGGGCTTGTCTCCCGACGGCGCATAGGCGATCGTGAGCAGCCCGCGGAAGTCCGGCGTCCCGAGGCCATGCGCGAACCCACGCCCGCCGGCGACGCCGATCTCCAGCGGATCGAGCACGCGGATCTTGACCCCGAGCAGGGCCTCGGCGCTCAGCACCCGGCTCGTGTCCACCAGGGTCGTGCCCCCGGTGCTCTCCACCCCGACCGTCACCTTGCGGTCGGGGCCGAGCAGCAAGCCGGCGCCGGCGCCCCACGCCAGCTGCGAGCCCACGCGAACGCCGCCGTAGGTCTGCGCCGTGCGAAAGGTCGGCCCGACCATCGCGGTCCAGATGAAGCGCTCGATGGTGCCGCCGAGCAGCACGTGGGCCTGCCCGCGGACCTTGGTGTCGGTGAGAAACGCGTCGCGGGTCGCGGTCGGGACCCACAGGTAGCCGCCGATGGCGAGGCCCACCGGGGCCCGGGACGAGCCAAAGAGGCGCAGCCGGGCCCCGATGCGCAGGTCGCCGACGGCGGTTCCGGAGGGCGAGACGAACGCGTTCGCGCCGGTGTACGTCCCGGCCTCGAAGGTGCCATCGCCCTTGTTCACCAGCGCGAACGGCAGATCGAGGTTGATCGCGATGCGCTCGGCCAGCGCCAGCGCCACGCTGACGTGCAGGAGCAGTTGGTGCTGCACGACCCGCCCGACGGTGTTGCCGTTCGAGTCCCCGATCACCAGGGGATTGCGGGCGTAGTCGAGCAGGGCCCCGGCGCGGAGCGTGGCGGCCCCGATGGTGTCGGGCGAGGGCACCGCGAAGAAGACGTCGCCCGGCGAGGATGGCTCCAGCCTCGGGAGATCCAGGTTGCGCGATTGCTGGGCGTGGGCCTGACCGGCGACGGCCATCGCCATGGCCAGGATGGTGACGACGATGGTTGCGGCGCCGCGGCCTCCGCGGGGGATCAACGGGCGATGATGATGAGGAGGCATCGCCCCAGTGCGCAGCCGCTCGATCGCGCCATCAACCGGCGGAGTCTGACCACGCGGCCGCGAGAATCCGCCTCTGCCCGAAACGCCTGCACCAGACCGCTCCTTCATCGTGATTCCCCCAGGTGGATGTCGTCTCCAGGTGGCTCCCTGCCCCGCTGCGGACACCGCGCGTGCGCGGTGTGCGGAGCCCACGAGGAGGGTGCAAATAGACCGGCACCGCAGCAAGGTACGCGTTTTTTCCGGTTCTTGCAAATTGCCTTTCTGGCTCTGGGGGTCGTCGGCGTGACCTCTGAGGTCGTCGTCGTGGCCGACGTCTGGATCTCGTCGTGGCCGACGTCTGGATCTCGTCGTGGCCGACGTCTGGATCTCGTCGTGGCCGACGTCTGGATCTCGTCGTGGCCGACGTCTGGATCTCGTCGTGGCCGACGTCTGGATCTCGTCGTGGCCG
>Ga0265342_10002229_pt1 | contig 16997 bp, 11 predicted proteins | sample 4CB327metaG_FD_203125 | JGI IMG/M metagenome (GOLD analysis project Ga0265342, IMG submission 203125) | Rhizosphere microbial communities from Carex aquatilis grown in University of Washington, Seatle, WA, United States - 4-CB3-27 metaG | ecosystem: Host-associated > Plants > Roots >...
GCCACGGGCAACGGCTCGACCGACCTCGCCTTCGGGCTCAATGGGCAAAGCGTGCTGGCACCGAGCGGCCCGCTGGCGATCAAGGCCGAGGCACGCGTGCGCGGCGACGCGGCGCACGTGGCGGTCGCGGGCCAGTTGCTGGGCGGGACGGTTGAAGCGCGCGCCGACATCGACCGCGGCCGCCTGGAGGCGACCGACGCGCTCGTCGCGCTCGCGATTCCTCGCACCAAGCTGTTCGGGTTCGACTGGGGACCGCTTCGCGTCGACGGGCGCGCCCATCCCGGGATGATCCCCAAGGTCGACGCGCTGCTGTCGATTCCGGGCGTCGAGCTGACCGCAAAGGGCGACGGCCCGTCGATCTTCAAGCTGGACGCTCGACTGGCGGTCAACGATCTGTCGCTGACCGCGCGGGCGCTGCAGGCCCTGACCGCCGCAAGCGAAGCGCTGGCGCTCGCGGGTCATGGGCAGATCAACGTGACGCTCCAGGGCCCGCTCCCCGGAGGGCCGAGCGGGGCGAACGCGCGCTTCGACGGCGAAGCCGATCTCCATGTCGCGCTCGCGTCGATCGTGGCCGGAGCCACCAAGCTCGGCGCGATCCGGCTCGACGCCGGGCTTCGACACCAGGAGCTGTCGGCGGAGCTGGCTCTCGCGGCGCCCGAGCCCATCAGCTTGTCGCTGGCGGCGCGATTGGACGACGACCGGCAGGGACTGAAGCTGTCGCGCTTCGAGCTTCTGTATCCGCGCGTGCACTGGATCTCCGAGGGGGATGCTCGCGTTCGTTTCGCCGATCGAGCGCTCACGCTGGACAAGTTTCGGCTGCGCTCGGACAAGCAGACGCTGGCGCTCGACGCGTCCAAGGTCGAGGATCGCGTCGAGGGTCATCTCGCGTTGAGCCAGCTCCGCCTGGACCTGCTGCCGGCACCGCTCGTCGATCCGGCCCTGAAGCTGGGGGGTGCGGTCGACCTCGACGTCGCTGCGAGCGGAGACCTCGACAATCCCAAACTGACGGCGCGGTTGAGGCTGACGCAGGGGCGCTTCCAGAGGGTGTCCCGGTTGAGCGCGAGCCTGGACGCCACCGTCGCCGACCACGGGATCAACGGCACACTGGCGCTGAGCGCGCCCTTTGCCCTTGTCGACAGCCAGTTCCAGGCGCCGGTTGACCCGCTTGCGGGCGGTCCGCTCGACGTGACCCTCAATGTCACCCGCCTGGATCTCGCGGACGCCCTGCTGGCGGCGGCCCTGGCGCCGCGGGTCGACGGTCGTCTCAGTGCTCACCTCCGGGTGTCGGGCGAGGCAGCCAGTCCCAAGGCCGATCTGACGGTCATCGGGCGCGACCTCGACGTCAAGCGTCCGGCCGGCGCGAGTGTGGGCGCCAAGACCATCGAATTCGGGCACGCGCGGATCCGGTTGACCTATGAGAAGAGCGTTGCGCGCGCCGACATCGATTTCGGATCGGCCCAGGGCGGGACGCTGCGGGTGAACGCGACGGCCCGTATCGATCTCGGCTATCCGCGCGTCACCCAGGGAATCGTGGCCAAGAAGATTCCGGTGCACGGCAAGGTCGTCGCGAAAGACTTCGACGTGGCCTGGATCGCGCAGTTCAACCCGCGCGTCGAAACCTTGGGCGGCCAGGTCAGCGCCGACGCCCAATTGGCCGGCACGTTGGCCGACCCCCAGTTCGTCGGTGACGTCCGCTGGAAGAATGGGAAAATGGTCGCGACCGCTCCGTCGCCGCCCGCGAGAACAGCGACGGCAGGTCACTGAGCTCGACGTCGGGCCGACGTGACTCCGGCGATCGCACGGCCGGTTCGCGCGGATGTCCACGCCCGACGTTTCCTGCTCCAGGGAGCCTTCCCCTCGCGCTCGGCAGCCTCAACATCTTCTGGTGGCCATCCTTCAAGCGCTCCTGGCGCTGATCAGCAAGTCCGCCGGCAAGATCCTGAACGCGATCTTCGGATGGGCCGTGCGGGCTCTCTTCGGTCGGACCACCGCAAAGGAGCAGATGTTCCTCTCGGGCCTGGTGGGCGCCGCGGTCGCCTGGCCGCTGCTCGTCGTGGGAACGGCCCTGCCCAAGACCGGCGCGCTGATGCTGGCCTTGGTTCCCATTCCCCACTGGGTGCCGTCGTGGATCGTCCGCATCGTCTGGCTCGGACTGGCGGCGCTCGTACCCTTCTCGCTGGGGCTGGCCATGGCGGCCAGAGCCCCGCGCTCGGCGCCGCGCGAATCCTTCGTCAAGCGCCTGCTGCGGGGCTTCCCGATCACCATCGGGCTCGCGGCGGCCTTCATCATCATGTTCGTCTCGGTTCCGATCATGCGCTTCTGGGCGATGGTCAAGAAGCAGGTCAGCGCCGACGTTCCCATCGTCACGGACACCGCCGCGTATCACGAGGTCGCGGCGCTGGCGCTGTCTGTTCTGAACCGCCATGGCTTCGGCCTGCAGGAGGCACAGCCCGGGTGGTGGGTCCGCGCGCCGACCCGGATCCTGAGCTGGTTCGGCGGCGAGGCCGTCCGCGCCTTCGTGCCGCAGAAGCTGGAACACTTCGAATCGCCGGCGCTGGCGATCTCATTTTATCCCAGCGGCGCCGTGCTGCGCGTAGAGCCACGGCATACGGTCTGGGCCCATGGCCTGCTCGCGGAGGCGGTGGTGCATAGCCCGGGCCTGCAGACCTCCGCCCCCGACGCCCAGGAGCTCGAGCGGCAGATTCGTCGCATCTGGAAGGGGCTCGACGACGAGCCCATCGCTCACGTCCATTCGGCGCGGCTCTTGGGCCGGACGCGAGAGCTGGCCGAGGAGCTCGGCATGGTCAACATCAGCTTCGATGACTGGCAGGTCGTGTATCGACAGATCCTGCAGCTCGAACGGGCGCTCGAGGGTCAGCGGCAGCTCCTGGATGATCGACATCCTTCCGGGGCAGGAGGAAAAGAGATGGCAAAAGAGACCGAACGCAAGCCATTCGAACCACTGGCCGAACCCGTCACCCCGAACGCACCGCGCCCGCTGGAAGCGGTGTCTGCCGGCGAGTTGGTGAAAAAGGTCACCAGCCAGATCGGTTTGCTGGCGCAGAAGCAGATTGACCTGGCCGCCTCCGAGCTAAGGAGCGATCTCACTGCGGAGCTGCGCATGGTCGAGGGCATCGGTATCTCCGCCGTCGCGGCGATCTTGGGGCTGGCCGTTCTGCTGATGGCCGGAGTCTTCGGTCTGACGCTGGTGATGCCAGGCTGGGAAGCGGCGCTCATCGTGGGAGGAGGTCTGCTGCTCATTGCCGGGATCGCGGCGGCCGTGGGGTGGAGCCGGCGCGTCAGATCGCCGTTGCGACGTACCCGACAAACCCTCAAAGAAGACCTGCAGTGGACCAAGGAGAAAGTGGCGTGAGCGAACCTTCGAACGACAAGCGATCGGAAGAGTTGCAACAGGAGATCGAGACCATCCGCGACAACATCGGCGGTCTCGTGTCGGAGCTCGATCACCGGCGCCACGACTTCTTCGACGTCGGGGCTCAACTGAGGCGACACGGGGTGTCGCTGGCCGTTGGCGGTGTGGTGTTGGTCGGTCTGGCCACCGGTAGCCTGCTGCGGGCTCGGCATCGAGCTCGCGCCCGCCAGAGCCTCCCGGGCCGCGCGGGCCGGATCGGGCAGGCACTGACTCGGATGGTCAATCACCCCGAGCATCAGTCACCACCGCCTCAGAGTGTGGGTCTCAAGATCCTCGCCGCCGCCGGCGCTGCGGCGGCTTCGTTTCTGGTGAGACGCCTGCTGCAACGCCTGGTCGAGGAACGGCGTTCGCCGGTCAGGCACTGACTCATTGTCTCGCACAGACTCCAGCGAACGAGGTGCCCGATGTCGAGAGCCATGACGACCGCCGATCTGTTGATCGAACGCCTGATCGCCTGGGGCGTGGACACCCTGTTTGGCCTCCCCGGCGACGGCGTGAACGGGATCTTCGAGGCGCTGCGCACACGCCAGGACCGGTTGAAGTTCATCCAGGTTCGCCACGAGGAATCCGCGGCGTTCGCGGCCTGCGGCTACGCGAAGTACACCGGCCGCGTGGGCGTCTGCCTGGCGACGTCGGGGCCAGGTGGCATTCACCTGCTGAACGGGCTCTACGATGCGAAGCTGGACAACCAGCCCGTCCTGGCCATCACCGGCCACACCTTCCACGACCTCATCGGCACGCACTACCAGCAGGACGTCGACCTCGACAAGCTCTATGCCGACGTCGCCGTCTTCAACGAGCGCGTGATGGGACCAAGCCACGTCGTCAACATGGTGGACGCGGCGATGAAGCACGCGCTCGGCCACCGCGGCGTCGCCCACCTCAACATCCCGAAGGACATCCAGGAGTGGACCAGCCACGACGACAAGACGTCGCCTGCGAACGTCCCGCAGCACAGCGACGGCGTCGCCGCGCGGGCGCGGGTCGTGCCCGCCGAGCCGGAGTTGCGCCGTGCGGCCGACGTCATCAATCGCGGGACGAAGGTGGCGATCCTGGTCGGGCGCGGCTGCCTGGACGCGCGCGCCGAGGTGCTGTCCCTGGCCGAGCGGCTCGGCGCACCGGTCGCGAAGGCGCTGCTCGGCAAGGCGGTTCTCCCCGACGACAGCCCGTACACGACCGGCGGCATCGGCCTCCTCGGCACCGCGCCGTCGGCCGACGTGATGAAGGAGTGCGACACGCTGATCCTCGCCGGCACGAACTTTCCGTACCTCGAGTTCCTGCCCAAGCCCGACAAGGCGCGCACGGTGCAGATCGACATCGACCCGGCCCGCATCGGCGTGCGTCACCCGGTGGAGGTCGGCCTGGTCGGCGACTGCGCGCACGTGCTCGAAGCGCTCCTGCCGATGCTGGAGCCCAAGACCGACCGCAAGTTCCTCGAGCGCGCGCAGGCACGCATGCGCGACTGGAACGAGCTGATGGAGGCGCGCGCGACGCGCGACACCCGGCCGATGAAGCCACAGGTGGCGGTGCGCGCCTTCAGCCAGGCGCTGGCCGACGACGCGGTGGTCGCCGCCGACTGCGGCACCGTCACGACCTGGGCGGCGCGCCACGTGGCGATGCGCGACCGCATGCTGTTCAGCTGCTCGGGCTCGCTGGCGACAATGGCCAACAGCCTCCCCTACGCGATCGCGGCGGCGGTGGCGTTCCCGGGGCGCCAGGTCGTCGCGATCGTGGGCGACGGCGGCTTCACGATGCTGATGGGTGAGCTGGCGACGATCGCGAAGTACAAGCTGCCGATCAAGATCCTGCTCATCAAGAACGACAGCTTCGGCCACATCAAGTGGGAGCAGCTGGCGATGGAGGGAAACCCGAGCTTCGGCATCGACCTTCAGCCGATCGACTTCGCGGCCGTCGCCCGCGCCTGCGGCATCGCGGGCTACCGCCTGGACGATCCTGCCAAGGCCAACACGACGATGCGCGACGCCTTTGCCGAGCCGGGTCCAGTCTTGATCGAAGCCGTCGTCGACGCGAACGAGCCGCCGATGCCGGGCCAGATCACGACGACGCAGGCCATGAACTTCGCCAAGGCGCTCGCGCGCGGCGACAAGGACCGCTACGCCATCCTCAAGACCGTTCTCGGCGACAAGGTGCGAGAGGTGATCTGACGGTCTCGGGACGTCCGGCGCGCCTTCACGAGCCCGTATCACGCACCAGAGACCGGCCGAGGCGCGCCACGGCCCGGGCCAGCGACGCGCTCTCGACCGGCTTCGAGAGGTGCACCTGATAGCCGCCCGTGAGCGCCCGCTGCGCGTCCTCGGCGCGCGCAAACGCCGTCAGCGCGATCGCGGGTGTTTGACCTCCCAGGTTGGACGGCAGGTCGCGTACCGCGCGGATCAATGCGATCCCGTCCATCTCCGGCATGCCGATGTCGCTCACGAGCACGTCTGGTTTGACGTTGGCCAGGAGCTCCAACGCCTTGCGCGCCGACACCGCCGCGTGAATCTCGGCTCCCTGCCCTCGCAGGACCTCGCTCAAGAGCTCGAGCGCATCGGGGTCATCGTCGACGATCAACAAGCGCAGGCCATCCAGCCTCGGCGCGTCGTCGACGGCTGGTCCCGTCCCGAACCCTCGGCCGGCGTTGATGGCGGGAAGCACGGTCACCTCCGGGATCCGCACCGTGAACGTCGATCCCTTTCCTTCGCCCTGGCTGTCGGCCTCGACCGTGCCACCGTGGGCGAGCACGAGCTGCCGAACGATCGCCAGGCCCAGACCCAGCCCACCGTGGCGCCGCGTGGTCGATGCATCGGCCTGTCGGAACGGCTCGAAGAGGTACGGCAACATCGCGCGGCGGATCCCCTCGCCGTTGTCCGTGACGGCGATGCAGATGTCGGTGGCCTGTCGCGCCGCGCGGATCGTGATCTGTCCGCCCCTGGGCGTGAACTTCACCGCGTTCGACAACAGGTTCCAGACGATCTGCTGCATCCGGTCGGCGTCGGCCATGGTGGTCAGCTCGTGGTCCTCGACCTCCGAGGTGACGACGATGTTCTTCGCGGCAGCCGCGGGCGCGACGGTCTCGACCGCGGCGACGACGGCGTCTCCGACCTTGGTGACGCCCACGTTCAGAACCAACTTGCCGCTGATGACCCGCGAGATGTCGAGCACGTCCTCGATCAACTTGGTCTGCAGCCGCGCATTTCGCTCGATCGTCGCCAGGGGTCGGTCGATCTCTTCGGGCAAATTTCGGCGACGTAGCATCACCGCCCAGCCCAGGATGGCGCTGAGGGGCGTCCGCAGCTCGTGTGACACCGTCGCCAGGAACTCGTCCTTCGCCCGGTTCGCGAGCTCCGCCTCGCTGCGCAGGACCTGCTCACGGACCCGGGCTTCGTCGGTGTCTTTCAGCGCCTGCGCATTCTCGATCGCCATGGCCGCGCGCCGCGCGAAGTCTTCGGCGAACGACAGATCATCCTGGGAGTAGCGCCGGCCGGAGTCGGCGTAGATGAAGCTGATCGCGCCGAAGGTTTGCCCGCGCGCGCGCAGGGGCACCACCATCGCCGACTGGAGCTGCAGATCACGGATGATGCGCAAATGCTCGGCGTCGCGGGCACCCCGCTCCAGCAGCTCGCGGGGGATCTCGGTGTAAAGCTCCGACTGGCCCGTGCGCAGGACGTTGGGAACGCCGCTCGGCGCCCCGGGGTCGGGCGGATAGCGCTGGCCCAGCTCGCGGGCGAACCGAACCTTATTCTCGTCGACGTGGGCGACGGCGACCTGACGGGTCGCGTTCGAGCCTCGCTCGCGCAGCTCGATCGCGCACCAATCCGCCAGCGTGGGAACGGCCAACCGGGCAACCGTCGCCAGGGTCGCTTGATAGTCGATCGACGACACCAGCACCTCGCCCGCCTTGGCGAGAAACTCGCGCCTCACGCGCTCGCGCTTCTCGTGGGTGACGTCGCGAAACACCATGACCACGCCCCGGATCTGCCCGGCTTCGTTGCGAATCGGCGCGCCGCTGTCGTCGATCGGGATCTCGACGCCGCGCTTGGATCGCAGCACCGTGTGGTTGGCCAGGCCGACGATGGCGCCCTCGCGCAAGACCTTGGTGACGGGACTCTCGACGACCGCCCGGGTCTGCTCCGAAAAGATCGAGAACACCTGGTCCAGGTCGCGGCCGCGCGCGTCCGCCTCGGCCCAGCCGGTCAGGGTCTCGGCGATCGGATTCATGAACGTCACGTGGCCCTGCGGATCGGTCGCGATCACGGCGTCGCCAATGCTGCGCAGCGTGGTCACCAGCCAACGCCGCGCCTCGTCCTCCCCCTCCAGGCGCTCGGCCCGAAGCAGCGCCTGGGCGCAATGCCCGGTCAGCGTCTCGACGAAGCTTCGCTCTTCTGAAGAGAACTGTCGCGGCTGGTAGAAACCGACGCCAAAAAGGCCCAACGATCGGCCTTCGGCGATCAGGGGCACGCTCCAGAAGGCCCTGGCGCGACGTTGCTGAGCCTGCACGGTCGCCAGATCGGGATAGAGCCCCGCGTAGTCCGCGTCGCTCTCGGCCCAGGTCGCCCGGCCTTCTTTCATCCGCTTGAAGGCGTCGGGGTTGCCGTCGGTGCCGGTGATGCGCTGGATCCGCGCCAGGACCTCGGGCGCCACGCCGCGGTCGGCGACGAGCTCCAGCGCCGTTCCCGATGGATCCAGGAGGTACAACGTGCCGGTGTCGGCAGCGGCCGCTCGTACGCCGTGGTCGATGACGACCCGCACCACATCGGCGCGCGTTCGTTTCTCGGCCAGCGCGCCCGCCAACTCCGACAAGGCCTTCAGTCTCTGTCGCGCCTCGTCGGCCAGCCGGTTGACGTGACGCTGGTGCGATCGATCGCGGCGCCAGCTCAGCACCATGACGCTGAATGCCAGGAGCGTGAGGATGACCGATCCGAACAGGGCCCTGCGAGCGGCCGAGCCAGCGAGCGCCTTTTGCCTGATCAGAAGAGCGCCGACGCCCTGTCGAATCCCCTGCACATCTCGACGGAACGTGTCCATCAGCCGCTTGCCCCGAGCGGACGCCAGAACCGTGAGCGCTTCGCCGCGACGTCCGGAGCGAACCAAGGCCACCATCCCGGCCAGGTGATTCATGGTCGCCTGCGCGTCGGCGTCGGCGACCTCGGCGAACCGGCCGACTTCACGATCGCCGGCGATCAAGTCCTTGACGATGGCGGCCTGCCTGGGCGCGCGAGCGATCGCCGTAACGTAAGGATCCAGGAAGAGGTCCTCGCCGCTGGCGACATAGCCCCGCACCCCGGTCTCCGCGTCGAGCACGATGTGGAGCCACTCGTCGGATTCCTGGCGGACCTCGGCGATGTGATCCGCCAGCCCGGTCGCCTTCGAGTAGGCGCGAACGGCAGCCGCGCTGAGCGCGATGACGGCCACGATCGCGAATCCCGTCAGAACCAGGGGACCCTTGGAGGCCGACGAAAACCTCGACGCGACCGGTTGTCTCGAGGGGACTTGTTTAACCAACCAACCCTCTTATATACGAATCTGGCGGCAGAAGGGATCCGCTCGGCGGTAACCTGGGTCTCCGTGGACGCGGATCGGCCACGGGGTGACGATGCCGGGTGACGTCTGAGTGGCCCACTTCAATCTCTGACAAATCGACCAATGCAGGAGCACGAGCCGAGTCGGGAGGGAACCGATCGCCAGACGGTCGTTCACCGCGTCGAGATCTCGTACCGGAGCATCGTCGCCGTCGCGCTGACCGCGGGCGCCATCTGGCTCCTCAATCTCCTGTTGCCGATCCTGGTGGTCATCGTGATCGCCCTGATGCTGGTCGGAACGCTCAGCCCGTTTGTCGGCTGGCTGGAGCGGCATCGCGTGAGCCGGCCTCTGTCGATTGCCATCGTGTTCATCGCGTGCGCGATCGTCATGCTGGGGGTCGGCCTGATCACCCTTCCGGCGCTGTTCGCCCAGGTGAGCCAGGCGATCAACAACCTGCCCGAAATCCAAAAGAGCCTCGCGCGAACGCTGGAGGCTCATCGCTTCACGGCGCCGCTCGCCAACGCGATTCGCACCTTCAAACCCGAGGACCGGGTGCGAAGTCTCAACATGACGGCCGCCGTGGTGGCCTCGCTCGGCGTGGTGGAGGTGATCGGGTACGCGGCCACGTCCGTGGTATTGGCGATCTATTTCCTGGCCGACGGCGAACGCACGCGGGGGCTCCTCTATTCGCTGTTTCCGCGCCGGTTCCACGTGCGGCTGGCGAGAGTCCTCCTGAACCTCGAGACGATCGTCGGCGGGTATCTTCGCGGCCAGATCATCACGTCGGTCGCGATCGGCATCTTCACGTTCGGGCTTCTCTCGATCACGCGCGTACCCAATGCGCTGGCTTTGGCGGCGTTCGCCGCCCTGACGGACGTCATTCCTTTCGTCGGCGGATTGCTGGCAACCACGCCCGCGGTCCTGGTCGCGCTAACGCGCGGATCCGCGGTCACGACGATCGTGTTGGTCGCGATGATCGGCTACCAGGAGTTCGAGAGCCGCGTGATCGTCCCGCGGGTCTATGGTCAAGCGTTGCGGCTGTCGTCGGCGGTTGTCGTGATCGCGCTCCTCGTCGGGGGCAAGGTGGGCGGTGTCATCGGGGCTCTGCTGGCGCTGCCGATCGCCGCGGCGCTTCGCATGCTGGTCGAAGAGCTGCGCGTCGACTTGCCCGGCGACGACACGGACGATCGACGTGTTCGCGCTCGAGACGCCCGCGCGGAACGGACCTACGCGCGCGAGACCGCCGGGGCGTCGCCCCAGGAGGCCGCGGCGGTGGCGACCGAGATCGCCAACGAGATTCGCGAGGCGGACGCCGCCGGCGGGAAGGATCCCTCGGCGACGCCGATGACGTCCGGCAAGGGATGACCCTCGGACCCGGGGTGCTCCGCTGTTTGCTAGCGGCGCCGTAGGATCGAATCGGTCATGTCGGCGATCGCGGAAGCGCACGGCGGGACCGTCGGCGTCGACAGCTCCATGGGGCACGGGAGCCGCTTCTGGTTTCGCATTCCGCCATCCACTCGAGCGCAGCGAAGTTGCCGCCCGTCATCCGGGCCGTCAGCTGAAGGCGCGCCTCTCCGCCGTTCTCGGGTGGTGCGGAGCTCCGATGAGCAACCAGAAGACTGGGGCGTTACACCGCCTTGTCGATACTGGCTTCCCCGGCCGACGAGACGTCGGTCGCGCCGTCCTGCTCGAGGATCTTCTTTCCCTTGGCGGTCCACTCGGACGAATCCGAATGAACCGAGATCAGGATGCCGCCGTCCCGGAGCAGGCCTTCGTAGCGCTTGGCTTCGAACTCGGGGATGCCGAGCCCGACCAGCGCGCCGGTCAGCCCACCGACCGCGCCACCCGCGCCGGCGCCGGCGAGCGCCGCGACGATGGGACCGGCCGCGATGAAGGGCCCGAGTCCGGGAATGGCCAGCGCGCCGATGCCGACCAGCCAGCCGAGGGCGCCGCCGAGCACGGCTCCGGTGCCCGCGCCCGCTGCAGCGCCCTCGGGCGCCTTGGTGTTCTTTTCGAACGCGAACTCCTTGGTGCTCTGCTTGTCCGGGAACAACACCGAGATGTCGTCACCGCGAAAGCCTGACGACTTCAGGTCTTCGACGACGCGATCGAGCTGCCTCGAATCGCGCAGCACTCCGAACACGGACGTATTTTTTCCAGCCATGGGATCTCCTGTGAAAAGGCGCTGCACGCCAGCGCCGCGATTGAGCTACTTCTTGTTCTTGATCTGAATCTCCGAGACGACATTCTCGGAGCCTGCGATTTGCTGGGCCTTGTTCTCGACGATTTTCTTTTCCTTGGCCGACGCGACCGGTCCCTTCAAGGTCACCTTGCCGTTCTCGGCGATGATCTTGACGTTGTGAGCGTTAATGGACAGTGCCTTGTCCGCCATCACCGACCGGCGAATCTCGGCGGTGAGATCGAGATCGCTCTTGCCGTTCTTTTGTTGATCGGCGGTCGGCTCGCTGTCTTTGCGGTCGCGTTGATTGGTGCCGGTGTTGTCCGCGGCCGGCGTGTCGTTGTCGGCGGCCGTGACGGCTCCCGTCAACCCGAACAGCGACAGCGCCCCAGCCACGATCGCCGCGAGATGAAATGTCTTGGTCATGGGAAACCACTATTGGGGCGATGTCGGTTTTGACCAGGGCCGCGCGCGTTTTTTTCCACCTCGAGATCAGCACGACCGCCATCGCTCGCTTCTCGACGAACGAGCATTAGGTTGGTGGTTTCTTCACTGGAGGAACCCAAATGAAAACCAAGCAACTGGAAGAGCTCATTTTGCAATCACTCGAGCACGAGATGGGCGGCGTCAAGGTTTACGCGGCCGCGCTGGATTGCGTACAGAACGCCGATCTCAAGAAGGAGTGGACGAAGTACCACGAGCAGACCCGCACGCACGTGACCGCGCTCGAGGAGGTTTGCAAGGCGCTGAAGATCGACGCCAAGCAAGAAACGCCCGGCAGAAAGGTGGTGCGCACCGTGGGCGGCGCGCTGGTCGAGGCCATGAAGCTCGCCAAGGAGGCCGGCAATCCCGCCGCGGCGGAGCTGGTGGCCTGCGAGAGCGTGGTCCTCGCCGAGGTCAAGGACCACGCCGACTGGGAGCTTCTCGGCAAGTGCGTCGATCACCTGGACGGGGCGCAGAAGAAAGCCCTGAAGGACGCCTACGACGAGATCGAGGACCAGGAGGACGAGCACCTCTATCACACCAAGGGATGGTGCCGGGAGCTCTGGCTCCAGTCGCTCGGCTTGAAGGCCGTCTTGCCGCCGCCCGAGGAGGTCAAGGAGGTCAAGACCGCGATCGGCGCCGCCCGCGCCGAGCAATCGGCGGGCAGCCACCGCTGAGACCGGGAGCCAAAGCGGCCCGCCCGACTGCCCTTCCCCGTGGCAGTGGTTAGCATTTACGCGACCTGACGATTTCTACCCTTAATTGATTGAGGAGTGCGCAATGAAGCGAGTACATCTGGGACTGTCTATGACGGTGGCGATCACCTTCCTTGGTTTGGCCTGCAGCAGCAGCAACAACGGTGGCGTCGGAGGAGCGGGCGGAAGCTCAACCGGTGGAAGCGGCGGTGGCGCGGGAGGATCCGGGATCGGCGGCGCCGGCGGCGCCGGTACCGGCGGTGCGGGAGGCGGCGCGGCCGGCGGTCGATTGGACGCCGGGACCGACGTGCCCGCTGACGGCAACGTGGATGCGCCAGCCGGAGACGGGCCCCTTCCCGGGACCTTTACTCAGGTCTTCAACCAGATCCTGAACAACACGACCATGCCGGCGCCCGCGACATCGCCGGGTTGCGCCAATTGTCACGACGGTATTCCGGTCGACGGTGGAAGCGCCGGCCTCGTGATCGCGCATTCGATAAACTATCGGGACAAGGCGGCGGCCTATACGGCGCTCGTGGGCACGATGATCCCGGCGGTGGGCGTGGATTCGTTGCGCTGCCCCGGCATGGATGGCGGCGCCGCCATCAAGCGCGTGCGTCCTGGCAACGCCGATGAAAGCGTGCTGGTGCAGAAGCTGCGTCAGGGGCTGGGGATCGGAACCGCATGCGACGGCGTGGGGATGCCACTCAATATCCCGCTGCCCAACGACGGCGGCGCCGATGCCGGTCCGGATGCCGGGTTCACCGTCACCACGCACGCCATCACCATGGACGAGCTGAACCTGGTCGTCAGCTGGATCAACGCGGGCGCGCTCAACAACTAACGCCGACAGCCCGCGGCAGATGTCAATCAGCGGCCGGGAGCTCTCCCGGCCGCTTTTTTATTGTCCCACGCTGCATATCAACGTTGAGTCAGGGTTTGCGGCCCCGGCAACGGCGCTCCGCTCAGAAAAAAGTCGCCGGCGCCGGAGCGTGCCCTGGCATCACTCGTGGCGGTGGATACTTTGTCAGCCATGAGTACAGCCGACGCAATCAAGGTATCCGAGGAAGAGAAGCGCGAACACGTCAGGAAGCTCGTGGCGGAGTTCGACACCGCCATGCTTGTCACATCCGCTCTCGGCGGTGGTCTCCGGTCGCGCCCGCTCAGCATCGCCAAGAACCGCGGCGACGACACGCTCTACTTTGCGACCGCGTTCGACTCGGAGAAGGTAGAGGAGATCGAGCGCAATTCGAACGTGAACGTGGTCTTGCAGGATGGCCGCCGATTCGTGTCACTGACCGGGCGAGCGCGCGTCGTTCACGATCGGGCCCTCATCCACGAGCTGTGGTCCGAGCCGTGGAAGGTCTGGTTTCCGCAGGGCGAGAGCGATCCGTCCCTGTGCTTGCTGGCGGTCGAGCCGCTCGAAGCGGCCTACTGGGACGGCGCCGGCGTGACCGGACTGAAATACCTCTTCGAGATGGCGCGCGCCTACGTGACGAGCACGCGCCCGAAATCCGACGGCGACGAGCGGCACACCGGCCACGTCAAGCTGTGACCGGCGTTTGAGTGCGGGAGCCGGCGGATGCTCCCGCATCCGCCGGGTCTCGTTCAGAGCTCGGGCGGATCCATCTCGCGTTCGTGGTGCCGATGACGAGCCACGGCGGTCACGAACTTGGCGATGAGATCCCCCGCGCCCGCGCCCCGGCCGATGATGACGCCGGGATCGGGCGCTCCGGTCGAGAGCTTGCTCGGCACGCCGGCGTTCTCGACCAGATCCGCGCCCGCGCCGAGCGCGAGGATGGCCTTGGCGTGGCGGTACTGCTCCTTGATGAATTCGAGCGCGTGCCCGACGTTGCCGAGCCGCTTGACCGCGTCCTGACCGCCGGGCACGGCGAGCGCGTCGAAGAGAACCGCTGGCATCGTCTCGAGCGTGACCTCGACTTCGAGCGTGTCACCGCCCTCGGTCAGGACAGCGCCGAGCCGGGGCCCGATGTAGCGAGGGACGGCGCCGTGCTTGGTGAACCCCTCGTGAAGCGCGCGCGCCGCCGCGCCGTCGACGCCCTCGGCCACGAGGATGGCGATGCGACGGCCGCGGATGCCGCCCTCCCCCGTTCGCGCAAACAACGACAGCGCGGCAGACCGCTCGACCTCGGGACGGGGCGGGCGCTTGAGCGCCCTCGGCATCGGCTCGGGGCGCTCCATGCCAAGCTGCGCCGCCAGTGTGTCCGCCAGCCCCGCGTCGACGTTCGCGAGCATGGAGACGACCCGCTTGCGGATGGCCGGCACCTGGACCTTGGTGAGCTCGAAGCGAAAAGCCCGGATGATGTGGGCCTTCTCGATGGGCGTCTGGCTATTCCAGAACAGCGTGGCCTGGTTGTAGTGCTCGGCAAAGCGCTCCGGTTTGCCGCGGACCTTGTCGTCCTCGATCGGCTCGCGGAACGACGTGAAGCCCGTCGCGCCCGCCTGGAAGGGGCAGCCGCCCGCGAGCGAGTTCGGCTCGTAGGACACCCGCCCGCGGTTCACCGCCTGGCGGTGCATGCCGTCGCGCTGATTGTTGTGCGCCTGCGCCACCGGGGCATTGATCGGGATCTCGTGGAAGTTCGGACCGCCGAGCCGCGAGATCTGCGTGTCCTGATACGAGTGAATGCGGCCCGCGAGCAGCGGATCGCTCGAGAAGTCGAGCCCGGGGACGATGTGCGCCGCGCAGAAGGCGACCTGTTCCGTCTCGGCGAAGAAGTTGTCGGGGTTTCGGTCGAGCACCATCTTCCCCACTGGACGTACGGGCACGAGCTCCTCGGGCACGAGCTTGGTCGCGTCGAGCACGTCGAAGCTGAACGCCTCCGCCTGCTTCTCTGAAAACACCTGCACGCCGAGCTCCCACTGCGGGAAGTTGCCGGCCTCGATGGCTTCCCACAGGTCGCGCCGGTGAAAATCCGGATCGGCGCCGCAGATCTTGACCGACTCGTCCCAGTCGAGCGAGTGCGTCCCCGCGACCGGGTTCCAGTGGAACTTCACGAAGGTCGACTTACCGGCCTCGTTGACGAACCGGAAGGTGTGGACGCCGAAGCCCTGCATCATCCGCAAGCTGCGGGGCAAGGTCCGATCCGACATCGCCCACATGAGCATGTGCGTCGACTCGGGCATGAGGGACACGAAGTCCCAGAAGGTGTCGTGCGCGGTGGCCGCCTGCGGGATGCCGAAGTGGGGCTCGGGCTTGGCGGCGTGGATGAGGTCGGGGAACTTCATGGCGTCCTGGATGAAGAACACGGGGATGTTGTTGCCGACCAGATCCCAGTTCCCTTCGTCGGTGTAGAACTTCACGGCGAAGCCGCGCACGTCGCGCGGCGTATCGGGCGAGCCGCGCTCGCCGATGACCGTCGAAAAGCGCGTGAACACGGGGGTGCGCTTCCCGCGCTGCGAAAAGATCGAGGCGCGCGTGAGCTCCGTGAGCGGCTCGTAGCACTCGAAGGTGCCGTGGGCGGCCGAGCCGCGGGCGTGAACGATGCGCTCCGGGATGCGTTCATGATCGAAGTGAGTGATCTTCTCGCGAAGGATGAAGTCCTCGAGAAGCGCCGGGCCGCGCAACCCCGCCTTGAGGGAGCTCTGATTGTCGGCCACGGGCACGCCGAGGTTGGTCGTGAGCGTGCGGCCGGATGAATCTACCCGCACGCGATCGAGCGGCAAAGACCCGGGGTTCGAGCCCAGACGGACGTCGCCGTCGCCGACCTTGGACGAGGTTGTCCGCTCGGTGAGGGTGCTGCCGGTGGCCCGCGGATCGGGCACCTCGACGGTCGCTCCACGCAGAGGCTTGGTCGAAGGCGCGCCGAACTCTGCCGGCTTGTTGGCGTTCGAAGGCATGGCCTCCGCGAGCCTCTCGGCGGCTCCCATCTTGGCGACGAGGGCGTCGCTGGCCGCACCGGCACGCCCGCCGCGCGCGGGCCCGCTCTGCGTCGACCGAGCGGACGAGGAGGACCCGGTCGACGAGGCGCGTGAACGAGAGGGAGATTTCTTGTTGGTGGGCATCGAGCTCCTTGAGACGCGGGATCGCGGCGACGTCAATCTAGGGCGCGGCGGCGTGTCGGTAAGGCCCGCCGTTGCGATTGCTGCCGTTCAGTCGCAACCGCGCTGCGGACATCAGTTCCAGAACCCCAGCGAGATGCCGAGGTTCTCGTAGCGTGCCGCGACATCGCCGGCGAACGAGAGGGCCACGCGCCGTTCATGCCCGGCGAGCCTGAACGAGAAGAGACGGACCTGGGCGCCCGCCGTCCCGTGCCATCGCGCCGATGTTTCAAAGAATCGTGACGCCTCGAGATAGCTCCCCGCACGCAGCCGGAGCCGGGCGGGGACGACCTCGCTCTCGAGGCCGAGCCGCGGCGTCGCACTGACGCTTCGTCCGGACGCCTGCAGTTGCTTGGCGGCGAACGCCTCCATGCCGTATCCGTTGTCGACCGCGCCCATCAACGACAGCTCGAACGCGACGGTGAGCTGCCATTCATCGCGGTAGTCGCCCGCCACTCTTTCATTCCACGGCGTCCGGGTGATCGGCTGTGACAATGTAATGCAGCGGCCGGCGTGCGGAAGGCGCGGGCACGCCGCTCGTGCGTTTGGAGTCCGCCCGCCGCGCTGCCGCGCGGCACGCAGTCTGCAGCCATTCGCCGCATGTCGAATGCGCGTCCTGATTTCGGTC
>Ga0265342_10002231_pt1 | contig 16985 bp, 9 predicted proteins | sample 4CB327metaG_FD_203125 | JGI IMG/M metagenome (GOLD analysis project Ga0265342, IMG submission 203125) | Rhizosphere microbial communities from Carex aquatilis grown in University of Washington, Seatle, WA, United States - 4-CB3-27 metaG | ecosystem: Host-associated > Plants > Roots > Rhizosphere...
CCGGCGCCTTGAACGGCTGGATCAGCAGCCGGGCGTCGACGTCCTTCGCATGGTTGCTATCGACGTCGAGGTTGGAGTTGTCGTAGCCGCCGTTGTAGATGCCGACGTTGTAGTTGACGATGCCGCCCGCGATGTCGCCCCAGAGAGCGAGGCCCACGTCTCGCGTGGGCGTCAGGTACTGGGTGAGTGCGCGCTCGAGCAGCGGCAGATCCTGGTCGCCCTGCAGGCGCTCGAGCCCGAGCGGGGCTTTGAACTTGCCGGCGCGCAGGCGCAGGTATGGCGTGGGGTGGATGTCGGCGTAGGCGTCGAAGATCACCGTCGTGCCGCCCGCGAAGTCGGGGGTGAAACGAAAATCCGCGACGTTGAACAATGTCCCGTCGAATCCCGGACGGAAGCGACGCAGCAGGAACGTGTCGAGGCGATCGGAGAGATTCGTGTCGCCGAGGAACCAGCGCGAATCGGCCTGGATCTGCCCGTGGAAGCGCAGCTGATAGGCGCCGTCGGCGCTCCGGATACCAAATCCCTTCTCATCGGTTTGCACGACAGGGCTGTCCTTGGCCTTGGCCGCGAGCTGCTCCTCGAGGAGCTCGAGCTGGCGTGCGGCGATGCGCGCATTTTGGTCCGCCTCGTCCACTTTCGCGGACAGCGCCGCGAACGCCGCCGGGTCCACGGCCGGTGCAGGCGGGGGCGGGACCGGGGCTGGGGGCGTCTCCGGGGGTGCGGCGGGTGTCGGAGAGGCAGGGCTCGGCGGCTGATCGCCCGGCGCCGCGAGCGGAGCTGGTTGTGCCTGCGCCGGGCTCATCCCGGCAAGCGTGACGAGGATCGCCAGTGCCGGCATATAAACCCTATGGAATTTGTAGGGTAGTGCAGAAAAAAAGAGGCTCATTGTCCGTCTCCCGAGTCGCTGCTGGCTGTGTCGTCGACTGCATCGGCTCCGACAGCATCGGCGAGTGCACCGTCGCTGGCGCTGTCCACGGTCGGCGAGGTATCGGCAACCGCGTCGGTCGCGGCCGCGTCCGTTGGCGCGTCGGTGCCTCCGTGGTCAGCGGCGACGTCGGCCGGCGCCGTCACGTCACCCTTCACATCGCTCGCTTGCACATCCGCGGCCTGGGCATCGAAGGTGATGTAGTTGGGGTTGCTATCCTTGCATCCAGCGGCGGCGCCCGCGGCCAGCGCCAACGCAGCGATCCAAACGGTCCGTGTCATTTCCGTCCTTTCGTGGGTTCGACCTCCACGAACCTAGACGGCCAGCGGACCGCGAGTCAATAAAAAAGACACGCGTCTCTTAAAGTGAATGGCTGAGCTCGATCGTCACAGATCCTCGAGGCTCTTCACCATCTCGGGAAGGAACTGCCGCCGCAGCTCGATGAGCGATGGGTTTTTCGCCGGCAAGACCGATTCGATCGGTCCATCGCCGTCGGGACCTTGGAGGACGCCCGAGACCTGGTCGTCGTCGAAGTCATAGTGCTGCACCGCAGATGCGACGATCGACGGCGCGCGCGGCTCTGCGCGCGGCGCCCCATCGGCGCGGCCTCGGTGGGCGGCGCTCGGCGTCGCCTGCGCGAGCCGCGTTCCTTCGACGTGGCGAGCGCCTCGCGCTGTGAAGAATCGCGCGCGCCCGCCGGCCGTCGGTTCCGGACGTGCGTCGCTGGCCGAGATCGACGCCGGCGTCGGCGCGATCACTGGATCGACGCTGGCCGCGAGGACGATCAACACGGCGATCGCTGGCTTGAGCGAGAGCGCGCCGGGCGCGATCCAGAGCCGCACCGTCGCGACGTGCGCGCGCAGCGCCGCGAGGGCGCGGTGAACGCGCGTGCGCATGGTCGCCTCTCGCATTCCGAGGCGGGCCGCGATGCGCTCGAACGACCAGCCGCCATAGAAGCGCAGGATCAGCGCGCGCCGCTGCGGCCGCGGCAGAGCCAGCAGCGCGCGCCGCACGACGCGCCGGCGCTCCTGCGCCAGGACCACGTCCTCGCCGCTGCGCGACGGCGGACACGCCGGCGCGTCGCGGCCGATCCGCTGCGCGCGCGAGACGTCGCGCCAGGCGTCGACGTGCAGATTGCGGCAGATGCGTTGAATCCACGCGCCCGCGTTCTCTCGCTCCGGCGGATGCTGGAGCACGCGCAGCAGAGCGTCGTGGGCCAGATCCTCACGCGCGTCGTGGCCCGTCACGAGACGCCGTGAAACCACCGTTGCCTCGGCGAGCCATTGGGCGCACACCGCTTGGCAAAACCGATCCGAGCCGAGAGAGTCGCGCATCGAAGAACCTCCTCAGGAGATCCACGTACTCGCGAGGCATTCGTTCCACCGCCGACGACAACGCTATCAAATCCGAGCGTTTCGTGGCGGCAGAGTCAGGAGGGCGTTTCGGATCGGTCAACGTCTCGATGCAGGTCGGTCAGAAGTTGTCAGGATCCAAAACTGTTGCGAAATGGGGAGGCGGCCCAGCGCGAGAAGTGTGTATAAGGGCGGAGCTGTACGCAGCGCAGCGAGCAGAGTGCGGCGATGCAATCTGGCCAATCAGGCGGGCCGAGCAGGCAGGCCAAGCAAGTAGGAGTCGCAGGCGAGAGCGCCGGCGGGACGGGGGCCTGGCGAAGCAGCGTTCGAAGCGGCGTTCGAAGCGGCGTTCAATGAGCGCGGGGGATCCGTATCAGTACAATAATCGACATCCTGATGTGTCCAGGTCGCAGACAACCTCAGCGAGTCGGCGACAGCAGTGACTGCGGTGGGAGAAGCACCGCGCGATCTTCTCGCAGCGCCTCGAAGGTGTCTTGCCGTCGAGCCATCGTGTTAAAGTGCGGACCGGACCGGGTCTGTGCAGCAGGACCGGGATGAGTCGTGCGGGAGGGGCTGCACCTCGTCAGTCGAACAAGGGGGCGGGCATGTCTGCTTTCGACAGCTATCGCACGGAGGTGGATCCTCGCGGCGAGGTCGGATCAGAGACCGGACCGCAAGACGCGCACGCGCGCGACATCCGATCGGCGAGGCGGATCGCTCGCAGCCTCGGGCGCAGCCTGACCCCGGTCGTGATCGACCTCGGGGCCTCGCAGCCTCGATTCGGCTCGTACCTCGAATGGGACGAGCGCCAGGGGACGGCCCTGCTCGTCCCTGTCGCCGGCGAAGCGCTCTCGCTGGCGCTGGCCGGCACGTCCGGAACGATCCGGATCCGTTCCACCGATCCGGCGCAGCCTTGGATGTTGATGGCGCGCGCGATCCACGTCGCGACCGATCGCATGGCGATCGTCGAGCTCGCGCGCACGGACGCCGTGCGCATGCCCGAGCGCGTGCCGGGACGCACCCAGGCGCGCGGCCGCGAGCCGCTGGTGCTCGCGGTTCACCCGGGCGCCGGCGCCATCGAAGGTCACATCTTCCCGATCACCAGCCTCGGCGCCGAGCACTGCCTCATCGATGCGACGCTCCCGCTCGAGCGCGGGCAGGCGCTCGGTCCCGTCGAGGTCATCGGCGAGCGCCGCATCTTGCGCTGCGCGACCGCGCGCGTGATCGAGGTGATCCCCTGGATCACGGCGCACGGTGATCGACGCTTTCGCTGTCGGCTGGCGTTCGAGGAGGCGACCGCGCCCGCCGTCGTCGATCAGGGACACGACCTGATGTCCGACGCGGAACGCATCGGACGATTGTTCGAGCTCGCGAGCATGATCGAGCTGTCGGGCTGGTACGACGCTCCCGGTTGGCCGCGGGCGCGGATGCGAATCGGGGAGTTCAAGGACGGGTTGCTGACGATCGATGCGGCCGAGGTCCCGCCGCCCGCCGCCATCCCTCTGCCGTACGACGTTCGGATCGGCTTCGAGCTCTTCGCGGTCAGCTACGAAGGCTGGGTTCGCCTGCACCGGCGGCGCGGCAGCCGCTTCGAGGTCGCGCTGCCGTTCGTGATGCGCCGCCGGCGCCGCCGCCGCGAGCAGCGCGCTCTCGTGGATCGGCAGCGCGGCGTCCTCCTCGAGTTCCGCAGCAGCGCCACGGGTGAGCGGCTCTCGCGGCCGGTCCTCGACCTGTCCTTCGGCGGCGTTTGCATCGAGGCCGATCCGGTCGACCTGCTCTGGCGCGGTGCCTGCTTGGAAGAGGCGCGCATCGTTTGGCCCGAGGGCGACGTTCCGCTCGGTGACCTTGAGGTTCGCAGCGTCGTGCGAACGGTCGGGAAGGGGATCCGCTGCCATCTCGCGACGCGCGGGCTCGCGCCTTCGGACAACCCTGCGCTGATCAGTCTGCTGGCGTCGTCGTATCATCCGGAAGCCGAGCGACATGACGGTACGGACTTCCAGTCGATGGTCGCCTTCTATGAGAAGGCCGGTCTGCTCGGCGAGTTCATGCTGCGGAACTTGCGCCCGGTTCTCCCAGAGGCTACGGTCGTGTGGCGAAAGCTCCACGATCGTGAGTCGAGCGTTGCGTGCACTCTGGTTTTTCGAGGTGGTCAGGCGCGAGAACCGCAAGCGGCGTTCTCGGGCGTGCGCGTGTGGGAGAAGACCTGGCTCGCGCAGCATTTCGGAGCGCTGGGCAGCGCCGATCGACGCGCGACCGGCATTCTCCAGCTGGCATACGTCGATTTCGTCATGCCACAGCGGGACACGCACTACATGTCCTTCTTCGTACGCGCGGAGAATTCGCGCATGAACACGTTTCACGAGAAGTTCTTCGAGCTCACCGGTACGCCCGAATCGGTCTCTCGCGTGACCCTGTCGTTGTGGATGTTGCGCGCGGGCGCCTCGCCGCCGGGCGGTGGCCTGGCAGACCACGAGCTGCGGCCAATGTCGGAAAGTGACGAGCTCGTGGTATCGCGCGCCGCCGAGCGGGCTTTGGGCTCGATGGCGACGTCCGCCCTGTCCTTCGTGCCGCGCGAGTTCGACCTCCCGGACACCGCGGCGCGGTTCGCACGGCTGCATCTCGACCGCCGGCGTGAGGCCTCCGTGATCGCCGAAGGGGACGCCATCAAGGCGGCGCTCTTCAAGGAACACACGTCGCCCGGCGTGAACCTGACATGGATGCTCGACGCCTGGTGGTTTCTGCCGGTGGAGTCCTTCTGGACCATGGAGGATCGGCCGGTTGCTATCGCCGCCGATGAGATCGCGCGTCGTCCGTCGGATCGGCCCCAGGCGGATAAATTTCTGATCGTTCCCGAGTGCGTCCCGACGGGTCCGCTGGCCGCGGCGGGATTCGAGAAGCTGCTCAACGCCCACCTCTACGTGCTGAACCGCTCCGGGCTGCGGCGGTACTACGAGTACATCGCGGATCGCTACGGTGAGGTCGGCGCGAAAGTGACGAGTCGAGAGGCGCGCATGGCGCGTAGAGTCTCTTGACCGCGGCGGCCCAAGCCGCCTACGCCGTCAACCAATTCCGGGATCCGGCCGCGGAGATGGCGCGGCTGACGCAGCAGGCGATGGTGCTGGCCGCCGCCGAGGAAGAGGCCTTGCGCGCGCTGGGCCTGCCCGAGCAAGGCCGGATCCTCGATATCGGATGCGGTCCGGGTGCCGTGGCGGCTCGCCTCAGCCGGTCGCGGCCGGGATTGACCATTCTCGGCGTCGATCGCGATCGGACCATGCTGGACAAGGCGAGCGCCGTCATGTCGGTCGCCGGCGCGATGGTGGAGCAGCTGCCGTATCCGTCGGAGGTGTTCGATGCGGTCTTCGCTCGGCTGGTGATCCGGCACGTCGCGCAGCCCGAGGTGGCCTTCGCGGAGATGTTCCGCGTGCTGCGCCCCGGGGGCCGCGCGATCGTCATCGACAGCGACGACGGCGCGCTGGTGCTGCATCCGCGCCCCGACGCATTCTCGCGCGCACTCGTTGCGCGCGAGACCACGTTTCAGCGGCGCGGGGCCGACCCCTTCATCGGCCGCCGGCTGCGGTCGCTGTTTGCGGGCGCCGGCTTCGCCGATCTGGCGTTGCGCGCGATCGTCGTCGACAGCGTCACCGTCGGCCGCCGCCCGTTCGCGCGCATCGTGCTGGCGCCGGTTGTCGACGGGATCGACGGAGATCTGCTCGATCCCGGCGCCGTCGCGGCCGCGGACGCCGCCATCGAGAGCTGGGCCGAAAATCCGTCGGCTTTCGGGATGACCACCGTGGTGGCGCTCGGAGGCAGCAAGCGTTGACGGAAGACTCGGTCTTCCTCAGCGAAGTCCACTCTCTGTTCCTGCGTCCTTTCCTCGACGACGCGCAAGCGAAGCTCGGCCGTGACCAGGTTGCGGAGCTGTTCGCGCTCCTGGGCGTGACCGAGGCACAGCTGCGCGACGAGACCGCCTGGGTCTCGCTGCGCTTCTGCGAGAATCTGTTCGAGGCGCTGATCGCCGCCGGCGAGGACCTGGGAATGTTCGATCGCTGCGGCCGGCTCGCGGTGTCGCCTCGCTACGCGGGCATCTTGCGCCCGCTGTTCCGCGCCGTCGGCGATCCTCTCTTCGCCTACCGCCAGGTCGCGCAGGCGACGGGGCGGTTCAACAAGGTCGGCCTGATGACCCTGGTCGAGGCGCGGCGGGGCTTCGTGTCTCTTGAGTATCGCCCGCGGCCAGAGGCGCCGCTCGAGCGAGGCCCCTATGTGTGCTACGCGCGCGGCGCGCAACTGGCCGCGCTGCCGCTGATGTTCGACGTTCCGCCTGCCGAGGTCGATCATCCGATCTGCTTGCACAAGGGCGGCGCGTGCTGCCGCTACGAGCTCAGCTGGCGCGACTACGGTGGGCGATGGGTGTCGCGGCTGGCGCTGGTGCTGGGGGCGCCCGCCGGCGCCCTCACGTTCGCGGCGCTGGGCGGGCATCACGCGGCAATGGCGATCGGGGCCGCCCTCGCCGGCGTGGCCGGCTGGTCGATGGCCCGCGCCGCCGAGCTGCGGCGTCAGGCGGCGGCCCAGGCGTCGGACCTGGCCGACACCAATGAAGCGCTGGTGGTGAGCGCGCGCGCGCACGAGGAGCGGTTCGCACAGCTGACCGAAGCCAAGGCCGAGGTCGAGCGCAAGGTCGAGGAACGCACGACCGAGATCCGCGAGGTCAACCAGAAGCTGGCATCCACCCTGGAAGAGGTCCGCTCGCTCGAGCAGGCAGAGCGGAATTTCTACGCCAACATCTCGCACGATCTGCGCACGCCGCTGACGTTGATCCTGGCGCCGGTCGATACGCTGCTGAGCGTGGTGGGCCTGGACGCGCGCGAGCGCCGGTCGCTGGAGACGATCCAGCGCAATGCGCTGCAGCTGCGCCGTCTCATCGACCAGCTGCTCGACGTCGAGAAGATCCAGGCCGGCCGCGTCGAGATCACCCGCGTCCCCACCGACCTGCGCAACCTGGTCGAGAACATCGTGGCCAAGTTCTCGGGCGAGGCGGCGAAGCGGCGCCTGCGCATCGACGCCGGAGCGATCGAGGTGCGGCCGATGGCGATCGACGCGGGCTGGATCGATTCGGCGTTGATGAACCTGGTGGCGAACGCGACCCGCTTCGCGCGCACCTCGATCCGGATCGTCGCGCGCGACGCGCCCGAGGGCGCGGTCATCGATGTCGAGGACGACGGCCCGGGAATCGCCAAGGATGAGCTGCCCCACATCTTCGAGCGTTTCGTGCAGGCGGGCACGCCGCGCGAGCGGCGCGGCGGCAGCGGCCTGGGCCTGACGATCGCGCGCGAGGCGGTGCGCCTGCACGGCGGAACGCTCACCGTGGCCAGCGAAGTCGGCAAGGGCACCGTGTTCACTCTCACGTTGCCGCGCCCCCTCGTCGATGACGCCACCCCGGCGGTGTTGCTCCCCCGCGCGCCCAGCGCCGAGATCCCGGCCCTGGGGACGCCGTCGCCCCAGCGCACCCAGCGCGTCTGGAATGGGCCGACCCCGGAGAGCCCGCTGGTGATGGTCATCGAGGACGACGACGAGCTGCGGGTCTTCATCGCCGAGACGCTGTCGGCGCGCTACCGGGTCGAGGTCGCGTCCGACGGTGAGGAGGGGCTGGAGCTGGTGCGCAAGCGCCGCCCCGACGCCGTCGTCAGCGACATCGCCATGCCCCGGCTCGACGGCACCGAGCTCTGCCGCCGCCTGCGCGCCTCGCCCGACACCGGGCTCTTGCCCATCATCCTGGTCACGGCGCGCCGGCACCTGGACCGGATGGTCGAGGGGTTCGACGCCGGCGCCAGCGACTACATCGCCAAGCCGTTTCACCCGCGCGAGCTGCTGGCGCGCCTCGAAGCCCACCTGGTCGCCCGCCGGATGCTCCACGAGATGGCCCACCGCGAGCGCCTGGTTTCGCTGGGCGTGCTGGCGGCCTCGGTGGCGCACCAGGTGCGCAACCCATTGTCTGCGCTCAAGAACACGGCGGTCGCCCTGCAGCGAAAGGTACCCATGGAGTCGGCGCCCACGTCGACGTCCCCGTCGACGACGGCCGCGATGTTCGCGCTCATCGCCGAGTGCATCGAGCGCATCGAGAAGTACACCCAGGACTTACTGGATCTTTCGCGGATCGAACGTCCGGATGGGGGCGACTTCCAGCCAGCGAAGGGTTTAGAATCCGCCGTCCGTTTGCTGTCCACCAAGCTACCGCCCGACGTGAAGATCGCGGTCGAGGTCGACTCTGCGGTCGAGCTTTCCGGAAGACCTGGAGAAATGAATTACGTCTTCATGAATCTCATCGATAATGCGCTGCGTGCCGTCGGATCATCAGGACGCGTCGAGGTTCGCGCCGCGCGCGAGTCAGATGACTTCATCTTCGAAGTCGCCGACTCCGGTCCCGGCGTGCCCGAGGATCGCCGCCGCTGGATCTTCGAACCGTTCGCGACCACGCGTTCGACGGACGGCACGGGGCTTGGTCTCTACATCGCGCGCAAGGTGGTCATGGATCACGGCGGCGAGATCTCGGTCTCGACCTCGAGTCTGGGCGGCGCGCTCTTTCGCGTGCGCATTCCAACGGCGGCGGCCCAGCGCCGCGCCGAAGCTGGTGGCCCCCGCACATCGTCCGCCATCAACTGAAACATGAGCGGCATGGACTATCAGGCGTACCCGATCCTCTACGTCGACGACGAGGTGACGAATCTGCAGGGGATGCGTTACCTCCTCGACGATCGCTTCACCTTGCTCACGACATCGGATCCCGGCGAGGCGTTGAAGCTTCTCGACAGCGAACAGATCGCTGTCCTGCTCACAGACCAGCGGATGCCGGCGATGACCGGCACCGAGCTGTGCGCCAAGGCGCGCGAGCTGCGGCCCGACACGGTGCGGATCCTCATCACCGCCTACGCCGATCTGCACGCCGCCATCGACGCCGTGAACCGCGGGCAGATCCGGCGCTACCTCTCGAAGCCGCACTCCGAGGAGGAGCTGGTCGAGGCGCTGCGGACGGCGATCGACTTCTTTCACCTGCAGCGGACGGTGAAGGACATGGAGATCCGGGTCATTCGCTCGGGTAACCAGGCGACGGCGCAGGTGGTGCGCGCCGAGCTGGCTGACGAGCTGACCGTCCTGCACGAGAAGCTGGCAGCGAGCCTGGAGCACGTGGGTGACTTGATCCAGGCCGGGCTCTCGGATCGGTCGGGCCCGTCGCGCTTCTCCGAGCTTCTGATCGCCGCCAAGCGCACGCACGGCGCGGCGCTGGCGGACCTGGAACGGCTCGGCGGCCTCAGCCGCCGGCTGCGCGACGGATCGACCATCAAATCGGCGCTGGCCGCGCGCTGCGACGTCGTGCGCGCCGTCGACGCGATGGTGCGTATCCTGCGCTCCGAGATCGAGCGCGACGGCTCGCTCGAGGTCCAGGTGCGGGGCGCGCCGTCGGTGCGCATGGAGGCCTCGGCGCTGGGTACGGTGATCATGCAGCTGCTCATCAACGCCGCGCAGGCGCGCGGAGACCGCCCGCGCGAGCGGCACCGCATCAGCGTCTCCGTCGAGGCCACCGACGACGAAGCGGTGATCAGCGTCAGCGACAACGGCGTCGGCATCCCCGCCGAGGTGCGCGATCGCCTCTTCGATCCGCGCTTCTCGACCAAGCCCGAGAACGAAGGCCTCGGGCTCGCCATCGTGCGCGACATCGTTGGATCGGCCAAGGGCACGGTCGAAGTCTTCTCCGAGGTCGGCATCGGCACGACCCTGACGGTCAGGCTGCCCCTGGTGCGGTCCTAGATTCGGGCGGCGAGCGAGCGCATGGACTACAAGGCCTTTCCGATCCTCTACGTCGACGACGACGTCGCGAACCTGATCTCGTTCCGCTACCTGCTCGAGGATCGCTTCCTGATCCTGACCGCGTCGAACAGCGACGAGGCGCTGCAGATCCTGGAGACCGGGCGCGTGGCGGTGCTGCTCGCCGATCAGCGTATGGATCGCGGGCTCTCGGGCGTGCAGCTGTGCACGGTCGCGCAGGAGCGCTTTCCCGAGGTCATTCGCATGATCGTCACCGCCTACACCGACGTGACCACGCTGACGAGCGGGATCAACGACGGGCGCATCAGCCGTTACATCACCAAGCCCTGGACCGAGCAGGAGATGGTGAAGACGCTGAAGATGGCGATCGACGCGTTTCATCTCGGGTCGTTCACCAAGGAGCTGCAGGCGCGGCTGCTCACCTGGGAGCAGCTGTCGACGTCGTCGTTCGTGGTCGGGCACGTGCTCCACGACCTCACGAACCCGGCGATGGCTGTGCGCGACAACCTGACCTTCGGCGTCGGCGCGCTGCCGTGGCTGCGCGAGGCGCTGTCGGGCGCGCCCGCGCCCGAGGTCGTGAAGGCGCGGTTCAGCGAGCTCGAGGAGGCGCTGGCCGACGCGGCGCTGGCCGCCGATACTTTGATCGATCGCATCACTCACTTCAGGCACGGCGACGTTTCGGCGGTGCCGACGACGGCGGTCACCAGCCTCGAGCGCGTGGTCGAAGCGGCGGCGGCGATCGTGCGCGCACAAGCACGCAAGCGTGCGACGCTGGAGCTGAACCTGGGCGTGAAGGCGCGCGTCGCGGCTGACCCCACGCGCGTGAGTCAGATCGTGGTGAACCTGCTCATCAATGCGATGGAAGAGATCCTTCCCGGCGCGCCACAGGACAACCGCATCAAGGTGACGACCTTCTCTAACGAACGCTCGGGCGGCGTCGCGATCGAGGAGGGGGGGCCGGGCGTCGCACGCCTCGGGGATTCTGCGGTTGGAGCGGCGGCCGCAGGCGCAACACGCGGACGCGGGCTGAGCCTGGACGTCGTGCGCGAGCTCGCACGCACCGCGCGCGGCGAGATCAAGATCGAGCGCACCGGCGCCGGCACGCTCTTCGTCGTCGAGCTGCCGCTCGCGGCCTGAGCCGGCCGGCGTGGCCGCTGCGTACATGTAGCGCCCAGTGGGCGTCAACGCCCGCGCACAACGGCACACGTCTTCTGACGCCGCCGTTCAAGCGGCACGTCGTTCTGACGATGATCCGCTTCTGTGAACCCCGGGGGGCCACGGTGTCTCGGTTGCGGGCGGCGCTGGGCAGGCGCCCATTCCGGCTGCGCCGTCGAGCCGGCCGCCGCGCCGGCCGTGAACGATCCATCGATCGCGGCGCCGGTGCCTGAGCCGCCGCCCGAGCTTCCCGGATACCGCATGGGACGATTGCTCGGTCGTGGCGGGTTCGGCGCCGTCTATCTCGCCCACACCGACGACGGTACCGCGCTCGCGCTCAAGGTCGCAGCCATCGACGGCTTCGGTAGTCAGCGCCTGCACCGCGAGGCGGTCGCGCTGCGCATGGTGGGCCCGCCGCACGTGCCCGCGTTCCTGGCGTCGGGCCTGTTGCCGGACGGCCGATCGTACGTGGCGATGGAGCTGGTGACGCTGCCGATCCTGTCCGACCGGCTGGCGGCCTTGCAGGACGGGATGCCATTCGACGAGCTCGCGGCGCGCGGTACCGCGCTGCTCGAGGCGATTCGAGCCGTGCACGCGCGCGGCCTCGTGCACCGCGACCTCAAGCCCGAGAACGTCTTCATGAGCGCGGTCATCGACGGCCGCTGCGTGGCCCGCATCTTCGACTTCGGCCTGGTCGAGAGCGTCGCCGGCCTGCGCGACCGCGCCCGCGGCAGCGAGTCGACCAACACCGGCGAGATCGTCGGCACGCCCGAGTACATGGCGCCCGAGCAGTGCGAGCCGGGCGTGGCGATCGACGGGCGCATCGACGTCTACGCGCTGGGCGTGATGCTGTACGAGATGATCACCGGCCGCACGCCGTTCTGGGGCAATGCCGCCGAGGTCCAGCAGAGCCACCTCTATCGCCGGCCGCCGCGCCCGTCGGAGATGGTGCCGACACCGGCGCCGATCGAAGAAGTCGTGCTGCGCTGCCTGGCCAAGGATCCCGAGCGCCGCTTCGAGTCGGTCGAGGCGCTGGCCGAGAAGTTCGCGAGCGCCGTTGCGCGATCGCAGCGCGCCGAGCCGGCGGCCGCGTCGGCGGCACCGACGTCCGCGCGCGCGCCGGCCAAGAAGAAGAGCGCGAACCAGCGCCGGCCCATGGCTGTGCTCCTGCTGCAGGGCGTCTCCGACGCCGGCCGCCTCAAGGGGGCGCTGGCGGCGATCGGCGGCGACCTCGCGCAGGTCGGCAAGGCCAGCGCCGTCGCCGTGTTCGGGCAGAAGACCGCGGAGAATCCCGTGCGCCGCGCGCTGCGTGCCGCCGAGTCGCTGCTCGGGCGCGGGCTGGCGGCGCGCGCGCTGCTGGACATCGCCACCGTGACCGTGCAGCGGCGCGCCGACGGCAGCGAACGCTTCGTCAGCAGCGCGTTCGGCAAGCTCGAGCAGCTCGTCACCGAGATCGATCCCAACGGGGTCTACATCACGCGCGCCCTGGCGACGTCGGCCGAGGATGTTCATCAAGAGCCGCTGCCCAACCGCGACGTGATCCGCGTGCTGGCGCCGCGCGACGACATCACCGATTCGGCGACGGTCATGCGCGAGGCGGCGGTGCCGCTGGTCGGACGCGGCGACGTGATCGATCAGCTGGTGGCCAGCGCCGACGCCGCGATCCGCGGCGCCGCGCCCGTGCCAACCATCGCCACGGTGATCGCCGACGCCGGCCACGGCAAGACCCACTTCTGCGCGACCATGGTGCGCGCGCTGCGCGAGCGCGTCGGCGAGGTCACGATCGTCGAGCTGCGCGCGCGCGAGCCGATGGACGGCGATCCGGATCGCAGCCTGCGCTCGTTGCTGCGCCGCTGCCTCGACTTGCCGTCGATCATGCCCGACGACCACGGCCAGGCGCTGCTCAGCGAGAAGCTGGGCCGGTCACTGTGGCCGTCGGCGGCGATGGCGCTCGGCTGGCTCGCGCCCGACGCCCCGCCGCTGCGCGCGCTCGGCGCCGCGCCCGGCGTCTTGCGCGCGATGGTGGTGCGCAGCGCCGGCGAGGCGTTGCGGCGGCTCGCGAGCGTGCGCCCGCTGATCCTGATCGTCGACGACGGCCAGTACGCCGACCAGGCGACCACCGACGCCATCGAATACGCGACGCTGGCAGAGGCGGCGGCGCCGCTGTGGGCCTGCGTGCTGGCGCGCCCCGTGTTCGAGAACGGGCGCCCGTCGTGGGCCGAGCGCTCCGCGGCGCGCCTGCGCGTGACGCTGGGCCCGCTCGATCCGCAGGCCGCGATCGAGCTGTGTCGCCGGCTGCTCCACCCGGCGGAGAACATCCCCGCGCACACGCTGGAGAAGCTGGTGTCGGGAACGCAGGGCAGCCCGCTCTTGCTCACCGAGCTCGTGCGCGGCCTCAAGCGTGACGGGTTCGTGCGCCGCAACCCGAAGGGCGGCGCCTGGTTCCTGGCCTCGGACGAGCTCGAGCAGCTGCCCGACCTGCCGCTGGTCGAGTGGCTCGCGGAGCGCGAGCTCGGGCGGCTGCCGCCGGACCTGGTCGCGCACGCGCAGCTGGCGGCGCTGCTCGGCTCGGAGTTCTCCGAGATGGAGATCGAGGCGGTGCTCACCGAGCTGGATCGCGACGGCCTGGGGGCGGATTTCCCGATGGATCCGCGCGTGGCCACGCGCAAGTTGATCGGCATGGGTCTCCTGATCCTGCACCGCCGCGACATCATCGGCTTCCGCCACGCGATGGTGCGCGATGCGGTGCGCGGCGCGACGACCGAGGCGATGCGCGCGCAGGTGCACAGCGCGGCTTTTCGTTTCTATCGCGGCGCCGGCGATGTGATGTCAGAGAGCGAGCGCCTGCCGCGGCTGGCGTTCCACGCCGCCAAGGCCGGCCTGCGCGACGAGGCCTCGGCGCTCTATCTGCAGCTGGCGGAGCGCGCGCGCAGCCGCCACGCGTACCTCGAGGCGGAGTCGCTGTACAGCCAGGCGCTGCAGCTGCTGCCCGAGGACGACGATCGGCGCCGCATGACCGCGTGGCGCGGGCGCGGCCTCATGCGCTACCGCGTGAGCCGCTACGACGCCATCGACGATCTCGCGCTGGCGCGCGAAGCGGCGCGCAGGACCGGCGATTTTCAGGCCGAGGTCGAGATCGTGCTCGACGAGTCGACGGCGTTCGACTGGACAGACGAGTACCGCAAGTCGCGCGCGCTGATCGGCGAGGCCGAGACGCTGGCTGCGGCGCTGGCGAACCCGGCCGGCGGCGAGCATTCGGCGCGGCTGATCGCGGCGCGCGTGCTGCTGGGCCAGGGGCGCGCGATGTGGCGCTTCTCCGAGCGCAAGGAGGCGGTGGAGAAGCTGAGGCAGGCGGTGGAGCTGGCGGCGAAGCTCGGCGACGACGGCTACGAGACGCTGGTGGTCTCGCTGTTGCTGCTCGGCGATCTCTTGCCCTGGTACGGCCAGACCCAGCGCGCCGAGCTGGCGTTCGAGCGCGTGATCGCGCTTTGCGAGGACCACGGCGACCGCGTGCACGTCGCGGTCGCGCTGCTCAACCGGCGGCAGATCTGGATCGCCCACCGCGATCTCGCGCGCGCGATCCAGGACACGCGCGAGTGCATCCACATCGCGCGCGAGCTGGGCCTGGCGACGACGACGTTCATGGGCTCGTACAACCTGGGCGAGATGTACTACCAGGCGGGCGACCCGGCAGCGGCGTGGCCGCACGTCAACCTGGCCGTCGAGCTCGAGAACCGGCGCTTCAGCGGCGTCGGGCGGCCGGTCGCGCGTCTCTTGCAGACGCGCCTCCTGGCGTTCGAGGGAAACCACGAGCTCGCGCGGTCGTGGGTGCAGGAGATCCGAAGCCACCAGGAGCGCCTGGCGGCGAGCGGCACGACCGACGGGCTGCTGATGCCGTCGGAGGACGTGCTCTTGACCATGGTGGATCTCTTCACGCGCGACGCCAGCGACCAGGAGTGGGTCGACCTGCGCGCGCGCGCCGAGAAGTTCTCGGTCGAGCAGGAGCCGATCGAGGTGGCCGACATCGAGGCGCGCTGGCTGGCGCGCCGCGGCCGCTTCGTCGAGGCGAGCCAGAAATTCGAAGAGGCCCACCGCCTGGCACAAAAGATCCCCAACGTGATGGAGGCCCGCCTGGCCAAGGGCGTCGCCGACTTGCCCGAATCGGCGCTGGCGGCGCCCCAGCGCGCCGCCTCGACCGGATAGCGGTGTGGAGGGTCTGGAAACCCTCTCGAGATTCCAGCCAGATTAACAATTGTGCGCCGCCGCCGAGTGCTGGAGACTCTACCCGGATGGAGGCACGACATGGACCCATCGCGCAGCCTGCCGGTATGAGGATGCAGGCGACGCGCCCCCAGCTCGCGGCGGGGGACGACGCTGCGCTGGCGGCGGCGCTGCGGATGCGCGAGCCGCGCGCGGCGATCGAGGCCGCGCGTGCCTATGGACCGCTCGTGCGCCGCATCGTGAGCCGTTTTCTGGGGCCGGCGGGTGATGTCCAGGACCTGTGCCAGGAGGTGTTCCTTCGCTTCTTCAAGCGCATCGACGAGCTGCGCGACCCGCCGGCGCTGCGCGGGTTCCTGATCTCGATCGCGCTCGGCGTCGGGCGCAACGAGGCCCGCCGCGCGCGCGTGCGCCGGTGGATCGGGCTGACGTCCTCGGGGGACCTGCCCGACATCGCCGGACCGCTGTCCTGGGATCCCGAGGCGCGTGAGGCGACCGCGCACCTCTACGCGGTGCTCGAGCGCCTGAGCGCCGAGGATCGCTCGCTGTTCACCGCGCGTTTCGCCGAGCGGATGGAGGTCGCCGACGTCGCGGCCGCGCACGGCATGACGCTGGCGACGGCCAAGCGCCGGCTCGCGCGCCTGACCAAGCGCCTGGGCGCCAAGATGAGCCGCGATCCGCTGCTCGCGCCCTACGTGAACTCGATCGCAAAGCGAGCCTCGGGCGGAGAGTCGAGCGGATGAAAGACGAGGAGATCACCGACGACGATCGGTGCCGAGCCGCGGGTACCCTGGTCGCGCGCGCCTTTCCCGAGGTCGATCTCGCCCTTCCGTCCGCCGCTCGCACGCGCTTGCAGGCGGCCTGGCTCGGGCAGGGGCGCGCGCTCGCACGCCGCCGCCCGCTGGTTGCGTCGCTGGTCATCGCCGCGGCGCTGGGCGCGGTGGCGCTCGTCGCGCTGCACGCGCCGCCGCTGCGCTTCGACGTGCAGGGTGGCTCGATCGGGCCGGGCGGCTCGATCGAGACCGGCGTGGGCCGGCCGGCGGCGCTGCAATTCTCCGACGGAACGCGGGTCGCGCTCGGCGGCGCCAGCGCCGCGCGCGTCGCGATGCGCGACGCCCGGGGCGCGCAGGTCGTGGTCGAGCGCGGGCACGCGCGGTTCGACGTCGTTCACCGCGCGCGCGCGCGGTGGCGCGTCGCCGCCGGCCCGTTCGAGATCGCGGTCACCGGTACGTCGTTCGACGTCGATTGGTCGGGGGCGCCGCGGCCGACGCTGGTCGTCGATCTGCACGCGGGCTCGGTGATCGTGCGCGGCGCGCTGGCGGGCGAGGGGCTGTCGTTGCGCGCCGGGCAGCGGCTGGTCGCCGATCTCGATCGCGGCGCGCTCTCGGTGGTCGAGCCCGACGCGCCACCAGAAGAGGTCCCGGCGAGGGCAGGCGAGGCGAGGCCGCAGAGGGACGACGATCGCCCGCACGAAGCGCCGTCGCGCGCGGGCGACGGGCCGGAAGCATCGACGCCGC
>Ga0265342_10002233_pt1 | contig 16983 bp, 9 predicted proteins | sample 4CB327metaG_FD_203125 | JGI IMG/M metagenome (GOLD analysis project Ga0265342, IMG submission 203125) | Rhizosphere microbial communities from Carex aquatilis grown in University of Washington, Seatle, WA, United States - 4-CB3-27 metaG | ecosystem: Host-associated > Plants > Roots > Rhizosphere...
TCCGTTGCCTTCAAGATGGTTGCGGAACTGCTTTACTCCGGCCAATTCTCTTCCCCCGCCGCCATAGGTCATCGCATGGTTTGCGCCGCACCCACACTGCAAATCAACCAGCAGGTGACGCCCGAAATGATCGACGAGATGGAACGCTACAGGGACTTTGCGCCGCTTCACACACCTATCGGCGCATACATCATGCGCGAAGCCCTCCAACTTTTTCCGGGAGTTCCTAATTTCGCCTGTTCTGACTCGTACTTCCACCGAACAATGCCGGAAGTCGCTACCCAAATGCCGATTCCCGAGGAGTATTCCAACCTGGGCGTGCGTCGGATTGGCTTCCACGGCATTTCGTATGAATCCATCGTCTACCAGTTGCAGCCTGACGTGCCTGAAAAACTCATCGTGGCCCACTTGGGGAACGGGGCTTCCATCTCGGCCATTCGCAATGGCCAGTGTCTCGACACCTCGATGGGCCTCACACCAACTGGAGGCATCATCAGCGGCACGCGCACAGGTGATATCGATCCCGGTGTGCTCCTATTCATCCTGCGCAAGATCGCCGAGAACACCCCGAGCGCGGCTGAAGCCGCAAACAAGTTGGAGGCAATGGCCAACAAAAAGGCTGGTCTGCTGGGCATGAGCGCGTTCTCCAACGACATGCGAGATCTGCGCAGCGCTATCAATGCAGGCAACGGCAAGGCACGAATGGCCGTGGACAAGTTCAACTGGACGATCGCCAAATGGATTGGCAGTTTCTATGCCGAACTAGGCGGGCTCGACATGCTGGTTTTCACCGGTGGTATCGGAGAAAACGACATTGCCGTGCGCGCTGAGATCTGTTCCGGCCTTGGCGCTCTTGGCATCTTGCTGGATCCGATGCAAAACAGCGTCCGGGGCAAGTCAGTCATTTCGGCTGAAGATTCTCCAGTAGCTGTGCGCATAATACCTCCCGCAGAAGACCTGATCATAGTCAACCACGTGGCCGACTTTATGGCATCTCAATAGAATCCGACGCGCACGGAGCCTGCAATTCAGCCAGCCGGACACACACAGGGATCAGTTACGTTTCTGCATTCTTCACCTGAGGCGTTACCTAACTGGCATGCGCACTGCTACACTTCGACGGAAGCTGCATTTGAGACGAGACCACGGCTTTGCGGCGCGGAGATGGCCATTAGGATCAAGCAGACAATCGAGAGAATTCCCGGCGGGATGATGGTTGTGCCGCTCACGTGCGGGGCCCTCATCACCACATTTGCTCCACGCACAGCCGAATTCTTCGGGTCATTCACGGGGTCGTTGTTTACCGGCTCAATTCCCATCATTGCTGTCTTCTTCGTCTGCCTGGGGAGCACGATTTCAGTGCGTGCGTTGCCCGTGATGTTACGGCGCGGTGGCGTCCTGTTGGCGAGCAAAGTGGGAATTGGCATCGCCATAGGCTACGTCCTCGGACACTTGATTGGTACATTACCCATTTCGGGCGGTTGGCTGGCGGGAGTATCAACACTGGCCGTAGTGGCAGCCTTCAACGACACCAACGGCGGTCTTTACATGGCTCTGATGGAGCACTATGGGCGCCCGGAAGATGCCGGCGCCTACTGTGTAATGGCACTGGAATCAGGACCGTTCTTCACCATGATCACGTTGGGCGTGGCCGGATTGTCCAGCTTTCCGTGGCAAACTCTGGTGGGAGCAATCCTTCCGCTCTTTGTGGGCATCGCGCTGGGCAATCTCGATCAGGAGTTTAGAATCTTCCTCGGCAAAGCGGCACCGGCTCTAATTCCCTTTTTTGCATTCGGGATCGGAGCGTCGCTGAATCTCAAGCGCATTTGGGAGGCGGGACTGATTGGCTTCGTACTGGGCATCGCGGTTATTGCGATTTCGGGGCTTGCTCTCATCATCGCCGATCGCCTGACAGGTGGAACAGGAGTTGCAGGGATAGCCGCCGCAACCACCGCAGGAAATGCCGCGGCGGTTCCGGCACTCGTTTCCGCAGCGGACCACAGGTATGCAGCAGCTGCCGGTCCCGCCACCATCTTGGTTGCCGCCTCCGTCATCGTGACCGCATTTCTGGTGCCTCCGCTTGTTGCTTGGTGGGATCGCCGCACGCGGCCTAAACATGCAATCATAACTAAACCGAGGAGTGTTGATGGCCCTGATGCTGATCATCGCGGATGATCTGACCGGAGCCGCAGACTGCGGAGTGGCGTGCGCCGGTCACGGCCTGCATACGATGGTAGTTCTCGGCAATGCCGCGAGCGATGTACACGCGGACGCGTTGTCGGTAGACGGTGATACGCGCCGCTTGGCGCCGAAGGAAGCCGCGTCGGAGACCGCGCGACTGCTTGGTAAATATCTCCGTGACGACGGCATGCTCCTCTATAAAAAGCTAGATTCGACGTTGCGTGGCAACGTGGGTGAGGAATTGGCAGCTATCCTTGCTGCGCGCCGCACATCGGCAGGCACACATGAACGGATTGTCGTTGTCCTGGCGCCGGCGTTCCCTGCCGTTGGCCGAACCACATTGGGCGGACGGCAGTTGATTGACAGTAAGGCTCTCGATGGATCTCTAAAACTACCAGATGATTTCTTGCCTGCCCGATCGGACATTGCTGCCATGCTGCGCGCATCGCATCTGCTACCCGAACTGCTGCCGTTAGACCTGATCCGTGGCAAATGCGCGGCCTTGAGCAACGCGATGCAAGCCATCGCGCAGTATGCCGATGTGCTGGTGTGCGATGCAGAGACAGAGGACGACCTGCGAAGGATCGCCGAGGCTTCAATGGTGCTTGGACGCAGAACAGTGTGGGCTGGTTCGGCAGGACTGGCCCGGCACCTTCCATCTGCAGGCGGACTATCTCGCGCTCCACTAACTCGATCAACGCCGCCATCGGCGGTAGGGCCCGCGCTCTTTGTCATTGGAAGCGGCTCAGCTGTTTCGCGCGAACAGGCTGAGAGACTTGCTTCTAGGTCGAATACGATCATGATCAGAATTTCTCCCGAAGTTCTCATTGCCGATGAGCAATCGCGACAACGCCGCGCATATGAACTGGAAACCGGCAGGGCACTGACTGCAGGCAGAGACGTCGCAGTTTTCCCGGACTCCGCGGTTCTGCTCGATGCCTCTATGAGGCCGCTGCTCACTGCCGCTCTGGCTGCACTGGTGCAGCCCTTCGCAGATAAAGTTGGGGCGCTTGTCGTTACCGGTGGAGAAACCGCGCGCACCGTACTCCAGGCATGGGGCATAACCCGATTGCAGCTAGTCGACGAGGTGGAAGTAGGTCTGCCCTTGTCTGTAACATCAGGTTGGGGCAGAGAGTTGTCGGTGGTCACGAAGGCGGGCGGCTTCGGCGGACCCGATTCCTTGCTCAGGTGTCTGGAACTTCTTCGTGTGCTTGATCGCGGTGAGTCTTCGCCTCCCGGTCTTTGCAGAGGAACTCAATTCAGAGGACGTGAATGAACGATCTCCCAGCTATCGCAATGACAATGGGGGACGCCGCCGGCGTCGGTCCCGAAGTGATCATGAAGTGTCTTGCGCGTTCTGAACTCTACGCACTCTGCCGGCCCCTGGTAATCGGCGACGCTGGCCGTCTAAGAGAAGCCGGCCGCATCGTTGGCAGCTCGCTCCAGGTGCGGAGCCTCGCCATAGATGAAACGGACAAAGCCATGTATCAGCAGGGTATTGTGGATTGCATCGATCTTAAGCTGATTCCACAAGGTCTTCCCTGGGGCAAGCTCTCCGCAGTTGCCGGCGACGCGGCGTACCGCTACGTGGAAGTAGCCGCGAACTTCGCGATAAACAAAAGAGTCGCGGCCATCTGCACAGCACCGCTCAACAAGGAAGCGCTTCAGGCAGGCGGCCATCACTTTCCAGGCCACACTGAGTTGCTTGCCAGCCTTTGCGGCACAGAAGAAGTTTCGATGATGTTGAGTACGCCTAAGATGCGGGTCATCCATGTAACTACGCACATCGGCTTGATCGACGCGATCGCCAAAATCGAACCGGGACTAGTGGAGCGCACTATCGCACGCGGTCACGCCGCCCTTGTGAGTGTCGGAATTACGAATCCAAGAATTGCGGTCTGTGGCATCAATCCGCATGCTGGAGAAAACGGCCTGTTCGGATACGGCGAGGAGGAGACGAAGATAGCTCCAGCTATCGTGGCCTGCAAGGAGAAGGGTTGGAGCGTCGACGGGCCCTTGCCTGCCGATACGCTGTTCTTTCGTGCCCAGCGCGGCGATTTCGATCTGGTAGTCGCCATGTATCACGACCAGGGACACGGGCCCGTCAAGGCGTTGGGATTGGAATCCGGTGTCAATATTACAGTTGGCCTTCCCGTCATTCGCACCTCGGTCGATCATGGAACCGCATTTGATATTGCAGGGACGGGGAAGGCCGATGAGGGCAGCATCCTGGAGGCAATGCGCCTGGCCGCAGAGCTCGCGCCGGGCCACGCTCGGAAATGAAAGTGCAGATGCCTGTGCTAGATTGCGCGGCCTTACTAACACAATGCAGGGATTCACTTGGAAGCCGAGATCTGACGGCAAGCGCTCGCCGGTCGTCTGCTTTGGAATCCGTGCGGGAATTATGCTATATTTTTAAGGTGCGGGTCAGGTTTTTCCCGCTCAAACCGCTCGCAAATCCCCGCGCTGCGCGGTTTTTCTCCCGAAATACGGACGCGTAGCTCAACTGGCAGAGCATTCGGCTCTTAACCGACAGGTTGTAGGTTCGATTCCTACCGCGTCCACCAATCAAATCAATTAGTTAGGGCGATGTTTTTCGGGTCAATTCTCCAGTACGGGGAACAATACCGGAAACCCCGATTCAATTCCGCTTATGCTCTCAACCGCTCCTCGGAAATCATTCATTGAGGAGCGTCCATACCACTTCGCCATAACTACCACCACCGCTTCGCTGAGCGTCAGAAGCACGAAATAAAGCTCATCAAACGCAGTTCACGCTCTAGCATCGACCGTTTTCTTCCGCATACCTCCCAACCGCACGCCACTCCTGAAACCAGTCCTGCACTGTGCTATGGTTTATCCCAGATTTAAACTCTTCGAATTCCTCCGCGAACACGTGCTCTTCTTGATCACGCGCATTTTTCCTACGCATGAAAGCCGAAATCGCTTCGAGGTGAAAGCACACCATGAATGACAAGCAATGGGCAACGCTAGTCTCAGTTGTCAAGGGAGAGGTTGTCTGGCCGATTCCCACAGCCTTCATTATTGATAGTCCTTGGCTTCCCGGTTGGGCAGGGCACACAATTCTGGACTACTTCACCGACGAACGCATTTTCCTCGACGATAATCTCAAGGCCATTAGCAGTTTTCCGCAAACCATGTTCCTACCGGGTTTCTGGTCCGAATACGGAATGTGCACGGAGCCTTCCGCGTTCGGCTCTGTCTCAATTTGGGGTGAAAACGAGTTTCCATTTGCGAAAAAGATAGTACTGTCACCCTCCGACGTCGAGCGACTGGAAAAGCCAGACGCTCGCAAACATGGCTTGCTCCCATTCGTAATCAAACGGCTCAAGCATCTCCAGCCAGAAATTGAAAAGGCCGGCCACAAAATTCGCTTTGCGATCGCTCGCGGCCCGCTGAATATAGCGTCGTTCCTCATGGGCACACCAGAGTTTATGGAGGCATTGAAGACGGAACCTGAGTTGATGCATCGCCTGCTCAGTATCGTGACGGACTTTCTGGTCGAGTGGATTGCCGTTCAACGCGAAGCTTTCCCCACCATCGACGGCATCCTCCTGCTCGACGATATCGTTGGATTCGTAAGTCGACGCGATTTTGAAACCTTTGCTCTGCCTTATTTGAAGCGCGCTTTCAGCGCCGACGTGACCGTAAAGTTCTTCCATAACGACGCGCCTGCAAAAGCCAGCGCACCACTGCTTGAAGCTGCCGGGATCAACCTGTTCAATTTCGGCATTCAGCACAAATTGGCAGACATGAAGAACTGGACAAATAACCGGGTTGCGCTGTTGGGAAATATCCCGCCGCGTGGAGTGTTGGCAGAAGGAACGCCCGCCGACGTCATGCGCTCAGTAGCCGAGATGTTGAATTCACTGGAAGACACATCCAGGTTAATTGTCTCGTGCGGAGGGGGAATGCCGCCGAATGCACCCACCGAGAACATTCAAGCTCTCATTTCGGCAGCTCAGGATTACCCGCGCTAGTGGGCGTAGATTTCCCAATTGACACATCGAAATTTGCAGCAGAGCTCCAGTTTTGCGAGCGTCCGCTTCTCTGTCTTCTTCGCGACTCTCAGCGACTTCGCAATACCTCAGAACTCGACACATCCAAACGCGCTAGTCTCTTCTGCGGCTCCGTTCCTGCTCGATCGCTGGTCTTCTTCTTTGCGGCTGGGCAGCCTTCGGCAACTGGTTTTTAAAGGAAGTTTATCGGAAGTTTAATCGCTGATAACACTGCAGCTTGGTAATCTCTCGGACAATTGGGAGGCTATCATGATCATAGCAATTCAGTATTTGGAACAAAGAATCGGCAATTTGAACATTCTCAGGGCTAGGCGCGATGCCAGCCCTGGTCAATTAGCAGTCAAAGTCCAGAGCGCAGACAGGCAAGTCCAGGCTGGCAAAGCAAGATGGGCAAATCGATTTTTCGCATGGGCTTACATTGCCTTTGCGCTGTTGCTTGCGATTCCTACACTCAAGGCTCATGCCCAGTACGATGCCGGCACGATCGTCGGCGAGATTCACGATGCCACCGGTGCGGCATTGCCAGGGGCCACGGTCACCGTCGTGAACCTGGCTACGCAGGGGTCATATTCTGTGGTTTCTGGTAGCGCAGGTCAGTATGAAGTCCCATCGCTTCACACGGGTAACTACAAGATCTCAGCCGTGCTTCCCGGATTCAGTTCCGCAGTTGCCGACAACATTACGGTTTCTGTTGGTGTCAGGCAGCACATTGACCTTACCCTTCAGGTAGGCCAGGCCGCGACCACTGTAGAAGTAAGCGATGTAGCGCTGCAGCTTGAGACCGAGTCCAGTCAACGCGAGCAAACCGTCAGCGGATATCAGACCGAGGCTCTTCCGCTTGTCAGTCGCAACTTCACCGACCTCTTGGCACTGGTAACCGGTTCACGCCAGGCCCCGACAGCCGCAACCACAAGCTCCATCTCCAGTCTGGTGCGCCAGGGCGCTTATAACGTCAACGGTCAGCGCAGCATGTTCAATAACTTCCTGCTCGATGGCATGGACAACAACGCCTACGGCGAAAGCAACCAGGGCTTCGACAATCAGATTATCGCCATCCCGCCGGATTCGGTCTCGCAATTCAATGTGGTTACCAACAACGAAAGCGCCGAATATGGCCGTTCCTCCGGCGCTACCATCAACGTGGCATCCGCCAGCGGCACCAATAACTTCCATGCCGCGGCCTACGAATTCGTCCGCAATACCGATTTCAACGCCACTGGCTTCTTCAAGCCCACGATCGTTAGCGGTACCGGTTCCGCCGTGCCGTTCCAAAAGCCAACCTTCAACCGCAATCAGTTTGGCATCAATTTCGGCGGGCCGATTCTCAAAAGCAGACTCTTCTTCTTCCTCGATTACGAAGGATTTCGCCAGACGCTGCGGCCGCTCTATGTCTACACCCTGCCTACTCAGAACGAGATCAACGGAATCCTCGTTGTTGATGTTAAGAACCCCATTACTGGACAAACATACCCGAAAGGAACTGCGATCCCATCCGGTGCAATCAACCCTCTCTCGGCAAAGATTATCAGTTACTACCAGCCGTTCATCAGCACCCTGCCTGTCTCAGGACTGGCGTCCTCTGGGCTCTATAGCAACGACTACGCCAAAGAGGTTCCTTTTACTGATAATTCCGACAAGGGCGACCTGCGGCTCGACTATCAGCAGAGTCAGAATTCATCATGGTTCCTTCGCATCAGTGATCGCAAGGAGACGGGGATAAACTACCCGGTTATTCCTTTGCCCCTGGACAGCACGGCCAACGGAGATATCCGCATCCTCGACCAGCAGATCGCGCTCGGCTATACACACCTCTTCGGCGCCAATAAGGTTCTCGACGCACGTCTCGGCCTCTCTCGAACCAAGGCGGGCAAATACACGCTTTCCATCGGCCAGAATGTCTTCACCATCCCTGGCCTTCAAACCGTCCCTGCTGGAATAGCGGGCGGTTTGCCGCAGGTGTCCATCAGCAACTTCACAACTTTTGGACGCCAGAGCACCAACCCGCAATGGCAGAATCCCGCACTGCTCGATCCCAAGGTCAACTTAACCTGGATTAAAGGAAAGCACTCGTTCAAGTTCGGCTATGAGTACGAGCATGTCTGGATGGCTGTCAACGACAACAATCCACTTTACGGTTCATGGACTTATGGCGGCGGCTACAGTGCGGTCGGCTCCGCCGTCGCTGACTCCTACTGGGCGGACTTCCTGTTCGGTCTAACGAGCAGCTACCAGCAGGCCAACTACTTCGTCGCCCACCTCCGCCAGACGCTGGAGAGCGCTTACGCGCAGGACGACTGGAAGGTCTCACCGAATTTGACGCTCAACCTGGGCCTGCGCTGGGAGTATGGCTCTCCCTTCTCCGAACAGAACAACTACATCTCCAACTTCGATCCGGTGAACCAAGTAGTCGATACTATCGCCCCCGGTGCCGTGGCAGGCAACGGCATCATGCCCGTTACTGGAAGCGGCGTATACGGCAAAACGCTGATGAATCCCGCGCTACGCGACTTTTCGCCGCGCCTTGGATTCGCCTTGGAAGTCACCCCGAAAACGGCCATCCGCGGCGGTTTCGGAACCGGCTACGTCCATTACACTCGCGCTGGTTCGGGTGACATCCTCGGCATCAACGCGCCGCAAGCGCAATTCGCTGCGGTAAACCAGAACAACCTGAAACCCTCCACGACCAACCACTGCTCTTCTCCGCTGCCTGCGCAGATCATCGCCGTCGGCACCACGACCCAAACGTGCTATGCAACCGCAGATCAGGGTTTCCCTTCGGGCCTGGTCACCACCTTCAACCCGGCGACCGACAACATTACCTACATTCCAAAAGACAGGCCTGACAGCTACGTTGAGAACTACTTCCTTAGTGTGCAGCAGCAGTTAACGAAAAACACCCTTCTCGATGTCGCCTACGTCGGCAACCACGGGCTTCACCTGGAGGGTTTTCTCAACGCCAACCAGGAAAACCCCGCGAATGGCTTCGCCCGGCCCTTCACCAAGTGGCCGAGCGATATTACCGAGGCGCTCAATGAGTTCTCTTCGAACTACAATGCGCTTCAGGTTCGCTACGAGCAGCGTTTTGTCGGAGGACTGACCTTGCTGAATTCGTTCACTTGGGAACACTCGCTTGACAACGCGTCGGCTTCACTCGAAGGCAACACGCCATCACCGCAAAATGGCCTCAACCTTAAGGCCGATTACGCGCAATCGGACTACAACCTCCCACTCGCCAACGTCACCAGCCTTGTCTATGAAGTTCCCGTAGGCCACGGCAGGCGCTTCCTCTCAGGCGTAAACGGCGTGACCAACACTATTCTCGGCGGCTGGCAGATCAGCGCAATCAACACCGCGCAGGCCGGCACGCCGTTCAATATTACGTACTCACCAAACGCCGCTCAGGCGGTTTCGCCGCAAATCTCGGCTACCTATCGCGGCGCCAACGAGTATCGTCCGAATATGGTCACCGGTGCCTCCGTTACTCAGGGCAAATCCAATCGCGCGGGCAACACCGGCTATGTCAACTACATCAACCCAGCGGCGTTTGTCATTCCGCCTGTCAAGGACGCCGCCGGCAATGTGCTCAACCCATTTGGAAATGCCTCGCGCAACCCGGGCCGCACGCCTCCCTTTAACGAGACCGACCTCGACCTCAACAAGAAATTCAATACGCCCATCGAGAGCCTGAAACTTGAGTTCCGGGCCGAAGCGTACAACGTGTTTAACCACACCAATCTGTATCTGCCCGGCAACATCAGCGGTTCGCAGGGCACAATCGTTCCGGGAACTGTTCTCTCTACCGGCGCCACACCGGCGCCTTCGCAAATCCAGGGCGGCAACCCTACTGGCGGCGGGCAGATCACCTCCACCTTTGAACCCCGTATCCTTCAGCTCGCATTGAAGGTGCTCTTCTAATCACCTTCACCGGATCAATATGCCGGCCGCTTCCAGCGGCCGGCATATCTTTGTCTCGATGTTCACAGCTATCCACCTGCAGGGCTTTTCAGCGGCCATCCATAAGAGCTAAGATTCGAGCGGCAGACACAAAACTGAAAGAGCCGTTCCAAAAGCGATACAGCACAGGAAGAGCGAATCTTCGAACAAGTGGCCTGAACAATTGGCGCCTATTCCGGCGTTATTAGCCTTCGCGCGGCTCTATTCATGATTTCTGTTGGGCTGTGAATTACGCCCGGTGAAAGGAGAAACGGGTGTGACAACAAGAGCGGAAATTCTGCGTCGATTGGGCCAACAAGGGGAGCCGTGGGATGTATTGGTGATCGGAGGCGGCGCCACCGGTCTGGGCGCCGCGGTTGAAGCGGCGTCCCGAGGCTATAGCACTCTCCTGATCGAGCGTTTCGACTTTGCCAAAGGGACGTCAAGCCGTAGCACAAAGCTCGTGCACGGCGGCGTTCGCTACCTTGAACAGCTCAATCTCACCCTGGTCACTGATGCCTTGCGGGAGCGCGGCCACATGTTGCGGAACGCACCGCATCTGGTCCACGATCAGCAGTTCGTCGTCCCTGCATATAGTCTTGCTTCCCTTCCCTATTATGGTTTCGGCCTTAAGGTCTATGAGCTGCTCTCCGGGCGACTGTCATTTGGGCGCTCCGAAATCCTCTCTGCCAAAACTACGCTTGAAAAGCTGCCAGGACTAGTTGGAGATGGTCTTCGCGGCGGCATCCTTTATCACGATGGACAGTTTGACGATGCCCGCTACGCAATTGCATTGTTGCGCACCTTTCAGGACCTGGGCGGCACTGCCATCAACTATGTTGAAGCAAAAGCCATTCTGCATCGTAACGGCAAGACAGTCGGCATTCAGGCGCGTGACCGCGAAGACGATTCCGTTTTCGATCTGCAGGCAAAGGTCGTAGTCAACGCTTGCGGCGTCTTTGCAGAGGATACCGTTTCCATGGATCGCGGCGAGCACGCATCTTTGCTCGCCGTCAGCCAGGGCACTCACTTCGTCCTGCCGCGATCGTTCCTGCCAGGAAACACGGCGCTCATGATTCCAAAGACTGCGGACGGTCGTGTGCTCTTCGCCATCCCCTGGCATGGGGCCACAATCGTCGGTACTACAGATGAGCCTGTCGATCACGCGTCGACTGAACCTAGGGCCTTGAACTCGGAGAAGGCATTTCTCTTCGACCATATCACTCGATATTTTGGCCGCAGGCCCGGCAGCGAAGAGATCCTGAGCGTGTGGTCCGGCCTGCGCCCGCTGGTAAAAAAGAGCGGTGTCAAGACATCGCAGCTTTCCAGAGACCACACCATTCTCGTCTCGCCATCCGGTCTCGTTACGGTCACCGGCGGAAAGTGGACTACCTATCGGCGCATGGGTTTTGACACTATTAATCGCGCCTGTCAGGTTGCCTTACTTCCCAAAATGCCCTCACGAACTCTGGATTTGAAGATTCACGGCTGGTCAGCGGACCTGACCCCCTCCGCGTCCGAATGGGAACACGTATACGGTTCTGATCTGCCTTCGCTCCAGGCGCTCTCACAGGACGATGCTGAGCTCGACGTTCTTCTCCATCCGCGCCTTCCTTTTCGTGCGCGCGAAGTAGTCTGGTCGGCGCGTCATGAAATGGCGCGTACTGTCGAGGATGTCCTTGCCCGACGCACCCGCGCCCTCTTCCTCGACGCGCGCGCAGCCATTGAAGCAGCGCCCGTTGTCGCGGCCCTTCTGGCCAAAGAGTTGAAACGAAGTGAAGAGTGGCGAACAAGAGATCTGGCTGACTTCGTTGAAATCGCAAAGGGCTACATCTACGAGGGCAATTGTTCGAATCCTCGTCAGGCATCGTAGTCGCTTAACGTTTCTGAGATAGACAACCTGCTCATCGCCATGCAATCTATGGAGACGCGCGAAGATGCCATCGCAGCACGTTCGAGATCGGCGCAAAGGTGAGCGACAGGTTGAAGAATTTCGCCAACGGCCTCTGGCCTTCCTTCACTGCCGTGCAGCTACTGAATGTCTTTAATCCGGAGTCCGGCTTCCTCTTTAGCGGCAGGCTTGGCAAAAGGCCCATCACGCCGCGTTTGCTCACAGACGAGACCAATAATTGCTAAACTCAATTGAACTTCCTGACAGGAAATCGAGGAGCCTTCTAACCCATGATGAATCGCCGCGATCTTCTTAAAGCTGGTGTTGGGGCCGTGCCCCTGTTTGCAGGCTCAGCCGCCTTAAGCGAGCCGGTAATTGCACGCAACGCTGCAAGCGAATCCAAGGCGCCGCTATCTGCAGACGCGTCTCTGCCATGGCAACGGCGGATTCGTCGCGCCGGCCAGTCAAACATGACCGAGCACGATCCGGTCTCTATGGATGTCGAAGCATGGGCGGACTACTGGGCGAAGATGAAAACCGGAATTACCTTCATCAGTGTCACCGGAATTCTGGCATACTACCAGACCAAGGTTCCGTTTCACAGAAAAGGAAAATTCCTTGGCGAACGCGATTTCTTCGGAGATTGCAGCGAAGCTGCAAAGAAGCGTGGACTGCGCGTCGTCGCGCGCATGAGCCCCGACCTTAACTGGGACGATGCCGTCAACGCTCATCCGGAATGGTTCGAACGCGACAAACAAGGCAACGTTATTCCAGATAGAGAAGTGCCGCTTCTCTCGCGCACTTGCATGTTTTCCTCTTATATGACCGACTACGTCCCGGCCATCATCCGCGAAGTAACTTCTCTCTATGACATTGACGCCGTGTACACCAACGGCTGGCCCCCTCTGGGAAGCCTTCCGGAGTGTTATTGCGCCGCATGCAGTCAGTTGCCGCCGCGTAGAACCCCGGCCTACTGGACAAGATTTAACGATCGGCTTGAGTATCTCTGGAAGTTCTACGACTCTCTCATCAAACAGAAGGACGCATCATCATTCTTCTTCGCGAATATGGGCGGAGGAGCTCGCGCCGCCGCCAACCTTGCGAGGATTGGAAAGATTTGCGAGTGGTTTCAGGGAGACAACCAGGGCCGAGGCGGAGAAGACTCGCCGCTCTGGCTATCAACGCTCCAGGGCCGTGTCTGCCTTGCCATCCAGGACGGTAAGGCAGCGACCAACCTCACAGGCGCCTGGTCGACGGGCCCGATCCGTTGGCGGAATGTCGGTAAGTCGCCTCATGAGGCCCAGATGTGGCTCAGCCAGACCAGCGCTAGCGGATTGATTCCTTACTGGCACCTCGTTGGGTCCGAGAAAGGAATGGGCGAGGACCGCCGGGAACTCGAGACTCCGAAAGAACACTTCGCATGGACGGCCAGGCACGATCCGCACTTCGTCAACAAGCGCACCATCGCAAACGTTGGTGTAGTCATCGGTCAACGCACTCACCTCTTCTATAAGCCTCAGGCCGGCGCAAACATGCAGCAGTTCCTCAACGGCATGTACTATGCACTCCTCGAAGGCCGTTTCCTCTTCGACTTCGTCCATGAAGACAGAATGGAGCTTGAGCGTCTGAGCAAGTACTCCGCTCTCGTCTTGCCAAATGTCGCCATGTTGAGCGATGCCCAATGCAAACAGCTTCGCGCGTATGTCAAAGCTGGCGGTTCGCTGCTGGCAACCTTCGAAACCAGCCTGTTCGACGAGGACAACAAGCCCAGAACCAACTTCGGACTCGCCGATATATTCGATATTCAAAAAACCGGCGACATAATCTCGACCAAAGGTAGCGGCAACGCCTATTATGCCCGCATCGAGCGCAAGCATCCGATTCTCGAGGGCTTCACCGATACAAACTGGTTGCCGGGTGCCGAGTACCGTGTCCCCATCGCGCCCATCGATGATCCCGTTCTAACAGTGGTGCCCGGATTCGTGGCCTATCCCCCAGAACTCGCCTATCCGCCCACTCCCAACACAAACATCCCGGCCGTCGTGCTGCGCGAGAAGGGCGTGAGCCGACTCGCCTATATTGCCGGTGACGTCGAGCGCAGCATGTGGGTTTCAGGTCACACCGATCTTAGCCACCTCTTGCAGAACACTGTGCACTGGTTGCTCAAGGATCAGCAGCCGGCCACTATTCAAGGCCCGGGTCTCATCGAGACTTTCGCATTTGAAACCGAGCCCGGCTTCGCGCTCCATGTTCTTAACTACACCAATCCGAACCTGCATCGTGGTACTATCCGTGAGTTCTACCCGATTGGACCGCAGTCGGTTCGGTTTGAGATTCCAGATGGAAGAACAGTCTCCCACATTCAATTGCTCAAGGCGGAGATCGATATCCCTTTCAAGCGTGTCAACGGCGGTGTCGAATTCACAATTCCCAGCGTAACGGAGTACGAGGTTGCCGCCATATACACCTAGTGCAATTTGCGAAATTGAACGCGCAAGAGCATTGTCAGTATCCTTCACGGCCTGCTTGTCGCATCTGTGCCAGGGAATAGATTCGCCATCCACTCGCTCATTGGATGTTGTTCCCCGTAGTCCAGGCATCTCGTCATAGAGAACTGCGCCGCACAGCGAGGGCAAACGCCCCGATTTTCAAACGTATCCAACGGCTGCCCACATTGTGCGCATTGCCAGTAAGCACCCAAAAGTGGCGAAGTCCTGCAACTCGGACAGGCAAATCCTTCCCTGCGCGGTAATCTTGCTACGCGTATCAGTTCCTGCGCATGTCGCAAGCCGCTCCAGCAGTTCATCAACATGAAAACAGAGATCGCGACAAGCCAAATGGAACGCATCCAAAGGGCAATCCCAACGAACCCCACAATGCCCAGCAAGCCGAGAATCGTTGTCACCATCAGGCTGCGGGCGCGGCCCAGAAGATACCAAAGCAATGACCGCAAGATCTGGCCGCCATCCAGAGGATAGATTGGCAGCAGATTAAAGACCAGTAGCGACACATCAATCCACAGCACCGCCTGCAAAAACTGGTAGGCGTTTGGCAGAGCCTGTTCCCATCCCATCGAACCACTCGCCGCAACCGCACCGTACAACACCGGCAGCAGTACCACGTTCACAAGCGGCCCCGCTGCAATGCTCCAAAGCGTTGCACCAGGCCGCTGCGGTGGATTCACATACGCGACTCCACCCAGAGGCCATAGCACAATCTGGTTTGCTGTACCCCCCACTTGGCGGCATGCCATCGCATGCCCAAACTCATGCAACAGCACGATCAGGAATAGCGCTAGGTACTCCAACACATTCCACGCGATTGAACTGTAGGTCCCCTTGCGGCTCTGAATCTCATAAGCTGCCACTAGGAACCAGGACCAGTGCAGATACAGATCAACTCCGGAGATACAACATATATGGATCGAACCTTGCCTAACCTTTTCCATTTGTGCAGCCTGCTACCTTCAGACTACTCCACTCGGTTTCTCGGCTCCATCCAACCGATGAATCGCCGCTGAGGTTTACCATCGAACGGAAAGGAGTTTCGAAATAGATGAGCAGAGCAGGTGAAACCACGCGTGTCGCAGTTGTCACTGGGGGAACACAAGGCATCGGCCGCAAGACCGCCGAGTCGCTCTCCGGCCGAGGCTACAGTGTTGCGATCATCGATCTTAGTTTTCCCGCGGAGACTTTGAAGACGATTATCGCTAAAGGTGGCACTGCAATTGGTTACGCCGGCGATATTACCGATGAGGACACTGTAAGCCGCTTTGCCAATGAAGTCTTCGAGCGTTTTGACCAGCGAATCGATGTCCTAGTAAATAATGCGGGCATTAGCCTCATCTCGGCGGCGGAACATACGTCTGGTAGCGACTATCGCCGCGTCATTGAGGTAAACCTTGTTGCGCCGTTTCTCCTCGCAAAGGCTTTTGGAGCGAAAATGCTTGAAGCCGGTAAGGGTTCCATCGTAAACGTCGCCTCGGTCGCTGGGTTATTGGGTATTGCAGATCGGGCGGCATACAACGCCTCTAAGCATGGCCTCATTGGCCTTACCCGCACTCTCGCGGCCGAGTGGGGAGGACGTGGACTGCGCGTCAACGCTGTTTGCCCCGGTTAGGTAAAGACCGAAATGGACGTCGCCGACCAGGCCGGTGGAAGCTATCAAGACGTCGACATTGTCGAACGTGTGCCGATGGCCCGCTTTGCAACCCCCGACGATATGGCCCGGGCAATCGGCTTCCTCGCCGACGAAAACGAGAGCGGTTTCGTAAATGGCCACGCTCTCGCAGTAGACGGGGGCTGGAGCGCCGACGGAAGTTGGCAATCGCTTCGTCTCCGAAAGCGATAAGGCCGTTCCGCCTTCAGAGCCAAATGAGATACCTCTGCAGAGCGTTGGTGAGAAGTTGCCCGCTCAGGATCGTGTCTGATTCCAAAGGAAGTTCGAAAAGGAAATTACCGCCTACTATCTGGGAAAAGCATTTACCAAACAACGGACCGCGGGAGCACTGCCGACATTTCTCGCATCCCCGACTGTGATGCAGCCTCAACAGTTTAACAAGTGCATGCCGTTGCCTCTTCTTTACTGCGTTTCTCTGGCGTCTTTATGTTTCTAAAAATAGAGCAGACCAAGGGCTCCACACTCAGAACGCAGTTCCAGTCGGTGTTGCAAGGTACGAAATGATCTTGGCCCTATTATTTCGTTTGGATAAGGATGGCGCTCATGGCCGGGACGTAGCATTTGATTTGCGAACCGGTGGGTGTGAGGTTGTAAGGTGCGGCTGGGGTGAGATCGCCGTTTCTGGCGATGGAGGCGTTTTGAATCGTGATGCCGGAAGTTGCTGCGAGATCCGGTCCCACGGCACCGGATGAGAGTTGACTCATGGTCAGCAAGGTAGCCGACCGCACCGTCTGAGGCATGGAAATCGTCAGTTGAATA
>Ga0265342_10002234_pt1 | contig 16969 bp, 15 predicted proteins | sample 4CB327metaG_FD_203125 | JGI IMG/M metagenome (GOLD analysis project Ga0265342, IMG submission 203125) | Rhizosphere microbial communities from Carex aquatilis grown in University of Washington, Seatle, WA, United States - 4-CB3-27 metaG | ecosystem: Host-associated > Plants > Roots >...
AGCGAGTTTAAAGTTTGGGGGTTTGAACTCCGCGACGCGAAACGAACCGCTCAGGTCGTTGCCGTTGGCGCCCTTGGCATCTATCGTGTAGTACCCGAGCGGCTGGCGATTCGAAAAGGAGACGGGCAGCGAGAAGACGCCGTACGCGTCCGTCTTGACGCTGCCCAGCGTCGTCTCGTTGTTGTTCGGATCCACGAGTTTCACGCGATAGGTCGCGTTCGCATCCGCTACCACGGCGGCGCCTTTGACGTAGTACGCGATGCCGGTGAGCCGGCCACGCTCCCCAGGCTGGTACATGTCGCGGTCCGGGAAGACGGTCCCGCGCGAGAGCGGGGCGCCGCTCGTCCATCCGGGGCTCACGTCGAAGCGGGAGACGCCGCTCCAATTCCAGGTCGTGACCGTGGCGACGTCGGCGCCCCGCGTCACGGTAAAGCCGAGGTTCGGCGCCTGCCCAGCCTGGGCGTTGGCCGAACAGCGCTCGACGTCAACGCCGTTGAAATCCACCTCGCCCGCGGCTCCCGTCGTACCGGAAGCGCACTGCGCCGGCGGGAGTTTGTTCTCTTCGTCTACCCGGTAGACGGTTACGGCCGCGCCGGCGACGGGCGCTCCGTCGCTCAACTGCTGCACCAGCACCATGCCGTGCGCGGGGAACCACTGCGCGAAGACGCCGAGATTCGTCAGCTGGGCGACGCCGGTGAGCGAAGGGGTCGAACCCGGCGAGTCCAGCGCCGTGAGAAACCCGTAGGCGAGCGCTCCGTACGGCGAGCGCAGTTGCGCGGCGAGCGGTACGCTGACGACGCTCTGAGCGTTACGCTTGGCGCCTGCCAACGTTCGAGACGGCCACGCCGCGGGCGCAGGCAGCACCGAAAGCGCGTCCGGCGATCCGAGCATCTTGACCGGCGGCGCGCTCGCGTACGCCGCGCGATACGCGTTACCGGGCAGATTCGTCGCGTAGAAGTTCAGCGCGACGGGCGCCCCGGCCGGGATGATGCTGACGCCGCTCGGCGCCCAGGCTCCCGGCGCAAAATCGCTCGTCGTCACCGTCAGCCGTTCGTCGCGGCCCAGGCTCTGGCCGAATACGTCGCGGACGCTGCCTGCGACCGTCACTGAGTACGTCGCGTTCGGGTCCAGCGCGTACGGATCGATCGCGATCTGGTTCGATCCGTCGGGAACGCTGAGGAGATCCTTCACCGCGGCCGGCGCAGGCGAGATCGTCACGGCGGAGGCGCTTACGCTCTTGGGGTCGAGCGGATTGCTGAACGATACGACCGGATCGCCGAGCGCGAATCGCGAGCCTGAGCCCGGGCTGGGTCGCGGCGTCGGTAGGATCGTCAGGTCGCCGTACGTTCGAATGGAACCCTCGTACGTATCCGTGCTCGGAAGATTTCCGTACGCCGGCTGCACGCCTGGCGCGATCCGCAGCTTGTAGGCGGTTCCGCGACGCAGCGGCGAGACGGGCCGCAGCGTGTAGACCCAGTCGTTCAGGCTCGGATCGAAGAGCGCGGCCGAGTCGCTTCCGGGATAGGGTGTCGGCTGCACTTTGAGCGTGGCCGTCATCGCAACGCTGCCGTCCGGGGCGTCGAGCCTCGCCAGCGATCTGAGCGAACTAGGATCTACCGCGGCGTTGGAAGTCACGTCAATCGCAGGCGTGAGCCCCACCGGGGGCGGCGTCGCCTCGTCGTCGGCGCTCCCGGACGCGCTCGGCAAGTCGCTCAGCGCCAACGGCGTCGTATCGAAGGTCCACGCGAGGTCGTTCGAAAGCGCGTCGCCCGCGAGATCGTGAAGACCGGCGCCGAGCGTCACGCGGACGCGCGTGCCGACCGGCAGCGCCTGCTCGGCGACGAAGCCGATCATTCGCGGCGTAAGCAGCGTGAAGCGGCCCGCGAGTTTTGGCTCGATGCTCAGCCGCGAAAGCACGTCGGCCGCTCCCGCGCTCGCAAGCGCTTCCACCGGCGCGACCGGCTTAGCGAAGATGACGCGAATCTGCGCGAGGCCCTGCGCCGACTTCGTGGGCGAGACTGTTGAGATCCAGGGCGGTAGCGAGGGCGACGGCAGGGCCGCGACCGGCGCGAGCTTCTGCGCGCCCGGCTGGGACGCCGTGCAAGACGCGAGTGCCGCGGCGGCGGCGAATACGGCGAACGAGCGCGTTGGATGCAAGGCTTGCGCGTTTCCTCAATGGAGAGGCGGCTCCCTTGGCTGGGGATGAGGCGATCGGCAAACGGGAGACCGCGCGCACGTGCCCGTACTTCGCTCGCGTATCGGATGAACGTATTCCAATGAAGCATCTCACGGTCGTCTTACCGGCACTCGCGATTGCGGGCGGCCTCGCGCTGTACGCCTCCGGCATTGATGTTGCCCGTCTTCCGGTGCCGGATGCCTCCGTCACGTACACGGACCGCACCGGCGCCCCGCTCGGCACCGTGCTTGGCGCCGGCTCGTCGCGCATCGTTGCCGTACCCCTGCGCGACGTCTCGCCCGTCTTCGTGCGCGCGATCGTCGCCGCCGAGGACGCGCGCTTCGCTCGCCACGGCGCGGTAGACGTCCTCGCGCTCCTGCGTGCCGCCCGCGACGTCGCCGTCTTCGGAGAGGCGCGCAGCGGCGGTTCGACCATCGAGATGCAGTTGGCGCGCTCGATCTCGCCGCAGCCTCCCTCGGGCTCGGCACGAGAGGCCGTCGCACAGAAGTTCGAGCAGATCGCCCTCGCGCAGCGCATCGCGATCGTCTCCAGCAAAGCAGACGTGCTCGAAGCCTACGTAAACCGAATTCCGATGGGCGGCAACGTCTACGGCGTCGAGGCCGCCGCGCGAACGTACTTCGGCGAACCGGCGGCCGACCTCGACCTCGCGCAAGCCTCGCTCTTGGCAGCCATCCCGAACGACCCGGCCCGCCTGGCTCCGGGCGGCGACTGGTCCGCGCTGCGCGCTCGCCAGCGCTACGTTCTCTCGCGCATGGTCGCGCTCGGAGAGATCTCGCCGGAGCAAGCCGATCGCGCCTATCGCGAGACGCTGCACGCGCGCCGGCACGAGACCGGGATCGCCGGCGCGGCGCACGCGCTCTTCTTCCTCTCGGCCGCCGGACCGGCGGGCGGTCGCGTTCGAACGACGCTCGACGGGGGGCTGCAGCACTTCGTCGAAGCGCAGACCGAGCAAGTGATCGCCGCGCTCGGGCGATTCCACGTCACCGACGGCGCCGCGCTCGTGGTCGACAACCGTACCGGCAACGTCCTCGCCTACGCCGGCTCTCCCGACTACTTTTCGCAAGAGCGCCTCGGACGCAACGACGGCGTACAGGCCCTGCGCCAAGCCGGATCGGCACTCAAGCCATTCACGTACGAGCTCGCGCTCGAGCGTGGAACGATCCGCTCGACGACGATCCTTTCGGACGCACCGGCCGCGTACGCAATTCCGGGCGGCAGACTCTACGCGCCGAACGACTATAGCGGCCGCTTCAGCGGCCCGGTGCGCGTGCGCTACGCTCTCGCCAACTCGCTCAACCTGCCGGCGGTGCAGGTCCTATCCCAGCTCGGCGTCGGCGCACTGCTACAGCGCCTGCACGCGCTCGGGTTCTCGCACCTCAATCGCCCGGCATCGTACTACGGGCTCGGGCTGACGCTCGGCAGCGGCGAGGTGAGCCTCTGGGAGCTCGTGCAGGCATACTCGACGATGGCGCGCGGCGGCGACTTCGCCCCGCTGCGTCTTGTCGAGCGATCCGCTGCGACGACGGAGCAGATCGGCGACCCCGCGTATTGGTCGCTCGTCACCGATATGCTCGCCGATCCGTACGCGCGAGCGAAATCGTTCGGCATCGGCTCGGTGCTGCAGATGCCGTTCCCCGCCGCCGTGAAGACCGGAACATCTTCTGACTTTCGCGATACTTGGACCGTCGGTTTCACACGAGAGTACACCGTCGGCGTGTGGGTCGGCAACTTCGACGGCAGCCCGATGCGCGGCGTCTCAGGCGTCACCGGCGCGGGGCCGCTCTGGAACCGCATCCTGCTGCACCTTTACGAGCGCGCCGACGACCCGCCGCCCTTCGACCCCCCGCTCGGGTTCGTCAAGGCGCCGATCTGCGCGACCACCGGCCGCGCGCCCGAAGCGCACGTCCCGTGCCCGGCAGTCGTCCGCGAATGGATTCGCTCGGGTACGCTTGCCGCATCTCCACCTGTGCGCGAAGTCGCCGGTCTGCGCATCGTCTTTCCGCGCGACGGCGACGTCTTTTTCCGCAATGCTGCAACGAGCGCGCTGCAGGCGCGCGAACAGCAGATCGCCTTACGAGCGCAGGGTGCGAACGGGCCCGTGCGCTGGAGCGTGGACGGCGCGCCGATCCAGCCCGACGCCCAAGGCATCGCGTTTCTGCCGCTCCGGCTGGGAACGTTGACGATCCTCGCGGCAGACGCTGCTCGCCGCGCCCGCGTCAGCATCCGCGTCTTGCCGGCGCCGGGCACGTCGCGCCCGGGCTTCTCGTTTGCGAAACCGTAACGCCGGGCTTGCAGCGCGCTAGTAGGTAAACTGCTGGAGCTGGTTCACGTGCGGGCCGAATGCCCAGCCGGTCCGTTTGCTCGGGTTGATCGCGGGCGCCGGCTCGCCGATGAAGAACGAGAAGCCGGTGATGTTTTCGATATTGTTACCGCTCTCGTCGTAAACGACGATCGCGCTGCCCTGGCTGCCGCTGCAATAGTACTGGTCGGTTACCAGAAAGAGCGCGTTGACGGGATCGTTGGCGATGCCCGAGCCGCTGTTCAACTGCGACGTGTTGCCGGTGCAGGGAAGTTGGGCGTCCATACCGGTCTGGTCGGCGAGATGGTAGAACTCGACTTGCGCGTTGAGTTCGGTCGTCGTCGCGGCGATGCCGGTGGTCGAGTCTACGGCGAGCCCGTTGACGTAGCCGGAGCCGAACGGCCCATTGTTCAAGCCGTTGAACTGCGTCGTCTTGCCGGTCTTGAGGTCCACGAGAACGTTGATCGGAGCCGCGCCGCCGACTCGTCCGCCGTCGGGCGAGAGCGCGAAGACGCCCTGATTCGTCGTCGTGTCCTGCCCGAACTGCGGCACGTTGCCCACGCCGAACGTGTTCGGATCGAGCGTGATGACCTTGCCGAACGTATTCTGCGCGACGTTCGAGACGACGAGAATCGGGCGGTCCTGCTTCTTCAGTTCGATCGCAAAGAGAGCGGTCGTATCCGAAGTTTGATTCGGACCGGCCGCCTGCACGTTTATATCCTTGACCGGCGGCGTCCACTTCCCCGCGAACTTCCCCGCGGTAACCGGATTCAGCACGTCGTAGAAGCGTTTGGCGTAGATCTTCCCCTTCGGGACGACGTAGCGGGTTACGAGCCCGACGTCCCCGGTGAGGATCGCGTCGGCAGAGTAAGAGGTGCCCGCGGGAAGCTTCCTCGGGAACGTCTTTAGGATCGCGCCGGTGTCCTGATCGAAGACTTCGACGTCGCCGGCCGTCGCGAGGATGCCGTCGTTTCCGTTACGATCCACGTCGAAGCCGAAGATCTGGCCTCCGTTCTTGCTCGATAGTATTTTGCCGAGTCCGGCGCCGTGCGAGCGCGCGCCGTGCTGCTGCAATGCGGCAACGGACGGCGGTGCCGAAGCACCGCCGCCGCAACCGGCGAAGACTGCGGCCGCGGCGCCCCACAACAGGGAGCGCCCGACCCATCCCACGGCCGTCATCCTTGCTACCTTTCCAAGACTTGCAGATTGTTCGCGTTGTCGTCGTTGAAGTAGAGTTTCGTATTCGAGGCGCTGGTCCCCGTCGCGACGATCCCAAAGAGCGCGCCCGACGCTCCTTTATCCACGTTGCGCACGTCCAGCAGCTTGCCTTGCGACGAGATCTCGACGAGGAGGTTCTTCCCGCTCGGGTCGCCTGTGTTGCCGACGACGAGATTCCCGTTGAACAGGAGCGTCGCGCTGATCGGCCCGTTCAACGGCCCGTCGGCGTAGACTAGGCGCGCCGAACTCGCGGAGGGACCGCTGAAGCTCTTGCCGTCTTTGCTCACGACGACCCCGCCCGACGGAATCGCGCTCACGTTCGAGAATCCAACGACCGTGTTCGTCGCGCCGTCCACGATGTAGAGCGTGTCGCTGCTCGGGTCGTAGGTCAGGCCGGAGGGGCCGAAGATGCCGCCCGGCTTGCCGTGGTTGACGGCGAAGCCTTTTGCGATCGTATCGTACGTGAAGCTCGCGCCGAGGTTGATGCGCACGATCGTGCCGTTCCCGGCGTTGCTCTCGTAGAAGACCGGGCTGCCGGAGGTGGGCTGCGCGTACACTTGCCCCCACGGACGATCGAAGGGCTTGCCCTTGATATTCCCCTCGAGCTGACCGCCGGAAGAGACGATCGGATTATCGTTGGCGGAGAACGCCGCCGCCCAGATGTCGTCGCTCGGGCCTAACGCTAGCGCGTCGCAGCCGCGCAGCGTGCGGCTCGCGGAGACGAGAAGCGGAGTAGAACCGGGCTTGGGATGCAGGGCAACGATGGTAAATCCCGTGCCCTGCACGTTGCCCTTGGCGTTGAAGTTGCAGACGACGAGATCGCCTTGCTGAAAGTCGCCGTTCGTCGAAGGCGCAAGCGTGAGTCCGTAGGGATTGAGCTGTCCGTACTTCGGGTCCACCGTCGAACCGATGACGACTTGCTTGCCGAGCATCTTGAGAATCGAGCCGGAACCGTCGGGCGCGACTTGCCCTGCCGCGGCCGGCGAGCCGGACTGCACGGGCGGCATGCTGCTTCCGTGGGCGCAACCACCGATCGCCGCGGCGGCGATCGCGGCGAGCACGATCCGTGTGTGTGAGCTGAACATGGGACCTCCAAACGTTCGATATAAGCTGTTTTGGCAAGGCTATCAGCCGCGCATGAAGACTTTGTAAAGCGGCTGCCCGCAAGATATATGAAAGATTTCTGAAACCGCGGCGCCACGCGACGGCAACCGCGGGAAGCGACGATGGCCCGCAATGCACAAGGACGTCCTCGTCATCGCTCGCCGGCTCTTTGCAAACGAGCGGCGACGAACGGCCGAACAGGCCGTGCTCGAGACGCTCGCGCGATTTGGTCGCGGAGCGCTCTCGTACGCGCTGCGCAGCCGCGTCCGCGTCGTCTCGCTCCGGACGGGCGAGCTCTACAAGGAGGCGTCTGCCGCTCTGGCGCGCTTGGGCATAGACGTGGATGCGTGGCCGGCGCCGCCCGCCGGCCTCTTCGTCGTCGAGGAACGCGCGTTGTACCTGCGATCGCGCAGCCCGATGACGGTGGCACACGAGTTCGGCCACGCGCTCGATTGCGCGCTGGGCGGAGGCGTCTATCGCAGCGGCATAGACCCGGAGGTCCGCTCGTTATTCGCCGGCGCGCGCCGGTTCGTCACGCCCTACGCGGCGACCGGCGTAGACGAGTACTTCGCCGAATCGCTGCGAGCGTACGTCGAGGCGAACGATCCGGCATCGCCGTGGCCGCGTGCGACGCGGGCGCGCCTGCGCCGCGGCGATCCGGGAATGTACGAATTCGTCGAGCGCCTCTTTGCGGTGGATTTCGCCGCGTCTATTTGACGGCGGCGACCTGACCGGCGCTCACGCCGCTCGCATGGTTATGCCAGGCGCCGCGCAGGTACGTGATCACCGCGGCGATCTGTTCGTCGCCGAGCACGGCGCCCCACGCGGGCATGATGCCGCCGTACGCGTGACCGCCGACGGCGACGCTGCCGTTCAAACCGTCCTTGACGATCGTGATGACCGCGACCGGATCTCCGGTGACGAGCGGGTTGCCGGCAAGCGGCGGAAAGGCGCCTGCAAGACCTTTGCCGTCGGGCTGGTGGCAGCTCGAGCAGTTCGTGATGTAGACGGCCGCACCGTCGCTGGCCGACGCCGGATTGGCCGCCGCCGCGTTCGCGGTCGCTGCGGCGGAGGCTTCGTTCCGCCCTTTGGCACAGCCGGCGAACGCCACGAGTGCTGCCAAGACGAGCAGCGAGCGTTTCATGCCGTAGACCTCGGGCGCGAGCTCGCCGCCCAAACGAGCGAGACGAGCAGAAAGTTTGCAACCAGCGAGCTGCCGCCGTACGAGACGAACGGCAGCGTGATGCCGGTGAGCGGAAAAAGGCCGATCACGCCGCCCACGATAATTGCCACCTGAAATCCGAGCGTGGCCCCGAGCCCGCAGGCGAGCAGCTTCGTGTAAAGATCCGGCTGTTCGAGGCCGACCGCGAAGATTCGGCGCACGAGATCGAGGAAGAGCGCCAGCAGCACGAGCGCCCCGACGACGCCGAACTCCTCGGAGAACGCGGCGTAAATATAGTCGGTAGCGACATCCGGGATGAATTCGGGGTGGCCGAGCCGGTATCCGCTGCCAAACACTCCGCCAGCGGCAAGCGAATAGTACGCCTGCGACGACTGATAGCCCGCGCCCAGCGGATCCGAGAACGGATTGCGCCAGACGGCGATACGGGTCTGCACGTACGGATAGTGATGGATCGCCCAGAACGCGCCGGCGGCAAAGAGCAGCGCGCCCAAGAAGACGATATCCACCCGCCGCGTCGCGACGAAAAGCAGCGTTGCGAAGGTCGCCAGGAGCAGCGTCGCCATGCCGAGGTCGCGCTGGAGCAGGAGGATCGCGATCGAGGCGCCCCAGCCGATGAACAGCGGACCGAGATACTTGAGGTTCGCTCGAAGCGACCACGGCCGCGCGCCCGCGATGACGTCGGCCATCTCGGCGAGGTATGCCGCGAGAAAGAGCACGATGAAGAGCTTGATGAGTTCGATCGGCTCGTACTGCACCGGCCCGATTCGGATCCAGAGCCTCGCGCCGTTGATCTGCTCGCCGAAGAGCAGCAGCAGCACGAAGAGCACGAGCGAGGCGACGACCCACAGATACTTGTATGCCGCAAAGCGGCGAACGTGCGCGAAGAGCGGCGCGAACGCGACGGCGAGCGCGAGGGAGACGAGCAGCCAAAGCTGCTGCTTGTGCGCCAGCGCGGGCGAGAGTCTCGCGACCATCGCCAGCCCAACGGCCGCCAAGAGGATCGCGAGCGCCGGCAGGACGTCGTCGCGAATGCTTCCGACGGGCTGCCAGAGCACCCAGAGCAGCGCCAGACAGGCAAGCAGCGCAAGCATCCACCACGGACCCACCGAGCCGGGCGGAGCGTACGCGAGCACCACGCCGCAAACGCCGAGCGCAGCGAGCATCGGCGCGACGCGCCGCGCCGTCAGCGCGATCAGCGGGCGAACACCAAGGCGGCGGCAAGTCCGATCGCAATCGCCACGCGCAGCGCGCCGAGCACGCGCCGGCGCGGCGCGTCGTCCCCCACGTTCTCAGCTTCGTCGTCCCGCTCGAACCGAGCGAGAAGTGCGCGCTCTTCGAGGTTCTCCTCGAGTTCCGCGAGCGTGACGCGCCCGGCCCTGGGGACCAGTCGCCGGCCGAGCAACGCGATCACGTCGCCTTCCTCGAGTTCCATGCTCGAAACGGCGGCATCGAGCACGGGCGCGGCGGCGAATGCGCGGCCGAGCAGCGCCGCCCCCTCCCCGAAGGCATCGTCTGCCGAAAGCGCGACGATCGAACCGTTCCGCACCAGATAGGCCGCCGTCGCGCCGGCGTGCATCGTGTAGGCGCGACCGGCAACCACGAGGACGGCCGTCAGAGAGGATCCCGCCGTCACGTAGTCGTCGTGGCTGGCGGTAGCGGCGTACAGATCGCCGTTGACGCGTTCGAGCAGCGCGAGGATCGCCGTCGGCGCCGACTGCACCCGATCGATCGCGTGACGAAAACGCGAACTGCGTATGCGGCGCGCGCACTCCGCGCGCAGACGCGTCAGCACGGCCTGTTCGGTAGGGACGCCGCCGATGCGGCCGAAGCCGCGCGCGACGGCGAGCAAGTGCGCCCTCGGGCCCAGCGGGAGGCTCAAGCAGGACGCTCGGCCGCCGCCGATTGCAAGCGTCACCCTGGGCGTACCTCCGTGACGAGGACTCGCGTCGCGCCGACGTCTATGGCGTCACCCTCCCGAACTTCGACTGCTTCGGTGACCTTATTCCCGTTGAGGAACGTTCCATTTCGGCTCCGCAAATCTTCGACGTAAACGACCCCGTCGCGGCTGTCGAAACGCGCGTGGCGCCGGCTGGCCTCGCCGTCTTTGAGCATGACGTCGGCCGCGCTGGCGCGCCCGAGGACGAAGGGCGGGCGAGCCTGGTAGGAACGCCGCCGGCCTCGCTCGAGGATTTCCAGGCTCACGACCATCGGCGTCGGCGGACCGATCTCGGCCGCGGCGCGCACGCGCGGGCGCCCCGCAAGCAGCGCCGCAACGCCCAGCGCCGCCGTGACCGCAAGGGTCCCGATCCGCATCTGCCGCTCGAAATCCGGGTCCCCGGGCGAGATCATCTCGACTCGAAGCGCATGCGCGTGTTGCCGAAGCAGAGTTCGTCGCCGTCGCGCAGCGATCGCCGCTCCGTGCGCGAGCCGTTGACGAAGGTTCCGTTGGTAGACCCCAGATCGCGAACGAACGCGTCCCCGGAGCGCACGTCTACGACCGCGTGCTCGCGCGATACGCTCGGGTCGGCCAGGAAAACGTCGTTGCCTTCGCCGCGCCCAACCCGCGCGACGCTCTCGACCGCATAGAGCCCGTCGGGCGGCACTCCTTCGATCATGCGCAAGCGAAAGCGGGCGCGAGCGCTTGCCGCGCCGGGCAGTTCGATCTCGATCGCGCCCAGGGGGATGCTCTCGCGCGGCGCCATCGCGACCCGCACGGCGTCGCCCTCGAACGACATCCCGACGCGCCCGGCCAGGTCGGTAAGCAGCTCGGCCCAGGCACGCTCCAAGTACTCGCGATGCTCCTCCAGACGTTCGTAGTCCGTCGGGTTCACGTACGCGCAATACGCGCCGGGCGCGCACCGCGTACCCTCTACATCGGTGGTGTGCGCCTCCATTGTGGAGACGAGCTTGCGCGCGATCTGCGCCGGCTCCAAATCGCTCGGGAACGTCTTGGCAAAGGTGCGCTCGACGAAGACGGCGCACGCGCGCTCGAGTCTCTCGAGAAAACTCACGCTCTTCGCTGCACTCGGGCGATAAAGAAGCCGTCGCGTCCGCCGATGCCCGGCGGAACCAGCACGTCGCCGGCGGCGGTGAGCAACGGCGCGTACGCCGCGGGAACCAGACCGCGCTCGAAGTTCTCTCGAGAAAGAAACCAATCCATCACTTCCGTCGTTTCGCGCGGGTCCGTCGAACATACCGCATAGACGAGCTCGCCGCCCGGATGGATATGAAGCGCCGTCCGTGCGAGCAGCGCGCGCTGCGTCAAGGCTAGGCGTTCGCCGTCGGTGCCCTGCTTCTTCCAGCGCGCTTCGGGATGGCGCCCGACGACGCCCGTGCCCGAGCAGGGCGCGTCCACGAGCGCGCGGTCGAAGCGTTCCTGCGCCGGCAATATCGCATCGGCGGCGTTGCCGCATACGATGCCCGCCGCCGCACCGGCCTCGTCCAGCCGGCGCGTCAGCACTTCCACCTTACGCGGATCGGCCTCCAGGCACGTGAGCGTGCCCTCGCCGCCCAGCCGCCCGAGGATCTGCAGCGCCTTGTTGCCGCGCCCGCTGCACACGTCGAGAACGCGCTCGCCGGGCTCGGGAGCGAGCACGTCAACGGGCATCGCCGAACTCTCGGACTGCACCCACCATCGGCCGTTCGGCGACGGCAATCCGCTCAGGCTCCCGTCCACGATGAGCGCTTCGCCGGCAAACTCCGACGGGTGCGTGGCGGTGCCGGATGCGGCGAGCGCCTCCGCGACGTGTTCGCGCGTTGCCTTACGGGCGTCCACCACGATCGCGCCCTGGGCGGGGTCGTTGACGCGCTCGCAGATTTCTCCGACGCGCTCGCCAAACGTTTCGCGCCATTGACGGACGAGCCACGTAGGCAGCGAGCATTTCGTCGCCAGGTACTCATCGTCGGTCTCGAACAGGTCTGGGCGCGGAACGTTCCGATCCGCGCGCAGGAACGCGCGCAGAACCGCGTTGACGAGGTTCGCAAGCCCGCGATGACTGCACCGCTTCGCGAGGTTTACAAACTCGAAGACGGTTGCATACACGTCTGCGCGCGTGTAGATGAGTTCGTACGCGGCCAGACGCAGGATCTCGAGAACTTGCGGAGGCAGCGTCCCGCGTCGCGAGCCGACGAAGGGCTCCAGATACCAGTCCAGAGCCCGCCGCATCTTGATCGCACCGTACGCCAGCTCGGCGGCGAAGGCTCGGTCCCGATCGCCGACGCCGGCCTTGCGGGCGCGGTAATCGAAGGATGCCTGCGCGCCGCGTTCCGGCACGCCGGCCACAGGGAAGACGTCGCAGACGACGCGCAGCGCGAGTTCACGCGCGGTCACGCCTGCTCCGTTCGTATGCTTCCCAGGACATCCTCGGACGATTCGGTGCGATGAGTTCGTCTATCGCAAGAGTTCCATCCGAGGCGACGTGCGCCCGCAGCACCTTGACCATCTCTCCGTTGAGGAGCGCGCGAGCGCCGGGCTGGGGTGAGAAGGCGCGCACGAAGGCGGCGACGCGCTCGGGCGCCCAGGACCAGTCGATCGTGAGATCCTCCGGCAGGATCGGACGCGTGACGCTCGGGTCGCCCTGCTGCGGTACCGCGGCGATCCGGCCCAGCGCGGCCGAATCGAGCGCTTCGCCCAGAAGCTGCGCGCCGATCTCCGCCAATCGGTCGTGCAGTTCGCCGTACGTCTCCTCCGGCGAGATATCCACGCCCCGGGAGCACACGATCGCGCCCGTGTCCATGCCGGCATCCATGAGCATGATGCTGACGCCGGTGTGCGCGTCGCCGTTACGCAGCGCGCTCTGAATCGGCGTCGCTCCGCGGTACTGCGGCAACAGCGACGGATGCACGTTCAGTGCGCCCAGCCGCGGAACGTCGAGAAGCTCATGCGGAAGCATGCGGCCGTACGCGGCCAGCACGAACAGATCGTACGCCGCCGTTCGCGCCTCCGCCGCAAACTCGCCCAGCCGCCGCGGCTCGCTGACGGGCACGCCCAGATCGAGCGCCGCCGCCTTTACGGCGCTCGGCCGTAGTCGCTGCCCGCGCCCCGCGGGCCGGTCGGGCTGGGTCACGACGCCGGCAAGATCGGTTTTCGCCGCTACGACGCGCAGGCTCGGCACCGCGAACGAACTCGTGCCGAGAAAGAGCGTCTTCACGCTTGCGCCGCTTCCGGCTCCTCTTCGCTCTCCTCGCCGACCGGGCGCACGTTTTTCGCGCGGTCTACGTAGAGCGTTCCGTTGAGGTGGTCGATCTCGTGCTGCAGGCACTGCGCGAGCAGGCCTTCTCCTTCGATGCGGATCTTACGGCCGTGGCGGTCGAGGCCGCTGACGGCGATGCGTTCGTAGCGGACGATCTCGCCCACCATGCCGGGCACCGAAAGGCACCCTTCGCGCAGCTCGATCTCGTCGGCCGCCGATTCGATTCTTGGGTTGATAACCACGGCCGGCTCGTGCTCGTCGTCGTGAACGTCCATCACGAAAAGCCGTTTGGGTACGTTCACTTGGGGCGCGGCCAGACCGACCCCCGGCGCTGCGTACATCGTTTCGAACATGTCGTCGATCAGTTGCTGAAAGAGCGGGTCGCCGATTTCTCTGGGATCTACGCGCCTGGCGACTTTACGCAGCGTCGGGTGTCCCTCTGTGATGATCTCGCGAAGGTATGCCATCCTTGATGGGGCGAGCTAGTTTTTGGTAGCGAACGAACTCACCTGCGTATGCGGGGTACAGCCCGTTCCGCCGTCGTTCCACAGCAGCGTGACCGACTGGTTGGGCCCGATGACGTAGCTCGAAGGCAGCGACGACGCATAGTAGACGGCGCCGCCGTAGCCGGGGGTCGCGTGCGGCGAGGGAATCTGCGCCTTGTTGATCCCGAAGAAGGGTGACGTGAAGGTCGAGAACCCGTTCGATTGCACGAGGTAGAAGTTAAAACTGTTGCTCGACGGCAGCTGGCCCTTGGTCGAAACGTAGATGTTGGCCAGAGCCGCCGGCGCCTTCTTCGTGTTCGGAATCGGGTAGAGGACTTGCAGCTGATTCGGCGGGCCGCCGCAGTTGCCGCCGCCTCCCGAAGACGAGCTTCCACCGACGGCGCTGCCGCTACAGGCGGCCAGCGTGCCCGCTGCGGCGACGAGCGCGAATAGGATGCCGATAGACTTTTTCATGATGCCGTAACATACCCTATGCGCCGCTCCGGGCACCTGCCCGGAGCATGGGAATTGGCTTAAAGTATGTAGCTCGACAGGTCGGCGTTCTCGACGACGTCGGCAAGGCGGGCGCGCACGTACTCGCCGTCCACGACGACGGTGCCGGAGCGCTCCGGCGCGTCGAAACTGACGTCTTCCAGCACCCGCTCCAGGACGGTATGCAAGCGGCGGGCGCCGATGTTCTCGGTCTGCTCGTTCACCCGCATGGCGAACGTCGCGATCTGCGCGATGCCGTCCTCGCCGAACTCCAGCGTCACGCCCTCGGTTGCCAGCAGCGCCTTATATTGCTCCACCAGCGCGTTCTTCGGCTGGGTCAGGATCGTCTTGAAATCTTCCGCGGTCAAGGAGTCGAGCTCGACCCGGATCGGGAGGCGCCCCTGCAGTTCCGGGATGAGGTCGGAGGGCTTGCTGATGTGGAAGGCGCCCGCGGCGATGAAGAGGATGTGGTCGGTCTTGATCGGGCCGTGCTTGGTGTTAACGGTCGAGCCTTCGACGATCGGGAGGATGTCGCGTTGGACGCCTTCACGCGACACATCGGGTCCGCCGCGCTGATGCCCGCCGCCGGCAACTTTGTCTATCTCGTCTATGAAAATGATGCCGTCTTCGCCCGCGCGGCGCAGCGCCTCGCGCTTGACCGCGTCGGTGTCTATGAGCTTCGCGGCTTCCTCTTGTTCGAAGATACGTCGCGCTTCGGAGACGGTCACTCGCTTCTTCGACCGCCGTTTCGGCAAGATGCCGCCGAGCATCTCTCCGATATCGCCGCCTTGGTCCGCACCGCCGCCGATCACGCCGATCGGCAAACTCTGGGCTTCTTCCACCTCGATCTCGACCAGCCGCACGTCGTAGAAACCGCGCTCGATCTCTGCGCGCGTCTGATCGCGGACGCCTTGAGTCTGCGCCGAGACAGCCTGCGTGGGAGCCGCCGGCTGGTGCTGCGCCGTAAAGCCCGTGCCGAAGATCGAGCCGAGCGCCGCGCCGAACGGGCTGCCCGAGCCCTGCGACGAGGGCGAACGCGTCTCGGGATGAAGCACGTCTATGACGCGCTCGACGGCCTGCCGCGCCGCCGCTTCCCGCACATCTTCGCGCCGCTCGTCGGTCACCGTGCGGATTGCGGCTTCCACGAGGTCGCGCACCATGGACTCTACGTCGCGGCCGACGTAACCGACCTCGGTGTACTTCGTCGCCTCGACCTTTACGAACGGGGCGCCGGTCAGACCCGCGAGCCGCCGCGCGATCTCCGTCTTGCCCACGCCGGTTGGGCCGATCATGAGGATGTTCTTCGGCGTGATCTCTTCGCGCAGATCCTCGCGAGCACGGGTCCGGCGGTACCGGTTGCGCAGCGCGATGGCGACCGCGCGTTTTGCGCGGTGCTGGCCGACGATATACTTATCCAGCGCCTCGACGATCTGACGCGGCGTCATCGTGGCCGGATCCAGCGTGGGCGCAATCGAGCCGGTCACGGAAGGCTCTCCACGACGAGGTCGGCGTTCGTGTAGATGCAGATCTCGGCAGCGATCTCCAGAGCCTTGCGCGCGATCCCGGCTGCCTCCAAGCTCGTGTTGCGCAGCAGCGCGGCCGCCGCCGCCTGAGCGTACGGACCGCCGCTCCCGATAGCCGCGATACCCTCGTCGGGCTCGATGACGTCGCCGCTTCCCGAGAGCACGAATAGGTGCTCGGGACTGCCGACGATCATGAGCGCCTCTAAACGGCGCAGCGCGCGGTCCTGCCGCCAATCCTTTGCCAGCTCGACCGCAGCGCGGCGCAGATCCTTGAACTCGCCGTACTTCGCCTCGAACTTCTCGAGCAGCGTGATGCCGTCGGCGGCCGAACCTGCGAAACCGGCCAGCACTTTGCCGCCGGCGATCTTGCGCACCTTGCGGGCCCCGTGTTTGACGATGGTCTTATCCAACGTTACCTGGCCGTCTCCCGCCATCGCCAGGGCGCCGTCGCGGCGTACCGCGACAATCGTCGTCGATCGAATCTTCATGCTCGCGTCAAGAAGTACCCCGAAGGCCTGGAGAGGGTTTCATTTGCAAACGCGGCCAGCGCTTCCAGGGCACGCTCGGCCATCCGGCGGCGGCGTTCGTCTTTCCCCAGTTTCGCGCCCCCGAGTGCGGGAAAGGCGCCCCAGGTGACGTTAGACGGCTGGAAATCGGGCGACCGCTCGTTCTGCAGATGCGCGACGACCGCTCCGAATGCGGTCTCCGGCGGGAACTGTGCCGGCGGCAATCCCGCGAGCGATCGAGCCGCGTGGATGCCCGCCATGGCGCCGCAGGCGGCCGCCTCGACGTACCCTTCGGCGCCGGTGATCTGACCGGCGAAGTAGATCCCCTCACGCGAGCGCAGCGCCAGCCGCGCGTCGAGCAGCCGTGGCGAGTCCAAAAACGTGTTCCGGTGCATCACGCCCAAACGCAGCCATTCCGCGTTTTGTAAGCCCGGCAGACGACCGAACGCTTCGCGCTGCGCGGGCCAGGTGAGACGCGTTTGAAAGCCGACGAGGTTGTAGGCCGAGCCCTGTGCGTTCTCCTTACGCAGCTGCACGACCGCATACGGCGCTTGGCCCGTGCGCGGATCGCGCAGGCCGACCGGTTTGAGCGGTCCGAACCGCAGCGTCTGCTCGCCTCGGTCGGCCATCTCTTCGATCGGCAGGCAGCCTTCGAAGTAACGCGCCTCTTCGAAGGCCTCCGGCTCGCGCCGCGGCAGCGTGCGCAGATCGCGAACGAGCGCTGCGTACCGCTCCCGATCGAGCGGGATGTTGAGATAGTCGTCGCCGTC
>Ga0265342_10002235_pt1 | contig 16950 bp, 13 predicted proteins | sample 4CB327metaG_FD_203125 | JGI IMG/M metagenome (GOLD analysis project Ga0265342, IMG submission 203125) | Rhizosphere microbial communities from Carex aquatilis grown in University of Washington, Seatle, WA, United States - 4-CB3-27 metaG | ecosystem: Host-associated > Plants > Roots >...
GGAACGCGTTTGCGATCACCAGATCGTACGGCTCACCGTCGCCGGCCGGCGCCGCCAGCCAATCGAACACGTCGCCCTCGACACCGCGCACTTCGAGATCGCGGGTCGCGTCGCCCACGGCGAGCGCATCGCCAGCGTCGCGCGCGGCGGCGCCGCCCCAGGCGCGCAGGTGCGCGGTCGCGGCGTCCAGGCTGGTGCGATCGCTGTCGATCAGCGTGTACCGCGCGCGCGTGAGCCAGCCGAGATCGGAGAGGCGCGACACCATCGTGCCGACGCCGGCGCCGAGCTCGAGCACGCGCGGCGGCATCGACGGCGACGGCGGCAAGGACGCGATTGCGTCGCGCAGCTGCGCGAGGACGACGCGGTTGAGCGCGCGATCGTCGACGCTGCGCTTGGCGTGCAGGTAGCGGACCGAGCTGTATGCGACGGGCGCCGCCATCCCCGGCCCGCGCCTCAGGCCGGTCCGGCGCCCATGTCGACGAACGCGCGGCTGCGCTCCGCGATCTCTCTCGCGAAACGCTCGGCGACGGCGCGCGGGTTGAGCAGGCTCGCGAACTCGATGCGCTCTTCGTCGGACTGATCGCCCTTCCAGATTCCCAGCACCAGCTGTGCGCGGTCGTGCCCCTGGCCGAACACGCCGTCGGCGTCCAGCTGCCGCAGCGCCTGGATCGCGACGTCGAAGATCATCGCGTTGGCGTCGTCGGCCTCGGGCGTGTCGTCACAGGGGTCGGGCCCGGCGCGGCGCAGGCGTGCGGTCTCTGCCAGCAATGCTTCGCCCTCGCCGTGCAGCGGTGAATCGCTCGGGTTCCAGCGCAGCGCCATCCGCTGTGCGTCGGGATCGCCTCCGCTCTCGGTGACGTAACGCTGGGTGACCTCCGACAGCCCCTCTTCGGTGCTCGCAGTCACCGACAGCTGCTCCGTCAGATCGGTCGTGTAGAGGCCGAACGAGTAGAACCGCTCGCCAGGATGCCGCCCGCGCAGCGTCGCCCAGGCGGCGCGAAGCTCGGCGGACATCGTGGTCTCGAGGGCCTCGCGATCGAGTGTGGGCATCAGGCTCCGAGTCTAGTGACGGCCAAACGAAAGTCATGAGCAATTTGACGACGACTGTCCGCCGCGCTCAGGTGGTTTCCCTTTCGATCAACGTGCACAAACGCCCGCTATTCCAGGCGCCCGGTGAGAATCTTCCCGCTGGAGCCGGCCGTAAGCCGGGTTCTGTTCCGACGTTGCCGCCGGTGATGGTCATTCCTCTGGGCCGGCCGTTGCCGGACGGCTCGTGCGACCTACTCGAGATCTGAATTCAACGCGGGCCACGCTGGCGAGGTTGCCCCCGCGATCCCGGACTGGTCTTGCTTCGGGTGGGGTTTGCCGAGCCCCCTCCGTCACCGGAGGGGCGGTGCGCTCTTACCGCGCCGTTTCACCCTTGCCGGACTCTTGCGAGACCGGCGGTTTACTTTCTGTTGCACTGTCCTTCGAGTCACCTCGACTGGCCGTTAGCCAGCACCCTGCCCTACGAAGCCCGGACTTTCCTCGACGGCAACCTTGCGGCGCCGCCGCGACCATCTGTCCGACTCCAGCGAGAAGACAGCGCTTATAGCACGGGGCCGGGTTCGACTAGGTACTCGCCGGAGCGTCGTTCTTCATCAGATCTTCCCAGTAGATGATCCGATGACACGACGGGCAGGTCTCGATGGTCTGGCCACGCTGCAGCGTGTTGTAGAGCTGCGGCGGGATGTTCATGTTGCAGCCCTGGCAGGTCCCGTTGCGCACGCTGACCACGGCCAGGCCGCGGCGCATACGAATCGTTCCGTAGCGCTTGAGCACCTCGGGCTTGACGCCGGCGGCCAGCGCGTCCCGCTCGCCGCGGAGCGCGGCGATCTTGGCTTCCAGCTCGGTCATGCGCGCGCGCGCCACGTCGCTGTCCTTCTGGATCGAGTCCTTGAGCGCCTGCACGTCGGCGGCGCGATCGGCCAGCAACTTCTTCTTGGCGTCGACCGCCTCGACCAGCTTCGAGATCTCGCCCTCGCGGCCCGCGACGCTCTCGCGCCGCTGCTCGATCTCGCGCTGGGCCGCCATGTACTCCTTGGAGTTCTTGGCCAGCGACAGCTTGTGCTTCGCACCGGCCACCTGCTGCTCGTCGTCGCCGAGCAAACCTTTCTGCTCCGCGTAGTAGCGCTCGGTCTCGCCGAGCGCGGTGCGCTCGGTGGTCAGCATCGCTTCGACTCGCGCCAGATCTGCCTCAGTCGTCGCGAGCTTGGCGGGGATGGCTTTGAGGGCGTTCTCCAATTCCTGGATGCGGGCGTCGTGTTGTTGCAGCTCTTCCAGCCGCCTAAGCTGATCGCGCAAGGGTACTTCCTCCGTCTGTGGCTCTGTGGATTGCGGTGACGAAAGCGTGTGCCGCGGCCAGGGCAACGCCGCCGATCGCGGGGGCTGTCCAGCTGGGTGCGCAAGCCCCCCAGCCGGCCGCGCAGGTCATCGGTGTCGTACCGACCGCGGTCCCAGTTGTGGGCCCACCTGGATTCGAACCAGGGACCAGGCGGTTATGAGCCGCCAGCTCTAACCGCTGAGCTATGGGCCCAGCCGTGCACGAAAACGCTGTCAACAAAGAACGTTGAATCTACACGCCGGTCCATTCTCTGTCGAGCCCTTCCGCGACGGTGAACCGCGCGTGGCGCGCGCCGGTTGCCGGCGACCGTCGTCAACCCGTGGCGCTACCGGCCGCCGGGCGCAGGGACTCGAACGCGATCGCCTGGTTGCGGCCGCCGCGCTTCGCGGCGTAAAGCGCCTTGTCGGCCGACGCCAGCAAATCCTCGGGCAGGATGAACGCCGACTTGCCGCCGAGCGTTGCGCAGCCGAGCGACATCGTCACGCGCAACGTCTGCCCGTTGCCGATCGGATGCACCGCGGATTCGATCATGCGGCGCACGCGCTCGGCGACCACCATCGTGCCTTCGGCGTCGGTTTCGGGCAGCACGAGAACGAACTCCTCGCCGCCGTAGCGCGCCACCAGGTCGCGCGGCCGCAGCCTGGTCTTCAGGCAATTGGCGACGCCGGTCAGCACCTTGTCGCCCGCGGGGTGGCCGTAGGTGTCGTTGACCTTCTTGAAGTGGTCGACGTCGGCGATGATCAGCGACAGCGGCTTGCCCGTGCGCGCCGCCGCCTGAACCTCGGCGGCGATGAAGCTGTCGAGCCGCGCGCGGTTGAAGAGCCCGGTGAGCGCATCGCGCTGTGACTCCTCCTCCAGCGCGCGTGTCTTCGCCTCCATCGTCTCCAGCGCCTGTCGCGTCGACGCCACCTGACGCGAGTTGCCCAGCGTGACCATCAGCAGCGTCTCCTGCGCCTCGTCGAGCACGGAGTTGATCTCGTCGGCCGAGCCGAGGTCGATCTCGAACAGCGAAGACACCTCGCCCATGCTGGCGGCGATGCTGTTCAGCACCGGGTCCAGCTGCGGCGGGTTCATTCCCAGCAGCGCTCGCGCCTGCTCGCGCGCGGTGATGGTCGCCTCCTGCGGGTCGTCGCGCACCCAGATGTCGGCCAGCAGCCCGGAGACCGCGACCACGCGAGCCAGGCGCGCGACGTCGTTGCTGAGTCCCTCGGGCAGGGGCGAGCCATGGCTGTGCGCGATCGAAATGCACAGCGGGGCCGGAAGGTTCCAGGTCGTGGTCAGCCACTGGCCGACCTCGGCGTGGTCGGCGCCCAGCTCGCCACGCTCGAGCATCTCGAGCACGACGTGATCGCCGCCGGCCCGCTCCGAGAGCGGTCCGTAGATGTCGCCGGCGACGCGGGCCAGCGCCAGGCGGCCGATGTCCTGGAGCAGCGCCGCCAGGAACGCCTCCTCCTTGACCGGCGCCATCTTGTTGGCGATGGCGAGCTCGCGCCCGGCGACCGCCGACAGCGCCGAGCGCTTCCAGTACATGGTCAGATCCAGCCCCGGCTGCGTCTTGCGACGGAGATCCGAGGCCAGCGAGAACGACAGCGCGAGCGTGCGCACCGCGTTCACACCCAGCAACGCCAGCGCGTGCGAGATGGTCTTCACCTGCTGGCGCAGGCCATATGACGGCGAGTTCACCAGCCGCAGCATCTTGGCCGACAGCGCCGGGTCGTTGGTGATCACCTTGGCGATCTGGCCAAGATCCAGGTCTTCTCCCTGGCAGAGGCGCAGGACCTGCAACGCGACCGCGGGCAGGCTGGGCAGATTGGAACACTTCTCCAGGCGCTCGCGAATCGCGGGCTGCATGAGGTCAGCTTCGGCAGATGGCGCCCCGGTCTTGAGGCGTGGTCGCTTGTGCGGCGCGCGCCTTGGAATGTGGGGAGACCTACCGTCGGCGGCGCCGCCGAGATGCGATGGCCGCGGTGGCGACAACAATCGCGAAAGCAGCCGCGCCGCCGTCGCCGTCGCCGTCGCCGTCGCCGCTTGCGGCGCGGCACCCACATCCGGACTTGGGCGTGGTGGTCACCGGCGTCGCATCGCCACACACCTCCTGCGGCCAGAGCGTCAGGCCGGCCAGGTTGTCGCAGACGTCCTGGCACGTGCTCTGGACGCAAGGCTTGACCCGCTTGACCTGGTCATAGGTCAGAAGCGGCGTCCAGGTCGCGCCCTCGTCGGTGGAGACACCGGCCGCGAACATATCGAGGAAGTTGTCGGCGGCGGCGTAGAGGTTGCCGTCGCGCTCGGCCAGCGCGCGCAGGTGTGGCGGCTTCGGCCAGGAGACGAAGGTCGCGCCGCCGTCGGTCGACCGGAAGCCGAGCGGCCCGTTGTCGTTGTCGAGGCCGGCGACCAGGATGGTGCCGCTCGCGAGGCGAACGAACGCAGTCAGCTGCCTGTCGACGCTCACCGGCTCGGTGAAGGTGAGGCCACCGTCGGTCGACACCCCCAGCTTCTCGCCGCCACTGCTGATGCCGACGCGCAGGAACAGGTGCCGCGGGTCGGTCGGGTCGACGGCGATGATGCGGATGCTGGCCGGGCCCAGCATGGCGTTCAGATCCGTCTGCATCCAGTTTGCGCCGCTATCGGTGGAGCGCGCGAGGATCGGATCCAGCGCATTGTCCGCGGTGGCGTACATCGCGACATACATCGTCGCCGGATCGCTCACCGCGTTCTCCACGCCCAGGACGTCGCCGCCGGTCGGGCCGCTCAGCAGCGCCGGTCCGAAGGTGGCGCCGCCGTCGGTCGAGCGGTACACCGACGACGCCATCAGCATGTTGGCGGGCGCGACCGCGACCGCGAGCACGTTCTCGGCCGACGTCGGGTCGGCGAAGGCGTCGCGCGCGACCAGCGTGGTCAGTGACCCGCCCACCGGCGTCCAGGTGCAGGCCAGGTCGTCGGAGTAGACCATGGGGTGGGCGATGAGCACGCCGAACATGCGTTGCGACGGCGCCGCCGCCTTCTGGTAGATGATGGTGTTGTCGTCGTTGCGCGGCTCGCAGGTCCACTCCCAGGTCGCGCCGTCGTCCTCGGAGATGATCAGACCGAAGTTGGTGCCCAGGATGATGCGGTGGGGGGCGTCGGCCGGGACGAAGATCTGCATCGAATCCGGAAACGCCCCGTCGGCAGCAGCCCGGTTCGGCATCGCCAGCGCGAGGCCGATCGTCGTCGCCGCGAGTCCCAGCCGCCACCCCGGACGCCCGGTGCTGCATTCATACCGCCCGGACCTTGATGACTTGAGCACCGGCACCATTGTATGGTGAACCAACCCGAAACCGATGAGGAGCGATCCTCGTTACCTCGCGACGTCGATCGGCGAACGCCCCCCCACATGCGCAAGATTCCTTTCGAAAAGTTCGTGCTGCCGAACGGTCTCACCGTGATCTTCCATGAGGATCGATCGAGCCCGCTCGTCGCTGTGAACATCTGGTACCACGTCGGCTCCAAGGACGAGGAACCGGGGCGTACCGGGTTCGCTCACCTCTTCGAGCACCTGATGTTCATGGGTTCGAAGAACGCGCCGTACCCGTCGTTCGATTCGATCATGGAGAGCTGGGGCGGCCACAACAACGGCACGACCAGCAACGACCGAACGAACTACTACGAGATCGGGCCGACCAACCTGCTCGAGACCTGCCTGTGGCTGGAGGCCGATCGCCTGGCCACGCTGGCTGACGTGATCACCGAGGAGGAGCTCGAGCGCCAGCTCAAGGTCGTGCAGAACGAGCGCCGCCAGTCGTACGAGAACCGGCCCTACGGGCAGAGCGAGCTTGTGATCCCCGATGCGATGTACCCGGCGGCGCATCCATATCACTGGCCGACCATCGGGTCGCACGCGGATCTCGAGGCGGCGGGCGTGGCCGACGTGCGCGCGTTCTTCGAGCGCTACTACCTGCCGTCGAACGCCAGCCTGGTGGTGGCGGGCGACTTCGATTTCACCGCCGGGCGCGCGCTGGTCGAGCGATACTTCGGCTGGATCCCCAAGCGGCCCGCGCCCGCGCGTCGTACGCCGCCGCCCGCCGTGCTCGACGCCAACCGCGAGATCACGCTCACCGATCGCGTGCAGCTGTCGCGGCTGCGCCTGTGCTGGCATTCGCCGCCGCTGTTCGCCGCGGGCGACGCGGATCTCGACCTGGCGGCGCAGATCCTGGGCGGCGGAAAATCGAGCCGCCTCTACAAGAGCCTGGTCTTCGAACGGCGGCTGGCGCAGGACGCGTTCGCGTACCAGAGCTCGCAGATGCTGGGCAGCCTGTTCCACGTCGGCGTGACCGCCAAGCCGGGCGTGACGCTCGATCAGATTCAGCAGGCGGTCGACGACGAGCTGCGCGCGTTCACCAGCCAGGGTCCGACCGACGCCGAGCTCGATCGCGCGCGCAACAGCCACCTGGCCGACTACTACAAGAGCCTCGATCACCTGCAGACGCGCGCCGACGTCCTGAACCACTACCAGCACCTGTTCGGCGACCCCGACGGTGTCGAGCGCGATCTCACGCGTTACGAGGCGGCGGATCGCGCGTCGGTGCGCGGTGAGCTGGCGGCGACGATCGGGCGCAACCGCCTCGCGCTGCGCACGGTGCCCGACGGGAACGCGGCGCCCGACGCGCATCCGGAGGCGGCTTGATCGACACGCCCGCGCACATGGCGGTGCAGCCCGTGGTCGGCGGACTGCCACCGCTGCGCACGCCCGCGACGACGCAGTTCACGCTCAGCAACGGGCTCGAGGTGGTCGCGATCGCGCGCGCGGTGGCGCCGATCGTCTCCATGAGCCTGATGCTCCGCTCGGGTGCCGACAGCGATCCACCCGGGCGCGAGGGGCTGGCGTCGTCGACGGCGGAGATGCTCGACGAGGGCGCCGGGACCCGCAGCGCGCTCGAGGTCGCCGAGGATCTGGAGCAGATCGGCGCGGACCTGTACGTGGGCGCGGGCCGCGACGGATCGCAGCTGACGCTGCAAGTGCCGTCGAAAGAGCTGACACGCGCGCTGGCGATCGCAGCCGACGTCGCGATCCGGCCGCGGCTCACCGATGCGGACTGGACCCGCGTGCAGCACGATCGCCTGACCGCGCTCGCCCAGCGGCGCGATCAGCCTGAGGCGGTGGCCAATTTGCTGTCGGACCGAACGCTGTTCGGCGTCGGGCACCCGTACGGTCATCCGGTCGACGGGCTGGAGAGCAGCGTCGGCTCGATGACCGTGGCCGACGCGCGGCAGTTTCACGAGCAGCGCTGGCGGCCCAACCACGCGACGATCGTCGTGACCGGCGACCTCGACCTGGCGGCGCTGCCCGACGTGCTCGAGCGCGCGTTTGGGGTGTGGGAGCCGCGTCCCATCCCCGAGTCGCGCCCGACGCCGGCGTCACCGCCGCTGCCGCGCCTGGTGCTGGTCGATCGCCCGGCCGCGCCCCAGAGCATCATCCGCGTGGTCGGCCCGGGCGAGGTGCGCACCTCGCCCGAGCGGCCGGCGCTGGGCGCGCTGAACGCGATCCTGGGCGGCAGCTTCACGAGCCGTCTCAACTTCAACCTGCGCGAGCAGAAGGGCTACACCTACGGCGCCGGCTCGAGCTTCGGGTTCTACCGCCGGACGGGATCGTTCACGGCGCGCGCCGCGGTGTTCACCGAGGTGACCGCGCCGGCGGTCGCGGAGTTCCTGCGCGAGATCGCGGCGATCCGCGAGGCGCCCGTGACACCAACCGAGCTGACCAAGGCGCGCGCGACGCTGCTCGGGCGCGTCGCCGAGGGGCTGTCGACCTCGGGCGGGATCGCGGCGCAGTATGCGGAGCTGCGGCTCTACGGCTTGCCGCTCGACGAGCCGGCGCGCTTCGTCGCCGCGCTCGGGCGCGCTGACGCGGCCGAGCTGCAGCGGCTGGCGCAACGCCACCTCGATCCCGACCGCATGGCGATCGTCGTGGTCGGCGATCGCGCGGTGATCGAAAAGCCGCTGCGCGACCTGGGCCTGCCGGCGCCGCTGATCTTCGACACCGACGGCCAGCCGGTCGTCTGATTCCGGCACGCCCATCAGTGAAAGAAGTGAATCTTGGGCGACACGCCGAGCAACGCCCCGTAGCGATCGCTGCCCTCGAGAAAACCGACGAGGATGACCACCGACAGGTCGAGGCTCTCGGTCGCGGCGAACTTGATCCCGGTCGTCGCCAGCAGCTGCGGCGGATCCGATGACACGAAGCGCACGCCGGACAGCTCGCCGGTGAGCGAGAAGCGACCCTCCTTGTCGAGATCCTGATCGAGATCGAGCCCGAGCTCGATTCCGATGGGCCGCTTGCTGGTCGGATCGGGAAACGGATCGGCGAAGGCGCCGGCGTTGAGCACGAGATGCGTTCTGTAAAATGCGTGGCCGATCAGCATCAGCGCCTCGCCGCCGACGCCGTGCGAGCCGCTGGCGGTGGGCAGCTTGGGCCCGAGCTGCAGCCCCAGCGCCCAGGCGCTCCTGGCCTCGTCGTCGGTCCAATCGAAGACGCCGATCTTCGCGCCCAGCCACAAGCTGTCGGGGGCCGCGTGGTCGAACGCGAACGGCCCCGTCGCCGGGCCCTCGATCGCGTAGGCGCCGTCGACGTCAAGCTCGAGGTTGGGCAGGATGCCGAAGTCGAGCTCGAAGTCGGGGATCACCACGCGCGCCGGCCCCTGGCTGCGGATCATGCCCGCCTGCAGATCGATGTCGAGCGTGCCGGTCTTCTCGAGCTCGAGATCCGTCGGCTCGAACAGCGGGCGCACGCCGCGCCGGGCGAATGCCGGTGGGCTCATGCAGAAGACTGCCGAAAGAGCTGCGATCGCGAGGACTGGGCCCCTGCGGACGGGGGCGAGGGGACCGGAATATTTCGCATCATTCATCGTCACTCGGGCCGCTCTCGCTCGCCGCCGCCGCGGCCAGCACCTCGTCGAGCTTGTCGAGCAGGTCGCGGTTGCCGTCCTGCTGGTAGCTGGCGAGGCGGCGCTGGAACTCGGGCAGGCGGTCCATGAACTCGCCGAGGCGCTCGTCGCTGAGCTCGTCGGCGTAAAGGCCGTAGCCCTCGGCTTCCAGGTAGCGCGCGTTCAGCACCTGCTCGAACTGCTTGCGCACGGGCACCGCCAGCATCGGGCGATGGAGGTAGACCGCCTCACCCATCAGCGTGAAGCCGCCGCCGGCGATCACGCCGCGCGCGGTGAGCAGGTCGTCGATGAACCCCGCCTCGCTGAACGGGCGGTAGCGCAGGTTGCCCTCGACCACATCTTCGCGCAGGTCGCGGCGCAGGCCGTAGATGCGGCACTCGCGCCCCGAGCGCGCCAGGATCTCCGGCAGCGCCTCGTTCGAGGTCGAGGTCTGGTAGACCAGCAGGTGCTCGCCCGCGTCGTCGCGAGCGGCAGCCAGCCCGGCAGCGACGATCTCCGGCCGCAGGATCGGCGGGTGCAGCGTCGTGCGCTTCTTGCGCACCGGCGGGTAGAAGAACGTCGTGATGAGGTAGTGGAAGGCGCCCGCGACCTTGGGTTTGATGACCGCCTTCGCGATGCGGAGCTCGTTCTCGTGGCCCGCCAGGATCGCGGGCGCGTGCGTGCAGCGGTTGACCATCTGGATGTTGTCGACCGAGACCACGGGGATGTCGCGGTTCTTGGCGAACAGGTAGCTCCAGCTCTCGAAGTCGGAGATCACGACGTCGGGCTCGAACCGATCCGCCAGCTCGAAGTAGGCGCGCACGTTCTCGGGCCAGCCCTTGACCGCGCCTTTCAGGTTCGCGAGCAGCGTGCGGAAGCTCGCGACCTCGTTGTCCTCGTAGACGATGCTGTAGCCCCAGATCTTGCGCACCGACAGGTGCTCGTTCGCGCGCGCCACCAGGTAGTCGTAGGCGCGTCCGGAGACCACCACCTGCACGTCGTGCGACTTCGTCAGGTGGTCGAGCACCACCCCCGACCGCGTCGCGTGCCCCATGCCCTCGCCGACGACACCGTAGAGGATCCGCATCTTGTAGGTCGCCTGAGGCGCCTTTCGCATCACTCTAACTCAAACGGCGCGCGTCCCGATCGCCGTCACGCGATCTTCACATTGAAGTCACGCCGAAGCGCGCATCGGCTCGGCGGAGGCGCGGCGGCGCAGCGTCTGCTGCAGCTTCTTGCGCGCGCGCATCAGGCGCGTGCCGACCGTCGAGCGCGGGATCAGCAGGCGCTCGGCGATCTCGTCGTACGAGCACTTGTCGAGCAGCCGCAGCTTGTAGACCTCACGAAACGGGCTCTCGAGCTCCTGCAGGGCATCGGCGACCTGCTCGTCGCTGATGGTCGCCCACTCGGGCTTGTGGCTCACGTCGGGCTCGACGGTGGCGACGATGTCGTCGTCGATCGGCTCGACCCAGGGCTCGCGCGCGCGCTTGCGGCAGCGGTCGATGAACAGGTGCTGCATGATCGTCATCAACCACACGCGCATGTTCGACCCGGGCTGGAAGCTGCCGTAGCCGCGGAGCGCGTGCTCGAACGTGTCCTGCACCAGATCCCAGGCGTCGGGCGGGCACCGCAGCAGGCGTACGGCGCGCGCGTAGAGGAGTGTCTCAAGTTCGTGTTGACCAAGTTCGTTGAAGGACATGCGTCCTTGCACTGGCAATCGACGTGCCAGCGCATTTTGGGGGCAGCGCCGCGCGGCCCGCGCGCCGTGAGCGTGGATCGGCGGGGAATTTCCCCCATTTTCGGGCGTTCACCAGCCTGAGCCCGCCGTGAGTAGCCAGTTCGACACGGTGCTGTACAACAAGCTGCGCAACACGCGCATGGGACGAGTTGTCCGACTTGCGCAACTTGCGCAGGTCCCCCTTGCGGCCTCCCCACCTGCCCGTCCATACTCGGCAGGCGAACGGGGGGAACGGCTCAAGGTGCACACGACGGTTCCCGGCAGTCAGCAACCGCAAGTGGTACCGGACGCCAACGGGGTGGGGCTGTTCCTGCTCGTCGTCGGCTCGGACTCGTACAGCACCTACAGCCTGCCGCAGGACGGCAGCGTGTCGATCGGCCGCGGCGAGACCAACCAGGTGCGCATCGACGACCCGCTGGCGTCGCGCAACCACGCGCGGTTGCACGTCGGCGACGTGATGTTCGTCGAGGACCTGGGCAGCGTCAACGGCACGCGCGTGCGCGAGCAGACGGTGCCGCGCGGCGAGCGGATCGCGCTGTCGATCGGCGACACGATCCTGATCGGAAAGTCGGTGCTGATCATCCAGCAGCGCGCGCCTAAACGCGCGCCACTCCTGCGTCCCGAGACCTTGCGCGACGACCGCAGCGTGCTGGCGGTGATCCCGCCGCCGCAGGACCAGGCGATGCAGCGGGTCCACCAGCTGGCGGAGCGCGCGGCGGCCGGGACGATCAATGTCATCGTCACCGGCGAGACCGGCGTCGGCAAGGAGCTGATGTCCGAAACCGTCCACCGCATGTCGCCGCGGCGGGAGGGACCGTACGTCTGCCTCAACTGCGCTTCGCTGTCGGAGACGCTGCTCGAGAGCGAGCTCTTTGGCCACGAGCGCGGCGCGTTCACGGGCGCGCACCAGGCCAAGGCGGGGCTGATCGAGGCGGCCGCCGGCGGCAGCCTGTTCCTCGACGAGGTGGGCGAGCTGTCGATGACGACGCAGGCCAAGCTGCTGCGCGTGCTGGAGACGCGCGAGGTGACTCGCCTCGGCGCGCTCAAGCCGCGGCGGATCGACGTGCGCTTCATCGCGGCCACCAACCGGGATCTCGAAGCCGAGGTCGCGCGCGGCGCGTTCCGTCGCGATCTCTATTTTCGATTGAACGGGATCACGCTGACCATCCCGCCGCTGCGCGACCGGCGCTCGGAGATCCCGTACCTGGCGGGGATCTTCATCCGCCGCATCTGCCGCGAGCTCGGGCGCCCCGAGCCGCAGCTGCCGCAGCCGGTCCTGCAGGTCCTCGACCACTACCCCTGGCCGGGCAACATCCGCGAGCTCAAGAACATGATCGAGCGCGCGGTGCTGCTGTGCGATGGCCCGGCGATCGGGCTCGACCACTTGCCGGCGGAGAAGTTCGACCCGCCGCGCGTCGCCAAGCCGACGCCCCCTCCGCATCCGCCGCTGGCGGCCGCCCCGGCGCCCTCGTCGCCGGACGAGCGCTCACGCACTCCGACGCAACAGAACGAACGCCTGCGCATCATCGAGGCGCTCAACGCCTGCGCCGGCAACCAGAGCCGCGCCGCCGAGCGCCTGGGCATCTCGCGCCGCACGCTGGTGACCAAGCTCGACACCTACCGCATCCCGCGCCCCAAGAAGAGCCTCGAAGACTAGCGGCGACTGGCTGAAGACTAGCTGTTGCCCTTGGGCTCTTCGTCGTCGCTGAGATAGGCGAACGTGCGGACCAGGTTGACGATCTGCTCGCGCTGCTGCGCGGTCAGGTCGATGAACTGCAGGCCCATGCCCGGGTTGATGTTGTCGTAGCTCCCCGGGCGATAGGGGTTCACCCACATCACGCGGCCCTCGAGGCTCAGCTGCGGCCCGCCCGGCGGCGTGAAGCGCAGGTTGATCACCGTGCCCGGTGGCTCGGGCGCGTTGGTGCGGATGAAGATCCCCATCGCGCTGATGTCGGTGATGTACGCGAAGAGAAAATTGTCCGCGCTCTTGTAGTCGACCTCGATGTCGACCATCACCCGCGTGTGAACGCGGCGGTCTGCGCCCGTGCGGCGGCGCTCGGCGTGGACGACGTTGACCTCGCGGCGGCGTCGGTCTTTTCCTCTGCGCGTGGGTGCCATGATTTTATTTGATCTCGAGCGTTCCGAGCCGCACGCGATCGGTGCCGTCCTGGGCGCCGCGCGTGACCTTGAGCCGCTTGCCTTCGCCGCCGGGCCAGAAGCCCATGAGCACGGTGTACGTGCCCGCGGGCGTGGTCATCAGCGGCACGTCGACGTCGAAGTGGTCGCGGATGTACTCGCCGGGCAGCCAGAACGCCGTGCCGAAGGTGTGGTTCACCGGGTCGTGGTCGCCGATCACGCGCGGGGCGGCCGGACCGTCGAAGTGAACGAAGATCTTGAAGCCCGAGGGCGGCCGCGCGCTCACGCGGAAGTAGAGATCGAGCGGGATCTTCCCCGGCCGGCGCACGCTGGTCGGGAAGTCGGCGCCGACGAGCTCGATCGAATCGGCGAACACCGACTCCATCGGAATGCGCCACTTCCACGGCGGCTGCTCGTTGGCTTGCCACACGCCGCTCGGTCCAGCGGGCGGCGTCGGCGCCATCCAGACGTCCTTGCGCAGCGGGTTCTGATCGACCTCGCCCGATCCCAGGTGGTTCGAGATCAGCAAGAAGCGCGACGACGACGCGTCGATGACGGAGTAGGGGACCTTCGCGGTCTTGAACGCGTTGTCGAGCGCCGCCAGATCGTCCGCCGAGATCAGCGCGAAGACCCGCTCCGGATCATGCAGGAACTCGACGAGCTTGCCCTGGTTGGGCAGGTCGACCATCTTGTTGGTGCCGCTGTAGAAGCCCGAGCCGTGGCCCTCGACGCGATAGCGGCCGATCTTCTCGCCGTTCTTCGCGAACTTCGCATAGGACTCGAGCACCGGCTTGAACGAGAAGTGCGTCGACAGCGTCGGCACCAGGTACTGCGTGAGAAAGAACGCGAAGCCGACCGCGAGCGCGAGCGCCGCCTGCAAGCCGTAGCGGCCGCAGGCGGTGAACAGACGATCGATCTGGACCCCCAGGGCGCGGGGCGACTTGCCGAGATTGCGCGGCGGTAGCTTGCCGATCGCGCGCCCGCGCGCCGCGAGCCCCGCGTAGACGCCGCCGGCGATCAAGACCGCCAGCCCCAGGATGAAGTTGCCGATCACGATCTGCGCCGGCCAGCGCACCTTGTCGGCCAGGTGCGGTGACACCAGCTCCTCGGGCGTGAGGTAGAAGTCGCGCGCGACCACCAGCGTGCCGGTCGCGATCAGCAGGCCGGCGACCGGCTCGCTGCGGTTGCCCTCGAGCGCCTCGTCGAGGAACGCGCCGATCGCGAGCGCGATCGCGGGCAGCGCGATGTAGCGCCCGTCGCCGAGCACGAGCACGCGATACGCCGACAGGGCGAAGCCGAGCCCGGCGACGAAGAAGACGAACAGCTGGCCGAACGCGAGGCGGCTGTTGGTCCGCGGCGCGCCGCCGGCGCTGGCCGCGTCCTCGTCGAGGCGGATCAGCGGGCGCCCGAGCGCGAACACCGCGACCGCGCTCCACGGGAACAGGCCGAACCCGAGCTGGCGCACCAGATACTCGAAGGTGTGCGCCGGCGTGCCGCCGCGCGCGGAGCCGCCCAGCAGCGCCGAGTAGCGCCCGGCGACGATGCCGGTCATCGAGAGCAGCAGGAAGATCAGCGCCACGATGCCGAACCCGATCATGAGCGCCCAGGCCGTCGACCCGATCTTGCGGCCGGCCGGGATCTGAGGGCCGACGCCCGGCGCTGCCAGCGGTCCCGAGCCGTCGGCCGGAGTCTCCGTCGACGCGGTCAGGCTGTAGCCGACCGCCAGCGCGCCGAACAGGGAAGCGCTGGGCAGCACGATGCTGGTGAGCGCGCCTTCGCCGGTGAACGCCAGCGCCATGCCCGCGAGACCGATCAGAAGGTCGAGCGGCCGCCGCTTGCCCGACGCGGGCCAGGCGTAGCGGCCGAGGCCGCCGATCGAGATGGCCATCGCGGCCATGACCGGCGCGTCGGACGTCAGCTGCCGGGCCTCGAGCACGAACATGGTCATGCTGCCGAGCGCGAGCGTGCTCAGCAGGCCCGCGCGGCGCCGAAACAGGCCGGCGCCCGCCCAGTAAACCGCCATCAGGGTCAGGAGCGCCATCAGCGAGCTTGGCAGCCGCGCGCCCAGCTCGCGTGCGCCGAAGATCTTGATGCCCAGCGCCGCCAGGAACGGGTCGAGCGGCTTGGCCGCCGGGTAGTGCCCGGCGGCCGTCGGGTCGAACAGGTGACCGGTGCGTTCGACGTCGCGCGCCTGGTCGGCGATCTTCAGCTCGGAGGGGTCCCAGAAGCCGAAGCCGCCCAGCCGGGGCAGGCACAGGGCGACGGAGAACAGCAGCGCCCAGGCCCAGGCGGGCACACGATCGAACGGCACGCGACGAAGACGGTCCATCATGATGTGAGGGGGTTGTGCGCGGGAGAGAAGCGATCAGCCGCCGGTCGCGGCGTCGATGGTGGTCCCGGCGTCGGGCGAGGAGCCCGCTCCACAGGCCGGCGTGACGGCGCCGCTGGGCGAGCCGCCGTAGTCGACGCACGCAGAGGCGCCGCCCGCGAATTTGAGGCCCGGGTCACACTTGCAGCCGGCGTACGGATCGCAGTACGAGACCGTCGACGCGCAGTCTGCGCTGCTGCCGCAGAACTCACCGGACATGAGCTTCGGCACGCATGTGAGCGACGTGGAGTCGCAGCGGAAGGGATCGACGCAAGGGACGGTCGCGCTGCACGGGGCGCTCTGGGCCGCCTTGGCGAGACAGGTGAGCTGATTGGTGGCCGGATCCGTCGCGCAGTACGAGTCGCTGGAGCACACCTGTCCCGGGCTCACGCAGAATGCGCCCTTGCTCACCTGCATCGATTTCGCGCAGATACCCTTGTCGCAGATCTGGCTCTGGTCCTTGCAGTCGTACTTGACCGTGCAGGTCGTCGTCGAATTGCCCTGGAAAACGTAGGCACACTTGTCGTTCATGGCGGTGATATCGGCCTGCGTCGCCACCCCCGAGAGCGTCTTCGCGTAGACCGAGTTCGTCTGACTGATGCACGCGCCGACATTGCCCGGCACGAAGAGACGCGTCGGCGACTTCGACGCCGCGTTGACCGCCAGGCACGCGCTGTGGCGCTGCATCTGGCACGCTGATACGACGCTGACGCAGGTGGGGGCGACCTGACACTCCGCGGTGGCCTTCTGCGTGCAGTAGTCGTCTTCCGTGATCGGCGTCGAGGACCCGCCCCCGCAACCCGGAGCCGCGGCGACCCAGGCCGCCAAAACGGCGGTCATCCTGATCGCGCCGGCCCATCCACCCAGTGATTTTGGCATTCTGTTCGTCATCTCCCGAAGTTGACGCGCAGTTTCGCCCCGCGCCATTGGTCTGGTCAAGCCCGTGCCGTCCGTGTTGGTCATGGGGGTAGAGTTTGGGTCGTCACGGGCGCTTGCGGAAGAAGCAGGTTTCCCCATGATCGAGCGGCGCCACCCTCCGTTCGTCACTATCAATGGGGGCGTTTTCGTCCCGGCCGGTCTGCCCACCGCCCAGGCGGCGCTCCAGCGCCAGCCGGCGGAGCCACGTGAGGGGGGCCTCCAGCGGCTCGTAGCTGAGCGGAAACGACCCGTGGGCGATGGGGATCAGCACGCGCGCGCCCAGATCCTCGAAGGCGTAGATGGCGTCGAGCGGCGACAGGTGCTCGTCGCGGAACGCGGCCGGCTCGTAGCCCGAGATCGGCAGCATCGCCACGTCGGGCACCAGGCGGCGGCCGATATCGGCGAAGCCGGAGAAGTACCCGGTATCACCCGCGAAGTAGAGCGTCGTCCCCTGCGCGAAGATCACGTAGCCCGCCGTCCCGCGGCGAAGCCGCCGTCTGCCCAGGCCGCG
>Ga0265342_10002237_pt1 | contig 16941 bp, 13 predicted proteins | sample 4CB327metaG_FD_203125 | JGI IMG/M metagenome (GOLD analysis project Ga0265342, IMG submission 203125) | Rhizosphere microbial communities from Carex aquatilis grown in University of Washington, Seatle, WA, United States - 4-CB3-27 metaG | ecosystem: Host-associated > Plants > Roots >...
AAGCTACCCCAGTTGCCCTCGATCTTTCCATATAGCTCCCGGGGATCCACCTGCCCGATGTTGTTCTTCGTACGCGAGCCCGTGATGTTCATCCACAATCCGATCCGCGTCGTGACCTTGAAGTTCGGGCTCAGCTCCTTTTGACCGGTGATGCCGAGGATGCTCATCAGGAATCCGTTGCGGATGCGTGCAGAATGCAGGTCGCCGGCCGCCGTTGCGATGTCGGCGGTGCCCGCGCCCAGATTCTCGGGCTGGTCCGGAAGACCCTTGCCCTCCGCCACGCTCAGGAAGGCATTCACGCGCCCGTCGCTGCTGAGTCGCCAGCCATCGAAGTCCGCGATCGGTACCTCCGCGATCGCCGGAGCCGGAGCGATGACTGCCATGGCGAGGGCCACGACCACCGCGGTCGCCACGATGGTCGACAACGACAGAGATCGCGACGGCAAAGGCCACGGCAAGATCGGAGACGCGGACCGTCGCCGAAGCGGATTGCTCGACTTCAATGTTGGCATCTTGCCGGGCACCCTCATGCTCATCCGATTTGCCTTTCGCTGATTGTCTGCCATTGACCCGTGCTCGACGATCGTTCGATCGCGTCGAGCACGCGCTGATTCTGAACGCCATCCTTGAAATTCGGCGTCGGCTGTCTCCCTTCGGCTATCGCGCGCAGGAAGTCGTAGACCGTGTGGGTGAACGAGTGCTCGTAGCCGATGATGTGGCCCGGCGGCCACCACGCGGCGATGTAGGGATGCGTTCGGTCGGTCACCGAGATGGTCCGGAACCCGCTCTGCGGGCCGCTCTCGATGTACACGTCCAGCTCGTTCATTCTTTCGAGGTCCCAGACCAGGCTTCCCTTGGATCCGTTCACCTCCAGGCGGTTGTAGTTTTTGCGGCCGGGCGCGAAGCGCGATCCCTCGTAGTAGCCGACGGCGCCATTGGCGAACTTGACCAGCGCCTGCGCTGAATCGTCGACGTCCACCTTACCCCGCTTGCCTGGCTCGTCGGGCAGCGGACGCTCGGTCACGAAGGTCTTCAGCAACCCGGACACCGCGATCGGTTCGCCGACCAGGTATCGCGACAGATCCATCGTGTGCGACAGGATGTCTCCGAGGGATCCCGAGCCGGCGCGCGCCTTCTCGAGCCGCCACACACGTGGGAAATTCGGATCGACGATCCAGTCCTGCAGGTAAATGCCCCGGTAGTGGTTGATGTGGCCGATCTGACCTTCGTCGATGATCTGTTTGGCGAGCGCGACGGCGGGGCAGCGGCGGTAGTTGTGGCACAGCATGTGGATGACGCCGGCCTCGTTGACGGCGGCGAGCATCCTTTCTGCGTCGAGGACGCTGTTGGCGAGCGGCTTCTCGCAGAGGATGGATTTGCCGGCCACGGCGGCCGCGATGGCGATCTCCGCGTGCGAATCACCCGGCGTGCAGATGTCGACGATGTCGATGTCCTGGCGCGCGAGCACATCGCGCCAGCTCGTGGCGTGCTCCTCGAACCCCAGGCATTCGCGCGCCTCCGCGACCTTCGACTCATTTCGTCCCACCACGATCTTCAACACCGGGTCGAACGGCGCGTCCGTGAAGAAACGGGGAACTTGCCGCCAGGCGTTCGAGTGCGCCCGCCCCATGAAGTCGTAGCCGATCATTGCGACGTTCAGCTTTTGCTTGGCCATGATTCATCGTCTCCGTTGTTGCGCCGAGCGCCGCGGGGGCGCGTTACGTCCAATAGGCCACCCGGCCCCGGCCCTGCACCGGAATGTCCTGAGCCGGAAGCACTTCGTGGTGAAGCGCGTACATGCACGCGGCGGCTTCGTCGATTTTGCGCGCGAAGGCGATTGATCCCTGGAGGATCGGTTTTAGCCGCGCCTTGTCCTGAATGCGTGCGCGCGGATATTCGTGCTCGATGACCAGCGCGGTGTTGGCGACGTCCAGCTTCAAGAGCTCGCGCGCGGCGAGCTGGTGGTCGAGCCAGTCGACGGTGCGATTCTGCAGGTAGCCGAGCGGGTCGTGCTTGGCGGTTCCGGGAAGCTCGTGCTCGCACAGCACGGTCTGCTTCTTCCAGGCGTTGCCGTGATCCGCGGGATTCGACGACGGTTGCCCGTTCTTCCAGTCGCCCCGCTCCACGGTCTGCCCGCCGTAGCCCCAGGCCGCGACCCCCTTCGGATCGATAACCTGACCCTTGACGTGAAACCCGCCGACGATGAAGTCGTAACCGCTGTCCTTCAGGTATTGAAAGATCGACCGCGTGTCCTGGCCCATCAGGATCGCATGCGAAGGGTCGTAGTGGACACGGAGCTGATCACCGACGCCATGCCTCTCGCAGATCCGATGCAACGCGATCCACAGAGCCGGCGTGTAGCCGATGTTGTTATGGAAGTTGTCTTCGATGGTCCAGCCCGGCATCGGACACTGCTCGACGCGGTACTCGATGCCGCGCGCCTTGGCCTCCTTCAGCAGCGGGATGAACACTTCCTCGAAGAAGGTCAGGTTGCCGTCCATCGACAGCCTCTGATTGCGTCCCACGAAGCCGCAAACGGCCTTCAGCCCCAGCGCGGCCGCGGCATCGAGCATGCGCACCACGAAGGCGTGCTTCACCTTGCGAACGTCGTTGTCGTCGTGAAGCAGATTATCGAAGAACGCGATGTCCGTGACGCCCACGCGCGTCGCCTCGATGGCCGCCAGCACCCGCTTCGCGCGCGCCTTGTCGAAGGGCTTGCGTAGGTCGAGGGTATTGGCGACCGGGTCCAGCATCGCCTCGGGGGGTACGTCGGCCTCCGTCGGGTGCAGCGCGGCCGAGATCTGGATGTTCGGACAATCCATCTCGCGCGCGAATTCCAGCCAGTCCTCGATCGCCTGGTCGGGATCTGCGTCGCGAGTGTGGCGAGGCGTGAGCTCTTGCAGAGCGGCGGTGAGGACGCTCATCTTCATGAACTTTGGTTGAAAGGAAACTGGATCGCTGCTCATGAGGAACCTCCTTGCGAATCGGGCTCGAACAGGACGGCGCGCGAGGCGTCGATGCGCGGGCGAATGCGATCGCCGGGGCGAAACCTCCCCCGCCGTTGGATCACGATGTGAACGCGAGCGCCCGCCCACGCGCACAGCAGCGTCGTGGTCGGGCCGATGTATTCGACGATCTCCACGACCGCCTCGGCTGTTCCGTTCCCGGCCGCTCCCCGGTCGTTCGCCGCGTCGCCGCCCTGCGGGACGATGTGCTCGGGGCGGATGCCCAGCAGCCGCGCGTCGCTGCCGGCCGGGTCGGCGGGTACGAGGGGCGTCCCGTCGGTCGCCACCCAGTGTCCGTCGATCCGCCGCACGGGCAACAGGTTGATGGCGGGTTGACCGAGCTGCAGCGCCACCACAGGCGACTCCGGTCGTTCGTAAATCTCGCGAGGAGCCCCAGTCTGCAGGATGCGGCCCCCGGACAGCACGACGATCCGATCCGCCATTGACAGAGCCTCGGTCTGATCGTGGGTGACGAACACCATGGGGATGGTCAGCTCCCGCCGCAGCTCGACGAGCTCGACCCGCAGGGCCTCGCGCAGCTTCGCGTCCAGGTTGGTGAGCGGCTCGTCCATCAGGAAGAGGCGCGGACGGCGCACGATCGCACGCCCGATCGCCACGCGCTGCATCTCGCCCCCTGACAGGCGCGACGCCTCACGATCGAGAAGTCGCGAAATTGTCAGGAGCTCCGCCGCCCAGTCGACGCGCCGCTGGATCTCGGACTCGGGAAGGTTGCGGCTCGGCGCGCGAAGCGGAAACTCCAGGTTCCGGCGGACGCTCCATCGCGGATACAGGGAAAAGTTCTGGAAGACCAGCGCCACATCGCGCGCGGCCGGGTCGAGCGCGGTCACGTCGTGTCCGGCCATGCGGATGGATCCCGTGTCGGGTTGCTCGAGTCCAGCGATGGTGCGCAACAACGTTGTCTTGCCTGCGCCGGTCGGTCCGAGCACGACCAGCAGCTCGTTGGCGCGCGCATCCATGTCGACGCCCGACAAGGCCTGGGTTCGACCGAGCCGTTTCGATACGCCGCGCAGGCTCAGGAACGGGGCGGCGGCCCCGGGGCGGTCGGCGGGCGGCGTGGCGGGCGGGGCGTTCACAGCCGCCGCTCCGTCCCAGAGTCGAACAGCGAGATCTGCTCCGGATCCAGACGCACCCTCACCCGCGAGCCCGGCGCGTGCCTCGACGCGCCGTTCGCCCGCATGACGAGGCGTCCGAGATCGGTCTCGAGGTGGACGTTGCTAGCGTTTCCCAGGTACTCGTCGGTGAGCACCCGTCCGACGAGGGGACCGCGCGGATCCTCTTGGATGTGCTCACACCTGATTCCCAGCGTCGCCTGCCCCGGGCGCAAGCCAGGCGCCACATCGAGCGCATACCCCTGGCGCGACAGGAACCGCCGGCCGGTACCGTCGTGGCCGTCACCGTGACCGTCGCCGTTGCTGTCGCCGTTGCCGATCTGGCCCGGAATGAGGTTCATGCCGGGACTTCCGACGAACGTGGCCACGAACAGATCGGCCGGGTGATCGTAGACCTCGGCCGGCGTCCCCACCTGTCGGATGCGCCCGCCGTCCATGACCACGATCCGATCGGCGAGGCTCATGGCCTCTTCCTGATCATGCGTCACGTAGATGGTGGTCACCTTCGACGCGAGCTGGTCCGCGCGGATCAGCTCCCTCATGGCCAATCGCTGATCCGCGTCGAGGGTCCCGAGCGGCTCGTCCATCAAATAGACGGCCGGGCGACGGACGATGGCGCGCGCCAGCGACACCTTCTGTTGGTCGCCGCCCGAGAGCTGCCTCGGATAGCGCCCGAGCAGCGTGCCGAGGTTCATGCGCGCGGCGACCGCCTCCACGCGCGCGCGCGTCTCCGCCTCGCGGACGCCCGCTGCCCGCAAGGGAAACGCGATGTTCTCGCGCACCGTCAGGTGCGGGTAGAGGGCGTAGAACTGAAACACCATACCGACATCCCGTCGCGACGGGCGCAACGACGTCACGTCGGCGCCGTTCATCCGGATGGACCCGCCCGTCGCGAGCTCCAGGCCGGCGATCATGCGCAAGGTCGTCGTCTTTCCACAACCCGACGGTCCGAGTAGAACAATCAGCTCGCCTCGCTCGATGGCGAGGTCGATGCCGCGCACGGCGTGTGTTTGGTCGCCGTAGGTTTTTCGGAGGCCTTCGAGGACCAGAAAGCTCACCGGTTCCTCTTGTGCGAGGTGTAGACGTGAAGGAGGGTGGAGATCAGCGTCAGCCAGAACGCCCAGCGCAGCCGCCCTTCTCTCCAGAACGGCGCGACGTACAGTGCGAGGCCCGTTCCCAGCCCCCAAAGAGCCCCGCGGTCGAGCAGAACGATGAGCGGAGGCGGGCCGGCGTTATTGCTTGATTGTTCCAAACGTCACCCCGCGCAACAGGTGGCGGCGCACCAGTACCGTGAAGACCACGATGGGCGCCACGAAGATCATCATGCCGGCGGCGATCTGCGGCCAGGGCACACCTTCGATGTTTCCCTGCAGTCCCGCGAAGTACACCGGCACCGTCTTGGCGTCGTAGTTGTTCAACGTCATGGCGAACCCGAACTCGTTCCACGCCGAGATCAAGCAGAACACTCCCGTGACCGCCATGCCCGTCGACGCCTGCGGGACGATGACCCGCACGAACGTCCGAAGCCGCGAATACCCATCGACCAGGGCGGCCTCCTCGAAGGCGCGGGGGATCTCGTCGACGAAACCCTTCATCAACCACACCGCCAGCGACAGGTTGAAGCTGGTGTAGAGCAGGACGAGCCCGACGCGCGTGTTTTCGAGGGCGAGAGAGCGGTACATCAGCAGCACGGGAACCACGACCGCCAGCGGCGGCAAGAAGCGCGTCGACAGGATGAAGAACAGCCAGTCCTTGCTGCCCGGAAGCTTGAACCGCGAAAATCCGTACGCGCAGATGGTTCCGAGACACACGGCCGCCAGCGTCGACAGCACGCCGATGACGATGCTGTTGCCGAGGTAGGCGTAAAAGTCGCTGGGCGTGCCCGCCACCGGCTTCGACAGGTTGCGATAGGCGTCCAGCGTGGGCGCGAACCGGACCGAGTCCACTGCGGCCTCCCCGACGGGGGCGCTGGGAGACGGAATGAACTTCGCGTGCGCGCTGATCGTGTCGTCGACGGTCTTGACTGACGTGAGGGCGAGCCAGACCAAGGGTAGGGTGGCCAGCCCGAAGTAGGCGATGATGACCAGCGCACGGAGAAAGCTCACGGCGCGTGAGGCCTCTAGGCCTCCACCTTTCCCTGTCGCTTGTTGAGGCTGTCGATGTAGCGGACGAAGATCGTGGCCACGGCGATGATCGCCACCAGGATGATCACCCCGTAGGCGGACCCGAGCCCAACTTTGTAGTCGCGAAAGACCACCTGATAGATGCGCGCCGACAGCGTCTGCGTGGACGCGTCGTTAGGTCCGGTGAGGGCCATGACCAGATCGAATTGCTTGAGCGCGTCGGTCGCGCGCAAGAGCACCGCGAGGCCCAGCAAAGGTGCGCACATGGGCAGCGTGATGGTTCGGAAGACCATCCAGCGCCCGGCCCGATCGATCTCGGCCGCTTCATATATGTATTTCGGGATGGCGTTCAGGCCGGCCAGAGAGATCAGCATCATGAACGGCGTCCACATCCAGACGTCCACCAGAAGAATGGACACCAGCTTCAAATCGTCATCGGTCAGCCATTGCGGCTGCGGCAAATGCAGGAACGCCAGCACCTGGTTCAGCACGCCGTAATTCCCGTTCAGGATCAGATTCCAGAACAGAGATAGAACCACCGGGCACAGCATCATGGGGATGAGGAGAATGGTCAGCAGCACCGGCTTGCCGGGCACACGATCACGGAGCGAGAGCGCCAGCACGAATCCCAGCACCAGCTCCACGGACACGGACAGAAGGACGAACAGGGCTGTCAACGTGAGCGCGTTTGCGTAGCGCGCTTCGCTGAACAGCACGGTGTAGTTGCGCACGCCAATCGTCTTGACCACGCCGCCCGACAGATCTGCGTTCGTGAAGCTCAGGTAAATGTTGAAGAGTAGCGGAAACAGATTCATCGCCAGAAGCAGCAGCAGCGCCGGGGCCACGAACCCCCACCCCATCAGACGCGACGGGCGCCCGCGAGGGCGCGATCCGAAAGCGAAGGGCGACGCGGGCGCGACGGGAGCTGGGTTGCTGGTCATCCGATTGCCGAGTCGCTTTCCGAGGCCGACGCCGGGTCGCTTCGTCTCCGACTGGATCCCTACTGCGCGGCCTGAAGGATCTTCTCGTGCTCTGCAGCCATCTGGGCCAGGGCGTCCTTCGAGGATTTCTTGTCGTCGAGAGCCTCGCCGAGCTGTTGCGCGGTCGCGGCGATGAGCTCGTTGTAAGACGGGACGTTCCAAAAGTCCTGCATGATATCCATCGACTGCGCGAAGGCGGCGTTGTAGGGGCTTGCCTGCCTGAATTCGTTGCTTTTCAGGATCTCGGCGTTCGCGGTGAATCCACCGGGCTTCTGGACCCATTTCTTCTGGGTGTCCACCTGCGAAAACCAGGCGATGAATTTCTTGGCCAGCTCCTGCTGCGGCGCCGCTATCTTGGTGGAGATCGAGAACCCTTGCCCGCCGAGGCTCGCATAGCGGCGGTCGCCTTGTCTCGGCATCGCGAAGAAGCCGACCTTCCCGGACATCTTCTTGGCGAGATCCGGGAAAAAGGCGAAGTAGTTCATCAACATCGCCGACGAGTTGTTCACGAAGGGCTCCAGGGCCTCTCCATAGCCAAGCTTGGCCCCGCCAGGGGGCGCGTACTTCAGCAGACCCTTGAAGAAATCCAGCGCCTTGACCGCGTCCGCCGAGTCGAGCGCCCCCTCGACTTTCATCGTCTTGGCATCTCCCCAGGACCCACCAAACGCGTACAGCAGCTGCTCGAATCCCATGACGATGTCGTCGTAGCCGCGGCCGGTGACCAGGACGTCGCCGTAGCGCTTCTGGTCGGCGCGCGTGAAGAACTCGGCGATGCTCCGGAGCTCGTCCCATGTCTGCGGGACTGCGAGCTCCTTCTTGTATTTCTTCTTGAAGGCCGCTCTCTCAGCCGGGTCCTCGAACCAGTCCTTCCGATAAGCCCATCCCATCGCGTCGGTCTCGGCCGGTGCGCCGTAATAGTGGCCCGAGCCGGTCGGGTATTCGGCCAGGTACTTGAGCGCGAGGGGATGGAGGCTCGCGATCGGGACCGCGGAGGGAAGCCAGCTCGTGAGGTCGACGTAAAGGCCCCTGGTCGAGCCGCGTCCCAACCACTGACTGTCGCCCACCACGATGTCGAAGGTCGTCTGGTTCTTGCCGAACTCCTGGAAGACCTGATCTTGAAAGCTGGCCCACGGGATCTGGTGGACCTTGACGTCCACGTTCTCCTTCTGCGCGAACTCGGTGGCAAGCTCTTGCAACCCATCCGCCGGCGCCCATTGCGCCCACCAGATGGTCAGCGACTTCCTCGGCGCAGCCTCCGCGGACGTGGTCGCCGCGGGCGTCGATGGCGCCGGTGGCTCGAGCGCCTGCTGCTTTTGACAGCCGGTGGCCGCCGCCGCCGCGACCGAGCACAAGATACGTCCGAACACCCGGAAGGTCACAACTGGTGTCATGCCATGGACTCCTTGCGTTGACCGTCGTGGAGCAGTCATTTCGCCAGGACGCGCCGTCAGCGAAGCGGTTGCAAATCAGCCGCGAGAGAGCGCGCGCGTCAGTACTGGGGAATCGTCGCCCAGATATTCCTGAAGCTGACGAGGTCGAGATGATCCTGAAGGCCGACGGGCTGTGGCCCAGGCAGGTCGTTTATCCCCGCCTGCGTGACCAGCAGGGGCAGATCGACATTCATTTGAACCAGCTTCCCATTGAGCGTCACCTGCACGAATTCGGCGTCCTTGATCTTGGTACTCCCGTTCCACACCGATCCCCTGAACTCGATCTCGTACGTGTTCCAGACCAAAGACATGTTGCAAGCAACCACCAGCGGAGCCATCACCTTGTACACGGCGCCGCACCCGTCGATGAGTGGACCAGAGGTGTGGGTGTCGAGAATCTGCATCTCATAGGCACTCTTCAAATATACGCCGCTGTTGCCCTGCTTCTGCACATCGGTGGTGGTGGAAGGAAACACGGGCGTCATGTACTCGACGTGCAAGCACAGATCTTCGAATTTCATATTGCTCTGGACTTCCGTGGCCTGCCCCGTTCCCGACGGGACCACCTGCATCGTTCCATCGGTCAGGAGCTTCCAGTCGATCGGCACCCCGGGCATATTCAGCTTGTGCCATCCGCTCAAGGTCGTGCCGTCGAAGAGAACGATCTTGGCCGCCAGATCAGGGGTGCCGAACGCTAAGGTTCCATCGGCGTTGTGGACCCAGTTGCATCCCTTTCCAGCTGATGCGCCGCCCGCACCTGCGGATCCGGTCGATCCACCCGTTGCTGTTGCGATCCTGCCGCCGGCTCCATTCGCGGGCGATCCGCCCGACCCCACGGAACCACCGGACGCCGACCCGCCCGAACCGACGGAGCCGCCCGACTGCCCCGTTCCCGAGCCCCCAGATCCGATCGAGCCCCCGCTGCCCCCAACGTTGACGCTAGATCCCCCGGTGCCGGTTTGTCCCTGGCCTCCGCTCCCGGTCGCGCTATCAGGCGTGGCGGGGGTGCACGCGGTGGCGGCGATAATCGATCCGAACGCCATGGCCGTCATGGCCAGTGTGGCACGGATGGTTTGGCGGCGTGGATCCATCATCATTGATAACCTCATGGAAGCACCTGGATACGAAGATTGCGGTAATAGACCTCGGCCTGTTCGCCCTGCCAGGCAATGTAGCCCGTGGTTACGGGCTTGCCCGAAGAGTCCATGACACTCAACACTCTGTTGACGACGTGTCCATTCACAGAATAGACAGCGGCGCCGTTGTCGGCCTGCAACAGACACGTGTTCCAGTCCGACATCTCGCCGGTGGAGGCATTTGGGCCGACTCCCGGCATTTCGAAATCACCACTGCGCATGTGCTGCGTCAAGCCTCCAATGACGGTCACTGGGACTCCACCGGCTGAGGCCTCCGCGAATTGCGCCATGTTGGTGGGCAACCCGAGCGACACACACTGCGCGTAGAGCGCGAAGATGTCTCCGGTCGAGCCCCATTTGTTCTGGAACTCAATGGATGAGGGCCAAACTTGAGTCTTGTCGCCGTGAATTTGCCAAAGCACGCCGGCGTCTCGCGGGAACTGCGTCAGATCCGTTCCCCGACCTGTCGAGTCGATTTGAAATTTCTTCGTGCCCCATTTGTAGTCCCAAGACAGATTGTATTTGCTGTATTGGGCGACCGTTTGTAGCAAGTAGTGAGACTGCAGCGACTGATCAGGCGCGTCGGCGTATACGTGGATGGTTCCATTCTCGGGTTTGAAGATCGCCAGGGCGTCGGCGCCCGTCAGAAGCATTCCCGGCGCGTTGTTCGCTGTCGTCGTCGCCTTGTAGACGTTGAACCCCGTCAGATCGGTTCCATTGAAGAGAGCGATGGCGCCTGCGCCCCCCATACCAGCTCCGCCCGAGCTTGCGGCAGCCCCACCCGTTCCGCCTGCGCCCGGCGCGCCTCCTCTGCCGGCGGTGTTGCCACCGGCTCCAGGGTTACCCGCACCGCCAGTCGCGCCGCTCGCCGCCCCGCCGGTTCCCGAACCCCCGGAACCGGTTGGTGTCGTCGTCCCACCCGTTCCCGCGGTCGTCTCGCCTCCCGTGCCAGCTCCACCCGACCCTGAGCCTCCGAACGCGTGGCCGCCCGCTCCCGCGGGTGAGCCCCCTCCGCTCGAACAGGCGAGCAGACCGACAACGAACGCCCCGATCGTGGCGCGCAAAAGGCACGGCCCCGAGCGTATGGCGGGCTTCGGACGATACACTCCCCTCATTCCGCGACAATCACAGGCGGGCCCTGATTACGCAAGGCTCAAAACGAACCTGCGCTAACCCCGTAAGGTACCCACCGGGACAGTTAGATCCGTCGCCAGCGGTCGCACCTGGTCGCGGTTTCCATTTCTCAGCAGGGCAGCGCCGTAAATGCACGTTGGAAACCAAGGCTTTGCCGAGATCTTGTGCAACGGCGATCAACTATTCCAACCGACCACCAATGGTCTCGGCCATCGTTGGGCCGGGCCTTTTTCTGTATCACAATGATCGACTGCGTAATCAACGAGGCTTGCCATCGAAGGAGTCAACACGGTAGCGTACCTATTCGAGGCGAAGCCCGGTGTTGCGTCCAAATGGGGGTCCGTTGATCGATTCTCTCGCCCGAGGCATCGCATTTTTGGTCCTGGAACCGCGCGAGAACCTTTCCTGAGGAGATCGGCAATCATGGCTCGCTCGATCGCAAGTTCGATCCGCTGTTCCAGCCTCGCCAAGGGGCTGTTGTGGTTGGCTCTGTCCGGGTGTGCCGGGGGTCTAGACCCAGCCCTCTTCCCTCCGACGGGAATGGCGGGCGCCAGCGGTTCTGGAGGGACGGTATGCAATGCGCCCGCGATGGTCCTGACCCCAACGTGCGGCCTTTCAGGCTGTCACGGCGGCAGCTCGCCGCAGGCGGGGCTCGACCTCGCCTCCACCGGCGTCGTCGCCCGACTCGTCGACCGCACGCCCAGCGCGACCCTCAGTCTCAGCTGCGGTGCCAGTACGAAACCTTATCTCGTGAGTCACTCGAACCCGGCGTCGGGGTTGTTGCTCGACAAGCTCGACAGCCCGCCGCCCTGCGGTGCGCAGATGCCCCTCGGAGCGGCGCTCAACGCCAGCGACCGGGCCTGCGTCGACGCGTGGGCGTTGGCGGTGACGACCGGGGTGGTCGCGCAATGAACCGACACGGCGGCGATGATGAGACGGCGGGCGCCTGATGCGCCACCGTCGTTTGATAGCAGCGGTCGCTTGGTTTGGGCTGCTGGCGCCATTGCTCCCCGGCGCCGTCGCGCGGGCGCACCAGAACGGAATTGTTTCGCAAGGATGCGACGGCTGCCACAACGGCGGCAAGACCCCCACCGTCACGCTGACCGCCGACCCAATGAACCCGACGGTGGGGCAAGCAGTCACGGTGACGATCGGCGTCTCGCAGACCAACGGTCCGGCCGCGGGCTTTTACATCACCACGGCCACGCCGGTCGGGACCTTTCGGATCATCGAGGCGGGAACCCAGCTGGTGGCGGGCGGGGTCACCCACACGATGCCGCGCATCGGCTCCGGGGGCATCACGACGTTCCAGGTTCAATGGTCGGCGCCCCAGCCGACCGGCGTCCAGTTCGAGGCGTTTGTCATCTCGGCGAACCACGACGGCACCCCACGCGGCGACGGGGCGGGCATGGCCGCGCTGTCGATCGCATCGGGGTGCGCCGGAACCAGCTATTTCCTCGATCAGGATGGCGACGGATTCGGCACCTCCGATCCGGCTTACCCCGTGGTCAAGGACTGTTCGAAGCCGCTCGGTTACGCCACCGTCGGCGGGGACTGCGGTGACTTCGACCCCACGATCTATCCCGGGGCGCCCGAGCTGTGCGACGGCAAGGACAACAACTGCAACGGTCAGGTCGACGAGAACGTGATCGCGCAGCTCTACTGCGAGGACAAGGACGGCGATGGTCACGGCGTCTTGGGGGGCGCAACCAAGATGGGCTGCGCGCCCAGCCCGGGATTCGGTGACTGCGGTGGAGACTGCAACGACAACAACGCCGCGGTCTACCCCGGCGCTCCCGAGCTCTGCGATGGCAGGGACAACAACTGCAACGGCCAGATCGACGAAGGGGCGCGCGCGACCTGTGGCTTGGGCTGGTGCAGTCGCTACGCGATCGGCTGCACGACGCAATGCACACCCGGCTCACCCAGGGCCGAGACCTGCAACGCGTTCGACGACGACTGCGACGGCGTCGCCGACAACGGCACGGATCTCCAGCTGTGCGGGGTGGAAGGATTGAGGTGCGTCGGAGGGATGTGCGTCTCCGGAGCGAGCTCGGGCGGCCCGATGAGCCTGCCGGACGCCGGTTCGCCCAGCGGGGGCTCGGCCGCTGGGGGGACCTCTGGCGCCCCCAGGTCAAGCGGCGGGTGCCAGGTCGCACCGGAGGGGGTGCCCGTCGACCTGGGCGTCGCCCTTCTTTGCGCTGCGGTCCTGATCTTTGCTTTCCGTAGCACCGAAAGACGGCACGGGTGCCCTTGCATAGGCGGAGTTCTCGATAGGCGGGACAGCGGTTCAGGCTAGGTGAGGGCCGACACCGTTGGCTCGAGCTCCAGGGAACCATCAACGATTCTCGGTAGAAACCCGGGAGGCACACCGATGCGGAAGATCAAGATTCATGTCCGGCCTCTATCCAGGCTCGCGGTCGCCCTGGCCATGGCGTCGACGGCTTGTACCGGAGTCTCGTCGCTGCCCCAGACATCCACCGATCCTGGGAATGGAAGCGGCAACCGCACCGGCAGCGGGAGCGGCGGTGGCTCGGGACCGACCGGAGGCGGCGGCCTGCCGACGACGGGGATTGGCAGCGTCGTCCCCACGACGCTGCTCGACCCGGGCCGCGTCACCCTGCGACGACTCAACGTCGCCGAGTACAATAATACGGTCCGCGACCTGTTGGGCACGACGACGACCCCCGGCAGCACCTTCCCCGGCGACGACGTCACCGACGGGTTCGATACTCTCGGCGAGGCGCTCTCCTTTTCAGACTACCTCACGGCGCAGCTCGAGACCGCGACGACCAACCTCGTGGCCGAGCTGTTTGCGCGGCCGGCAAACGACCCCCTTCGCACCAAGGTCCTCGTTTGTTCGCTCACCGCCGCCAACATCCAGACCTGCCTGACGCAGATCTTGTCGGGCTTCATGAAGAGCGCTTACCGGCGTCCCGCCACCGACGCCGAGGTCGCGGATCTGGTCCAGCTGGCGACGACCATCACGACATCGAGCGGTGACGTCATGCGCGGCGCCAGCGCCGCCTTCAAAGCCGTGCTGCTCTCGCCGAACTTCATCTTTCACGTCGAGCTCGGAGCCCCCAATAACTCGGCGGCAACGCCGCTCGGCGATTACGAGCTGGCGAGTCGGCTGTCGTACTTCCTTTGGTCGAGCATGCCCGACACGCAGCTCATGCAGGCGGCTGACGCAAAGATGCTCAGCGCGGGCGGGTCCATGCTGGCGGCCCAGATCGACCGCCTGATCGCCGATCCCAAGAGCCAAGCATTCGTAGACAACTTCGCCGGGCAATGGCTCTGGATACGGCAAGTCGCGGGGGTGTCGCCAGATCCGGCGCTGTTTCCCACGGTCGACCAGGCCTTGCTCGACGCGATTCCCCAGGAGACCAAGCTCTTTTTCAAGTCGCTGCTGACCGGGGCCAAACCGATCGATACTTTGCTCCTGGCGGATTACACCTTCGTCAACACACGCCTCGCGACCCATTACGGTCTGCCGCCTGCGCCGGCCGCGTTCACCCAGGTCAACCTGGCGAACAGTCATCGGATGGGGATCCTGACCGAGGAGACGTTCTTGACGACCACGTCGCAGCCCAATCGCTCATCCCCGGTCAAGCGCGGCGAATGGATCCTGGAGCAGCTGCTCTGCGATCCTCCGCCCTCGCCGCCACCGAATGTCCCGTTGTTGCCCACGTTCGTGATGGGGTCGGGCCTCACCGGTCGAGCCTATCTTGAGCAACACGTGCAGAACCCCTACTGCGCCAGCTGCCACAACACCATCGACCCGATCGGGTTCACGCTCGAGAACTTCGATGCCGTCGGCGCCTACCGAACCCTCGACAACGGCCAGCAGGTCGATCCCTCGGGCGTCATGCCCGACGGGACGAGCTTCAAGGGGCCCAACGACCTGGCTCAGTGGTTGGTGAACGACCCGCGCTTCCTGCGTTGCGCGACCAAGCAAATGATGACCTACGCCGTGGGCCGGTCGTTCGATACGACCGACGCGCTCGCGTACGTGGCCGGCATCGCCCAGCCTTTGAGCAGTGCGGGGACCTGGCCGCAGCTGGTGCGGGCGGTCGCGAACAGCCAGGCATTCCTCACCCGGCGCGGCGAAGGTCCGTAGTCTCGTCTCGTTTGCAATCGGAGATCATCAATATGAGCACACGACATTCACGCAGGTTGTTCCTGGGCGGTGCTGCGGTGACGGTGGCGCTGCCGTTCTTGCATTCGGCTCTGTGGACGCGCCGCGCTGGCGCTGCCGGCCTGACGCCGCCCAGGCGATTCATGGCCTGGTTCGTTCCCAACGGCCTGGTCATGCCCGATTGGACGCCGACGACGGTCGGCGCCAACTGGGCGGCCACGCCGATCACGACGCCGCTGATGCCGCTGCAAAAGAAGCTCGTGATCCTCAGCGGCCTCGACCATCAGCAGACCGCCGAGCCTGCCGATCCGCCGGCCGGGCATGGTTCAGGCACCGGCTGCTTCCTTAACATGATCTCGGTCAACGGGCACCTGACCGACAAGACCCGAAATAGCATCGACCAGGTCCTGCTCCCGGTTCTCAATGCCGGGGGCGCTCCCCTCCTGCCGTCACTGCAGATCGGCGTCCAAGGCGACAACGGCCTGTGCGATCGGGCGGACTGTTCGTTCTCGCGTTCGATCTCGTGGATCAACGGGGTTCCCCAGCCCAACATTTACGACCCGCAACAGCTCTTCGATCGAATGTTCGCGGGCGCCAGCCCGACGTTGAGCGCCACTGACGCCGCCCAGCGGCTCGCGGAGCGCACGAGCATCCTCGATCGCGTCCTCGGCCAGATTCAGTCCCTCGCGCCGAAGTTGAGTCCCTCCGACAACATGAAGCTGGACGAGTACGCGACGTCGCTCCGGAACCTCGAGACGCTCATCCAAAAGGAATCGACCGCGACGGCCAACTGCATGACGCCCGCGCGTCCAGCGGCGAACCCGCCGCTGAATTACAACCGCGGCATCACCCCGAGCAGCCTGATCCAGGCCAACGTTCCGCTCTTGCTGAAGTTGATGGCGGTCGCATTCCAGTGCGACATCACGCGGTCGATCACCTTCATGCTCGGCAACGGCACGAGCAACAACGACTTCGCGTTCCTCTTCAACAACGCTTCGACCCCCCACCACGGGACCTCACACCACGGCGGCGATCCCAAGCAACTGGCCAAGCTGACGACCATCGACACCTGGGAGATGACCCAGGTCGCGACGCTCCTGCAGCAGCTGGACAGCCTCAAGGAGTCGGACGGCCAGTCGGTCCTTGACCACACGACGTTCTACCTCAGCAGCGACATCGGCGACGGAAACACCCACAACCACTGGGACATGCCCGTCCTGATCGCAGGCGGTGCCAGCGGCAAGCTCAAGATCGACGGCCGTCACATCAACTACGCGCCGACGTTGCAACTGGGCGCGGCGAGACCGCTGGTCGGACCGCACAGCACCACCCAGACGGGCCAGGCATTCATCTCGATCCTGCAGGCCCACGGAATCATGCAGAACGCCTTTGGCATGGCGACCGGCGGACCCTTGACCGAGATCATGGCATGAGGGCTTCAACACAGAGGGCCTGGCAATTGGATTCGACCCGCGCGCGCCCGACGCGCCCTTGGTTCGTCGCGGTATCGGTCTTTGCGATCACGTCGGGCTGGGCGTGCATGAAGGACAACTCGCTGGGGGGCGACACCGTCCAGCCGCCGGGCGGCAGCGACGCTGGGCAGCCGGATGTCGCGTCCGCGGGAGTCGGCGGAGCGATGGTCACGTCGGGGACCGGCGGGTCGGGAGGCGTAATCCTGGGGGGCATGGGCGGCTCGACTACGAGCTCCGGAACCGGAGGCTCATCGGGCGGCGGCGGGGCCGGGGTCGGCGGCGGCGGTGGCCGGGTGGGAACCGGCGGCAGCGGCGGCGCCGGACCGATCGTCGCGGGTGGCCCGTCCAATTGCGCGACGCCAACGTCCGCGGTGGGCAAGCTCTGCGACGGTT
>Ga0265342_10002241_pt1 | contig 16904 bp, 17 predicted proteins | sample 4CB327metaG_FD_203125 | JGI IMG/M metagenome (GOLD analysis project Ga0265342, IMG submission 203125) | Rhizosphere microbial communities from Carex aquatilis grown in University of Washington, Seatle, WA, United States - 4-CB3-27 metaG | ecosystem: Host-associated > Plants > Roots >...
TCGCTGCGGGTTCGTCAAGGGAATGTCAAATCTAAAGCTCCACCGGAAGCTCATATTTCTCAGTGGTCCTTTGATTCTAACATTCGCAAGAGCGACCGCTGCGAAGGGATGCGAATGTTAGAATCGGACCACTGAAGCGATGACTGTAGAAGCACAATTGCGCGATGGCGAAGTCGCCGTCGACATGCCCGAGCCCAAAGATGCCGGCCTCGTCTTCATCGGCCGCATCCGAACACCATGGAAATCGCGTGAGGAGACGCCGCGGCAGGGCAGTCAGCAGGGGCCGATCTGCCGGATCGAGATTTTCGAGCCATGGGTGCCGGCGCTCCAGGGCGTCGAGTTCTACGAACATCTCGAGGTGATCTACTGGCTGCACCGCTCGCCGCGCAATCTCGTGCTGCAAAGCCCGAAGAAGAACGGAAAAACCCGCGGCACGTTTTCACTGCGCTCGCCGGTCAGGCCCAACCCGATCGGCACCTCGATCGTCAAGTTCGTCGGCATCGAGGGATCGAGCGTGCTGGTCCGCGGGCTCGATTGCCTCGACGAAACCCCGCTGATCGACCTCAAGCCCGATCGCTGTGATTTCTCGCCGCTCGCGGCGCAGAGGACTGACGCGGACTAGTCGTGACGTCGAAGTCACCAACGCTTTTGCGCTTCGTGTTGACGCGTCCTCATCCCGATACGGGCGTCAAGGATGGCCTTTTCGGCGCGGCCTATGAGCTGCGCAGGGGCAATCAGACTTCTGTTGCCGATCAAAAAATCCTGGAAGATTTATTGACTTGGTTTGAAGCCAATCTTGCCATTCCAGTACGCTTCAATAGGAGCAAATCGAAGGGATACTACCGCAGGAAAACAGCTGGAATATCCTGGCTCAAGCCGACCGCGTCACAGCATCTGGCGAAGATGCGTGAATTGGCTGCCGTACTCGAAAAGAACGGATATCAAGTGTCGCAAATGAGCACTCGGAAGCCAGGGTATGTGATCTTTGAAGATGACCACCAGGTCATCGCAGAACCCTTTCGGAGCGAGCACCAGTAGCTGGCTTAGCCGCTAGCCCTTTAGCACCGCAACCAGCTTGGCGGCATTGGCCTCCAGTACCTTGCCGTCTTCCTTGCGGCTAGCCGGCGGCAACAGCGCCACGCCCTCGTGGCGCGGCATCACATGGATATGCAGGTGAAACACGACCTGTCCGCCGGCGGGTTCTGAGAATTGCTGCACCGTGATCCCATCGGCGTCGAACGCCGTCATCGCCGCGCGGGCGATTTTTTGTCCGACGCGCGCAACATGCGCGAGGTCATCGGGTGTGATGTCGAGGATGTTGCGGGCCGGCGCCTTCGGAATCACCAGCGTATGGCCGGGACAACGCGGCATGATGTCGAGAAAGGCCAGCGTGTGCTCGTCCTCATAGACCTTGTAACAGGGGAATTCGCCGCGAAGGATTTTTGCAAAGGGATTTTGCGGGTCATAGGCGGGCATGAAAAACTCCTGGTCTAATCGTTATCCGAGTCGTCGTTGCCTTTACGGAACGGTCCGGCCTCGGCGAGTTCGCGGCCCATCTCGGCGACATAGGCGCGCTCGCGCTTGAGATAATCCTTGATGGCGTGACGCAGGCCGGGATCGGCGATGAAGTGCGCCGAATAGGTGGTTTGCGGCAGGTATCCTCGGGCGATCTTGTGCTCGCCTTGGGCGCCGGCTTCAACCGTTTTCAGGCCGTGCGTAATGGCGTATTCGATTGCCTGATAATAACACACCTCGAAATGCAGGAACGGATGATGCTCGATCGCACCCCAGTTGCGGCCGAATAGCGTGTCCGAGCCGATGAAGTTGATGGCCCCCGCAATCCAGCGGCCGTTGCGCCGTGCCATGATCAGCAGCACGTCCTTGGCCATGGTCTCGCCGATCAGCGAGAAGAACGAGCGCGTGAGATACGGCCGGCCCCATTTGCGCGAGCCGGTCTCCATGTAGAACGCAAAGAACGAGTCCCAGGCTTCCTCGGTGATGTCGCTGCCGTTGAGCGCATGGATGGTGATGCCGTTCGTGACCGCCTCGCGCCGTTCGCGCTTGATCGCCTTGCGGTGGCGCGAATTCAGCGTGGCGAGAAAATCATCGAAGCTGCGATAGTCCTGGTTATGCCAGTGGAACTGCTGGTCGGTCCGTTGCAGGAAGCCGTGATCGGCAAGCAGTTTCCACTCGGATTCACGCGCGAAGGTCACATGCGCGGAAGAGGCATTAGTTGCCTTACACAGCGCCATCAAACCTTGCGCCAGCGCGCTGCGGATTTCGTCCTGATCGACGTCATGGCGGACCAGCAGGCGAGGGCCGGTTGCGGGCGTGAAGGGAACGGAGGCTTGCAGCTTCGGGTAATAGCTGCCGCCCGCGCGGTCATAGGCGTCTGCCCAGCCGCGGTCGAAGACGTATTCGCCCTGCGAATGAGATTTCAGATAGCAGGGCACGATGCCGGCGATGATGCCGTCGCGACGGGCGAGCAAATGCCGCGGTCCCCAGCCGGTACGCGGCGTGGCCGAACCGGACGCCTCGACAGCGGAGAAAAAGGCGTGTGAAACAAATGGGTTGTAAGGAGCTTTGAAGCCGACGAGAGAGCCGTCCGGGCAGAGGGGCGGATTGGCGCAGGCGTTCCACTCCTCAGCCGCGATCTGGCTGACGGATGAAACCGCTTCGAGGGTTATTTCAGATGAATCCATGCGGTAACGGCTGGTCTCGAGCTCTCTGATCAGCCATCGCCCGTGGCCGTGGTCTCCCTTGGTAACATTGTGCAACGCGGGGCCGACTTCAAGGTGTGGGCCGGAACCCTTCAAAGATCATTTGATCGGCATAGCGAGCGGCGCGCGTCCGTTGTTCAGCCGTGCGCACGGTCCAGGTCAGGAGCGGCAAGCCAAAGATATGCCGAGCGATCCAGGGTGCGGGCGCCGGCAGGTTGTTGACCCAATAGGCGACAAATTGCGGCCGGGTGCGTAGCGCGTGCCTCAGGTGTCGCATACCGTTGCGCTGGCTTGGCGAGGCCTCAGGCCAGTCGGCTTCCGTGTAGTCGCTTTGCGCGACGATGCCGCGTGGCAGATCGGGAATGATTTCCCGAAGCGCGATGACCTGATCCGGATCGAAGGACATGCCGGCGACCGGTCCCGAATAGGATTTAAGGACTTCCGCCATGCGCGTCACCAGCCGGCGATCCCCATCAAAGTGGCTCTTGACCTCGACGACGATGGGAACGCGGCCCCGCACGAGAATGCAGAGGTCGGCAAGCGACATCATCCGCTCGGATGTGTCCTTGAAGCGAACTTCTTTCAGCGCGCTCGAACTCAGGCCGAGCAGGGCGCTCGAACCTTCGGTGAGTCGACCGAGCGCATCGTCGTGATGGACCATCGCTTCGCCATCGGCGGTGAGCTGGATATCGCACTCGATGGCGAAATTACCCTCGATGGCCGCAAGCGCCGCGCCCGGCATGTTCTCGATGATGCCGCGCGCGCGATCGTGCAGGCCACGATGGGCTACCGGCCGCGCCGTCAGCCAATCGGGCGCGCGCATCGTTACGGACTCCTGCTTACGAGATTTCGAACACCCCTTCGACCTCGACCGAGGCGTCCGCCGGCAGTGCGGATACACCGACCGTCGTACGCGCGTGCCGGCCCTTGTCGCCGAACGCCGCGACCATCAGGTCAGAGGCGCCGTTGAGCACTTTCGGCCCATCGAGAAAGTCCGGCGCCGAATTGACGAAACCGCCGAGGCGAACCACCCGCGCCACCTTGTCGAGATCGCCGATTGCGGCCTTGACCTGAGCGAGCAGGTTGATGGCGCAGCCGCGCGCGGCGGCAGCGCCTTGCTCGATCGTGACACCGGCGCCGAGCTTGCCCTTGGCGATCAGCTTGCCGTCCGCGCCGAGGCAGACCTGACCGGAAACGAACAGCAGGTTTCCGGTGCGCACGAACGGCACGTAATTTGCCACCGGATTCGGCGCCTCATGCAGGGTGATGCCCTGGGATGCCAGTTTCTGTTCAACCGTACCCGCCATGTTTTGTCCCCACTAGGATATGTATCCGGCCTGAACTGACCGGGACGCTTTGTTTCGCGCATCGCAGGGCCAGTTGCAAGCCAGTGGCGGGTAGTGGAGAAGGGATGTGAATGTTAGGATTGGACCACTAGTGCGGCCAATGCCGAAAAACACGGCAAAGCGGCATTTTCCGCCTTTCGGCCGCAGTTGCGGCGCAATCAGGCGATGAATATTCTGATGAAACCTTCTGATTGAGTCCGGTCCGACCAGGAAATGGTGTGACGTTTCCCATACGAGGGCAGACGCGCGCGGGCCGCGCTTGACAGCAGGAACCAAACGCTCCGAAGGAAGAACCGATGGCCCGCGCATTCCGGATTTTGTCTCCCAACGTCAAGTCGCTGCCATTGGCCCTGGCAGTTTCGGCGGTGACCGCTGGATTTGCCGGAAGCGCCGCAGCCGCGGCAAACAGCAGCTTTCTGTCCCACCAGGCGCTGTATGAACTTAGCCTTGTGAAGTCGCGCGCCAACTCGATCAGCAGCGCACGCGGCCGCATCCTCTACAGCTTCACGGGTAGCGCCTGCGAGGGCTATACCTCCGAGTTCCGCCAAGTGTCGGAGATGGACAACGGCGAGAACAAGGTGACCCTATCCGACCTGCGTTCGACGTCTTGGGAAGACGCCGCCGGGAAGACCTATCGCTTCAAGATCGATTCGCGGATGAATGACGTCGACACGGGGCCGATCGACGGCATTGCGGAGCGCGCTGGCGACCACATTACGGTCAAGCTGAAGCAGCCGCAGGCCAAGACCTTCAACCTCGACGGTTCGATCGTATTCCCGACCGAGCAGATCCAGCATATCATCGCGGCGGCGAAGGAAGGCAAAACCATCCTGGAGCAGACCGTCTATGACGGGTCCGACAATGGCGAGAAGGTCTTCAACACGCTGGCGGTGATCGGCCAGCCGATCCAGGGTGACAAGACCATCGCCTCGCCGGATCCATCGACCGAAAACGACGTGATGAAGTCGACCACGCGCTGGCCGGTGACGGTGAGCTACTACGATCACGATGCCAAGCGCGAGGAAGGCGAGCAGGGGCCGCTCTATGCGATGTCGTTCGAGCTGTTCGAGAACGGCGTGTCGCGCGCGCTGGTGCTCGACTACAACGACTTCGTGATTTCCGGCGCGCTCGGAAAATTCAACGTCAAGGATGCCAAGCCGTGCAAATAACGGCCTGAATTATTCCTCCGTTTTCTCCGGCCCCTCATAGGCAATTCCGCGGATTACGGCGGCATTGCCGAATTTCTTGCGCAGACCGTCGATGGCGCGTTCGGCATCCGCCGAGCGTCGATCCAGCATGTCGGTGTCATGGGCTTGCGAACTCGGACGAAGCGCGCTGACACCTGTGCCCATCAGGCGGAACGCCGTGCCATCGATTTCCTTCGCCAGCATTTCACGGGATATCGCAAAAATCCTGGCCGCGAGCTGGGTCGGCGCGTGAATTGACTGCGAGCGGGTGCGCTGGCGGAAGTCGGCGGTCTTGAGTTTGAGCGTGATGGTCGATCCAGCAAGCTCGCTGCTCTTGAGCCGGCTTGAGACCTTCTCCGACAGCCGCCACAACAGCTTTTCAAGGGTAGCAAAATCGCGGATGTCGTTTTCGAAGGTGGTTTCGTTCGAGATCGTCTTGGCGCCGCGGTCGGCCACTACGCGGCGATCGTCGATGCCCCGCGCCAGCCGCCACAGCCGTTGTCCCTCTGCACCGAACTGCTTCATCAACTCGGCTTCGTCGGCGCGCTGCAAATCCGCGATCAGGCGGAAGCCGCGCTGGACCAGGCGTTCCTGGGTCGCAGGTCCCACGCCGAAGATGAAATTGACCGGCTTGTCGGCCAGCATCGTGCGCGCGTCTTCTTGATCGAGCGTTGCGAAGCCGCGGGGCTTATCGAGGTCGGAGGCGATCTTGGCCAGAAACTTGTTGCAGGCAAGCCCGACCGATACCGTGACGCCGACCTCGCGTTCGATCGTCTGTGCAAAACGCGCCAGCACCTTGGCGGGAATCATGCCGTGTACGCGTTGTGTGCCGCCGAGATCGAGGAAAGCCTCATCGATGGACAGCGGCTCGACCAGCGGCGTAAGCGCCTGCATCGCGCGGCGCACCTCGCGGCCGACGCGGACATACTTGGCCATGTCCGGCCGGATCACGACGGCCGAAGGGCAGAGATCCAGCGCCTTGAACATCGGCATCGCCGAGCGAACGCCATAGGTGCGCGAGATATAGCAGGCGGCCGAAACCACGCCGCGTTTGCCGCCGCCGATGATGACCGGCTTGTCGGCCAGTGCCGGATTGTCACGCTTTTCGACGGTGGCATAGAAAGCGTCGCAATCGATATGGGCGAAGGTGAGCGAGGGAAGGGCGTGATGACGCACCAGCCGCGGCGAGCCGCAGGCGCGGCAGCGTTTCGCCGTGATGTCCAGATCATTGAAGCAATCCCTGCAAAAGCAGGTTGGGCCATCTCCAACTGGCAGGCTTGAGGTCACGGCACGTCGCGTTCCCATTCAGGATCATTGAGAGCCTGATGGGCCGCGGCAACGTTGGTCGGATGAAGCTGCGAAGCTTCCGCAAATGCCTTCACGGTCGCGTCATCGCGCATCACGAAATCAAGCACGCTCGCCAGGAATCGGGGGTCGGCCGCCGCACCGCGCAGCGTCTCCGGTCCGATTCCGCTCTCGGCCAGGAACCTGCCCAGCCTTTCGGGATCGCCAGCGACAAAGGAAAGAGCCTGAATGGCAACGATTTCAGCTACTTCCCGAGGGTTCCGTTTCGACTTTCTCAAAGTCCCGATTTGCCTTTCCATAACTTATGGTCTCTAGTTTCTAAACGATCATGCCCGAGTCTGCGGAAGCTGTTCAAGCAACTGGCAACCACGTCGTGGAAGTGGAGCCCCGGCTTAACGGGTTGGAGCGAATCTGGCGCTAGTTTGATTTCACTTTTTGATGGGGTGAAAGGCGCTGAGGGTTTTGCCCTCGATGCCTGCATTGGGAGTGGAGGGGCGGAATGGCAAAGACCGTCCTGATCGTGGAGGACAACGAGCTCAATATGAAGCTCTTTCGCGATCTGCTTGAAGCGCACGGCTATCAGACCTCCGGTACCAGCAATGGTTTCGAAGCGCTTGATCTCGTGCGCAAGCTTCGCCCCGATCTGATTTTGATGGATATCCAGCTTCCGCAGGTGTCGGGCCTCGAGGTCACGCGATGGATCAAGGACGATCCGGCGCTGCGCGCCATTCCGGTGGTCGCTGTTACGGCGTTTGCGATGAAGGGCGACGAAGAGCGCATCCGCGAAGGCGGCTGCGAGGCGTACTTGTCCAAGCCGATCTCGGTCGGCAAGTTTATCGAGACCGTCCGGCGGTTTATCGGATAAAGGGTTTTCAAGATGTCCGCGCGCGTTCTTGTCGTCGACGATGTTCCTGCCAACGTCAAACTGCTGGAAGCGCGGTTGTCGGCGGAATATTTCGACGTGCTGACCGCCTCGAACGGCACTGAGGCGCTGGCGATCTGCGCGCGCGCCGAGTGCGACATCATCCTACTCGACGTCATGATGCCGGACATGGATGGTTTCGAGGTCTGCCGCCGGCTGAAGTCGAACCCGGCCACGCACTATATTCCCGTCGTCATGGTGACGGCGCTCGATAGCCCGCCCGACCGTGTCCGCGGCCTGGAGGCCGGCGCCGACGATTTCCTGACCAAGCCGGTCTCCGACGTAGTCCTGATTGCCCGTGTGCGCTCGCTGACCCGGCTCAAGATGATGACCGACGAATTGCGGATGCGCGCCATTACCTCGCTCGAGATCGGCGTACAAGCGCCGGAGCGCAGCGCGGTCGCTGACACCGGAAAGGGCGGTCGCGTCCTGCTGGTCGACGATCGCCCATCGTCCCATGAGCGGCTGGTGCCGGTTTTGACAGGCGAACACACCGTTGACCTCGAAACCAATCCCTCGGAAGCGCTGTTTCGTGCCGCCGACGGCGACTACGACCTTCTAATCGTCTCACTCGGTCTCGACAATTTCGATGGCTTGCGGCTGTGCAGCCAGGCACGCTCGCTGGAGCGCACCCGCCATGTGCCGATTCTGGCGATTGCAGACGCCGATCACAACACGCGACTGCTTCGCGGACTCGAGATCGGCGTCAATGACTACCTGCTGCGTCCCGTCGACAAGAACGAATTGCTGGCGCGTGCCCGTACCCAGATCCGCAAGCGCCGCTACACCGATCAACTGCGTGACAACGTGCAGAACTCGATCGAGGCCGCGATTACCGACGCGCTGACCGGCCTGCACAACCGCCGTTATATGGAAAACCATCTGGCGACGCTCGCCGAACAGGCCTCCAGCCGCGGCAAGCCGCTCGCGGTGATGATGCTCGACATCGACTTTTTCAAGTCGATCAACGACAATTATGGGCACGACGCCGGCGACGATGTGCTGCGCGAATTCGCGGTGCGGGTACGCAAATCGATCCGCGGCATCGATCTCGCCTGCCGTTACGGCGGCGAGGAGTTCGTGATCGTGATGCCGGAAACCGACATGCATGTCGCCGGCATGGTGGCCGAGCGCCTGCGGCGCTCGATCGCAGGCGAACCCTTCGTCGTCAACAAGGGTGAAAAGCGCATCGAGGTCACGATCTCGATCGGGCTGTCGACGCTGGAGAGGAAAGGTGAGGCGGTCGCCGACGTTCTCAAGCGCGCCGACGTTGCGCTTTATCGAGCCAAGCACGACGGCCGCAACCGCGTCGTGGCGAACGCCGCCTGATTCGCCGCACTACGCTTTCGCCCGGCGCTTCCCGCTTAATGGGGAGGGCGGGGCGTCGAGCCGGACACCGGCGCCCGCCAGCAGCACCCTTGCAGCTTCCTTTGCCGCCCGCGCCATCTTCGGGTCGTCGCGTACCAGATCCTGCGCGATCGAACCATCGACGAGGAGCACGAGTTGCGTCGCGAGCCCTTCCGCGTCTGCCACTCCCAGTTTCACCAGAAGGTCGCGAAACCAGAGCCGACGGCTCTCCTTGAAATCGATGGCGATCTTTTTCACCGACTTGTCGCCGGGGCCCATCTCGGCGACCGCGTTCACGAACGGGCAGCCTCGGAAATCCTTGGCCGAGAAGCGCCGCTCCAGCGAATCGAAGGTACCGAGAATCTGCTCGACCGGGGATTTGTCCGAAGGCCGCGGTTGCACGAAACGGCGCTCCAGATAGGCCGATATCAGCGCGTCCTTTGACGGAAAATGATTGTAGAGCGTGCGCTTGCTGATGCCGATTTCGGCTGCAATCGTATCGACCCCGATCGCCCTGATCCCCTTGAGATAAAACAGCCGGTCGGCGGTTTCGAGAATCCGCTCCTTCATGCTGGGCTTCTTGCTTGCTTTGGGCGGCAGGTTTGCCATGCGAATACGCCAACCCTCTCGAACTTGACAGTAAGACAACCTTATAGGCTAATTACACAGGTCTGTGTACTAATTTCGGCTGACGGAAATATGATGTTTCCGCAGGCTGACGCCGGGAGAACAAGAACAATGCCCCTGTTGCAGATCCTGCGTCCGACATTGCCTATCCTGATCGGCACCTCGATCATGTTGACGTTGAGCATGGGGCTACGTCAGTCGCTCGGTATCTTCATGCAGCCGCTGACGCATGACATCGGCATATCCGTCTCCGATTTTACCCTCGCCATCGCGGTGCAAAATCTGGCCTGGGGCTTTTTGCAGCCGTTGGCGGGTGCGCTGACGGTCCGTTTCGGCTTCCGCTCCATCATGCTGTCAGGTGCGGCTGCCTATATCGCCGGTCTTGTGCTGATGGCGGCCGCGCATGGCCTCGTAAGTGTGATGATCGGCGGCGGGTTGCTGATCGGCATATCGCTGGCATGCACGGCGGCGGCGATCGCGATGTCGGTTGCCGCGCGCGCGGTCCCTGCAACGGTGCGATCGACCGTGCTCGGCCTCGTTTCCGGTGCCGGCTCGCTCGGCGCGCTCTTGTCCGCACCGATCGGACAAATACTCAGTGCGGATTATGGCTGGCGGGTGGGGCTTGCTGGTTTTGTGGTGCTGGCGATCGCGATGATACCGGCTGCGTGGTTTGCCGGCCGCGTTGACGCCATTCCGCTGCCCAAGCCGTCGGGTGACGACATCGGCAACAGTTCCGCGGGTGCGGCGGTCAGGCTTGCGTTCGGCAATGCCTCGTTCGTGGTGATGACCTGCGCTTATTTCGTCTGTGGCATGCAGCTCGTGTTTCTGACGACGCATCTGCCGTCGTATCTCGCGATCTGCGGCATGGACCCGATGCTGAGTGCGCAGACGCTTGGCATGATCGGCGGCTTCAACGTGCTCGGCAGCATCTTCTTCGGCTGGGCCGGCCAGCGCTGGAACAAGCTCGCGCTATTGGGTGGCATCTATATTTTGCGCTCGATCGCGCTTGCCTGGTACTTCACGCTGCCGCCAACGCCCGCCAGTACGCTCGTGTTCGGCGCGATCATGGGCTTCCTGTGGATGGGAGTAGGTCCGCTCGTTGCGGGCGCGGTCGCCGAAATGTTCGGACTGAAATGGCAGGCGATGATTCAGGGACTGGCCTTCATGAGCCATCAGCTCGGCAGCTTCCTCGGCGCCTTCGGCGGCGGCCTGCTCTACGATTCACTCGGCTCCTACACCATGGCCTGGCGGATCGGCGTCGCGCTGGGGCTTGCCGGCGGCATCGTCCAGGTCGCGTTCGCGCTGATCAGGCCGTCCGCGCCACCGATGCTGAAGACGGCATAGGACCGCACCATGACGCTGGAATCAAAAACGGGGCCAGTGAGGCCCCGTTCTATTTCTGCCGCGGTGCGCGATCCTACTTGATCTTGGACTCGCGGAATTCGACGTGCTTGCGCGCGACCGGGTCGTACTTCTTCTTGACGAGCTTGTCGGTCATGGTGCGCGAGTTCTTCTTGGCGACGTAGTAGAAACCAGTGTCTGCCGAAGAGACGAGCTTGACCTTGATGGTGACCGCCTTGGCCATGTTCGAAAACCTTTAGTTTTTGGAATAGGGCGCGGGCCCGGGGGGCCTCTGCGTTCGCGCGCAACCTAGCCGCAAACCGTCCAAAGTCAAGGTTTTGGCGGCCAAAACCTTCAGGAATCGGGCCGAAATCCTTGTTTTTGCGCGTATTTTGCTCGCAAAACCGGTGCCGACTTTTGCGGAATACGCGCGTTACCTCTCGAAGAAGCGGTTTTTCGGCCGCGGAAGGCCGAGATTCTCGCGCAGGGTCGGCCCTTCATATTCCTTCCGAAAGATCCCGCGCTTCTGGAGTTCCGGCACCACCTTGTCGACGAAGTCGTTAAGACCCTGGGGCAGGTAGGGGAACATGATGTTGAAACCGTCGCTGCCGTAGCCCGTCAGCCACTCTTCCATCTGGTCGGCGATCGACTGCGGCGTGCCGACAAACGACAGACCGCCGTAGCCGCCCACGCGCTGGGCGAGCTGGCGCACCGTGAGCTTGTCGCGTGCGGCGAGATCGACCATGCGCTGGCGTCCGCTCTTGCTCGCATTGGTCTCGGGGATTGGCGGCAACTGGCCGTCGGGATCGAAGCCGGAGGCGTCCGTGCCCAGGATCACCGAGAGCGAGGCAATCGCGCTGTCGTAGTGCACCCGGCTGTCGAGCAGCGCGCGCTTCTCTCTGGCTTCATCGATGCTGTCGCCCACCACGACGAACGCGCCGGGCAGGATTTTCAGGTGTTCAGGGTTGCGGCCGATCTTGTCCATCCGCCCCTTGATGTCGGCATAGAGTTTTTGCCCGTCGGCGAGGCTGCCACCGCCAGTAAAGACCGCTTCCGCCGTTTCCGCGGCGAGTTGCCTGCCGTCATCGGAGGCGCCAGCTTGCACGATGACCGGCCAGCCCTGCACGGGGCGGCCGATATTGAGAGGGCCGCGCACCGAGAGATATTTTCCCTTGTGGTTGAGCGTGTGCATCTTGTCGGGATCGAAATAAAGCCCGCTTTCGACGTCGCGCACGAAGGCGTCGTCGGCAAAGGAATCCCAGAGCCCCGTGACGACGTCATAGAATTCGCGGGCGCGCTTGTAACGCTCGGCGTGCTCCATGTGCTCGTCGAGCCCGAAATTCAGCGCCGCATCGGGATTCGACGTCGTGACGATATTCCACCCGGCGCGGCCGCCGCTCAGGTGGTCCAGCGAGGCAAACCGGCGGGCGACGTGATAGGGCGCGTCGAAGGTCGTCGAGCCCGTCGCGATCAACCCGATGCGCTCGGTCACGGCAGATAAAGCCGACAGCAGGGTGAACGGCTCGAACGACGTCACCGTGTGGCTGCGCTTGAGCGCGTTGATCGGCATGTTCAAAACAGCCAGATGGTCGGCCATGAAGAAAGCGTCGAACTTGCCGGCTTCCAGTTTCTGGATGAGCTGCTTGATGTGGGCGAAATTGAAATTGGCGTCGGGCCAGGCGCCCGGAAAGCGCCACGCGCCGGTATGAATGCTGATCGGCCGCATGAACGCGCCGAGCTTGAGTTGCCGCTGTGCCATCGCCCCAATCCGTTTTGGTTATCGCTTCGGATTAAGATAGGCACGGCAGGCCGCGCCGCCATTGCTGTCAGGCGGGAAGATTATTTTGTTTTTGCGCGGACAAACGATGAAGCTATTATTCGCGATCACCGCCGCGTGATGAAATCGCTCGCCGTCTTCATGAAACGCCGAGCACATCCCGGCGCATCCGTACCCCGCCGCCTTCCGCACGGAAAAACGGCACTTCGGCGTCGTGACGCAGTGGGCCGGTCGATAGCCGCTGCGCGAGTTCTTCGAGCACACGTGTGGTCATCCGGTGCAGATCCGCGAGCGGCTTCGATCCGAGCTCGACCCATACCAGCTCGACAAGCTCGGCCTCAGCATGCACCACGCCCTCGACGCGATGGGCAACCGCGGAGGCGTCCGCGGTAAAGAAGCGGGTATCGTAACGCCTGACGCGGCCGGGCGGCGTGATGGCGCGGGCAATCAGAAACAGACCTGACGGATCGGGCAGGAGGCCGGCGTCAGTGAAGGGCTTCCAGGGGCCAGACAGTGCCGGCATCGCGCCTTCTGCTTTGCGCCCGAGGCACAGGCCGGTTTCTTCACAAGCTTCGCGGATGGCGGCGACCGCGAGCGCGCGGGCGCGTGAGGTGGTGATCCTGGGACTGCCTTTGAGCAGGTTCGATTCAAGCGCTGCGGGAATAGCGCCCGCGAGTGGCACGCGACTGTCGGCGGTATCGACCCGGCCGCCAGGAAAGACGATCTTGCCGGGCTGGAACACCACCTTGTCGTGCCGCCGGCCAACCAGAACCTTTGGCGTTGTACTGGAGCGATCGACCAGGATCAGTGTAGCGGCATCGACGGGCCGGCGATAAGGGAAGTGGTCGGCTTCCTTATCCTCGTTCTTGGGCGCTCGCTCGCTCATTTCCCCCCTGGCCTCTTGCTTTTATACAAGAGGTCTAGGGTTCAGGATTGGCTTCGTCAAATCCGTGCATGCGCAGCGCCCATTGCATCCCGACCACGGCGCCCTTGACGGGTTGTAGCAGGGCCAGGGACGCGGCGAATGTTACCGGGAGATAGATCGCCAACTGAAACGCAACGGGCGGCGAGTAGTTGGTTTCGATCCAGAGCGCCAGCGGCACCACGATGTGGCCGACGATGACGATGACGAGATAGGCCGGCAGGTCATCGGCGCGATGCGGCGTGAAATCCTGTCCGCAGTTCGAACAGTGATCGGCGGTTTTCAGGAAGGCGCGAAACAGTTTGCCTACGCCGCAACGCGGGCAGCGGCCGCGAAATCCGCGCTTGAGAGACTGCCAGACGTCACGCTTTTCTTGCAGCGCGTTCTCGCGGCTCCAGACGGTGGTGGGAGTGCTTACCGTTTCCATGACTTGCCTCGCTTCGCTTTCTTGCCGGCCTTCGCCTTGTCCGGCTTGCGGCGCTTGTCGCGCGGGCTGCGGCCGGGAAAAGTTTTCGGCCGCCGTTGCGCCTCGCGTCTGTGGCCGCGAACATTGCCTTCCGAGAGCAATTCGAACCGCAACGCGCCGGCAATTGGTGCTGCTTCTACCAGACGAACGTCGACCACGTCACCTAATCTATGCATGGCTCCGCTGCGTGAGCCGATCAAGGCGTGGCGCGTCTCGTCATAGTTGAAATACTCCTCGCCTAGCGTGCGAATAGGTATGAGTCCGTCGGCGCCAGTATCGCTGAGTTTCACGAACAGGCCGGACCGCGTCACTCCGGAAATCCGGCCCTGAAAGGTCGCGCCGATGCGATCGGCGAGGAAATGCGCGATCAGACGATCGGCGGTCTCGCGCTCGGCCTTCATGGCACGGCGTTCGGTGACGGAGATCTCGGCGGCCACTTCGCCTAAATTCTCGGCTGTTTCAGTGTCCGGTAACGCGCCTTCGCCGAGCCCGAGTGCGCGGATCAACGCCCGGTGCACGATAAGATCGGCGTATCGCCTGATTGGCGAAGTGAAATGCGCGTAGCGGCGCAAGTTGAGACCGAAGTGGCCGTAATTCTCGGCCGAATATTCGGCCTGTGCCTGTGAGCGCAATACCACCTCGTTCACCAGCGACTCGGCGTCGTGTCCCTTGACCTGCGCCAGCACGCGGTTGAACACGGTGGGCCGCAGGGCGCCGGCTTTGGCGAAAGGCAAATCAAGCGTTTTCAGGAACTCCTGGAGCGCATGAACCTTTTCAAGCGTCGGCTCGTCGTGCACGCGATAGATCAGCGGCAGCGATTTCTTCTCCAGCATTTCAGCCGCGGCGACGTTGGCGAGGATCATGAATTCCTCGATCAGCCGGTGCGCATCCAACCGCTCGGGCACCACGACGCGGTCGACGGTGCCGTCGGCCTTGAGGAGGATCTTGCGCTCGGGCAGATCGAGGTCCAGCGGATCGCGCTCGTCACGGGCGCGCTTTGCGGTCGCGTAGGCTGCGTAGAGCGGTTTCAGGATCGAATCGAGCAGCGGACCCGTGGTGTCGTCGGGGCGGCCGTCGATGGCTGCCTGTGCCTGCGCGTAACTCAGTTTGGCGGCCGAGCGCATCAGCACGCGATGAAACGTGTGCGATCGCTTGCGCCCGTCGGCGGCGATCACCATGCGCACCGCGAGCGCGCCGCGCGGCTCACCCGGCACTAGCGAGCACAGATTATTGGAGATGCGCTCGGGCAGCATCGGCACGACGCGATCGGGGAAATAAACCGAGTTGCCGCGCAACAGCGCATCTCGATCCAGCGCCGAACCCGGCCGGACGTAGAAGGCGACGTCCGCGATCGCGACATGGACGATGTAGCCGCCTTTGTTGTTCGGATCGGTGTCCAGTTCGGCATGAACGGCGTCGTCGTGATCCTTGGCATCCGGCGGGTCGATGGTGACGAGCGGCACGTCGCGCCAGTCTTCGCGGCCTTTCAGGGTGGCGGGCTCGGCTTGCTCCGCCTCGCGCATGGCATCTCTTGAAAAGGCCTGCGGAATGTCGTGGGCATGGATCGCGATCAGGCTGATCGCCTTTTCGGATGCGATCGACCCGAGCTTTTCCTTGACCTTGCCGGAGGCGAGGCCGAAGCCGCGCGAGCGAACCAAATCGACGCTGACGAGATCGCCGTCCTCGGCGCCGAGCGTGTCAGGCTGGGCGATGTTCAGCTCGCGGCCGGCCTGTTTTTTATCGACCGGGATCAGGCGGCCGCTTCCGTCGACATTTTTGCGGAAGACGCCGAGCACGCGCGTCTTGGCGTGATCGAGCACTTTCATAATGCGGCCGCGATAGCCGACACCGTCGCGGACGTGGTCATCGAGTTTTTCGACGCGGAGCAGCACGCGGTCGCCGACGCCGGCGGCGGTGCCTGGCTGGACCCGTCGCGGCATGTGGATGCGGATCTTTGGCGGTTCGCCGCGCTCGACTTCATCCCATTCCGCGGGAGTGGCGATGAACTCGCCGTCGCTGTCGCGGCGCGTGATATCGGCGAGCACGGTTGCGGGCAGGGTTTCGGGCTCGCTGACTTCCTTGCCGCGCTTCTGGATGATGCCTTCGTCTGCGAGTTCGCGCAGCAATCGCTTCAGCGCGACGCGGTCGGCATTCTTGAGGCCGAACTCGCGCGCGATCTCGCGAGTTCCGATCTTGCCCGGATAGGCGCGAATGAAGGCGACGATGGCGTCTGTCGAAGGAAAGCCGCTGTCGCGTTGGCGTGCCACTCTATCCGCTTGCCTTGCTCTTCTTGGCGACGGGTTTTGCGGCCTTCTTGGCCGAAGTCTTGGCCGTCACCGGCGCGCGCGCTTTCGAGGTCGCTTCCGCCTTCGGCTTGGCAGCCGCTTTCTTGGCTGCTGCCTTCTTGGCAGGCTTTGCTGCGGATGCATCGGCATCCGGCTTGGCAGCCTCTGCCTTTGCGGCCTTGGGTTTCGCGGCCTTCTTGCCTCCGCGCTTGGCGCCGCCGCCCTTGGCTGCGCGTTCGTCGATCAGCGCGATGGCCTCGGCCAGCGTGATCGCATCCTTATCCTTGTCGCCTGGGATCGTTGCGTTGACGCCGCCCGCGGTGACATAGGCGCCATAGCGCCCGTTCTTCATGGCCACAGCGCCTAGCGTCGGATGATCACCCAGCGGCTTGCCGGGATCGGCGCCAAAGCGGCGTCCGCTCGGTCCCTTCGCCACTTTCTCGGCGATCAGCGTCACCGCGCGATTGAGCCCAATGTCGAAGACTTCGTCGCCGGCCTCGAGGCTGGCATAGGTCTTTTCGTGCTTCACGAACGGCCCGAAACGGCCGAGGCCAGCAGTGATCGGCTGGCCGCTTTCGGGATGCAGGCCGATTTCGCGCGGCAGCGACAATAGTTTGAGCGCGAATTCAAGCTCGACATCGGCCGGCGAAGTGTTCTTC
>Ga0265342_10002244_pt1 | contig 16898 bp, 11 predicted proteins | sample 4CB327metaG_FD_203125 | JGI IMG/M metagenome (GOLD analysis project Ga0265342, IMG submission 203125) | Rhizosphere microbial communities from Carex aquatilis grown in University of Washington, Seatle, WA, United States - 4-CB3-27 metaG | ecosystem: Host-associated > Plants > Roots >...
CCCGCCGAGCCCAGCGGCCCCGAAGTCGCCGCGCGCGGAGCCCCCGCCCACGTCGCCGCGGCGCGCATGCCCGAGGTGCAGGTCTATCGCATCTTCACCGGCCGGCGCGGGAGCACCACGTCGGAGAAGGCCGGCGATTTCGTCTACGCCGGTGACGAGCTGGCGTTTGCCTATCGCAACCCGGCCGGCAAGGGGCGGTTGCTGGTCTTCGCCGTGGATGAGCACGGGCACGTGTACTGGTATCATCCCGGCTGGTCCGACGCGGGGCAGAATCCCACGGCGGTGCCGATTTCCGCAGAGCCGGGCCTGCACGAGCTTCCGGCGGCCGTTTTGCACAAGTTCGACGGGGAGCGGATCATGATTCACGCACTTTTCACGGATCGCGAGCTCAGCGTGCGTCAGGTCGAGGCGGCGGTGGCTTCGGCGGAGCACCGGCGCGTGGAGCGTGGGCAAACAATGAGTGGGGCGGAGCCGCTGGTGCTTCCGGGCGCGATCGACATCGTGCAGCCACTGCGGGTGGTGCGATGACCGGGCGCGCGCGCGGCGCGGCGGTCGCTCTCGGTGCTGCGCTCGCCCTCGGCGCTGCGCTCGCCGGCGGCTCGGCCCAGGCGGCGCCCACCGTCGTCGTGCCATCGGCGATCGGCGCCACGCAGGACGACGGCGCGGCCCGCTTCGTGCTGATCCTCGGCGTGAACCGCAGCGTCGACGCCGATCTCCCGGTCCTGCGCTACGCCGACGACGACGCCGTTCGGTACGACGATCTGTTCCGCGCGATCGGTGGCACGACCCGGTTGCTCGCGCGGCTCGACGAGAACACGCGCCGCATCTCGCCCGAGGCGATCGCGATCGCGCGTGAGCCCCGCCGCGCCGAGGTCACGCGCGCGGTGGCGGCGCTGGCGGCCGACGTGGCGGCGGCGCGGGCGCGTGGCCAGCGCACGCTCTTCTACTTCGTCTATGCCGGCCACGGCAACGTCGACGGCAAGGTCGCGTACCTGGCGCTCGAGGACGCGCGCCTCGACAGCCGCGACATCGAGCACGACATCATCGATCAAGTGCACGCCGACGAGAGCCACCTCATCATCGACGCCTGTTACTCGTATTTTCTCGCGTTCGGGCGCGGTCCCGGCGGGCGGCGGCGTCCCGTGCCGGGCTTCGCGATGGCGGAGGGGCTCGCGGGCCGGCCCGACGTCGGGCTCCTGCTGTCGACCACATCGGCGCGCGAGAGTCACGAATGGGCCGGCTTTCAGGCCGGCATCTTCAGCCACGAGGTGCGATCGGGGCTGTATGGCGCCGCCGATCTCGACGGTGACGGGCGCATCAGCTATCTGGAGATCGCCGCGTTCGTCACGCGCGCCAACGCCGCGATCCCCAACGAGCGCTTCCGCCCCGAGATCTACGCTCACGCGCCGGTCGCCGCCGCGCAGCTCATCGATCTGCGCGGCGCGCCCGGTCGCCGCCTGCGCCTGGACGCGACCGCCGAGGCGAGCCACTACCTGTTCGAGGACACGCTGGGTGTGCGCCTGGCTGATTTTCACAACGCCAGCGGGCACGAGCTGTCGGTGCTGATGCCGAGCGGCGGCCGCGGTCTCTACTTGCGACGCACCAGCGACGAGCAGGAGTTCGCGATCCCGCCGACACCGGACGTCGTGGACCTGGCGAATCTATCGCCGCAACCGCCGCGTCTGGTCTCGCGCGGTCCGGCCGACTATGCCTTCAACCTGATCTTCTCGCTGCCGTTCGACAATCAGGCGGTCGACGAATACGTGCACCGGCCGGTGCGGCTCGATGTCGAGGCCAGCGGTGACGGCACCGCGCCCCTGCCGTCCTGGCGCAAGGTGGCGGGCACCACTGCGTTCGGCGTCGTGGTTGCGGCGAGCGTGGCGGCGCTCACCCTCACCGTGACCGCGCAGCAGCTGTCGGACCGGGCGAACAAACCTTCGACCTCGCAGAGCGAGACCGCCGTGCTGAACGATCGCGTGGCGTCTCAGCGGCGCTGGGCCGCGGCCTCGTTTGGCCTTGCCGGCGCCGCGGCGCTGAGCGGCGCCTGGTTGATCCTCGGCCCCCGCGGCTCGATCCAACCGACGGGCGCGTTCGACAGCACCTCGGGGACGCTGGGCCTCGCGGGTGGCTTCTGAAGTTTGTCCGCGGATTTCCGTCGTCCAATCGGGGCCGCTGGTTCGCTGATGGGATCATGAGGGCAAGGCGGAGATGGGCTCGAGCGCGGGTTTCGATGGTGGCCTGGTCGATCACACGCGCGAGCCTGACGGCGCTGCTGGTGCTGGCGGGCGCTGCGCTGTCGTGCAAATCGTCGAACGGTGCGGCCCAGACGTCATCGCCGCTGTGCACGGCGGCGGCGCCGGGGCCCGCGCCGCTGCGGCGGCTCACGCGGTTCGAGATCGCGCGCTCGCTCGCCGACATCATGGGCACCGATCCGTCGCTGGTCGACGACTTGCCGCCCGACGAGGAGTCCGACGGCTACGACAACAGCTCGGCGGCGTACAGTGTGTCGCCGCTGCACGCCGAGAAGCTGCTGGACCTGGGCGAGGCGGCCGGAGCGGCGCTGATCGCCGACGGCGCGCGACTGCGCGCGTTCGCGGGCTGCGACCCGACGACGGACGGCGCCGATTGCGTGAACGCGTTCATACGCGCGCTCGGGGGCCAGCTCTGGCGCCGTCCGCTCGCCGACGGCGAGGTGAGCGATCTGGCCGCGCTGGTACCGCCGGCCGGCATCAGCGCTGCGATCGCCGTGATGGTGCAGTCGCCGGGCTTCGTCTACCGCGCGGAAGCGCCCGCGACGCCGGGCACGAAGCTGCCCGCCAGCGCACTGGCGACGCGCCTTTCGTACCTGGTCACGAGCACCGCGCCCGACGCTGCGTTGCTGGCCGCCGTCAGTGACGGCAGCCTGATGACCGGCACCGGTCTGTCGTCGCAGACGGACCGATTGCTGGCCACGCCGCGCGCCGCCGAGGCGTTCGAGCACTTCGTCAACGAATGGTGGGAGCTGGATTCGCTGCCCTCCGTCGAGAAGGACACCGATCTCTTCCGCACCTGGACCGATGATCTGCCGGCCGCGTTCGCCGAGGAGACGCGGCGATTCCTCGACGACGCCTGGCAAAACGGGCCGACGCTGGCGCGTCTGTTCACCGGCTCCGTGACCTACGCCGACGTCAACCTCGCCGACTTCTACGGCTACCCGCTGCCGGCGCAGCCCGGATTCCAGCCGATCGCGGTCGACCCCGCGCACGCCGCCGGGCTCTTCAGCCAGGGCTCGTTCCTGGCGACACACGCCAAGGCCGACCAGACGTCGCCGGTGTTGCGCGGCAAGTTCGTGCGCTCGCGGCTGTTCTGCGATCCGCCCGGACCGCCGCCCGCCAACATCGTGATCACGCCGCCGGTCGTCGATCCGCGCAAGTCGACGAAAGAGCGATTTCAGGAGCACACGGCCGATGCGTTTTGCGCGGGCTGCCACCAGCTGATGGATCCGATCGGCTTCGCGTTCGAGCACTACGACGCCACCGGACGCTGGCGCGACATCGACGCCGGTATGCCGGTCGACGCCACCGGCATGCTGACCGAGACCGATGTCGACGGCGCGATCGACGGCGTGCAACAGCTGACCGCGAAGCTGCTGAAGAGCGCCGAGGTCGAGAGCTGCGTCGCCACGCAGTGGTTCCGCTGGGCGTTCGGGCGCACCGAGCAGACGCCCGACGACGTCTGCACCATCGGCCAGCTCGCGCACGCGCTGCACACCGCGGGCGGCGACATGCGCAGCCTGGTGCGCGCGACGGTGCAGTCGCCAACGTTCCTGCTCGCGCCGACAGGAGATGCGCCATGAGCCAGCCACGCAACGGTGCCTTTTCCCGGCGCGCGATCCTGCGCGGTGCTTTCGGCACGGCGGTCGCGCTGCCCTGGCTCGAGTCGCTGGTCTCGCGCCGCGCGCGCGCCGACGCGCCGGCGTTCCCGACGCGCTTCGTGGTGATGTTCTCGCCGAACGGCACGATCCCGGGCAACTGGACCCCCACCGGCACCGAGACCGACTTCACGCTGTCGCCGATCTTGGCGCCGCTGGCGCCGCACCAGGATTCGCTGGTGGTGATTGAGGGCGTCGATCAGCGCGGCGGCGGCGGCGACGGTCACCAGAACGGCATCGGCGGGATGCTCACCGGCCAGGTGCTGAACTCGGGACCGTTCGCGGGCATGGGCTCGGCGCCCGCGGGCTGGCCCAACGGCCCATCGGTCGATCAGCGCATCGCCGAGGTGATCGGCACGACGACGAAGCTGCGCTCGCTGGAGCTGGGCGTGCAGGTCGGCGCCGCCGACAACTGGGGGCGCATGATCTATCGCGCGGCCAACCAGCCGCTGCCGCCCGAGGACGATCCCGCGCAGATCTACGCCAACGTGTTCGCCGATCTGCACGCGGATCCCACGGCGCTGGCCGCGTTGCGCGCGCGGCGGAAGTCGATCCTCGACACGGTGGGCGCGCAGTACACGCGCATCGAAGCGCAGCTTGGCGCCGCGGATCGCGCGCGGCTCGACGAGCACCTGACCGCGGTGCGCGAGATCGAGCAGCGCCTGACCACGCCGTTCGTGCCGCCCACGCCGGCGTGCCAGGATCCGGCCTCGCCGGCCGCCGCGACGACGGCCAACGACGACTTTCCGGCGATCGGCTCGGTCCAGATGGATCTGCTGGTCATGGCGCTGGCGTGCGACATCACGCGCGTCGCTTCGCTGCAGTGGTCGCGCTCGGTGTCGCAGGTGCGCTTCACCTGGCTGCCCTCGCCGATCCCCGAGGGGCATCACGATCTGTCGCACCGGCCCGACAACGACGCGGTCGCGGTCGACAAGCTCACGCGCATCAACAACTGGTACGCGACGCAGCTGGCGGCGCTGATGACCAGGATGAAGGCGGTGCCCGAGGGCGACGGCACGCTGCTCGACCACACGATGATCCTGTGGTGCAACGAGCTGGCGATCGGCAACGTTCACAGCCGCACCGACGCGCCGTACGTGCTGGGCGGCGGCGCGGGCGGCGCGCTGCGCACCGGGCGCTTTCTCACCTACGCGGGCGACGTGCCGCACAACAATCTGCTGGTCTCACTGATGAACATCATGGGCGTGCCCGACCAGACGTTCGGGAAGCCCGACTGGTGCACCGGGCCCTTGACCGGCTTGAGTTGACCAGCTTGATCTGAACTCGCTTTGCTGCGAAGGAGAGCTCACATGTCGCGCAGGACAACCTCGAAATACTGGGCTCGGGGCGCGGGGCTCCGGCGATGGGCGGTCGTGATCCTGGCCGGCGCGGGCGCCGGCGCCGTCGCGGCGGGTTGCGGCGACAATCGCGCGACGCCGATCGATGGCGGATCCGGCGCCGACGCCGACGCGATGGCGCTCACCTGTTCCGGCGAGACCGGGCCGCTCGATCCCACGTTGCTCATCGACGACTTCGAGCACGCGTCGGCCAACTTGCCGCTCATCGCCGGCCGCATCGGCAGCTGGTATGCGTCGGGCGACGCCACGACGGGAGCGATCATGGATCCGCTCGGCCCGGCCCTGCCCGAGGTGATCCTCGGCGGCCGCTGCGGCAGCCACAAGGCATTGCACGTCACCGGCTCGGGCTTTCTCGACTGGGGATCGCAGGTCGAGGGGACGATGCACTACGGAGCGAACGACGCCGGCGTCAGCGAGGAGTTGCCCTACGACGCGGCCGCGCGCGGCTACCAGGGCGTGCATTTCTTCGCGCGCGTCGGCGATACATCGACGACGATGGTGCGCTTCGCGGTCAGCGACGAGTACGCGCGCCCCGAAGCGGGCCTGTGCGACGTGAACGGAACGCAGGGCACGCAGTGCTACGACACGTTCGGCACCACGCTCAGCGAGGCGCTGACCACCGATTGGCGCGAGTTTCGAATCCCCTGGACCGGCCTCGCGCAGCAGAACTTCGGCTTGCCGGGCGGCACGGCGCCCGACGTCTCGAAGCTCTACAACATGCAGTTCACCTTCCCGGCGCGCGTCGTGTTCGACCTCTGGGTCGACGATATTTCCTTCTACTGATTCGGGCCGAGCGGCGCGATCGGCGGAGACGGCTCGAGCGGCGCGATCACGGGCGCGGGCGCGGGCGGCGGCGGCGCGGCCACCATGGCGGGCGTGCTGCGCGCCAGGAGCGGCAAGTGACGCATGAACGGCTTGTTGAGCAACAGCAGCGAGAGCACGAGCGCCGTGATGGCGCCGACAGCGACGCTGATGCCCAGGCTACGCCCTGAGCGCGGCACCAGGTCGGTCTGCTCGAGGTCGACATCGGCGCTGCGCGGGATCCGCGGCGCGATTGGCTGATCGTCGTCTTCCCATGCCGCCGACGTCGCGGCCGGCACCGGCAGCGCGGGCGCCGCGGCGATTGGCGCGACGGTGATCCGGCGCGCGGGGGCGGGCGCGGACGAGATCACGACCGGCGGCGGCGAGGCCGTCATCTCGACGACCCTGGCCGGCGTGGGCACCGCGTGCACGTGTGCGCTCGGCGTCGGCAGGGGAACGACCTTGGCCAGCGGCTGCGCGTGCGCCGCGGTTGGAACCGAGGCCAGCACGCGCGTCGACACGCGCGGCCGGATCGGCGGCGACGCGACCGGCGCGCCGACCGACAGGGGAACGCTGGCCAGCGCCGGCATCGCCGCGACCGGCGCCGAGTCGTCCGAGCTCGCCGCGGCCTCCATCTCTTCCTGCGTCGCCACGACGGTGCGCTCGTCCTCGTCGAAGTCGGAGCGATCTTCGTGGCGCTCGCGCTCGGTCTTCTCCGCCAGCAGGTGCGTGAGCATCTGCTGGCTCTCGTTGGTCAGGCGCGTGAAGCGAATGCCCATTCCGGGCTCGCTCTCGGCGCGCGACGGATCGGCCTCGCGCGTCCAGAACACCGTCCCCTCGCCCGCGAGCAAGGTCGAGCCGTCGGCGAGCTGCAGATTCAGGCGCACGGCGCAACCGACCGGCAGCACCTGCGCGTTGCGAACGAAGATGCCGCCGCGGCTGACGTCGCTGGCGTGGCGATCGAGAAAATCGGACACCGAGCGACACGTCATGCGGATGCGGAGATCAGCCGGCAGGTGCGGGGCGCGAACTGCGGCCGACGCTTGCGGTGCGTTACCGTCGAGGCGCGCATGAGCTCCGGTCCGCATGTGTCGTCGATGCAAAGCATGAAGCCTGCCAACAAACGCCGTTGCTCGTATCTGGAGGGTCCTCGGAATGGGCCATCGCTACGACGCGGACGGTCCAGATCAGTTGCCGGCCAATCAACGATCGGTTGTGCGCCGAGCAACGAACTCGACAAATTGCTCGTGAGCACGCGCCCGAAGTGCGAGTCGATTTAGCGCCAGTTCAAGGAATTACGCGAGCGTCAGGTTGGCGACACGGTGACACTGGTGGGTGCGTACCGGCTCCGACAGAGAGATGGCGCGAGCGTGTGATTTTCCAGGCTGTTTTCAAGCGGGAATGCGGGTCGGATCCCCAGTCCGCATCGACCTCAACGGGCCGATTTGATGCCACCGTAGAGCCTGCGGTAGAGCTGGTAGGGCGCGGCGTAGGCCGCGTGAGCATCCGCGCGCGGCTGTTGCGCTGGCTTTCGGCGCAGCGTCGCTTTCGTCGCCGACGGCACGTCGGGGAAGGCGCCGGCGCCGACCGCAGCCAGCAGCGCCGCGCCGAAGGCCGGTCCCTCTTCCTGCTCGACCGGGATCACCGGTTTGCCGTAGATGTCGGCCTGCAGCTGGCGCACGAACGGCGCCTTGGCACCGCCGCCCGTGACCAGCAGCTCGGGCAGGTCGATGCCCAGCGCCTGGATGATCTCCAGCGAGTCGCGCAGGCCGAAGCAGATGCCCTCGAGCACGGCGCGCGTCATGTGCGCGCGCGTGTGCGCGAGCGACAGTCCCGCGAAAGCGCCGCGCGCGGCGGCATCTCGGTGGGGCGTGCGCTCACCCTGCAGGTACGGCAGGAACGTCAGCCCCTCGGCGCCGATCGGGATGCGCGCCGCCTCCTGGTTCAGCTTCGTCGCCGCCTCTTTGTCGCGCGCGAGCTCGCGCGCCAGCTCGCGCTGGTGCCACGCGAACGCGGCGCCGGCCGAGAGCATCACGCCCATCACGTACCAGGTGTCGGGAACCGCGTGGCAGAAGGTGTGCGCGCGCATCTTCGGGTCGACCTCGGGCGTGGCGGTCGGACTGAGCACCGTGCCCGACGTCCCCCAGCTGACGACCGCCGCACCGGGCGCGACCGCGCCGACGCCGATCGCGCCGCACGCGTTGTCGGCGCCGCCGCCGACGATCGGCGTGCCGGCGAGGAGTCCGGTCGCCGCCGCCGCACGCGCGGTGACGCGGCCGAGCACCTCGGCCGAGCCGCCGACGTCGGGCACCAGGCTCGCGCCCAGATCCATCGCCACCAGGATCTCGGTGCTCCAGCGTCGGCGAGCGACGTCGTACATCAACGTGCCGGCGGCGTCCGACGGCTCGGTCGCGAGCTCGCCGCTCAGGCAATAGCGGATGTAGTCCTTGGGTAGCAGCACCTTGGCCAGCTTCGCGAAGGCGTCGGGCTCGCGATCGCGCAGCCAGAGGACCTTGGGCAGCGTGAAGCCTTCGAGCGCCGGGTTCGAGACCCAGGCGCGCAGGTTGGCCTCGCCGGCGCGCTCGGTGATCGCGCGGCACTGCTCGGTGGTGCGCCCGTCGCACCAGAGCAGCGCCGGGCGGATCACGCGGCCGCCCGCGTCGAGGAACACCGACGAGTGCATCTGCCCCGAGATCCCGACCGAGGCAATCGCCGCGCGCCCGCCGCGCGTCGCTGCGATGGCGCGCTTGCACACGGCGGTGGTCGCCTTCCACCAGTCGGTCGGATTCTGCTCCGCCCAGCCGGGCTGCGGCGCGCGTAGCTTGAGCGGCTCGCTGGCGCGCGCGACGATCTTGCCGCGCACGTCGACGACGATCGCCTTGACGCTGCTGGTACCGACGTCCAGTCCCAGGAAACAGGTGGGAGCGGACGTCGTCGCGGGATTGGTTGCGGTGGTGCGACTGCTGCGGGGGCGCGCCATGGATGAGAGGCGCTACCGAACGCCGAGGAGCAGCTCGGTGGTGAGCTGGTCGAGGCGCTCGTATTCGTAGCCGCGCGAAGCGAGGGCCGACGCGTCGATCGCTTGCGCCTTGAGCGCGGCCGCGGTCTTGCGGTCGTACTTGAAAGCCGGGCCGAGACCGCCGACCGTCGCCGAGCTGCGCTCCTGCAGCGTGTGGAGGATCGCGCGGATCTCGCTGTCCGCGTGGAAGCGCGTGACCTTGTCCTTGAGGATCAAGTACGAGCGCATGCTGTAGTACGCGAAGTCCCAGACCCCCTGTTCGTCCTCGGTCCGATAGGGGTGGCTGTCGAAGTGGCGCATGCCGTCCCAGCGCGAGTCCTCGAGCAGCTTGACCAGGAAGAACGCGCCCTTTTGATCCTCGCTCGCGAAGCGCAGGTCCTGGTCGTAGCGGCCCGGCTTCTGGGCGTTGAGATCGATGTGGAAGAGCTTGCCCGCCTCCAGCGCCTGCCCGACGGCGTGCGAGAAGTCGAGCCCCGGCATCACCTCGTGCGCGACCTCGGGGTTCACGCCGACCATCTCCGGATGATCCAGCGTGTAAATGAAGGCCAGCATGTGGCCGGTCGTCGGCAGGAAGATGTCGCCGCGCGGCTCGTTGGGCTTGGCTTCGAGCGCGAACTTGAGGTTGTAGCCGTTGTCGCGCACGTATTCGCACAGGAAGTTCATCGCCTCGCGGAAGCGCTTCACGGCGTCGCGCGGATCCTTCGACGCGTTGGTCTCGACGCCCTCGCGGCCGCCCCAGAACACGTAGATCGACGCGCCGAGATCGACGCCGAGGTCGATCGACCGCATCGTCTTCTGCAGCGCCAGCGCGCGCACGCCCGAGTCGTTGCTGGTGAACGCGCCCTCGCGGAACACCGGCTGCGAGAACAGGTTCGTCGTCGCCATCGGCACGTTCATGCCGGTCTCGGCGAGCGCGCCCTTGAACTCGCGCACGATGCGGTCACGATCGGCGGCGCTGGCATCGAACGGGATCAGATCCTCGTCGTGCAGGTTCACGCCGTAGGCGCCCAGCTTCGACAGCTCGCGCACAATCTTCACCGGCGACATCACCTCGCGCACGGGGAGGCCGAAGGGATCGCGGCCCGGGTTGCCAACGGTCCAGAGGCCGAACGTGAAGTGGTCCTCGGGGCGCGGCGTGAAACCATCGTTGGGATAGCGGCTCGGTGCTTTGCTCATGGCGTTTCTCCGCCGCGAATATGGCATTTCAGCAGGTCGAAATCTACGCGTCAGTTACACTCCGCCGCCAAATGACGCGCATCGAGGTCGGCTCATTTTTTTTTCGGATCATTACTTTCGCGCTCGGTTGGTCGGTCGTCGTTTCCTCGGTCCCCGCCGCGGCGGCGCCAGCGCAGGCGGCACCCACCTTGCGGGCGCACGGGAGCACGAAGCAGCTCATCGTCGACGGGCGGCCGTTCCTGATGCTGGGCGGCGAGCTCGGGAACTCGACGGCGTCGTCGACGGCGTCGCTTGACGCCGCGTGGCCCAGGATCGAGGCGCTGCACCTCAACACCGTACTGTCGCCGGCGTACTGGGAGCTGATCGAGCCGACCGAGGGCAAGCTCGACTTCTCGTCGGTCGATCGCGTGATCACGCAGGCGCGGAAGCGGCGCCTGCACGTGGTGTTGCTCTGGTTCGGCAGCTGGAAGAACAGCATGTCCAGCTATGCGCCCGCGTGGGTCAAGCGCGACGTGCGCCGCTTCCCGCGCGCCGAGGTTCGCGGCGGACGCGCGATCGAAGCGGTCTCGGCGTTCAGTGAGCAAGGCCGCGCCGTCGACGCGCGCGTCTTCGCGGCGCTGATGCGCCACCTGCGCCAGACCGATGGCGCGCACACCGTGCTGATGGTGCAGGTCGAGAACGAGGTCGCGATGATCGAAGAGGCGGCCGATCGCAACGCTGCCGCGCAGCGCGCGCGGGCCGCGCCGGTGCCCAAGGATCTCATCGATGCGCTGGCCGCCCGCCGCGCGCAGGCGGCGCCGCCGTTACCCGCGTCGGTGGCGCCGTCGCCGGGCGTGGTGCACGCGTGGATCGCTGCGGGCGCGCGGCCGGCGGGCACCTGGAGCCAGCTCTTCGGCGAGGGCGACACGACCGACGAGATCTTCATGGCCTGGCACTTCGCGCGGTACGTGGACGGGGTCACGCGCGCCGGCAAGGCCGAGTACCCCCTGCCGATGTTCGTCAACGCCGCCCTCAATCGCCCCGGTGCCAAGCCGGGCCAGTACAACAGCGCCGGACCGCTGCCGCACCTCTATGAAGTCTGGCGCGCGGGGGCACCGTCGATCGATTTCCAGGCGCCCGACATCTATTTGCCCAACTTCGTCGACTGGACCGGAAGATTTTCGCGCGAAGACAATCCGCTGTTCGTTCCCGAGGCCAGAAACGACGTGTCCTGCGCGGTGAAGGCGCTGTACGCGATCGGCGCGCACCAGGCGATGGGTTTCAGCCCGTTCGCGATCGAGTCGCTCGAGCCGGCGGCGGCGTCCGCGCTGGCCGACAGCTATCGCGTGTTGTCGCAGCTCACGCCGCTGATCGTGGCTCACCAGGGGTTGGGCAGCATGACGGGCGTGTTGCTCGAAAAGGACAGCCCTTCGGCCGACGTGAAGCTGGGCGACTACCGAATTCATTTGGTGCACGACTACACTTGGGAATGGTCGGGGCCCGGGCGTCTCGCGCCAAATTGGCCAATTGCAGGCGCCGTGATCATAAACAGCGGTCCCCGGGAATATACGATCGCGGGAAACGGCGTGATCGCCACCTTCGCGCCCGATCCGCCGATTGCCGGTGTCTCGGGGATCGAACGCATCGAAGAGGGGAGCTTCCAGAACGGCAGATGGGTTCCGGGCCGGCGATTGAACGGAGACGAAAATCACCAGGGGCGCCACCTGCGCTTGCAAGCGGGCGCGTTCGGAATTCAGAAGATCTGGCTATATTCGCCAGAGAGCGGCGAAAAACGGCCCTGAAATCAACGGCAAGCCAGCTAGCGGCCAGAGGCCGGCTAGCGGCAGGAAAGAAAAGCCAGGTCGTCGATCGAGATATCGAACGTCTGGCCGGGGCCGATCTTGAATTCCAGGTTGTAGAGCTTGCTGGGCGTGATTGCAGCCGGCCGTGGCTTGCCCCAACCGTCCATCTGCCGCGCGTCGGTGAAAAGAATTCGGTATTCCTTCCATTCCGGCGTCAAGGACAGCGTTTTGCCGAAGTGATTCCAGCAGGCCTGGCAAACCTTGCCGTCCAGGTGCGTGTTGACGTCACCGATGTTGAACCGCACCTGGCCGGTCCCCGTTGCACGCGCTTTGAAAACGATTCCAGCGTATTTCGAGCCGTCGTAGGGGCCTTTGCCCGCGAACATCGCGCCCACGCTCGCTCCCCACGCCAGCGACTCGTCGCCGCCGCTCACGGTGGTTCCTGTGACGTGCATCGACTCCTCCGAGCCGCTCGCACCCCCCTCTCGCGTCGACATCTCGATGGTCGAGCCCTTGGTGTCCTTGGCGGTGTACCAATACCCGTCGCGGCCGCCCTCCAGGCTCAACTGGTTGTTGTCGTCCTCGAAGTCGTCGATTGCGCCGTCGTCGGCAATACGAATGCCGCCGCGACAGACGTTGAGATCGGCGACGTCGCCGCCGATGATGCCGTCGCCCGCGCCGCGCTTCTGCGAAACGCCGATGCAGCCGGCGCCGCTCAACCATGCGACGGCGGTCGCAACCCCCGCCAACGAGAGGACCTGGCGCCCGCCGCGCGCGCCTCCCAGACCTTTCAACCGTTCTTTGGCGTTGGGTGCGAGCATCGCGCGCACTATAACCGCTCGCGGGCGAAACGATCTACTTCGGAACCCTCAAAGGGTTCCGAACCTCCCGCGATGAGCTCCGGCCGGCAAGCCGGCCTGCGCTCCACGCGCGTTGGCGGCTCTTGGATCACTTGAAATGCGTTGTGTGAATCGGTTAAAAGGACGGCCGGGTGTCGAGCCGAATTTCGTATCGCGCCTGAATACGGACTAGCATCGCGTGATCAACACCCTCGCCATTGCCGGAGCGCTCGCGCTGTCGTGCGCGAGCTCGTTCGTGCAAACGTGGGTCTGGGCAGCCGATCCCGCGGCGCCGCTCAAACCGGCGCCGCCCGCGGCCGTGACCCCGGCGCCGCCTGCGTCGCCACCGGCTCCTGCTCCGGCGGCTCCGGCGCCGGCACCGCCCGCGGTTGCTCCCGCGCCCGCCGCTCCCGCGCCGCCGGCTCCGGCGCCCGCCGCTGCTCCCGACGCGCCCGCTCCCCAGCCGTCACCGGCGCCAGTCGAAGTGTCCGGGCCCGCGCCCGCCGCCGCGATCCCGCCACCCGTGCCCAGCGATCTCCTGACCACGGACGAGGTTCGCAATCCCGGCTACCTGCCCGGCTACCGTTCCGTGCAGAGCTACGCGATGTCGCCGTACGCGCCGCAGGTCGGCGCGCTGCCCGGCGGCCTGACGCCGGGCTTCGGCGCGCAGATGCCGCTGACGCAGTGGACGTTCCGCTTCAACGGTTTTTTCACGGCGTCGTTACAGGGCAGCCTCAATCGCCGGCGCACCACGACGGAAGGGCAGGGCGGCCCGCTGTTCCACACGCCGCCGCAAACGCTGGACGAGTATGGATCGTTCGTGGGCACCAGCACGATCCCCGGGAACTGGGTCGCGCTGAACTTCTCCTACGGCAATCCGATCGTCAGCGCCAACATCAGCATCAACACCTGGAACCCCAGCGATCCGTCGACCTACTATCAAATCGGTAGCCAATACTTCATCAACAACGCGTTTCTGCGTTTCGACATCCCCGCGTTCGGCGCGCTGAAGCTGCACGCCAACGTCGGCTACTTCTACAACTTCTACGGCAATCTGGCCCAGTACGGCCCGGGCATGTACACGCAGACGATCATCGGCAGCCCGCGCGGTGTCGGCGAGCTCGTCACCGGTGAATATCGACTGAGCTCGGAGTGGACGCTGCTGCTCGAGGACGGTCTGATGGGCACGCGCGGCGGCAAGGTGCCCGACAACATCGTACCGACTGGCGGCAACAGCGGCGCGAGCCCGATCTACCCCGCGGCCTACGTTCACCACCTGCACTTCGGTTTCTTGCGCACCGGAGATTTCACGGTGCGGACGCAGGGGCACTGGCTGACCAACTTCGCCTACGACGATCGCGTGCAGCAGGCGCAAGACAACCCGGTCACCCGCTACGTCAACGAAGCGTACCCGCGTGACGGCTCGATCAACGTGCTCGGCGTCGACACCACCGTCTCGCATCGGACTTACGGTTACCTGGGCGTCGCCGGCTCGTACACGCGCGGCGACAACGCGTCGACGCTCAAGGGTTTGCAGACGTTCGGCGGCGACAGCGGGCAGACGCTGAGCGAGCGCTGGCTGTCACAGGCGACCGCCGGCACCGGCAAGCTGTTTGCCGCGGGCATCAACTACACGTTGAGCCTGGGGCGGCTGCTCAACGCCCCCGAGCCGTTTGGCAACGACCGTCCCGACATCGTCGTCACCGCCGGCTTCGTGATTGCGTACACGTTGGTTTCGCCGCAGGCGCTGGTGGGAACCACGATGCCCGGCACGATCCCCGCCGACGTCGACCTTTACAACAAGCGCCTGCGCTACAAGTTCGGCGCCGACGTGTTCTACACGTTCAAGCCCTGGATGGCGGCCGGTTTCCGCGCCGACCGCGTGGCGCCCAACTCGAAGGACTCGGGCGAGACGTTCTACGTGATCTCGCCGCGGCTGGTCTTCAAGCGCAGCTGGTACAGCCACGAATCGGTCTCGCTGATCTACGGCAAGTGGTTCTACGGCCCGCGCAGTCACTCCGAATTCAGTGCGGTGGTGCCCTCGGATTGGGGGCTCGACGATCAGTTGATTGCCCTCAACGTCAACCTCTACTGGTGAGAATCATGGACGACCGAAATTGTCCTTGGAACCCTCGGAGGGTTCCAAACCTCCCGCGATGGGCTCCGGCGGGGGACCCGCCTGCGCCCGACGCGCCAACGCGCGCTCACCGGGCCCGGCCCGGGGGGCTTCTGGCGCTGGTGCTGGCGGCCGGGATGGCCGCGGCGCTGCCGGCGCGCGCCCAGGTCGGGCCCAGCCCATCGGGCGACGAGGGCAAGGTCGACATCCCGATCCCACCGACGATGGCGCTCGACCCGGCCATCAGCCTCGATCCCTCGGCGCCGCAGACCGGCGCGCTCCCCGGCGGCGTCACGCCCGCCTTCGGCCAGAAGTCGCTGAGCGAGGACGAATGGCGGTTCGATTTTCACGGCTTCCTGACCGCGCCGCTGAACGCGGGCATCGGCTCGCGCGTGAACCCGCTGCCGGGGCAGAGCAAGACCACGCTGCACTCGCCGCCGGTCGTCCCCGACGATCTCGAGACCTTCTCGCACACCGGCGTCGTGCCGACGACCTACGCGCAGATCAATTTCTCCGAGGGCAACAGCGTGGTCACCGGCCTGGTGAGCATCGTCGCCAAGCAGGCCAACGCGTCGACGTCGTTTCTCGAGCCGGCGTCGCAGCTGGGCGTCACCGACGTGTTCGTGTCGATCACGCCGCCCATCAACAGCCGGCTGCACTTGCAGGCGCTGGTCGGCGCGTTCACGTCGCGCTTCGGCGCGACCGGCGAGTACGATGAAGGCCGCTACGGCACGCCGCTCATCGCCCGCATCAGCGGCGTGGGCGAGCAGGCGACGGCGAAGATCGGCTTCGGCGACCTGACGCTGATCCTGGTCGAGGGCATTCACGGCCAGAGCAACAAGGCGTCGCAGTCGATCACGGTCGACGCGTGGAACAACTTCGCCGACCCCGGCGCCGGCAGCTCGTTCGTCGCGCACGGGCACGCGGGTATCGGCTGGCGGCGGCAGCTGACGGTGGGCGCTCACTTTCTGCGCGCGTTCAGCATGGACGATCGCGCGGGCACCACCGCGCCCGACGGACGCATCAACATCTTCGCGGCCGACGCGCGCGTCAACGCCGGGCGCTTCGGCCATCTCTACCTCGCCTACTCGTACACCGACGCGCTTCAGTCGCGCGCGGTCAGCCGCATCATCAGCGTGCTCAACACGCCGGGCGGGCTCGGGCTGATGCAGAACTACTTCGGCCTCAACAGCGGCGGCACGGGCACGCTGTCCACCATCGGCGGGCAGTACGACCTCTCGATCGGAAAGCTGATCAGCTATCCGGTTCCGTTCTCGGGCGACGGTCCGGATCTCTTCGTCAGTGCGTTCGGGCTCTTCACGCACGTGACCAGCGCCGATCCCGGAGTCGATCCCGCGACCGCCAACGTCATGGCTGGCGTCACCGGCCATCCGTGGAGCGGAACCGACAAGCGCAAGCTCGGCATCGAGGCGACGTACAGCATGCTGTCCTGGCTCGCCGCTTCGATGCGTTACGATCGCGTCGACCCGCTGACCGACGACGCGCACTACAGCTTCGCGGTCGTCTCGCCGCGCGTGATCCTGCGGACCGACTGGCAGGCGACCGACCAGATCGTCATCCAGTACTCGCACTGGTTCAACGGCTCGAACACGCTGGTGCGCACCGGCGATCCGCCGATGGTCGATCCGGCGCAGGTCCCCGACGGAGACATGCTCTCGATCTCCGCCAGCATGTGGTGGTAAGAACGGCTGCGTGACGCCGCCGCCAGCGACCTTCGCACAGCCCGTCTCCCTGGCGGGACGGGTGGCGGTGGTCGTCGGCGGCACCACCGGGATCGGGCGATCGATCAGCCTCGGGCTCGCCGCCGCGGGCGCCGACGTCGTGGCGTCGGCGCGGCGTCCCGCCGAGGTCGACGCCGCCGCCGGCGAGATTGAACG
>Ga0265342_10002253_pt1 | contig 16848 bp, 5 predicted proteins | sample 4CB327metaG_FD_203125 | JGI IMG/M metagenome (GOLD analysis project Ga0265342, IMG submission 203125) | Rhizosphere microbial communities from Carex aquatilis grown in University of Washington, Seatle, WA, United States - 4-CB3-27 metaG | ecosystem: Host-associated > Plants > Roots > Rhizosphere...
CCACACGGACTCAACGTCAACGACCAGGTGTACGTCTGGGCGAACCCGATGCCGGTGGCCCCCGCGGGCTCGCTGCAGGCGGGCTCCGTCTACTACGTCCAGTCGACGCCCACGACGACGAGCTTCATGATCTCCGCGACCTCGGGCGGCGCGGCCATCGCCATCAATACCAGCGCCGCGACCAGCGTCCTCGTCGGCATCGTCAAAGACACCTTCCCGACCTTCCATCCGACGATTCCCGTGACGGTGAATACGGGCACCTCCACCATGACCGCCGCCGGAAGCCACGGCCTCTCCGACGGCGACGTCGTGTACTTCCAAGGCACGGCGCTGCCGAACCCGACGGCCGCGGCGACGGCGTACTACGTCGTGAGCGCCACGGCGACGACGTTCCAAGTCTCGACGACGAGCGGCGGCGGCGCGCTCGCGCTGACCACGGTCGGGACCTCGGTCTCCGTCTGGTCGCCTACCTGCGCGATCAACTGGCTTGTGCCGGGGATGTCGGTTGCCAGTTTCAGCGACGGCGCCCTCACGGCCTACGCGCAGGCGACGGCCGGCTCGAGCAAGACGGGGCAGGCCAGCCGCGACTTCACGCTCGACAAGACGGCCCCGACCATCTCCCTCAGCTCCCCCAGCTCGGGCACGAGGACCGTCGGCAACCTCACGCTTGTCGGGACTACCTCGGATTCGGGCTCGATCCCCAGCGGCGTGACCGGAACGATCCAATACCAGATAGGCAAGAACTACAATCTCGGCAATCCGTCGAGCTGGACCAGCGCGAACGTCTCGGGCGGCAGCTATAGCTGGACCATCACCCTCGGCGACATGTCCAGCTACGCGAACGCTACCTTCGCCACGGAATGCGACACCGGGGGCAGTCCGGCGACCGGCACCAACCTCTGGAGGCTGCCCATCGTGTTCCAGGCCCTGGACAAGGCGGGCAACGTCGCCCAGCTGATCTCCTACTACCTCATCCTCGACCCGAACGGCAACGTGCCCGTCGTTACGATCACCCAGCCCGCGACGGGACTGACCTTCGGCGGTCAACAGACCATCACCGGCACGGCGACGCAGCCGGTCGCCATCTACAGCGTGGAAGTCGCGGTCGACCCCGCGGGCGGGAACAACTTCCCCGCGAACCCCGTCTCCGTATCGATATCGGGCCAGACGCTCACCGCCGCCTCCCATCCCTTCACGAACGGTATGATGCTGTTCCTCTCGGGCACGACGGCCCCGCAGATCAGCGGCGTTTCCGTGTCCTCCACGACGCCCTACTGGGTCGTGAACGCTACGGCCGGCACCTTCCAGCTCTCGGCCGCCAGCGGCGGGACGGCCGTGACCTTCTCCTCGGCCGGCACGGCCGTGACGGCCTCGCCGTGGGCGCCGGCGACGCTGACCACCACGGGCAACAACGTCATCTGGTACTACAACATCAACACGACCAACGCCTATCCCCAGGGCGGCGCCTCGAGCCAGACGATCACGCTGCAGGCGCGCGCGTGGAACTCGCCGACGGTAGGCGGGTCCAAGGGAACGATATCCGGACTCCTTACCGCGCCCTTTAATATGACCTTCAACTCGAGCTTCCCGCAGGTGCAGAGCGTCCAAGTCAACGGCCAGAACTACTATTCGCAGATCACGGCGGCCGGGACCTACGCGCTGACGGCGACCGTAAGCTCGACGAAGGGCATAGCCAAGCTCGAGACCGTGGAGAGCAGCCCGCTGAGCGGCTCGACGGTGATGTACAACGTGTCGAGCAGCTACGGCACGACGGCGGCGAGCAAGGGGTCCTACTGGTCTTCTACGGTCACTCCGCCCGCGGCATACTCCAACGATACCTTCGGCTCGGGAAACACGAAGAAGGTTATGATCACCGCCTCGGGCAGCGACCCGACGGTATGGATCAACGCGGGGGCCCCGACTTCCACCCCGGGCACGGTCTTCGTGCCGAGCAACGTCACTATCAACGCGACCGCGACGGGCGGGTCCTTCTTGGAATCGGACGCATCCGGCAACTTCCTGTATTCGATCTCGATGAGCGTCGCGTCCTCCGTCCTATTCTCGGGCATCACCGGACAGTACGTCTTCAACATCAGGGCGACCGACATGACGAGTCCCGTCGCCGAGGTCACTAACCAGCCCATCACCATCAACGAGGACAACTACTACCCGACGGCGACGATAGCCTCGTCATCGACGGTCGTGGGCAGCCAGTTCGTAGTGCAGGGGGCGACCACCGACTCGGGCGGCAGCTCGGGACCGATCTCGGACTTCTCCAAGATCGTCGTCTACTTCGTCAGGTCGAGCAGCGTGCTCAACCTCAACACCGGCGCGACGGGAGCCACCTCCTCGATAAACGCCAAGGACATGAACAACGGCGGAACCGTCGGCTCCGTGGTGTACCCCGGCGCGGGGACCTACCTCGAGCTCAGCATAGACACGCTGTCCGAGAACAACTCCCTGCCCACGGCGGGAGGCACCGATACCAACGGCGACGGCTTCATGGAGAGCCTGACCATCAACGGCTCCTCCTATTCGTGGATGGGGCAGATCGATTCGACTAAGCTCTCCGACGGGCCCGTCGAGATTCACTACGTAGCCTTCGACGCCGCGGGCAACGCGACGCACTATGTCCAGAGCGCCTTCGTCTCGAACAGCGCGCCGACCATCTCGGACGTCGTAATCGGGACTGACCTCACCGGAGCGGGCACCATCAATGCGACGTCGACCTTCTCCTCGGGCTACTCGGCGACGGGCTTCACCGCGGTCAACAACAGGCTGTACTTCAAGCTGGACACGCTCAAGGGCAACGGTTCCCTGAGCTACTCGCTCAAGAACAACGGGAACGAGTACTGGGGCAAGGCGGGAACGACGGTCGCGGGCAATACGATCACCCTCAATATGGCCTCGGTCTCGCCGACGATAGCTGATGCCACGGGCAACGGGGCCCAGTTCGTGCTCACCATCACCGACTCGACCCCCGGTACTCCCCAAACGGCCAGCGTCACGATCGGGATGAACGTCCAGAATATGGACAACGTCAAGCCGACCGTCACGATCAACCCGCTCTATTGGACCGACGCGACGCACAACTCAATCTATCAGGCATCCTCGGCGAACGGGCACGTCGACCTGGGAAGCCTCACGACGAGCAGCAATCCTTACTACACGGCCTCTCCCTACGCCCTGCCCCCGGGCCTCGCCGACGCCGACCCCAAGGTCTCGGGCGCCATTACCTTCACCGGGACCGTCGCGGACAACCAGAGGATCTCCAAGCTCACGATGAAGATCGGGACGGCGGCAACCGGCTACGATTTCGCCGGAGGCACGAGCTACGGCACGACCTACGACGTGGCCACGTGGAACGGCAGCAACCTCGTCGGGGCGGACCAATGGTCGACCAACGGGTGGAGGCTGACGATATCGAACGAGTCGCTTACCAACGGCGGGCACGCGGCCAACTGGCAGCTGGACTGGAACTCAGCCAAGCTCAACACGGTCGCCGGCCCCAACGTCATCGTCTCCGTGACCGCCGCCGACGCCTCCGCCAACGCCTCCACGGCGGTCACCAGCCAGATCGACGTGGTGCCCTATATCGTCTCCCTTACGACGAAGATCACGGGCCTCTTGTCCTCGGACTTCACGAGGACGGCCAGCGGCCAGTACCCCGTGCTCTATCAGTCCTCGGCGGTAGCGAACTCGGAGTCCTTCCTCGTGAACGGCTTCAACCTGAAGCCCACGACCCTCTCGGGCGCTAGCAGCGACATCAGGCTCTCCAAGCTGTATCCCTCGGGCTTCAACAACAACGCTACGCCCGCGAGGACCGGCGTGGGCCTCACGGGCTCGGGCGTCAACTCCACGTACACGCAGATGACGGTCAACATCCAGCAGGCCAGCCTCGGCAACGGCTACCTGACTGTGATTACCAACGGCATCCCGAGCATCAACAACGTCGACGACAATACCAAGGCCTATGATACGCAGGCCTCGGCCACGGTCGCGTCGATGAACGACGACGTCTCCCTCAGCCTCTGGGACATCACGCCGCTGCGCAGCACGGCGACCTACGCCAAGGGCGCGGCCTTCGTATCGATGGCCTTGAGCGGGGACACGCCGCAATTCGCCTACTCGAACAACACCTACGGCTACGGCATTAACTTCTTCCACAACGGGACAACCGAGCAGAAGATCTACGAAAACTGGAATTTCATGACTTATTCCGCCCTCGGACTGAACTCGGCCGGATCCCGCATCGCCCTGTACGACGTCAATGTCGCCCAGACGGGCGTGAACTACTACAGCGATTGGGGCGGCATTATGGCGAACTGCTTCTACAATCCCCAGGCGACGGCGTGGAATACCAACTCGTATTACTATCGTGCGTACAATATCTGGCTCGACAACCTACATATCGCGGGCAATCTCGCGACGCTGGACCGCTACCAGTTCCCGGACGTTGCCGTCACTGGCAACGACGCCTGCTCGACAGTGTTCTACTCGGTCTACGACCAGATCAACGACCAGATATTCTTCAGGACCTTCAAGGTGGGGACTAACTCGGGCGCCAGCTACGTCAATTCGACGAACAACATGCAAGGGTCTCAAGCGACCGCCTTGTTTACGAACCTCTCGCAGCTGAACGAGAACGGCACCTGGCCTCCATTCACCGATGTAGGCGCCACAAATTACCGCTTCACCGGCGGCGGTACGGCCAACAACAACTCCGGCAATACGCCGGGCGCCCAGACAATCGCCTCGGGCTGCGGCCCCTACACCGCGGTCGGGGCCACGAGCGGAGGCTCGGCCATTCTTGTGTATTACCAGACGGCGACGAACCGGCTCGTCTACTCCTACAACGACACCCCGACCAACAGCGGCACTTGGTCCGCGCCGGTCACCCTCGCGACCCTCGTCGGCGGCGACTACGTGCACATGAAGGTCGACGCCTCGAACCACGTCCACCTCGCCTACTACGACAGCTTCAACGGCGGCGTGAAGTACATCTACGTCCCGACATATAGCTCGCCGGCGACGAACACGCAGGTCGTCGTGGACAACTACCTGACCGCGGGCGACAAGATGTCGCTGACCGTCGACGCCTCCGGCAAGCCCTACATCACCTATAAGGGCATCGGCGACACCGGCAAGGTGGCGTGGCTCACGGGCGGCATCGGCACCCTCGCCGACGGCGTCAACGCCAGCAAGCAGTTCAACGGTGTCTGGGAAGTCCAGGTCATCCCCAACAAGATCGTCGACAGCGACTCGAACAGATTCCAAGTCGGCGTCGGCGCGACGACCAATAGGCCGGTAGTCGGCTACTCCAACAACGCGACCGGCGCCAAGGGCATCGAGTACCTGACCCGAACGGCGGACTTAGCGCAATGAGAGGCATGAGACGCGCGTATTTCGCCCGAGCCGCGGGGAAGCTTGCCCCTGCCCGCCAGGCGGGCGCCCTCCTTTCGGGCGCCCTCCTTTCGGGCGCCCTCGCGGCCGGCCTGGCCGCAGGGCTTTGCTCCTGCGCGCCCCGCGCGGCATTGGTCATCGAGCCTTCCTCGCCGGCCCTGCGCAGGGAGATTGGAAAGCTCGCGGCGGAGTATTCCGGCAAGAATGGAATTCGCATAACGCTCTCGGACAGCCTCGCCCTGAAAAAGGGGGAGACAACGGTCCTGATCGGATGGGGCTTCCCCTCCGCCTCGGCTGGGTCCGCGGTCCTCCCCATCCCCGACGAGCTCTTGCGGGAGTCGGGCTACGGTACCGCCCGAGCCTTCGAGCGATGGGGACGGGAGGGCGAGGCCTGGCGCGAGCTGCCGATACTCTGGGACGCCTGGGGCTTCGCCTTTGAGCCCGATGGGCGCGCCATTAATCCCGATAAGCGCGCCGCGCCGATCAAGGCCGCCCGGCTTGACTCCGGCGGAACCTTCTCCTGGAAGGACCGGGATGCGGCCGTCAAGGCCGGGCCGAAAGTCCTGGTCCCGGGCGGCGAGAGCGGAGCCAGGCAGTCCCTCTTCTGGTTTATGGGCGGCGCGGGCGCGGATCCGGCAGCCACCGTCGGGATGATGCTTGGCGACGACCTTTCCCGCCCCTCGGGCCGGGAACGATTCCGGGCGCTGGCGGTGATAGCGGAGGATCCGCTGTTCTCGGCGGGGGCCGGGCGCATGATGAAGGGAGACGTCGACAACCTCTCGAAGAACTCGAGGATCAAGAGGCTGTTCGGCGACTATCAATGGCTGAGGCAGGTGCCGAGCCGGACGCCGCGCGATTTCTCTTCCCTCGCGTATACGACCGACAAGGGCTATACGATACCCGCGTCGATCCTAGCCGGCCGGGTCGTCGGATCGGGCGCGGCGGCCGACAAGGCGCGGGGCTTCCTGGCTTGGCTCGTTTCCGAACGCTGCCAGAGGGCCTTGAGCGACGGCAGCGGATATATGGCCGCCAATTTCAACGCGCCTAACCTCGACCCGAACGGGCTCAAGGCCCGCGCCGCGGCGATAGGCGCCCTGAGCGTGGTGCCGATCGACCCCGAGCCCGCGAGGGGAAGCGCGGCCGAAGCCTGGGACTCCCTCCTCGGGAGGGTGTTAGCCAGGCCTACAGAGTGGGAGAAGACGATGGCGGAAGGGATGGGGAAAAGATGAAGCAATTCGCGACGGTCCTCGGGCTAGCGGCGCTCCTCTCGACAGCCCATCCTCTCGCGGCTCAGAACGGCTCCTCCCTCGCTCCCGTCGAGGGCCTCGAGAATTGGAAGCAGGTCATCGACCTGGGAACCTACGCTCCGGGCAAGTACAACCTCGTCGTCGAGGGCAAGGACAAGGCGGGCAACGTCACGCGAGCCGCCCCGATGAACATCTTCGTCGATCCCAAGGCCGGCGTGCCGACGATCTCGATCATCAACCCGGCGCCGCTCATGCGAGTGGGCGGGGACCTCAATATCGTGGGCACCTGTGTTTGCAGCGAGAAGATCGAAAGGGTCGAGGCTAGCCTCGACGGAGGCGAGTACGTCGCGGCCGAAGGCGGCGAATTCTGGTCGCTCTTCCTCAAGACCGCGGATCTCCCCGAGGGCAAGCGCAAGCTCGAAGTCCGCGGCGTAGACTCGAAGGGCCGGACCGGGCCCGTCGCCCGAGTGATGTTCAATCTCGACAGGACCAAGCCCCTGGCCTCCGTGGCCAGCCCCGCGATGGGCAGCTTCATCTCGGGCCAGATACGCCTGTCGGGCTCGGTATTCGACGCCAACGGAGTCCGCTCCCTCGAGATATCGCAGGACGGCGGCGCGACCTGGGCGCCCGTCTCCCTCAAGAAGAGCCGCGATACGACCCGCGCATCCTTCTCATGGCCGGCGGATACGAGGAAGATGAAGGACGGGCCGAAGGTATTCAGCCTTCGCAGCGTCGACATGGTGGGCTCGGTCTCCGTAGCCGCCTATTTGATCGTCGTCGATAACTCGAAGCCGGACATCCAGTTGGCGAGGCCGACGCCGGGAGCGCCGGTCCACGGTAAATTCGCGGTAGCGGGCGCAGTGCGCGACGCGGTCGGCTTGAAGAGCTTATCCTATGAATACGGCTCGATCGAGAAGGGCGATATTCCCCTCACCAAAGGCGATCCCTTCTTCGTGAAGGAGTTCGACGCGGGGAGAATCAAGGGAGACTCGGTGACGATCGTCCTCGTCGCGGTAGACCCGATCGGGAACTTCACGCGATTGTCCAGGAATTTCAAGATAGATCACAAGGCCGACAAGCCCGTGCTCAAGGTTCTCGGTCCCGCGCCGACCTCCGGTACGGCGGCGTCGGCCGGCAAGGCGGCGTCGGCCAAACAGGGCGCCGCGGCCGCCATGCGCGAAGGCGACTGCGTCTGGGGTTCCATAGACGACTACGCCGGGGTCGCGGCGTTCCGCTGGTCCATCGACGGCGGAGCTCCCGCGGAAGTCCCCTGCTCGGAGACCTTCTCCCTGGTCCTGCCGCGTGAGAGCCCCGGGCGCCACGTTTTGAGCCTCGTGCCCGTCAATGTCGGCGGTCTCGCCGGCGACGCGGTCCTCCTCCCCGTCCTCATCGATATGGGCCCGGGGGCAATAACCTTCGATCGCATAACTTCCGTCAAGGCTTCGCGCGATTTCTCGGCCGGCATCGAGGTCGCTGTGGATTCGGGCGAGTCCCTCGAAGGTTCGATCTCGGCGCCCAACCCCCTCTCTTCCGCCGAGTATTCCGTAGCCGGCGGAAAGGCCAAGAGCCTGGCCCTCCTTAAGGGCGGGGCCTCGGGCGCCTCGCGCTTCCGCATTCCCCTCGATGCTTCCCTGCCCTACGGCTTCGCGCCCGTCGAGGTCAAGGCGAAGGACGCGGCGGGCAACGAGTTCCGGTCCGAAGCCCTGCTCTACGTGACGAACTACTCCGTCGCGCGGGAGGAGGCGGGCTTCCGCTTCTCCGATCCGCGCGTGGGCGGAGACGGTCGAGTCGCCATGGGCAAGGTCCCCCTCTTCGGGGCCTTTTACGGCGGCGACCTGGCTTCCCTCCGCTTCGACCCTCCCACCGACCTCGTCGTCGCGAGCTACGACGGCCGGACGATCTCGATCATGGCGGCCAAGGAAGGCGCGACCGCTCCGACGCGCATCCTGGGCAAGACGACGAAGGGCCGCGAATTCGCCAGCGCGCCCCTGGTCTTCGTCACGGACTCCACTCTGCCCGTCCTCAAGATCGATTCCCCGGACGAGGGCCTTTTCTTCAACGCCAAGGTCTCGGTGAAGGGGAAGGCCACGAACGCCCTGGGCCAGGCGACCCTCACGTGGCGTCGGCTGCCCGACGGCGAGAGGACGGCGGTAGAGCTCAAGCCCGACGGGAGCTTCTCCCTGGAGCTCTCGGCCGCCTCGATGCCCGCCGGTCCCTTCTCGATCGAGCTGGAAGCCAAGAATCCCGCAGGACTTTCCGCCCGCGCGTACCGAAGCCTCGTCGCGGACGCCCAGGGGCCTTCCGTGAAATTCCTCGCGCCGGAGAGCGGCGCCGCCGTCTGGGGCCCCGAGGACGTCGCCGCGCGGATCGAGAGCGCCTCGGGAGTGCTGTCGGTGGAATTCGCCGCCGACGGGAAGGCCTTCGCGCCGATCGAATCCAAGGGCATCTATTTCGCGCATCGCGCCGATTTCGCGGCGAACCCCGCCGCGGCCTATCGCGTGAAGGACAGGGCCGGCAACGCGGCGATAGTCAGGCCGGAAGTCAAGGCCGAGGCGGCGCCCGCGCGCCTCGCCGCAGCCGCGTCGGTATCCGTGGAGAGCGCCTCGGGCGAGGCGAAGATCGAGCTCGCGGGGACGGCGGGAGAGCTCAAGGCTAGCCTCCTCCTCCCGGCCATCGCCGAGGCCGACTACGCGGCCCTCGGGGACTCGGGCGCGCCTCCCCCGGCGCGTTTCGCGACAAGGCTCCTCGTTCAAGGAGCCTTGTCCCTGAAGGGGCAGGCTTCCGCCGAGGGCAAGCTCAAGGCGGTCTCGCTCAGCGCGGACGGCGGCGGGAGCTGGCAAGTCCTCGCCTCGTACAAGGACGAGAAATCGGCCAAGGCGACTCTTCCCTTCTCCCTCGCGGTCGAGGCTGCCAAGCTCCCCGCCGGTCCCGCGCGTTGGGCGATCAAGATCGAGGATTTCGGGGGCTCGTCCCTCTACTGCCCCCTCTATTGCCTCTTCGACGCCAAGGCGCCGAGCCTCTCGGTCCTCTTCCCCGAGCAGGGAACGCAGGCCATGCCTGGCCCCTTTCCCCTCGTGCTCAAGGCCGAGGACGAGAACGGCCTGGCCTCCTGCGAGTTCGCTACCGGCTCGGCCGCGGCGAAGGAGAGCTTCGACGCGGCCGCGGGCGGGCGATACTTCGTCAGGATAGTCGATCCCTCCGCGACGCCCAAGCGCGCAATCCTGCAGATGAGCCTCTCCGCGAAGGACGGGGCGGGCAACCAGGCTGTCCTGCCGCTCAAGTACGGCTACGATTCCGCCGCGGGCGCCCCTAAGCTCCGCGAAGACTCCCTCGTCGCCGAAGCCAACGGCCTCGTGTCGGGCCTCGCCTCCGACACAGGGGGCCCGCCTGGCTTGCGCGCCTCCATAGACGGCGGCGCGCCCCAGGCCTTCGCCGCGGGCGCCTACGCCTTCGCCCTTCCCGCGCTAGCCGTGGGCAAGCACGTCCTCGCCATCGAAATTGACGGAGCCGCCGCGCCCGTCAAGCGGGAATTCGCGATCAAGGACGCCGCCCCCACGCTCGGCGATTTCGCTATCGTCTCGGGGAAGAGCTCGGTTTCCTGCACGCCGGGCGTGGATATTCCCCTCGGCGCCTCGAGCGCATTCTCGGGAACCGTATCCTCGGCGAACGGGATAGGCGGCGTGGGCGTCTCCTTCAACGACGGCCCGAAATCCGCCGCCGTTCTCGCCAAGGCCTCTCCAGGCGCGGCGCAGGCCTTCTCCCTGCCCATCCCCGCGAGCCTCCCCTACGGCCGCGTCTCAGTCGAGATCGAGGCCAAGGACGCATCGGGGCAAAGCTGCCTCCAGAGGATCGAGCTGCACAAGGTCCTTCCCGCGTCGGCGGGATCGGACGACGAGGAGGGCATACGCTTCGCGGACTCGCGGATCACGCAGGCCGACTCAGGCGCGAGCTTTCTCCTCGCCCCGGGCGAGAAGCTGGACGGCCGCTTCAACGGCAGGCCCATACGCTCCGTAGCGCTGAAGCCGGCGACCGCCGTACTCGAAGCATCCTTCGCCGGCCCCCTGGTCTCCATCGCGGCGAAGGCCGCGGGCCTCGCGCCGGGAACCCTCCTCGAACTCACGACGGTCGACGGCGACCTTTTCCGCTGGGGCCCCTTCTCGGCCTCGGTCGACTCGGGCCCCCCGAGCCTCGAGCTGACCGGGCCCTCGGACGGGGACTGGGTCAAAGGCGAGGTGCGCGTAGTAGGCGCGGCCTCGGATCCCCTGGGCATATCGCTCCTCCAGGCTTCCGTGAACGGAGGCGAGCCGGTTTCCCTCATTGATCCGAAGGCGCCGAAAGACGGCGCTCCGCAGGCGAAGGACAAGGCGAGCTTCGACAAGATCCTGAGCCTCGGTTCGGTTCCCGACGGGTCCACGCGCATCGACTTCATCGCGCGAAACGGCGCCGGCCGGGAGACCCGCGTCAGCCGCTTCATCAACAAGGACACGGTCGCTCCCACCCTGACCCAGGTCCTGCCCGCCGTAGGCGAGAGCGTGAACGGCCTCACTACCTTCATCGGCGAGGCGACCGACGGGGGGAGACTGGCCACCGCCGTCTTCATCGCTCCCGTCGAGGCGGCCTCCGAGCCGCCCAAGCCCGCAGCCCCTCCCGAGCCGCTGCCTGCCCCCTCTTCCACCCTCGAATGGATCCAGGGCATGGAAGCGCAGGGAAGCGCGGCGTCGAAGGCCGCCGAAGCGAAAGCCCAGGCTCCGAAAGCGCTCGAGACCAAGGTCGAGGAAGTCGCCGGCCTCGCTTCCTTCTCGCGCGATCTGGACCTAGCCAGGCTCGAGATGCCCCTCCCCGAGGGCTGCGGCTTCGTCGTGACGGACAAGGCGGGCAACAAGGCGGTGCTCGCGCCGGCAGTCGTGGTCGACAAGGAAAAGGACAAGCCGGTAGTCGAGATCCAGACCCCGGACGAGATGGAAATCCTGCGCAGCGATTTCGCGATAAGCGGCGTGGCCTACGACGACGACGGACTGGCCGCCGCCTACTACAGGACCGACGGCGGCCCTTGGACCCGCCTCGAGATGCAGGGCATGAGCTTCTTCATTCCCGTCGCCTTCAAGGACACGACCGACAACGAGCACCTCGTCGAGGTGAAGGCCGAGGACATCTACGGCGTACAGGGCGATATCGTCTCCCGCAAGTATCGGATTTCCAAGGAAGAACCCCTCGCCAAAGTGCTGTCGCCGTCGGTCTCCAAGCCCGTGCGCGGCATCGTCAAGATCGAGGGCAGCGCCTCCGACGCGAACGGCATCAAGGAAGTTACGGTATCAGTGGACAACCGGACGAGCTACGCCAGCCCGATCGGCGCGGAGTCCTGGTCCATAGCGCTCGATACGACGACACTCTCCGACGGGATCCACGCCGTCGCCGTGCGCCCGGTGGACGGCTACGACACCGAGGGCTTCTTCGCTTCCATGATCGCCGTGGACAACACGCCGCCCAAGGCGCAGATGGACCTGCCCCGCGACGGCGAGGAGGAGGCCGCCTCCCTCTTCGTGTCGGGCCGCATCTCGGACAACATCGCCATCGCCTCCTCGCGCATCGAGGTGGCCCCGGTAGGCGACTCCACGCCTCCGCAGATAGTCGTCGATCTAGGCACGGACGAGATCGTGCAACGCGCCATCGACGTCTCGGGCCTCAAGCCGGGCGTCTATACCGTGCGGCTCATAGTCCGCGACCGGGCCGACAACGAGGGCCTCGCCTCGCGGAACGTAAAGGTGGTGGCCGCGCTACCGGTCGACACCCTGTCGATATTCTTTCCCATCGAGGGCGCGCGCCTCTCGGGCAAGCTCCGCATCCAGGGCAGGGCCGTCGTCGCCTCGGGGGCGCAGACAGTCTCGATCCTCTCCGACGGCGCGGTCCTCGGAGCCGCCGAGCCCGACGCCCTCGGCTGGTATTCCCTCGACGTCCCCGAGCTGGCCGACGGTAAGCACGTCCTCAAGGCGAGGACGAGCGCGAAGGACGGCCGCGTCGTAGAGAGCTCGGACACGAGGCTCGAGTGGGCTTCCCTCGGTCCCTGGGTCTCCATCGAGTCCCCCGCCTCGGGCAAGTACCTCGACTACAGGCCCTTCCTGAAAGGCAAGGCGGGCTGGGCGGCCGAGGGGCCCCCGGCAGGCGGCAACAAGAAGGAGCTCGAGGCCTACAAGAAGGCCGCGAAGTCCAGGCAGGTCGTCGCCGTGGACGTGAGCCTGGACGACGGAAGGACCTTCGCCCCCGCCAAGGGCAAGAGCTCCTGGACATTCAGGCTCGAGACCCAGGACTTCAAGGAAGGCCCGCTTCACGCGATCGTCCGGGCGCGCTACGCGGACGGCACGATCGCCGACGCGAAGGGCCTGTACTTCCTCGATAAGACCCCGCCGGAAGTCCAAGTGCTCTCGCCCTCCGAGGGCGGCCGCTTCAACGGCATGCTAGAGCTCGAGGGCCGATCCTTCGACGCGAACGGCATGACCTCGGTCGGCGTCGCCCTGCGCAAGGGCGACAAGTCCAGGTACGAGTTGCCCTCCTTCATCCAAGGCCTTTTCCTGGACGCTCAGATACTCGGTGCCACTACCTGGCAGGCCGGGGCGGGCCTCAGCTTCTTCAGCGACAACGTCAAGCTCGAGGCGCTCTACGGCCAGGCGCCCGCGACCGATTCATCCGGCGTGGACGAGAGCTTCTACGGCGCCGTCATGGGCGGCAAGCTCGTCGCCAACGTGCTCTACCTCCCCTTCGATACCTTCTTCGGGCCCGATTGGAGCTTCCTCTCCACCTCGCTGGGCGTCGGCGCGAATTTCAGCTACTTCACGAAGACGCAGTCGGGGTCGGGCCTCATCGTCGGCTCGGTGTTCGGCCAGCTGGAATTCCCCAAGATCACGTTCAGGAACGCGAGCGCGTTCAAGAAGATCTCCTTTTACACCGAGTACCAGCTCTGGATCCTCTCTTCGGTAATCGACGGGGGCTTCATCCCGAAGCTCTCCTTCGGCGCGAGGGTGGGAGTGTTCTAGGAGGGAACCCGCGAACCGAGCGAAGCCTGGCGAAGCGAGAGTTCGCCGAGTACCCGGCTTCCCTCGGGACAGGACTCCCCGGCAGGCATCCAGCCAAGCGGCGGAAGGACTTCTTTGCGGACTGTCGTTGGCGGGGCCCGTCATGCGAATCCGCGGGCCCCGCTCCGCAAAGAATAAGCTTCGCGGGGTCCGTGGTTCGCATGACACCCGCCCGTCAACGGCATCCACGATGTCAGGGCTGCGCCTAGCCGTTACACGCCGCATCATTTCAAGGGAAGTGACGCCCTCCCTTGGCTCCGGGGAGTCCTGCAATTTCCCGTAATTCCTCACTGTAGATCGTCGCTACTCCCCCTGCCTCCAGCCTCCTCGGTTGCGCGCAACGTGCTAATTAGGCGCAACCTGCGGTGGCTTCCGCCACCCCCACTCGGCCGTCGGGCTATTAGTCCACGTCGCGCCAGCGGCAGAGATAGGCTTCCGCGGCGTCGATGAGGAGGTAGGCGGCGAGGCCGAAGAGGGCCAGCGCGAGTATCGCCGCGTACATGTCCACGTAGTCGATCCTCGTCCAGGCGTCGACGATGTACCAGCCCAGGCCCGTTTCCGAAGCGAAGCTCTCCGCGATGAATAGGACGGCTATCGCCGTGCCGAGGGAGACGCGCAGGGCCGAGAGCAAGGCGGGCAGGGCGGAGGGGAAGACGACGTGCCGCGCAACGGCGGCGCGCCCGGCGCCGAGGGAGCGCATCGACTCGATCAGGGCATCGGGCACCGCTCTCGCCGCGTCCCGCGCCGAGACGAGGACTTGCCCGAAGATGATGAGGGCGATGAGGAAGACTTTCGCCGCGTCGCCCAGGCCGAGGACGAGCATGATGATCGGGAGGAAGGCTATCTTGGGCAGGGGGTGGAGGAGGTAGACGAAGGGAGACACGAAGGCGTCGAGCCTCTTCGAGCGCCCCGAGGCGAGGCCCAGGGCAGCCGCTGCCGGCCCGGCGAAGAGGAGGGCGAGCCCGACCCTTCGGGCCGAGGCGCCTAGGTGGAGGGCCAGGCTGCCGTCGGCCATGCGCCCGGCCAGCCGCGCCGCCGTTGACCAGGGCGAGGGTAGGAAAGGCCTCGCGGCCATGGCGGCGGCGAGGGCCCAGGCAAGGATCACCGCGGCCAGCGCGGCGGCGAGGCTCGCCGCCTTGAGCGTCCGGTTTCGCCCCTTCATCGCGCCGCCTTCGCGACTTCCGACGCCCGCGGGCCCTCGAGCGCGCGGCGAATCTCGTTCATGTACCCGAAGTAGCCGGCTTCGGCGCGGAACGAGGGACCGCGTTCCCGCGCCTCGGGCGCGTCGATCCGCGCGACGATGCGGCCGGGATTCCTGCCGCGCATCACGTAGACCCTTTGCGACAGGTAGGCGGCTTCCTCGATCGAATGCGTGACGAGGAGGACGGTCATGCCCCGTCTCCCCTGCAGCTCGAGGAGGGTCTCCTGCATGGCCTCGCGGCTGAGCGCGTCGAGGCTGGAAAAGGGTTCGTCCATGAGGAGGAGCCGGGGATCCTGCACGAGGGCGCGGGCGAGGGCTACCCTTTGGCGCATACCGCCCGAGAGCCGCGAGGGAAAGAAGCGCGCGAAGTCCGCGAGGCCCAGCTCCTCGATGAGGACGCCCGCGGCGGCGCGGCGTTCCCTCGCGCGAATTCCCGAGATGAGGAGGGGAAGCTCGACGTTAGTCGACACTGTTTTCCAGGGGAGGAGGCCGTAGTCCTGCAGGATCACCGCCCGCCGCGGCGGCGCGCCGCCCGGGACGTCGAAGCGGAGGCGGCCTCGAGTGGGAGAGCGAAGCCCGGCCGCCACGCGGAGGATGCTCGTCTTGCCGCAGCCCGAAGGGCCGACTATCGCGGTGATCGAGCCTTCCGGGATTTCCGCGTCGATGGCGTCGAAGGCGGGGACCCTTCCCTCGGGACCGCCGTACTCGAGACCGAGGCCCTCGAGCGCGAGCATCGCGGGAGGGGCGCCCTCCGAGCCTACCATGCCTTCGCGGCCTCGACGATGGCCCGGCCGTCCACGAGCTCTCGCGCGTCCAGGTCCTTCTTGAGGATACCCGTCCTCTTCATCCATTCGAGCGCGGCGGAGAGCTCGGTCTCGGAGGGGAGGCGAGGCTTCCCGTATGCGACGAAGCGGAAGGACTCGCGGGCCTCGGCGGGGAAGCCCGCCTTGCCTACGAGGAAGGGCCGGTACGAGTCGGGCTCAGCGTTGATTCTCGACGCGGCTTTCCAGTAGGCTCTGTAGAAGGCGGCGAGTTCGGGGAGACGCCCCGCGCGGGCTGCGCCCGCGAAGGCGATCACGCCGGCGCCCAACCCGGAGGCGGCATCGTCGCTCGAGGCGAGGAGGAGGGCGCCCTTGGCGCGGGCGACCGAGAGCAGCGGCTCGGGGAGGCAGGCGGCGTCGAGCTTGCCCGCGAGGAGGAGTTCCATCCGCAGCTGGATCTTGGGCACCGCCAGGCACTTGATGTCCGCCCGCGCCACGCCGCCGCGCTCGAGCATGGCCTCGGCCGCGTACTGGATGATCGTGTTGCTCGAGATGCCGACGCTCTTGCCCGCGAGGCCGCCGAGGGAAGCGATGGAGGAGCCGGGGGCGACCAGGATGCCGTAGCGGCCGTCCGTGAGGCTCGTCGCCCTTAAGTCGAAGCCGGCCTGCGCCGCCAGGGCCACGGCCAGGAGGTCGCTGACCGCCCCGTCGATGGCTCCCGCCTGCAGGGCCGAGTCGCGCTCGACCGCGGTCTTGAAGCTCAGGAGCTTCACGTCTATGCCCTCGGCCGCGAAGAGTCCCTCCTCCTCGGCGACGAGGAGAGGCAGGGAATCGGCGTCGGGCAGGACGCCGACGCGAAGGGGCGCCGCCCGAGCGGAGGCTGTCGCGATCGTCGTGAAGGCTAGGGCTGCGAGCATCGTCCGCATCGTCATGGGTTTCATTCTTCTCCCCTCCCTTCCCAGCGTTTCACGCCGGGCAACTCGAGCCCGACCGAGTCCAATATCCGACCGACTATCTGATCGACGAGCTCGTCGACGCTCGCGGGCCTCGAGTAAAAGCCGGGACAGGCCGGAAGGATCACGGCGCCCGCCTCCTTGAGCGTCGTGAGGGCGCGCAGGGCCACGAGCGATAAAGGACTCTCTCGCGGCACGAGCACGAGGGGCCAGCCC
>Ga0265342_10002258_pt1 | contig 16828 bp, 12 predicted proteins | sample 4CB327metaG_FD_203125 | JGI IMG/M metagenome (GOLD analysis project Ga0265342, IMG submission 203125) | Rhizosphere microbial communities from Carex aquatilis grown in University of Washington, Seatle, WA, United States - 4-CB3-27 metaG | ecosystem: Host-associated > Plants > Roots >...
GCGCGCTGACTATTCCTGGATCGTGCGCAGATAGGCGCGCACGTCGCGCGCGTCGTCCTCAGTGAACCTGATCTCCGGCATGTCGGGGTGCATCGCCGACAGGCCGCGCATCAGCCGTTGCGGAAAGACGTCGAGGTCGAAGCTGCGGCCGAGGATACGGAACGGGGGCGCGGCGCGGTGCGGGCTCGCTCCGCGGCGGCCGACGGCATGGCAGGCGCTGCAATTCTGCCGGACCAGGGCGAGGCCATGGGCGGCCGGATCGAGCGGCTGTGCCGCTGTCGCCGAAGCTGCGACCGACAATCCAACAACGAGGCTGATGCCGATGAAGCGCATGAGCGCTTATGCCCCGCGCAGCCGCCTGTCCGCCTTGCGTTAGGTCAAGCCGCGGCGCGCGCGTTGAACGAGCGCAAGAGCTGCGGGATCTCGCTGATCGGCCGCGGCTGGCTGAACAAATAGCCCTGCGCCTGGTTGCAGCCTTCGACGCGCAGCACGTCGAGCTGCTCCTCGGTCTCGACGCCCTCGGCCACGGTGACCATGCCGATGTCGGCGCCGAGCTGCGTCACCGCGCGGACGATGGCGAGGCAGTCTTCCTTCTTGCCGAGCTCCATGATGAAGGAGCGGTCGATCTTGATCTTGTCGAAGGGGAAGCTGCGCAGATAGCCAAGCGAGGAATAACCGGTGCCGAAGTCGTCCATCGAGATGCGTACGCCGAGCGCGCGGATCTGGTGCAGGAGCTCGAGCACGGTGCGGTCGTCCTGCAGCAGCACCGTCTCCGTGATCTCGAGTTCGAGCCGGCCGGCCGGCAGGTTGGCGGCGGCGAGCGCCGAGACGATCGACAGCGGCAGCCCCGGATTGCGGAACTGCGCCGCCGACAGATTGACGGCGATGGTGATGTTGTCGGGCCAGTCGACCGCGTCGCGGCAGGCCTGGCGCAACACAAGATCGCCGAGCTGGCCGATGAGCCCGATCTCCTCGGCGACGGGGATGAAGACGCCCGGCGAGACCAGGCCGCGCTGCGGATGCCGCCAGCGCACCAACGCTTCGAAGCCGCGGATCTCGCGCCGCGCGACCTCGACGATCGGCTGGTAGAAAACCTCGAACTCGCCCTTCTCGATGGCCTTGCGCAGATCGACCTCGAGCGCGTGGCGCTCCTGCATCTGCGCGTCCATCTCCGGCTGAAAGAAGTGATAACTGCCGCGGCCGCTACTCTTGGCGCGGTAGAGCGCCATGTCGGCGTTGCGCAGAAGCTGGTCGGGCTCGCGGCCGTCGGTCGGGGCGACGGCGATGCCGACGCTGGCGCCGATCACGATCTGCTGGCCGAGCACGTCTTGCGGCTGCGACACCGCCTCGATGATGCGCGCCGCGAGTTCGGACGCGTCGGTCGGACGCGCGCCGGACTGCACGATGGCGAATTCGTCGCCGCCGAGCCGTGCGACCATATCGTTGCCGCGAACGGCACCCTTGAGTCGCTGGGTGACGGAGCAGAGCAGCGCGTCGCCGACCGGATGGCCGAGCGTGTCGTTCACGGTCTTGAAGCGGTCGAGGTCGACGAACAGCACCGCGAGCTTCTCGCCCCGCTCGAGTGCCTGCTCCATGCGCTCGCGGAACAGGACGCGGTTGGGCAGGTCGGTGAGCGCGTCGTGCCGCGCCATGTGCATGATCTGCGCCTCGGCCAGGCGTCGCTCGGTGACGTCCTCGAAGGTCGCGACCCAGCCGCCGTTCGAGGTCGGGCTGTAGACGCTGGCGATGATGCGCCCGTCGCTGAGCTCGTAATAGTGCGTGCCGCTCTTGTGCCGGCTGATGACCTCAGCCTGATCGCTCAGCACCTGGCTGGCATTGGCGCCGTCGTTGCTGCGCGCCGCGCCCAGTTCAAGGATCTCGCGGAAGCTTATGCCTGGCGCGATCTGGTCGCGCGACAAGCCGAAGATCTCGAAGAAGCGGCGATTGACGACCTCGAGCCGGTTCTTGGCGTCGAACAGGCACAGGCCCTGCGACATGTTGTCGAGCGCCGCGTCGAGCCGCAGGTTGCTCTGCCTGAGCGTCGCTTCCTGGCGTTTTGACTGCGTGATGTCGCTGCACACAACGATGAAGCCGCCGTCGCGCGTGGCGCTGCGGGACACGCGCAGCCAACGCCCGTCGGCAAGCTGCCATTCCGGCACCGAGGCTTCGGCGTTCGGGCGCGTCAGCATGCAGCCGGCGAGGATCGGGTCGCGCAACGCCGACTTCAGATCGGCGATCGGCGTGCCCGGCTCGAGCTGCGCAGGCGACAACGACAGGAATCCGGCGGCCTGCGCGTTGGCGAGCGCGATGCGATCCTGCGCGTCGACCACGACGACCCCTTCGTCAGAGTTCGCCAGCGCGTCGGCGAGGCGCGTCTGAGCGGATCGCCGCAGCGCCACTTCGCGGCCCATCATGTCCTTGAGGTTGTCGCGCATCAGACGCATGGACGACAGAAGCGCGCCCAGCTCGTCCGGCCCGCCCGCCGGGATGACCACGTCGAGACGCCCAGTGGCAATGCATTCGGCGACGTTCGATGCGGCGGCGACCGGACGGATGATGCGGCGCGTCAGCGCCCAGGCGACGAGCCCAGACAGGATCAACGCGAGCGCCGCGCCGGCGATGTTCAGTCGGATGTTGCGATCGACGGTGGCGAGCGCCGATTGCCGGTAGATGAAGCCGTCGCCGGCCGTGTAGTTGATCAGGAGGTCGATCTGCTCGTTGACCTGCCGTGCAAAGGCGTCGAGCTTTTCCCAGCTCGCATCCATCCGCGTGGCGTCGAGCAGATTGAGGCTGGTGCGGCGCCAGGTGTTGACCGCGTCTTCGACATGCGAGGCCGCCTGCTTGGCGCGCTGCGACTGCGAGCGCTGCACGGCGATGTCGAGGTCTTCCTTGAGCGTCTGCTCGAGCTTTGCGATCTGGAGATCGAGCTCGACCCGCATTTTCGGGTCTTCGGCGATCCAGCGGCGGCCGAAGGTCGCGCGCATGGATGCGAAGTCGGCGGCCGCCGCCCGCGCATAATTGATCGACATCAGGGATTCGTCATAGGTCTTGCGCACCAGCACGCCGGCGTCCTGGACGCCCCTGATGGCGTAGCCGGCGAGCGCGCCGGTGATGATCGTCATCACCGCGAAAGCGACGAGGATACGGCCGCGGATCGTGCGTAAGGACGCGGCGGCACGCGCCAGCGCGCGCAGCACGGGCGACGTCCCTTTCGACAGCACGGTTTCGATCCGACTCGCTTTCATCCCAAGACCTGCATCAGCAGCCTCGGAATGTAAGGTCCAGATGTTAAAGGTGGTTCAGTTGTGCCCCCTATCTCGCTTGCTTCGTTAACGCCGCCTTAACCGCGCAATCGGAGGGTGTCGGAAGACGGCTGCAACCGGCGAAAGGCACGTGAAATGCGCCTCAGGCTTCCCGAAGGAGCGAAGATCGCGATCAGCCTCGTGCTCATCGCCGCCTCGCTGACCGGCCTCGGCGTCATCGGCAGCCGTGCTGCCCAGCAATACACCGTGTCGCAGAAAGGCCGGCTGTTCCACCCAGACAATCTCGCCATCCAGCGGGGCGAGACCTTGGTCATCGTCAACGATGACGGGGACCTGCGGCACCACGCCTATATCGATTCACCGACCTTCAGCTTCGATTCCGGCGACCAGGAGCCCGGCAGCAAGACGACGATCAATTTCTCCGTGGCGGGCGACTTCGATGTGCTGTGCGCCATCCACCCGAAGATGAAGCTGAAGGTTCACGTGCAATAGGCCGGCTTCGGGCAGGTCCAAAAAGCCGATGGCCGGGCTTCCCGGCCCGGCCATGACCAGCAAAGCGTTCTCAGGCCGCTTCAGAGAACCGTGGTGCCGAACAGCGCCGAATGCCCGCCGTAGTAGGCGGCCATGAAGAGCGCGAGCGCCGCCGCATACCCGACCGGCATCAGATAGGGATAGCGCACCAACTCGCGGCTGCCGCGGTTGTCGGCGGCGATGGCGAACAACACCACCACGATCAGCGTGTGGCCGATCATGTCCACCTTGCCGAAGGTGACGACGGCGCCGATGAACATCGGCGTCAGCATGATCGCGGCGACGCGGCGAACGAGCGGCGTCCAGACGAGCGCGAAGGCGAGTGCGAACTCCACCGCGCCGGCGGAGCGCATGTAGAAATCCGTATCGAAGCCCAGCGTCATGCCCGGATGCTGCGTGAGCAGCGGATAGGTCCATTCCGGATAGGCCCACTTCTCGATCGAGGCCCACATCAGCGTGATGCCCGCGGTCCAGCGGACGATGTCGATCGCCTTGATGCCGAAGAAATCGCGCTGCAAGCCGGTGAGCGCGAGATAGGCGGCGACGCCGAGGAAGACCGGGTAATCGAGCAGATGGAAGAGGCCGTAATTGTAGAGCGCAACGGCGTAGAGCACGACGATGCCCAGCGCCGACAACGGCATCGTGCGCCGCGACAGCATGCCGGCGGCGATGCCGACCTGGATCGCGCCGATCAGCGTCGAATCCGTCTTTAATTCCGGCGTCAGCAGGACGCCGCCGAAGCCCCAGACAGCAATGAAGAAGAAGGCAGTCCCGGCGCGGAACATCAATTCCGTGCGGTCGAGGATCGGCGCCGTGACCCGGTCCATGGACCGCTGCATAGCAAGGCCGATATGCGTGCCTTCAAACAGCGCTCCGGCAAGGAGGGCGATCACCGAGAGACCGATGAGATACTCGAAGTCGGGGCAGAGAACGTTCTCGAGGCCGCGGGGCTGACCCGCGACGTCGAATGCGCAGAACCACTTCACGTGGGCTTCTGCACTTCCTACGAGTAACCCGTAAATGGGGAGTGCTGCTCCAAACACTCCCAAGGATTGTAGAAAAACGGTCAACTTACGCATTACCAGGTCTTTCCACCGGTTTTCGGAGTTCATTCCACGGAACTTCACGATTCAGATACGCCGCCCCGACCAGCGATTTGAACTTACTATCTATTTACCACAAAGCAGCGGTGTCCGGGTGGGGTCGGTATGGTAAATTGTAAGGATTGGTTAACCTATACCGGCGGCACAACCGGACGCTGGCGCGTTGACAACCGCACGGAAACGGTTTGGTAGCTGTTCTGGGTGCTAAATCCCCCTGCAACCGCTGCGTTCAGACAGCGATGCAACCGGGAGCCGTGATGATTGCAATCTGCAGCGTAGTGAGCTTGGTCCTCGGCGGGACGATCGCGGCCCTGTCCGAGAGGTATCCCGTTCACGTCGAGGTGCTGGAAACGACGGCGGGCGTGCTCCTGATCGGCGGCCTCGGCCTCATCGGCGCCGGCCTGCCGATCCTGATCTGAACTCTCCGAACCTTCTGAAAATTCCCGAGCAGGGAGCGCGCGGTCAGCGCGGCAGCGTCGTCAGCGCCACGGCCGACGGCGCGGCCGTCAGCGTTTGCAGAAAGGCGATGAGGTCGGCCTTCTCCTGCACGGTCAGATGCAGCGGCTTGATCTCCTCGGCGCGGCTCGGCCGCTCGATGCCGCCCTTGTCGTAGAGATCGATCACTTGCGTCAGTGTCGGCACCGAGCCGTCGTGCATGTACGGTGCGCGGCGCGCGACGTCCCTGAGAGTCGGCGTTTTGAACGCGTAGCGGAGTTGCACCGAGGTCGGGAACATGCGGCCGCGGCCGATATCGTCGCCGGTGCCGACGCCGATGTCGTGAAACGACGCGTCGCTGAAGCTCCAGCCGCTGTGGCAGGCGGCGCAATTGGCTTTGCCGTTGAACAGGTCGAAGCCGCGCTTGGCGGCGTCGCTGATGGCGCGCTCGTCGCCCTTGATCCAGCGGTCGAATGGCGCTTCGCCCGACACGATGGAGCGCTCAAAGGTCGCCAACGCCAATTCCGCCTTGCGTCTGGTGATCGCGCCGGGCCCGAAGGCGACGTTGAAGGCGCTGACGTAGCCGGGGATCGCCGAGAGGCGCTCGATCACGAGCTTTTCCGGTGCGTTCATGATCTTGGGGTTGGTGATCGGCCCGAAGGCGACCGACTCCAGATCGCGGAAATGGCCGTCCCAGGCGAGCTTCGGCACCCAGGCGACGTTCAACAGCGTCGGCGTGCGCGTCGCCATCGCCTCGAGCGTATCGCCGATGCCGCGCGGCAGGTTGTCCTGCCAGGACAGGCCGGGATTATGGCAACTGGCGCAGGAGCGCGTGCCCGAGCCGGACAGCGCCGGCTCGAAGAACAGCATGCGGCCGAGCCGCGACTTCGCTTCCGTATAGGGATTGCTGTCCGGGAAGGGGATGGCGCTGGGGCGCACATATTCCGCCTTCCATTTGTCGCGTTCGGGCGCGCCGTCGCCGGAGCGCGTCACGACCGTGCCGGCGAGCAGCACCAGACAGCCCGCGGCAAGGCTTGCCACGCCCGCGATTGCCGTCAGCCGCACCGTCCGCATCAACGCCTCGTTAACCATCGCGCGGCCCACAGGGGGGCCGCCATGGCGGGACAGTAGCCGCCGCTGCTTAGCGCTCTCTAAACGCGGTGGCCGGCATTTGCAGGCCGGTTCAGTCCCAGCCACCGGGCACGCGGCCGGCCGGATCGGCGACGCGGCCGTCGGATCGCTTGAGGCCCGAGATGCGGCCCATCTCCTCGTCCGACAGGACAAAATCGAACACGCCAAAATTGTCGGCGATGCGCTCCGGCTTCGAGGAGAACGGGATCGAGGCGACATCCTGCTGGAGGAGCCAGCGCAGCGCCACCTGCGCGACGCTGCGGCCGCGCGCCCTGGCGATGTCGGCGAGCACAGGGTCGCCGAACAGGCGTCCGCGCCCGAGCGGGCAATAGGCGATGAAGACGAGGCCGCGCTCCCGCGTCGCGGTCAGCAGCTTCGTCTGGTCGAGATAGGGATGATACTCGGCCTGTAAGGCGGCGAGCGGCTCGGGGCAGGTCGCGATCGCTTCGTCGAGCAGGCCGATGTTGAAATTAGCCACGCCGATGTGGCGCGCGAGGCCTTCCCGCTTCGCCTTGGCGAGCGACGGCATCACTTCGGGCACCGGGATCGCCGGGTTCGGCCAATGCACCAGCAGGAGATCGACGTAATCGACGCCGAGCGCGGCGAGACTTTCGTCGACCGAGCGCGCGAAGTCGGCCGCGCGCAAATTCTCGTGCGAGACTTTCGTCGTGAGAAAGATGTCGCCACGCGGCAGCCGCGAAGCGCGCATCGCTTCGCCGACGGCGCGCTCCGTGCCGTATTTGCGCGCGGTGTCGATGTGCCGGTAGCCGGCCGCAAGCGCCGCCAGAACCGTTTCGGGGGACATGCCGCCGGTCATCGGCGAGGTGCCGAAGCCGACCGCAGGGATCGACGCGCCATGCGCGGTGAAGACGGGCTGCGCGGTCACGATGCGCTCCCATCGTGGGAGCGATGGGCGGCGAAAGCGATCGGCATTTCGGTGACCCCGACTTGCTGGAACAGCGGCGGAGCGGCATGGTGCACGGATCGAGACATTCCGCCACTCATGCCCTTCCTTGCCATGAATGAAGCTTTCATTGAAGCGCTGATCGCGCTCGTCTGCTATGGCGTCAGCGATTTCGTCTACAAGCAGGCCGCGACCGCCAGGATCCGCGCCGACCATTTCATCATGGCGCAGGCCTGGCTCTATTGCCCGACGATCATCGTCTACGCGGTGCTCGCGCACAAATTCGTGCCGGTTCCCGCAGCAATGTGGGGCTTGCTCGCAGGCTTCGCGACGTTCACCGGCCTTTATTATTTCACCCGCAGCCTCGTGGAAGGCGCGGTCAGCACCAACGCGTCAATTTTCCGCATGAATTTTATCGTCACGGCGGCGCTGGCGATCATCGTGCTGGGCGAGCCGCTGACCCTGCGCAAGACCGTGGGACTCGTGCTGGCTCTCACGGCAACGCGTCTGCTGATGGAGAAAGGCAAGGGCGAGGCGGGTGCTCCGCGCACGCGCTCGCTCTTGCAGGTCGGCTTCGCCACGCTCTGCTTCGGCGCCGCGAACTTCTTCCACACGATCGGCCTGCGCCACGGCGCCGTGCCGGACACCTTGGTGGTGGCGCAGTCGGCGGTGTTCATGCCGCTCGCCACCGCCGTCGTCTTCGTCAAGGACGGCCGGCTCGCGCCGCCGCCGCGAACCTTCCGCTTCAGCGTGCTGGCTGCGGCGCTGCAATTGCTGGCGACGCTGATGCTGGTGCGGGCAATCGCGCTCGGCCAAGCGAGCGTGCTGGTGCCGATCGCACAGATGGGACTCGTGGTTGCCGCGGTCCTCGGCATCGCATTGCTCGGCGAACGCGCGACGCCGCGGAAGATAGCGGGACTGGCGCTGGCGGTCGGCGCCCTCGCGGTGCTGGCGGGGAGCTAGGGCCGGAAGGACTGGCGCGCCGGCGCCTCAACCCCGATGTTTGTTTTTCTTCGGCTTCTTGCCGAATGGGCGCTTTGCAAAGGGGGCGCCATCGCGTCCCTGCGCTTGCCCCGCAGAAGCCGGCTTATGGTCGTGGCGCCGCTTCGGATCGAATCCCGGTTTCTTGTCTGGCTTCGGCGCCCGTTCGCGGAAGCGTTCGTCGTGATGCTTTCGCACCTTGTCGTACCGGGGCTTGTCGTCCCGGCGCGCGTCGACCTTCTGCGCCTTGTCGACATGGGCGGCCCGATCGACACCCGTGCCGGCCGGCGCTTCGCCGCGCGGACCGTCGGGGAGGCGTTCGATATGGATGTCGTCCTTGTCGGGCCCTTGAACCTTGGCGGCAAAACTCTCGGCCGCCTTCCCGGAGATTTCGAATTCGGTGATGCTCTGATAAATCCGGATCGCGCCGATGTCGTTCTTGTCGATGCCGCCGCGGCGGCAGATCATCGGCAGCAGCCACCGGGCTTCGGCATTCTTGCGCCGTCCGATGCTGGCGCGGAACCAGACGCTGCCGCCTTCCATGCTGCGGCGAAAACCCGTCTTCTTCGCGTAATTTCGTCCACCGCCCTCGTCGCCGCGCGCAGCGTGGGGCGCGCGTCTGTCGGCGCGGTCGTCGCGTGAACGCACCCTGTCGTCATCCCGCCTCTGGCCGGGATCGACGAGGTCTTCGGGCGAGGGAAGACGCGAGCGATAAAGCCGCACCAATGCCGCCGCGATCATGTCCGGCGACTTATCGGCCAGCACGGCGCGCGCCAAGGTCAGATCGTCCTCGGTCGGCTCCTCCGTGAAGACGGCATCCTGCAACATGCGTTGCTGGTCGAGCTTGCGGATTTCGTCCGCCTGCGGCGCCGTTCCCCAGACGGCTTCAATCCCCGCCTGGTCGAGCATCCGTTCGGCGACGCGGCGGCGCGCCGGCGGCACCAGCACCACGCTCACGCCTTTGCGGCCTGCACGCCCGGTGCGGCCCGATCGATGTTGCAAGACTTCCGGATCGTTCGGCAATTCGGCGTGAATGACGAGGGCGAGGTTCGGCAGGTCGATGCCGCGCGCCGCCACGTCGGTGGCGACGCAAACGCGCGCGCGCCCGTCACGGAGCGCCTGGAGCGCGTGCGTGCGTTCGCCCTGCGTCAGTTCGCCCGAAAGTGCGACGACGGAAAACCCGCGTTCGAGCAGCGCCGCTTGCAGATGATTGACCGCGCGGCGGGTATTGCAGAAGACGATCGCGCTGGACGATTCAAAATAGCGCAGCACATTGACGACCGCGTGTTCGACGTCCTGCGCGGCGACCCTGATGGCGCGATACTCAATGTCGGCATGGCCGCCTTCGCCGCCGGCGACCTCGATGCGCAACGCGTCCTTCTGGAATTGTTTCGCAAGGGCCACGATCCCGCGCGGCAACGTCGCCGAAAACAGCAGGGTACGGCGCTCTTCCGGCGTGGTCTTGAGAATGAACTCCAGATCCTCGCGAAAGCCGAGATCGAGCATCTCGTCAGCCTCGTCGAGAACGACGGCCTTCAATTCCGAGACGTCGAGACGGCCGCGGCGCAAGTGATCGCACAACCGGCCGGGCGTGCCGACCACGATGTGCGCACCAATCTCGAGCTCGCGCTGTTCGCGGCGCGGGTCCATGCCGCCGACGCAGGAAACCACGCGCGCGGCCGTATATTGATAGAGCCAGGCGAGCTCGCGCTGCACCTGCAAGGCAAGTTCGCGGGTCGGCGCAACGATGAGGGCCAGCGGCTTGGCGGCGCCGGCGAAGCGGTCGCTGCCGCCGAGGAGATTCGCCGCGATCGCCAATCCGTACGCCACGGTCTTGCCCGATCCGGTCTGCGCCGAAACCAGGAGGTCGCGGTCGGCGGCGGCGTCGGCCAGCACAGCCGCCTGCACGGGCGTCGCCTCGGTATAGCTGCGCTCGGCCAGGGCGCGGGCGATCTGCGGATTTGCGGGCAGGAATGTCACGAATGTCAGCTTTCAGAAGGTTGCCGTATTGATCAGAGCAGTACGGTGGATCGCCGGTGCGCGGCGGCGATCTCGCGCCTCGCGATCGTCGGCGGGTTAAGTGATATGGGCCACGCTTTAGGCCAAGCGGAGCAAAAGCGCCAATCGTCGCCGCGAGGTACCCGGCGCGGACAGACCATGAATGGCGACGTTCGTCATCCGCAGGCGATTGGCGCGCCGGTTGGAATAACACTGCGAACACTTACATCATTGAAATAACGTTGTAATTTCTTTCACCCGACCGTGCGTTTTGACCAGAAGCAATGAGAAAATCTACCATCTGTTTCGAACTAACTCGCAGAAGGGCCACCTCAGCAACCGGCGCAGAAAAAGGCAGACCTCCGGATGACGCCCCCGGCGAGATTTTACGCCGCGCACCTTCGATGTCGTTGCAGGGCGGGACCCGAGAAAAGTCTTTGCCTGCTCTAGGCGCCGGCCCAGAGCGCACGATGTGATCTACTCCTGCGGAACCTATCTCTTCGCCTTCATCGGAATAGAGTTCGGTCATGCGTTCGTTCCGCGGCAAGAAGGCTTTGATCACGGGCGCGGCGTCCGGAATTGGCCGCGCAATCGCCATGGCCCTCGCCAAGGAAGGTACCAGCCTCTGGCTGCTCGACATCGATGAAGCGGCATTGTCGTCGACGGCGCGCGAGGCCGAGCGCCATGGTGTGGATGTCGTCACGAGCGTGTGCGACTTGGCCGACCCAGAACAAATCACGACGGTTGTTGATTCTGTTCGGTCGACGTGGAGCGACCTCAATATTCTCGTCAATAGCGCCGGTATTATTCACTACGGGCCGATGCATCTGCTCACTGGCGACCAATGGCAGCGCATCATTTCGGTTAACCTGCTGGCGCCGATCCAACTCATCCGCGGACTGCTTACGACCTTGGCCGCGCAGGATGACGCACATATCGTCAACATCTGCAGCATGTTCGGGCTGTTCCCGTTCCGCAAGCTGATCGCCTATCAGACCAGCAAATACGGGCTGGTCGGGTTCACGCTGGCGCTGCGCGGCGAATACCAGCGGTTTGATTTCGGTGTCACCGCGGTCTGCCCGGGCTTGGTGCAGACGCCCTTGATCAATCATATAGAGAGATCCGAGCCGAAAAAACCCCCGCTTGTGCTGCCGATATTCCTTTGCACCAGCGCTGACAAAGTCGCCGCGCGCACACTTACCGCCATGCGGAAAAACAAAGGCCTAGTGTTGATCGCGCCAGCCGCGAAAATCGCATGGTGGCTGATGCGCCTCTCCCCCGGTTTGGTCGATTGGCTCAATCGCGAGGGATGGCGGGTGCGCGGCAAATCTACGCCCAGCGATAATTCCGCCGCTTCGAAATCGCAGGCTTCATGAACCCCGTCACGCAAAGATCTGATGCCCTCCTGACGCCCGCCATCGTCGTCACAGGAGCATCGTCCGGCATCGGGCGCGAAATCGCACGGGTGGCGGCGCGCGATCGCATGCCGCTGCTGTTGGTCGCGCGCTCGCATGAGGCGCTACTGGACTTGGCCAAGCAGGTCGAGGCGAGCGGAACTGATGCGGGCTGCCTCTCGCTCGACCTGCGCGCCAGCAATGCCGCCGGGCGCATCGAATCGGCGCTAGCCGAGCATGGTTGGTATTGCGACGTGCTGGTGCTCTGTGCCGGCATCGGCGTCTTCGGAGCCTTTAACGAGATCAATCGCCGTGGACACTTGGCGGTCGTGGACTTGAACGCACGCGTTCCCACCGAACTTGCCTTGCATTTTCTGCCCGCCATGCGCAAACGGCGCAGAGGCGGTCTCATGTTCGTCGGATCGATCGCCGCCTATGCCCCCGGCCCCAACATGGCTGCCTATTATGCGAGCAAGGCTTATCTGAGGTCGCTGTCGAATGCCCTATACGCCGAGACGAAAGGCTCGGGCGTCATCGTCACCAACCTCAGTCCGGGGTTTGTGAGCACGCCCTTCTTGACGCTCTCCGGCATCGGGGCGACGCGTCTGCGCAAGATCTTGCCGCGCATGACCGCGGCCGAAGTCGCCGAAGCAGGGTGGCGTGGGTTCAAATCAAGGCGGCGCTTGATCGTGCCCGGCCTGGCCAATCGCATCCTGATCGCAGGGGCGAAGCTGTTGCCGACGCACTTTCTAATTTGGCTGCTGCGGCAACTGCAGCGCCAGCCGGATCACAGCGCGTCCGCCTGATCGCACCGGCACTACCGCCACCCGTGCTACGCTCCGACACCGGCACTTGCTTTCCACGCCGCAAACCAGCGTTCAAACCGGTGGCTACCGTCCGCTTCCCGCTGGTCGGGACGCCACATCGCGTAGACCGGGCCTTCCTCGGCAACCATCACCACGGCATCCATGCCCTTCGCGCGCCTCAGCGTCTCGATCGCCTGCGCCGGGGTTTGCGCGATCGGGCCGGCGACATTGAACGAGGTATTCACCGCGACCTCGACTCCGATGCGGCGCCCGAGCGCCTTGAGATAGGCGTGGGTCAGGGGATCTACGTGCTCGCGCACGATCTGTAGCCGGCCGCTGCCGTCGGCGTGGATCACGGCCGGGATGCGCGCGCGTGCCTCCGGCTTTGCCGGCGCCGTCAAGACCATATAGTAGTAAGCATTGTAGTCGGCGTCCGACGCGCCATCCGCCAGCTCGAACCATTGCTCGGCGGCCGCGCGGGTCATCATCGGCGCGAGCGGGCGGACCGCCTCGCGGAATTTGACGCGCGCGTTGAGCATCTCGCGCGTGTGCGGATTGCACGGATTGGCGAGAATCGAGCGGTGTCCGAGCGCGCGCGGACCGGTTTCGGCCGCGCCCTGGAACAACGCGATGATGCCGTCCTGTGCTGTCACATACGCCATCAAGTCGGCGATGGCCGCGCGGCCGCGCGCGTCGGAGGCAGCGCCGACGCAAGCCCATGCCATGTCCGGCGCGACCGCGAACGCGGCGCGGATTTGCGCATCCGTCGGTGCTGAGCCGCAATAGAAGGCATGCGCGAGCGGCTCGCCGGCGCCGGCGCCCGCTAGATAGGCCGCCATATAGGCCGCACCGATCGGCACCCCGGCGTCGTTCGGCACCGGCGGCACCCACATGTGCAGCCGCGCGGAGCGGCCGAACTGATGCCGGTAATAGCCTTCGTCAAAATGTTGCAGCAGCCGCATGTTGCCGACCGCGTTGAGCGCGGTACCGCCGGTCAGCACCAGCTGATCGCTGCCGGTCTGGCGGATGAGGTGATCGATAATGTGCACCAGGGCATCCTCGAACACCATTTGCGTGGCGGCAGCCTTGTCGAGCCGTTCCTGGGTGTCCGGCTTGTGCTGGATGTCCTCGACGCGAAGAACCGCATCCGGGTTCCACATGTCCTGAAGCGCGATCGGCTCGCCCAGGATCCGGATCAGCTCTTTCGTGTAGGGCTTCGCAAAATTGCGCGGCCAGTTCGCCAGCGCGCGATTGAGGTAGACTTGGCCCTCCGGTGCGAGCTGCAGGATCTGGCGCAGCGCCGGATAGTACGGATTGGTCTTGCGGTCGCAATCGCCCCAAGCGGCGGCGCCCATGTAGCGGCCTTCGCTGCTGAGCATGGTCCAGCCGCCCTGCGTCGAACTGATGAAGGCGTAATAGAACCCGAGCGAGTCGAAGAAGCTGTCGTTGCAGCGCAGCAGCCGCATGCTGCCGCGCTCGCAGACATAGAGCGATATCGCGCCTCGATCGCCGACGCCGTCGATCACGGCGACCATCACCGGGCGCTCGCTGCGCGCGAACGGCGAGGCGCAGAACGAGAACCAAGCGTGATTGTCATGGTGCGGCATGGCGATCACCGGCGTCTCACAGCCGAGATCGCGGCCGAGGTTACGCGCCGCACGCGTAGCCCGTTCGGCGTCTTCCAGGTTGAAGATGGGCAATTGGGTTTGCCGCAGCAGGCTCAGGCTCGCCGGCGCCTCTTCCATGACTGTGCGCAGGATCGTGGCGCCGAGCGCGGCGTTATCCCAGGCCAAGAACCAGCCGTCGATGCGGCTCGGCTCGACGCCGATGGTCCGCATCGTTGCCGCCAGTGCCTCGATCGACCGATGCGGAAATTTTGTGGTGTGCCGCTCGCCGGAAAAACGCTCTTCCTCGTTATTGCAGATCAGTCGCGGCCCGCCCGCGGGCGTGACTTCGACCAGCGCCACTCCGCTATTGTGCGTCCCCGTGGCGCAGATGCCGCCGAGATAGAGGGTTTCGCCCCGTTCGCGTTTGGCCCGCAGCGCCCGAAATCGCTCCGCGGCAAACGGAGCGCGCGACCGAAAAATGCCTTTGCGGGCGTAAAACCTGTCGAGCAGCGGCAGCGTCAGCGAGAACGTTGCCCTGCCAAGACGCGGATTGCGGGGACCAATGCGCATACAAGAACCGAGGTGTCGATGTCTGGATCTAGGTGCACGCCGCGAGCCGACAGAATCGGTGAGGAGTGACCTTAGCCCAATTTGCCGGACCTCCTGCGGCCTTATCACCCGCCTCTATAATATCCCACCTCTATAGAGGCGTTCGCAGATTTACCGGGTGGTGGGAAGTTGGCGCGCCGGAAGGGATTCGAACCCCTGACCCCCAGATTCGAAGTCTGGTGCTCTATCCAGCTGAGCTACCGGCGCCGCGCCTTTCAGCGAGGCCGGCACCCTAACGCATGGCGGAGCGGATGGGGAACGGCTTTTCCAGAACAATTGCGCGCCTTTGAAAGCTGGTGGCTGCGACGGCGAGGACCTTGAACCGCCCGCCGCGGTTGTCCACTATCGCGGCCAGTAACCGAACGGTGACAGGGCACTCCGCGAGGCGCGTCGAGGCCCCGTCCCGTCCAAGGAGCACGTCCTTGCTGTCGCGTCCGTGCCTGCCGCCGACCCTGCGCCCCGGGCGCTCCGCATGATGGATTCCGGCGGCGGCGACCATTTGCCGGTTTCGGGACCGCGCAACCTGGCGCTCGGCATCGAGCGCATCGGCCTCTTGCCGATCCGCTATCCCTGGGCCGTGGCGGTCGCCTTCCTGGCGCTGCTCGTGCTCGGCGCGGTCGGCTTCGAGCGGCTCAAGGTCGACGATTCGCTCAGCCAGTTGTTCCGCTCCGACACGCCCGAATACAAGGTCTACCAGGAGGTCACGCACCGCTTCCCGGCGAGCGAGTACGACGTGCTCGTCGTCATCGAGGGCGACAAGCTCATGGCGCGCGAGTCGCTCGAAAAACTGCGCGACACGGCAATCGACCTGCAACTCATCGACGGCACCCGCGGGCTGATCTCGCTGTTCTCCGCGCGCGAGCCGCCGCCCGTCGGCGGTGGCGTGCCGCCGCCTCTGTTCCCTCAAGTACTGCCGACCGGCGCCGAGTACGACGCGCTGGTCAAGCGAGTGCTCGGAAACGAGATCATCCGCGGCAAGCTCATCTCCGAAGACGGCAAGCTCGCCCTGTTCGTGCTCGCGCTCGACCCCGAGGCGGTCGACAACGGTCGCTTGGCGAAGATCGTCGGCGACGTGCGCTCGACCGTACACGACGATCTTGCCGGCGCCGGGCTGCAGACGGAGCTCTCCGGCGTGCCGGTGATGCAGCTCGAAATCCGCAATGCCATCGAGCGCGACCGGCTGATCTACAATTCACTCGGCTTCATCGCCGGCTGCCTGATCGCGGTGATGTTCTTCCGCCGCATCTCGTTCATGATCGTCGCCGCCGGCCCGCCGCTCGCCGCGATCCTGCTCGCGCTCGGCACGCTCGGCTGGCTCGACTTCCGCCTCAACATGTTCCTGAACGTGATGACGCCGCTCATCATGGTCATCAGCTTCTCCGACTCGATGCAGCTCACGTTTGCCGCGCGCGACCGGCTGATCGCCGGCGACAGCAAGGCGGCGGCGTTCCGCAATGCGCTCTACATCGTCGGGCCCGCTTGCGTGCTCACGCACGGCACCGCCGGCGTGTCGTTCATCGCGCTCATGTTCTCGCAGTCAGACCTCATCCGCGCCTTCGGCGAGGCGGGTCTCGTCGCGGTCCTCGTGGCGATGGTGGCGGTGCTGATGCTGGTGCCGCTGCTCGGCATGCTGCTGGTGCGCAACGTGTCGCGCTTCGCCGAGGAAGCGCGCAGCGCCGATACCGGGCTCAACTTCCTGCGCCGTTTCTGTTCGTGGATCGCGACGCAGATGGTGACGCGGCCGGGGCTCTATTCGCTGATCAGCGTCGTCGTGGTCGGCGCGCTCTGCGTCGTCTACCTCCAGCTCGAGCCGCGCTACCGGCTTGCCGACCAATTGCCCGACCGCGAGCAGGCGGTGCAGGCGGCGCACCGCCTCGACGCCAAGCTCACCGGCGCCAATCCGATCGACGTCCTGATCGAGATCCCGAAGGGCAAATCGCTCTATGATCCCGAGACACTCGGCGCCATCGCCGACGTGCATGCCATGGTCGAGAAGCAAGCCGGCGTCGGCAATGTCTGGTCGCTGCAGACCCTGCGCAACTGGCTCGCCGAGAAGCTGCACATCA
>Ga0265342_10002263_pt1 | contig 16816 bp, 13 predicted proteins | sample 4CB327metaG_FD_203125 | JGI IMG/M metagenome (GOLD analysis project Ga0265342, IMG submission 203125) | Rhizosphere microbial communities from Carex aquatilis grown in University of Washington, Seatle, WA, United States - 4-CB3-27 metaG | ecosystem: Host-associated > Plants > Roots >...
CACGCACACCTCGAGAATGCTTCCACGAACGCGCGTGCTCTTCATGCCAGCTCCACCGTATTGCGATTGAGCACCCGCAGAACGAGCAGGGCGATGATCGAGGTTATCACGAAGATGACCACCCCCAGCGCGGTGGCCATGCCGTAGCGGCCGGAGGAGTATTCGAAGAAGACGGCCGTGTTGAGTACACCGGTTGCGTACCCCGGTCCCCCGCGCGTCAGCACGAAGATGAGGTCGAAAACCTTCAGGCCCCAGATGAGATTGAGAATGACGTTGATGGAAATGGAGGGCTGGAGGAATGGAAGGGTGATCTTGAAGAACTTCTGCACGGCGGAGGCGCCGTCGATATCGGCGGCCTCGAAGAGGTTTTGTGGTATCACCTTGAGCCCGGCCAGAAAGATCACCATGCAGTATCCCGACATTCTCCACACCTCCACGGCCATAACGGAAGGCATGGCAGTGGAAAGGTCGACGAGCCAGCTACGCGTGAGTCCGGAGAGGCCTATAGCCTTCAACCCCTGGGTGAGCAGGCCCCGTGTCGGATTGAAAATCGATGTGAAGATCAGGCCGATGACAAGCGGGGAGAGAACGGCCGGAAGATAGAACACCGTGCGCAGGGCATTGCTGCTTTTCAGGCCACCGGAGAGCAGAAGCGCCAAGGCCAGGCCGATGACCACCTTCAGCACGGTGGTTACAACGGCGAAAAGCAGAGTGTTCTGGATGTAGAGGAGATATCGGGGGTCGCCGGAGAAGATCTCAGCGATGTTGTCGAATCCGATCCAGCGCAGATTCTGGTTCCAGGCGTTCCAGTTCGTCAGGCCGTATCCGAAGCCGATGAGGCTCGGCAGGATGAACAGCCCCAGGTAGAGCAGGAGGGCAGGCACGATGAAGTATTGTGGATACAGGGCATGCGACCGCATTTGCGCTCCCGCGTCGGTGAAATTCACTCGGGGACCTTACGGTCCCCGAGCGTCGATATAGAGAAATGAGCTGACTAGAAACCGGGGGTTCCCGCCGCTTTGGCAACCTTTGCCCGGTTGGTATCAATGGCCTCGAGCACCTGCTTGGGCGTCATCTGCCCCGCGAGCATGCCCTGGATGAGCGATCCGAAGCCCATCTGATCCCAGAACAGTATGCCCGTGGCTCCGTCGGAAAGGAAATTCCCCTTCACGAAATCGGTCATGCTGGCCAGTCCAGCCGTGGGGGCCTTCGTAACCTCGGGGAACGAGGGATTTCCCAGATCTGCGCGTCCGGCATAGAACTTGTTGAGCACCGGCACCTGAGTCTTGTAGGCAAGCCATTTCTTGACGAGGTTGACGTTTTTGCTTCCCTTGTAGACCAGTTGCAACACTCCGCCCGCCGAAGTCCCGAATGACTTCACGTCACCGGTAGCGCCCAAGGGGGATGGGAACATCTTCCAGTTCTCCGCGCCGGACTGGGGATAGTCTTTGGCGCATTCCACCTGCCAGCTCGTGTACCCCAGGAACATGGCGTACTTGCCGGTTCCGAGGGCTTCCGTGGCGTTGGTCCATTTGTCCGACATGTAGGTGGGTCCGAAATAGCCCTTGTCGGCCATCTCCTTGATGGCGGTCAAGCTCTGTTCGAACTCCTTCACGTCGGCGAACTTGGCCTTGTTGCTGTTCAGCTTCTCGTAGAGTCCCGGTGAGTGGAGATTGGCGTCTGCGGCGATCTCGTCCATGAACAGCTCAGTGTGCCACAGGTCAATGGGTATCTCGTATACCGGAATGATCCCGTTCTTCAGCAGCGTATCGCAGACCTTGAGGAAGTCAGGATAGTTCTTGGGCGGAGTCAGGCTGTACTTGTCGAAGATGGCCGTGTTGTAGACCATGCCCCATCCGTCGATGGACCATGTGTTGAGGCCAAGGAGCTTCCCGTCCACCATGCCCGATTTCTTCGCCCAATCTTTCAGGCGGCCGACCCACGGCTCGCTGCTGAGATCGAGAACTTTATCCAGAGGAAGCTGGCGCAACTCGAGGCCGGCGGCCCACATGAAGATGTCGGGGGCTTCCCCCGTATTGAGCTTTGTTTTGATGATGTTCGTGTACTGGTCGTCGGGATTGACCTGGTAGTCGATCTTGATGCCAGTTTCCTTCTCGAAATCCGCGGCAATGTCCCTGTCGACGTCCTTGATCCAGTTCTGGGACGCGCCAAACGTGATGGTGCCCGTCTCCTTCGCCGACGTGCCTTCCGTCTTCCCACTGGCGTATGCAGTGGAGAATCCGGCGAGCAGGAGCAGCGAGAGCATGAGAATCATTGTCAGCTTCATCTTGCCCATGATTCGACCTCCTTCGGACAGTTGTATGTCAGTGAACACGTGAGCATACCTGATTGGCACGTGGTTGTCGGTGGACAAAAAGGGAAAGAAGCGTGGACTTTTTTGCATTCCGCGCGCTTCTCCGGGACAGATGCTGCTGGTATAGTATGCGAGGAGGTTTCCGCCTGTGGCCGGATTCTTGAAGTCGATCAGGGCGCAGCTCTTCCTTTTCTATACCGGATTCATTGTGGTCATCATCTGCGTCCTCGGGATTTCATTCTTCCTCTACACCTCAAACGTGCTGACCCAGAGGGCAACGGACACAATGGTCCAACTCTCGGGTGCGATTGCGCGGCAGATCGACGCGGCGGTCAAAGTGGTGGACGAGACGTCGATCCGGGTGGCCTATTCGAGCCTGGTCATGGACACCTTCCTCCGCTACCAGGGCTCGCCCGGCAGGGGCACCGTCAGCCAGCAGCGGGCCTTGCGTGACATCTTCATCGCCATCATGGGCCCCCTCCAGTCCGTTTATCAGATCAATCTCTATGACCTGCACGGCACCGTTGTCGGGGCAGGGGCGAGCAACACAGTCAGCACGGTCGACCTGGAGGCCCAGCAGTGGTACCGGCCCGCAATCGCGCGAAACGGCGCACGCTGGATCACGCCCCCCTATGAAACGGACACACGGCAACCCAAGCGCCGCTTCGTCTCCCTTGTCCGCCTCTACTACGACCGCACCAATGTGCCCATCGGTTTCATCGAGGTGGCGCAGGAGTACGGGCGCATCTTCGAGGGAGCGGAATCCACCGTACGGACCATTGCACCCTGGATCAACAGCAGTCGGCTCTTTGTCATTGACGGCGCGGGCAACGCGGTGTTCCCCTTCGAGGCGAGGTCTACGGGCGACCTTGACCATTACGTTGCGGCGATGCGAATGCCAGGCGCCGGCGCCACCGCCACGGTGGCCAGCGCTGACGAAGGACGGGAGATCATCGCGCACGCCGATTCCGAGTACACGGGATGGTCGGTGGTGCTTGCCGTCTCCGAGGCGAGTCTCCTGGGCCCCTTGTTCCGATTCTCGCGCATCATGCTGGCCGCGGGGATGGCCTTCCTGCTTCTCTCGATCTTCGTCTCGTTTCTCATGGCGGCACGGCTCACCCGTCCCATCGCGAGGATCCATGCCGAGGTGGCCGGCCTCACTCTGAGGGATTTCTCCGAGCCATCCGCCCCCTCGCTCGGGAGCGGCTTCAATGAGCTGGAATCACTCTATCTTTCCTTCCGCGACATGTGCACGCGTCTGGACCGGTCAGTCACGGAGCTTCTGGCGGCCAAGGAGCATGAGGCCAACGCGCGGATGCTCGCCCTCCAGTCGCAAATGAACCCCCATTTCCTCTCCAACACGGTGACGACCATCAGCATCATGGCTGAGGAGGGAAAAGCCGTCGAAGTGATGCGGGTCTGCGATGACCTGCTCTTCATGCTCCGCTATGTCTCCTCAGGCAGCCCATTGCGCGTGACGCTGTCCGAGGAGATGGGATATACGCGCAGCTACCTGAGCCTCATGAAAAACCGTTACGCTGACAAGGTGACGTGGGACATCGACATACCCGCCGACATGATGGGTATCACGGTCCCGAAGCTCATCGTGCAGCCGCTCGTGGAGAACTCTCTCAAGTATGGCATCCATGTCGAGCCGCCCTGGCGGATACGCATTGCCGGCGTACAGAGCGACGGGCGCTGGACCATCTCCGTCGCCGATAATGGGACTGGGTTCGCCGAACGGTCGCTGGATGAGATTTCGCGGGGAATGGAAGGCATCCTTCGCCATGAGCCGGTCCCCGAGACGCCCCTCGCTGGTATGGGCCTCCTGAATATCTTCGCACGCCTGCGGATCCTCTACGGTGAAGCTGCGGTGCTCCGCGCCCTCACGCTCCCGCACGGGGGAGCCATGGTGGAGATAGGCGGCCGCACATAGGACTCATGCGCGCCGCGCCTCGGTGCCGCAAATTCGCTTCTCCTTACCCTTCCAGAGCTACCACGCGCGCACTTTGCCCCGTCGCGACAGAGAGCTCGATTCCCTTTTCTTCGAGCTCGCGACCGGTCGCCGCGGGCGCCACGTCCTTTCCGTCCAGGGTTTTCACTGAATAGATCCTATCCGCGGCAAGGCCGCGCGGCCGGAGCGTCGTCATTCCACCAATGAGGTCGTGCCAATACAAGAAAAGAAGGGATCGGCGGGCTTCAGCGTCGATCAACTGGAGCGCCGAATGGCCTGTGCGCTCTGTTATGAGCCCCGGTTCCGTGAGGAGATGAGCCACCGAGCGGCGGATCATGCCTCGCCATGCCTTATAGTATCCGATCAAGCGGGCAAGCTCTGCCTGATGTCCATCTTCGAGCCCCGCGATGTCGCCGGAAAGACCGACCACGCCGGGGAATGCCATGGCGAAGGCCTGGTCGAGATCCGCGATCTCGGCCCTCTCCCATCCCCACGCACCGGCAACGATGACGCGCTTGCCGGCAGGAGCGAATGGCGCGCCGCATGCGTCGATGCTGTCCCCGGCGGGCCTCAGGCAAAGCCACCGTGAGATGTAGCCCGGCAGGTAGCGCAGGAGGCTCTGTTCGTAGATACGGGAGGACATGAAGGGGTTCTGGTTGTCGCTCAGGAAGTTGACGTCGCCGTGAAAAAGAGAATTGAGGTCCATTCGGAGCGCCCCGCTCTGGCATCCCTCGATGCGGAGCCGGGGAAATGCACGGGCCAGCTCGTCCACGATCCCGTACCAGGCGTCGGTATACGCGGCGAACTCGGCCCCCTCCGGGTCGTAGCCCAGCTCGTGGTTCATATCGATCTTGATCCAGGCCAGATCGTAGCGTTTGACAAGATCAGCGATCATCCGGTAGGTGTAGTCCCTCGCACCAGTGACAGTGAGCCGTGGATACAAGCACCCATCCGGGGACGGGGCAAACCATTCTGGGTGCTCGACGGTAACGGGGACGCCCGGCATCAACCTCTCCGGTTCCACCCAAAGGCCGAAGCCCATATCCGCGGCACGCACCTCGCGGGCAAACTCGCCCATCCGTCCGCGGAATGCCCCGTCGAGCTTTTCGCGAAAGTCCCCTACCTGTCTGTCCCAGGGGCCGTTCATCTGGCCGTACCATCCCGCGTCGATCACGAAGATCTCGCACCCGATTTTGCGGGCAACGGCCAGCTGCCCGCGGAGTCTCTCGACGTCTAGCTTGTCATAGACGTCATACCATGAATTGTAAAGAACGGGCGGAGCCTCCTTCGTGTCCGGCCGTCGAGAAAGAAGGTAGCGGTGAAGAGAGGATGTCACTTCATGGGGTTTTCCTTCGGGAAGAAACTGCAAAAGGATCTCGGGAAGCTCAAGGGATGCGACGTCATCGAGAGTCAGATCCAGAGTCTCGTCCGCCATACCCATCTCGAGCACCACGGCGCATGGCGAGAGGGGGTGTCCCGAGGCGACGTTCTGGAGGCCTATCTTCCAGTTTCCCCGGGGGATGAGCTGAAAGGCGATTCCCTTCCCCGTCGAAGTGTCGCGGATTGCGATGTAGGGGGTGCCGCTCATGCACGTTCGGGAGCCCTCGCTGGCGATATCCACGCCGCCGTGGGCGTCCCGCCACTCGCCCTGGCTCTCATGGCACCACCGACTTTCCTGCACAAATACCTGGTAGCCGCTCGGCGCAAAAACGAAGCGTGCCATGGCACGGCGTATACGCAGGGGCGCACCGAGGAGGCTCGTTATATGATCCTGGCGCGAGATGATGCCGTCAGGAGAGGAGAAGTCCCAGTCACTCTGGATCCGGACGCCCTCGCCTTCCCATGAAAGGGTCGCACGATCATTCAGTGATCCAGCCAGTGATCCACGCAGTGCATGGGTCTCCACTCTGCCGCGGTCCGTATCCAGCACAAAGAGCCCGCGCACGCGGTCCAGACCCGCGTCGTGGCCGTAATACCCGCAGGAGAAGCCCAGGAGCCGTTTCAGGAATACTGATGATTCCGATGTAGTGAAAACAGTCTCGGGTCCGTCGCCGCACACACGTTTGCTTTCCATTTCCCTCTCCCCGGCCGCGCAACTTGCACTTCCGTGCATTGCCAGGCGGCCCCCAGCCCAAGAGTAGATACCGATACCCGTCGCGCGTCCAGATAGCACGGCGACGTACAAATTGACACTCCCCCCTGTAATCGCGTACACCCAACTGAAAAGTGCCGCGGGCAGGCCCTCGGCACTGAAGATGGAGGGAAAGGAATGGAGCTCATTCATAAAGATTACGTGAACGTCAGGGGCTTCAATTACATGCCTTCATACTCATTTGTTCTCAACGACGTGATGGATTCCTTCAATGAACAGACATGGGACAGGGAATTTGGATATGCCTGTGAGCTCAACGCGAACAGCCTGAGAATATGGGTCAGCAGCGTAAGCTTCCACAGGAATCCAAAACGATTCATCAGCAGCTTTCAGACGGTCCTTGCTCTCGCCGAGAAACGCGGGCTCTCCATCCTGCCGACGCTGTACAACAGGTGGGTGGACACGCTCTATCCCTTTGGCCAACTGGACCTTGCCCATGTGATCGCTCCCCAACCACCCGGCAACGAGCATGTGAAGTACGTGACGCAGATGGTCTCCGCATTCAGGTCCGACAGGCGGATACTCATGTGGGACTTGTGCAATGAGCCGTACTGCTTCGACAACATCGAGGAGGGCAATTTCAAAGATGAGCTGAAATGCCGCGAAACCGTTTTCTGGAAGATGGTGATCTCGGCCGCTCGGGACGCCCAACCCAGCCAGCCGCTGACCATGGGAACGTGCGGGGCCGTCGATCACAATGCAATGGAGGTCTATGATCTCGAGGATGTGATCAGCATGCATCCTTATGCCGGCTGGTGGAACGACGATTATGAAAAAGAAGTAGACACGCACATCAAGTTCGCCAATGAAAAGGGCAAGCCGCTCATCTGCACCGAGACATGCCAGGGGAGCCTGGATGATGCCGTCCGACAGGAGTGTATCACCCGCAGCCTGGGCATTCTCAAGAGAAAAGGGATCGGCTGGTATGCATGGCAGCTGTGCGCTGGTGAAATGGTCTCGTCACGGAGGGATAGGACGGACGCCAATGCAAAACCGGGAGATCGTGGCTATATGTGCTTCGTCCTCGAGGATGGGACGGTGCGTCCGGGCCATTCCATTGTCAGGGAATTGAACAAACTGTAAACTGGGCAATGGCCCGCTCCTTGCGCTTGCGCGATGCCCATGGCCGGCGCTCCCGTGCCGTTCCCCGGCAGCGGCGCAATCGATGAAGCGACGTATAGACTCCTTCGCCGGACTCTGCCTCCTGCCCGCGGAGACGGATCGCCATCTTTGGTGCCGTCTTGCTCGACTCCCTGGCCCATGGAGTCCGTCCCTGATAGACTCCTCCCTCGTGGACATGCCGCTGGACATATTCGGGCTCAGCTCCAACGCTTTTGGCAAAGCTGCCTCGAGCCTGCTTGCGGGCGGAGCTGGCATTTTCGGCCGCGTGTATGCCGCTGCGTTCGCTACGGGACGCCTTGAGCCAGAGTTGCAGGGGGCTTCTCCCTCATCCGCCAGGTCCTGGCGCCAGCGCTTCCGCGCCGGCCTGCTCGAGCGGCGGCGGCTTGTGGAGGAAGAAGGCGAGTTCGGTGTAACGCGCAAGGCCGTCCTGTCCACCGCTGACGGCAGAGAAATCGAGTGCGTCAGTATCCCGATGCCGGGGCATGACGGAGATTCCCCACATCACACCCTCTGCCTTTCTTCCCAGGCCGGATGCCGCATGGGGTGCGCGTTTTGCGAGACCGGCCGAAAGGGTCTTGTTCGCAATCTCACCGCCGCGGAGATCGTTGCTGAAGTGGTAACGGCGCGGGCGATCCTCGGGTGGGATTGCCGAAATCTCGTTTTCATGGGAATGGGCGAGCCGCTCGACAACTTCCCCGAGCTGGCGCAGGCACTGTCGGTTCTCATGGACCGCCGCGGGTTCGCGTACGCCGCGGGGCGAATAACGGTCTGCACGAGCGGGCCGGCTGGAGGCCTTACGCGCCTGGCCGCGCTGGGGCTCGGAAGGCTGAATGTCTCTATAAGCCTCAACGCAGGTGACGATGCCGTGCGGAGCCGTCTCATGCCGGTCAACCGCGGGCACGGACTCTCCGCCCTTGCCGATGAGCTGCGAAGCATCCCGCGGAGAAAGAACTTCGTCCTCGGGGTCAACTACTGTCTCATCCCCGCGCTGAACGATTCACCCTATGACGCGCAATGCGCCGCGGCCTATTGCAAAGGGCTGGGTCGGACGCTCCTGAACCTCATCCCGTACAACCCTGGCACGCAGCCTTTGGGGCGCGCACCGACTCCTGATGAAGTTGTCCGGTTCACCGGCTGGCTGGAACAGAGCGGTGTGCAGGTCCGTTGCCGCGCGGCCAAGGGCGCCTCCATCATGGCTGGGTGCGGACAGCTCGGTTCATAAACGTACCACACGCGACGGTAATCACGCATCCTCCCCCAGAGCCCCTCGTTCCGTTGAATGCGCAGGGCACGGGCATGCGCTCGGAACAGCAGAATCATGGGGCGATTGTCAGCCTCTCGATTGCCGTTCTGCGGTCGTGAACTTCGGGCTTTTCATACATGTGTTTGATATGGGTTTCAACGGTCCGTCTGCAGATGAATAGGCATGTCCCCATCTCTGCGAAAGTGAGACCCTGGCAGAGCAGGGCTGCGACCGTCGTCTCACGATGCGAAAGGCCGCGGTGATGCTTAAGAATTTCTTCCCTCGTTGGAGGCAGCTGGGAGAGCTCCGCGATTCTGTCGAAACAATTCGAGAAGTGTTGAATGTGAGGACAAACCACGGTCAAAATCGCGGATTCAAGATCGATGAAGTCGAGGACACATCGAGAGCGGTGTAAGGCGACGCCAAGCTTCGATTCCAGCAACGCAGTCGTGAGGGATTTCGTGTTTCCAAGGGGCACGACCCGCTCACGGAACTGGTTACGAGCTCGCGAAGAGCCGAGATCCATCGGGTACTCGTGGACCTTGACCCAGGGAATGTGCTCGATTTCCGCCGGCCCCGCCATTCGTCCCGCCTCAGACAAGGTTCTTCTCGAGGCACTCCGTTCCGGATTCATTCGGGATGGTATCAGGGCGATGCTACTTGTCAATTCGAAAAATCAGTGGATTTAGCTGACGCGCAAGCGGCATCCTGGTATCCTCTCACTGGAGACGCGTCGCGCTTCACGAGGGCAGTTTCGTAGTCCGAGAAGCGTGGCTTCATGGAGAGGACAAGAATCGCCGGAAGCGATATGGATCTTTTCCCCGTAGAGTGGGTCATTTCAAAAGCTGCCAAAGACGGACTGACGGCAGGACGGCAGGCGCATGAGCCGCGGCGGTGCTGGTACAGGGCGCAAGGAGGTTCTTGTGTACATTCTCATATCGATCCATCACCCGAAGCCGGAGCACGAGGCAGCGCTCATTGACTCTATGCATCGCTACGGCGCCGCGATCAGAGGCAAGCCGGGGCTCAAGGAAATTCATACAATGAAGGACGGCAACTCCTCCCGCCTCGTGGGCTTGGCGATCTTCGAGTCGCGTGAGGACTTCGAGCGTTTGGCACCAGTAGCACGTGAGGCGGTAAAGAACGATCCGTTCGACGTTTGGGAAGAAGGCGAGATCGACGGCCTGTCCCTTCTCGAGGTGTAGGTCTTCCCCGCCAGATCGGGCTCGCGACGAAAGATTGCCCCGTTCTCCGTGAGGATGTGAGGCGTCAGTATCATTCTGACCTAAGGAGCCTAACACATGAAAACACCGAAGCCCCTGCCCCGCTCCACCCCGGAGTCCCAGGGCGTATCCTTGGCGGCACTGCTCTCTTTTCTGGGCGGGATAGAATCCGCAATCAAGGACATCCACGGATTCATGCTTGTTCGCCACGGAGCGGTCATTGCCGAGGGTTGGTGGCGGCCGTACCGCCCCGAGCTCCCGCACATGCTTTTCTCGCTGAGCAAGAGCTTCACGTCCACGGCGGTTGGACTTGCTGTCGCCGAGGGGCTGCTCTCCGAGGACGACACCGTCCTCTCCTTCTTCCCTAAGGACGCGCCGAACGTAGTGAGTGGCAACCTTGCCGCGATGAAGGTACGCCACCTCCTTTCAATGACGACGGGACACGACAAGGACGCTTTGGAGGCCACATTCGCGCGCAGGGACCACAGAGCCGAGAAGGCGTTCCTCTCTCTCCCCGTGGATCACGCCCCCGGCACCCACTTCGTCTACAATACGGCCGCCACCTATATGCTCTCCGCAATAGTGCAGAAGCTAACAGGCAAGACCCTCACGGATTATCTCACACCGCGGCTTTTCGAGCCCCTCGGCATCGAGGACGCGCACTGGGACAGCCACAGGAACGGCGTAAACTTCGGTGGCTTCGGGTTGAACGTGCGCACGGAGGACATCGCGCGGTTTGGCCTGCTGTACCTAAATAAAGGGATGTGGAGCGGGAAGCGCGTTCTCTCGGAGTCCTGGATCGCGGAGGCAACCGCACGGCAGGTCCCCAACGGGGATGCCCTTGGCTCGGACTGGTCGCAGGGGTACGGGTACCAGTTCTGGAGATGCCAGCCCCGAGGAGTCTACCGGGGCGATGGTGCCTTCGGCCAGTACTGCGTCGTCATGCCCAAACAGGACGCCGTGATCGCCATCACTGCCGGGCTCGGCGATATGCAGATCCCCCTGACACGAATATGGGAGAAGCTGCTGCCCGGTATGCGTGACGCACCTATGGTTGCGAGCTCAGACGCGGCTATCCTGGAGCGGCGGCTCCAAGATCTGCACTACGATCCGCCCGAAGGAACCCGAACCTCGCCGATGGCCGCGGCCGTCTCGGGTGCCGAATACGACTTCGACAAGAACGCGCAAAAGATTACAGGGTTTCGAATGGATTTCAAGCCTGATAGTTGCATCCTGACATGGCGTAGCGGCCGGAAGCGCTTTCCCTTGTCCCTTGCCTACGGAGAGTGGCGTGAGGGGACAGTCTCTATCCCGACCCCGCATGTGCCGGGCCTCCAAGAGCAACCCGTTGCCGCCAGCGGCATCTGGACGGCTGATGACACCTTCATGGCCACGGTTCGCCAGATACTAACCCCGTTCGTGCATACGATTACGTGCACGTTTACCGGCCGAGAGCTGCTCTGCGACATCGCGGTTAACGTGTCATTTGACACCACCAAGCTGCCGCCGCTGCGCGGCAGAAAACGCGGCGCCTGATACGGAGGACCCGGCACGGCGTTAACCTTCGCTTCGGGCCCTCAATGCCTGCAGCGTGTCCTATCTCGCACAATTACGGGCCGCAGCCCGCACCCGCGCGATCAACCCTCGCACGTCTCGCATCGTCGTGTCAGGATTCATGAACGAGCAGCGCAGGTGGCGCCTGCCGTTGACCTCCGCCGTGGAGAGGTGGAAGCTGCCGTCGGCGATCAAAGCGTCACGGATGGACAAGTGCGCTGCATCGTCGCAATCGCGCAGGCGGAAGCAGAGGATGTTGGCGTCCGGCCGCGCGGGGCATTCGAAATCAGGAAGCGCGCTGATGTAATCGTGCGCGTCGCGCGCGAGGCTGAACTGACGATCCACGTATGCGGCAAGCCCCGACTCACCGAGGGAGCCAAGCGCGCCGAAGAAGCGCAGACCGAGACCCGCCTTCGTGCATTCCACGGTACGGTGAATGAAGTCCACCCCGGGTTGTTCTTTCTCGTGAAAGAGGTAGCTCGCCTCCTGCTCGAAGGCGCTGTCCAGGCTTCGGGAGTCCTTCACGAGGACCGCGGCGCAGAGAGTAGGCGTACGCATGAGCTTGTGAGCGTCCCAAACAAGGGAGTCGGCACCTTCCAAGCCCTTGAGAAGCGAGCGGTGCTTCTCACTCAAAAGTGCACTCGCCCCGTGTGCGCCGTCCACATGCATCCATACCGCGGCCTCTCTGCAGGCGGCAGCGGTTTCGGCAAGCGGATCATACATCCCGAGTGCCGTGCTGCACGCATTGGCCACAAGCGCCATCGGACGTCGTCCCGCTGAGCGGACGCGCGCCAGCGCGGCGGGGATCCTGTCAGGGAGGATACGACCACGGGAGTCGACCTCGAGGTGCTGGATGGCGTCATTGCCGATGCCGAGGATACCGACAGCGCGCGCTATCGAGTAGTGCGATTCGGCGGAAACAAGCAGCGCAAGATCCTGGGGAACGCCCTTCCGCCATGCCTCGGGCGCTATCCTGCTGCGGGCGGCAAGAAGCGCGGTGAGGTTCGCGAGTGAGCCGCCATGCGTGAGGACCCCTCCGGCCCAGGGAGCAGTCGATGCAACGGCCCGAGGGTACGGCGCGGGGGTCCAACCCACCTTCTCGATCATCCAGTTGATCACGAAAAACTCTATTGCCGCGGCGCCGGGGCCCATCTCGTAGATGGCCATCGCATTGTTTGTGAATCCGTCAACGAGGGCTGCCAGCGCGCCGGTTGGATGGGGCACCGCCACCTGGTGCGCCATGGAGGCGGGATGATGCAGGCGGGTAGCTGTTGCAAGATACCTGTCGATGAATCGCGACAAGCGCCGACCCTTCAAGCCGCCCTGCCGTGCAAGTGCGGAAAGCTCCAGGTCACGGATGAGATCTTCGATGCGGCCCTGGGTAACCACACGCCCCTGACGCGCCGCGGCCCGCCTGTGAAACGAGTCGAGGGCGCGCGTTACGCGCCATGCATCGCCTACGAAACTCATGCGTCGCGTCCCTCGATCGGGCGTTGCGTGGTCGAGCGGTGTCGGAGAAGGAGCAGGATCGTGAGCAGGCAGATTGCCCCGCTCAAGAACATGATGCGAGCGATTGCCGTGGACAAAACGCCTTTCGGGGCGGCGAGCACCCCGCCGCCGACCCCCGCGAGCCGCATCTGCAGCGGAAGAAGAAGCGAGGCCACCGCGACGCCGAGCGTCATGCCGAGGTTACGCACCGCGGCTGAGACGCTGGAAGCGATAGGAGTCTGGCTGCGCGGAAGAGCGTTCATCACCTCCGTAGAGTTGGGGCTCTGGAAAAACGCGCTTCCCAGTCCGAGCAGGACGAAGATTCCGGCCATTGCGGGGATGCTGGGCCACAGCCGGGCAAGCAGCCCGAGGGCGACGTAGCACAGCGCCACGACGCACATTCCCACCACGCCGTAGTACGCCCAGTGGCGTTTGTCGTACAGCCATCCCGATGCCGGAGATGCGACGATCATGATGAGCGGCATGACGAGGAACAGAAGCCCTACCTGCGTGGGGCTGAAACCCATGACTCCCTGAAAGTAGAAGGGCCCGACGACGTTGATCATGAAGTTGGACACGAAGTACATCATCATGGCCAGGACAGGAAACGTGAATCCGCGGTTGGCGAAGATGCGCAGGTCGAGCAGGGGTTGCGAGGCGCGCGATTCGCGCAGGAGAAATCCCGCGGTGGAAACAAGGAACAACGCGCCGCAGAGGACCGCGACCAACGGCGACGCCGATACTTGCTCCAGACGGGAAAGGAAGAACATGAGGGAGAACAGAGCCACGGCGAGCAGCACCGCTCCGGGCCAGTCCATCTGGAAAGTCCGTGCGCGTTCCTCGTGGGCCTTTAGGAAGATAAGCGAGCAAGTTACGAGCACCACGCCGATGGGAACGTTGATGAGGAAAATCGAGCGCCAGCCCAACGTGTCCACGAGGAATCCGCCGAGCACGGGACCGAGGATGCTCCCTACGGCGACCGTCGAGCCGAGGTAGCCCATCGCCCTGCCGCGTTCCTCCGGGGGGAAGGCGAGGAAAAGGATGGCGCTGCTGATGCTGAAGACCATGGCGCCACCGACGCCCTGCGCCACGCGGAAGACGATGAGCTGCGTGAGGGTCGCGGAAAATCCGCAGGCGAGCGAGGCGAGGGTAAAGAGGCTGAATCCTACAATGAATAATATCGTGCGTCCCGTGAATTCGGCGACCTTTCCGAAAAAGAGAAGCAGGCTCGTGAGGGTGAGCATGTACGCCGTGATCGTCCACTGCGACAGCGAAACATCAACGGCGAACGACGCGGTTAAGGTAGGCAGCGCGATGCTCACGACGATCCCGTCGAGGACCGACATGAGGACCCCGGTGAGGACGATCACGAGGATCACGTACCGGTGAGTGGGTCGGGTGAGTGCCTTTTCCATGAGTCTGTATCTTCCTCCCAATTCGTTCACTTTAGAGAGAAGCTCCTCGGATTGAAAGTGTTTGCCGAGTTGTCTGAAACGGCAGCCCGCGATCATGAAAGCCCCGCTGCGCGTCGCTTCCGCTGAAGCATGGCCGCGTCGGCGGAAATCTCCTCATGTTTGGATGGCACAACTATAACACCGCTCGCGCCGCATTTTGCACCTTGCACCGCCATGGCTTCCCTGGAATTGAGTTGGGGTCGACATCGCGGTGACCGCGCGTCTCCGTGCTTCTTTTGCCTCGTATCGTTTCCCTCGATCAACGATCCTTTGTATCCTAGTCTTCTGGGCAACTCGTTTTTTGGAGGTTAGGAATGGAACAGAGAATCGTCACTGTTGCAGGAGCTACCGGTTACCTCGGCCTCAAGATCGTCAAGGCTCTTTTGGCTCAGGGAGCTCGCGTGAAAGCCATGGTTCGGGTCACGAGCGATCGATCAAATCTCCTGGCCCTTGGCGTGACCGATTTCGTAGTGGGAGACATGATGGATCGGGCATCGCTGAAAACGGCCCTCGCCCAGAGCCCCAAAGCCGACGCTCTCGTTGCCAGCGCGGCGGGCTACACTGGGCATTCTAAAGGGGATTCCGCGGTCACAGACACCGAAGGGTACAAGAATCTCGTAGATGCCTGCAAGGAGGCGGGGCTCCCGCGATTCGTTCTGATCTCGATTCTCGAATGCGACAAGGCGGTCACCGTGCCGCATTTTTATCACAAGTACCTCGTGGAAGAGCATTTGAAAAAGGTAGGGCAGCCCTTCATCGCCCTACGGCCAGGAGCATTCCTCGACATGGCACGCGACATGGTGTTTCTGCAGCTCAAAGAAGGGATCTATCCCGAGCTCTTCCATGGGGTCTCCCTGGGGATGGTCTATACCCCTGATTTGGCCCGGTACGCGGCCTTGGCGGCGACCAGCGTGCCGGACACCGCGCTGGGCAAGTCAGTAGATGTCGGCTGGGAAACGCCGGCAAGCGGTTTGCTTCTTGCCCATGCCTTCACTCAGGTGTTGGGGAAGCCAATCGCATCGAAACCGATCTTTCCTCCTATGACCAATAACGACATGTCCGCGATGTTGGCGTGGGTCGGGACGGGAGCGTACGTGAGCCACAATCCTAAGACCCAGAAAGAGCTTTTTGGAGAGCTCCCATCGGTGGAAGAAGCCGTAAGGAGGTACTGCCGCGACCGCGGCCTTTCTTCGTGAGGGCGGGCCGACTCGGGTCATCGGGGGAGGGACGAGCTCATCCATTCGCGTTATGATCTGGCGAAGGATGGCAATTGACGATGATGCTCCATCTCGCGCCGCTTCAAGGCGTCACGAACCAAATATTCAGGAACGCATACTTCAGGCACTTCGTGGGTTTCGACAGCGCGATGGCGCCTTTTATTCTCGCGGTTCACACATCGCGCCCTCGGTCGAGCCATTTCAAAGACCTGCTCCCCGGCCCAACGCAGTCACTCCGCAATGAGAGTGCATTCACTGCCAACGAGGTGAGCTCCCGCGTGCGCCTCGTCCCCCAGCTCATCGGCAATGAAGCCGTCCTTTTCGTCGAGACAGCGCGTATCCTCGCCGACATGGGCTACCGCGAGATCAATTGGAATCTCGGCTGTCCTAATCCGATGGTCGCCAAAAAGCTGAGAGGCTCCGGCCTTCTCCCTTTTCCCGACCGCATCGCCGCCGTGCTCGACCTCGCGTGCAAGATCCCGGGCATCAGCATATCGGTCAAGCTCAGACTCGGCCGATCCGATCCTGACGACATCATCCGCCTCATGCCTGTCCTCAACGACCATCCGATCGAGAAAGTCATTATCCATCCGAGGGTCGGAACGCAAATGTACCGTGGCGTGCCGAACCTGGAGGGTTTCGCACGCGCAGCCGCGCTCTGCCGCCACACGCTCGTCTACAACGGCGATATCACTGACCGCGTGGCATTCGAGCTGCTGGTGGCGCGCTTTGCCGATATCGATGAATGGATGATAGGCCGCGGGGCGGTGTCCAATCCTTTCCTGGCAGAGGAAATCAAAACGGGAAGGGTCACCGGGAATCGGGGAGTGCGTCTCCGCGCCTGGCACGATGATCTCTACCAGTCCTACCGCGGAGTCCTCAGCGGTCCCTCCCACGTGCTCGACAAAATGAAAGAGGTCTGGACTTATCTCGGCGCGTCTCTCCCCGGAACGCGGAAGCGGCTCGCGCGTGTCGCTCGGGCGTCAACGCTCGAGGCATACGAAGTCGCCGTTGCCGAGATAATCGACCTTTGTTCGTCGTGAGAAACCGGGCGCTATCCTGTCCGTCCAAAATCATCCCCCCCCCACGAACGAC
>Ga0265342_10002264_pt1 | contig 16811 bp, 17 predicted proteins | sample 4CB327metaG_FD_203125 | JGI IMG/M metagenome (GOLD analysis project Ga0265342, IMG submission 203125) | Rhizosphere microbial communities from Carex aquatilis grown in University of Washington, Seatle, WA, United States - 4-CB3-27 metaG | ecosystem: Host-associated > Plants > Roots >...
CCCGGCAGACGTTGCCCGTGCCCACGGGCGGCACCCGGCCATCATCGCCAACCAGAAGACCGACCGCGCGGATGGGCGCTTTGGCGTAGGCATGGCGAACCGCAGCGTTCCCGCCCGAGTCATAGGCCGTGGCCAAATACTTCGCTCCCAGGGGGTAGATGAGCAGCTGGGCCGCGAAAAGCGGCGCGCCAGCTTGATCGAAGTGGGTGTAAATGTAGTTCAGCTCGTAGTCTGGCATCTTGACGATGGCCGACTGAGGGTAGCCAAGCTTAAGCAAGTCATTCTCAAAGAGGTACTCGTAGAAGCGGGCATCGCCCTCGATCATGGAATCGAAGGAGAGGTAGTCGTCGGAGGAAGTGAAATCCTGTTTGTTGAGATCGATTTCTCGATCTTGCAGGGAATGCACGAGCTCGTGTGCGAGCGTGATCATGGCTTGCTGCTGGTCGTTGTTGCTGGTCTGGTTGGGATGGGAGACGATGGTCACGGTTTTCGTCTTGCTGTCGTAGAAGGCGTAGACGTGCGTGGCTTCGTCATCGATCGTGGAGTTGCCGGCGCCGCCATCGGCCCCAACCCCGGCGTCACTCGGCGGGCTGGCGGTCGATGTGAAATGAAGAAGGACGAGCGCCTTGTCCCACGGACTCGGACCGCTTTGGGCGGCCGAGGCTGCTTCCTCCACGAGCTGCTGGCGATACTGGTCCTCGGTGATGACCGTGACGGGTGGCAAGCCATCGAAGGGATCGTAAGCGTCGCCTCGCAGGCTCAGCACCTTGTAGTAGATGTCCTTCTGACAGTCACGCTGGGTGATGTCGCACGTCGCGAGGCTGGGTTGCGAGCAGGCAAGGCCTGTACTCAAGGCGAGTAGCGCGAGGTAGGACAGGGCCGGCTTACCCCCGCGCTTCATAGGTCCATCTCCTTGCCGAGGTGAAAGCCCCAGCGACCCAGTCCGGCGAAAACTCCGAGCGGTTCGTCGAGGTTGAGGAGAAGCTCGGCGAAAAACCTGCCAGCCTTGGTCTGAAGGGTGCCTCGCAGTCCGGCAGCGCTTTGAAAGCGATCGACGCTGGTCGATGGTAAGAGCACGGTTTGAAAGCGGGGTGTGAGAACGAAGACGGAGCCAATGGGGATCTGAGCCTCCAGGGCAACTTGTTCAAGGGACTCGGTGCCGCTGGCATTTGCGCGCGCACCGAACACGACGGCGCTCGCTTCTTCGAACGCAAGTGTCTGCCCACCAGGGAAGATGTAGCTTACGCGAAACATGCTTGGCACCGCCATGCGATCCGGCGACCACAGCCACAGGTTCCACATGCCCCACATGGCCATGGTCTGATTGTAGAGGAATGCGTTCGTCCTTCCGTCGGGGTTGAGAGGAAGGTGCGCGAGGGGGGCGGTCACGCCCACACCCGCACGAAAACGCCATGGCCCGGCCTCTCCGTGAAAGTAGCCGAATAGCTGGGGGTTGCCCGCTCGGACGGTGGACTGGCCAAGGCCCTGATTGTCGAGTAGCCAGCCGAATCCCCATGCGAGATCGAAGAGAATGTGGGGATCAAGCGCGTAGGCGCCTTCGAGCAAGGGCGAAAGGACCACCGAGGTCGAGTTAGGCTCACTGACAGTGGAGGTGGCTAGCGTGGCGCCGTAGCTGTATGGGGGTGGCACTTTCCTGGCGGATGGGGGTGGTCCGGCCGCTACGGTCGGTGTGCTGGGCAGCGCATCGTACAAGGCCTGCGGATAGGGGACTGGCATCCTCGCGTTATCTGGCGGCGGGTAGTCATTGGGCGGCGGGACGTGGCCTGGTAGAGCGTCGTAGCCCGGTGGCGGGTAGTAGCCTGGCGGTGGCGATTTTTGCGCCGGTAGCGGCATGCTCTCGCCCGACGGCCGGGCTGAATTGGCTGGGACCGCTGGCGCGGGATTCGGTAGAGGGGGCGTCGCCGCCTGCAGCGTGTCCTCAGCGGACTGCGCGAGCACCGGGCGCGATGCGGTTACAAGGAGACCGAGGGCGAGTAGCCTCGGGCCAAGACACGTCAGACCCGAGCATTCTCGACGGGGTGGGGATGGCATGGGTGGCCAAAGTGTAACAGCCGGCACGCGTTTTGCGAACCACGCGGTGGCTGCGTGAGGGCTAGCTACGACGGCACGCCGGCCTTGGCCGCGCGAATCAGGGGCAGCTCCAGGGCATCTCGTAGAGCCTCGCAGCTCGCCTCGATCATGTTTTGCGACACGCCGATGGTGCTCCAGCTTTCGCCGCGCATCTGCGACTCGATGAGCACGCGGGTCTTGGCGGCGGTGGCGGCCTCGGGATCGAGGATGCGCACCTTGAAGTCGGTCAGGTGGACCTCGCGCAGGAGCGGAAAGTGCTGGTCGAGCGCCTTGTGAAAGGCGTGGTCCATGGCATCCACCGGGCCGGCGCCTTCGGCAACCACGTGCGAGATTTCGCCGCCTACCTTCAATTTGACCGTGGCCTCGACGAACATCTCGCTACCGCGCCGCTGCTCGGAGATCACGACCAGGTCCAACACCTCGAACGGCTCGGCATAGCCGGGCTGGGCCCGGCGAACCATCAACTCGAAGGAGCCCTCGGCGGCCTCGAACTGGTAGCCCTGGTTTTCCAACTCTTTCACGCGGGCGAGCAGAGCGGGTTCGTAGCCGCGCATATCCACGCCCAGGTCCTGAGCCACCATGCGCACGTTGCCCCGGCCGGAGAGCTCGGAAACCACCGCTTTGCGTTGGTTACCCACCGATTCGGGCGTGACGTGCTCGTAGGATGCCGCGAGCTTCTCGACCGCTGCCACGTGGGCACCGCCCTTGTGCGCGAAGGCCGAGGTGCCGACGTAGGGCGCATGGGCGCGCGGCCGGATATTGGCCAGCTCACTCGCTGTGCGCGACAGCTCGGTCAGGCGTTTGAGGTGGCCCTCGGGCACGCAGGTGTGGCCCATCTTCAACTGCAGGGCCGGGATCACCGAGATGAGGTTGGCGTTGCCGCAGCGTTCGCCCCAGCCGTTGAGCGTGCCTTGCACCATGGTGGCGCCGGCTTCGACCGCGGCCAAGGCATTGGCCACCGCCATGTCGCCATCGTTGTGCGTGTGAATGCCGATGGCAGTCTTGGTCACCTTCCTCAGCTCTCGCACGCCTTCGGCGATGAAGCTGGGCAGGCTGCCTCCGTTGGTATCACACAGGGCCAGCCAGTCCGCGCCCGCCTCGGCGGCCGCGCGTACGGCGGCCAGCGCGTAGGCGCGATCGGCGCGGAAGCCGTCGAAGAAGTGCTCGGCGTCGAAGATGACTTCCTTGCCGTTCTTTTTGAGAAAGGACACGCTGTCGGCGATCATGGCCAGGTTGTTTTCGGCCGTGGTGCCAAGCACATGGGTCACGTGCAGAAGCCAAGTCTTGCCGAAGATGGACACTGCGGGCGTGCCGGCAGCCACCAGTGCTTGCATGTTGTCGTCTTCGGCAGCGGTCTTCTTCGCGTGGCGGGTACTGCCGAAGGCCGTCAGCTTGGCCTGCTTGAGGCCAAGCTCGGGCGCACGCCGGAAGAACTCCACGTCCTTGGGGTTCGATCCGGGATAGCCGCCTTCGATATAGTGGATGCCAAACCCGTCGAGCAGGCGGGAAATCTTGATCTTGTCCTCGACCGAGAGGGATAGCCCCTCGCTTTGGGTTCCGTCCCGAAGCGTCGTGTCGAAGAGTGCGATCTGCATGATGGTGCCCAGCTTTCTTGGTTGAGCCACCCAATCTACAAAATCGCGAGCTCCGGCGCAAAGCCTGCGTCGGGCGCTAATCCCGCGATGGCCGCCGGAGGTCGTGGCCGTGGTCGTGGCCGTGGCCGTGGCCGTGGCCGTTATGGCGGCCTCGGATGGTTTCGGCGCGGATGCGAGTCAGGTCTCGGGATCAGTTCCCATTGGTGGGACCGGCGTCGATCGCCACGCACAGGTCCGGACGATGCAGTCCGCGTACCACGCGCGAAACGTCGAGATTCGAGTTTACTTGGCACCATGAACGCGACGCGATCGCGACACGTAGGTCGCGGTTTAGCCGTCGAAGCGGGTTGGCTCTGGCAGGCTAGGCCGTCGGCTTCGTGTCGAGCAGTCTGCGCACCTGGTCGCGCACCTGGCCGTAGTTGTTGGGCAGGTTGATGGGGGTGTTGGCGTACTTGCAGACCGGTACGTCGGCGAGCTTGGATTCGTGATAGCCGACCTTGAAGTCGGTGAACTTGAGCCCGCTGGCGGTGCTGATGACCACGACACGCTCTGATTTCTTGATGGTGCCGGCCGCGATGAGTTTTTCCAGTGCGGCCAGGGCCACGCCGGTGTGTGGGCAGTTGAACATGCCGGTCTTGTCGGCTCGAGCTGCGGCGTCGGCCAGCTCGGCCTCACTGGCCTCTTCCACCACGCCGTCGTATTCTTTCAGGGTACGAATGGCCTTTGCCACGCTGACCGGATTGCCGATCTGAATGGCAGACGCCAGGGTGGTCTTGGGGATCACGGGCTCGAAGACGTCGTAGCCCTTCTTGTAGGCCGTATAGAGCGGGTTGGCGTGCGCGGCCTGGGCCACGCAGATGCGTGGGCGCTTGGTGACCAGGCCGAGCTCGCGCATCATGTTCAGGCCGGCGCCGAGAGCGCTGACGTTGCCGAGGTTGCCACCCGGGATGATGATCCAGTCCGGCACTTCCCAGTCGAACTGCTGCACGATTTCGATGCCGACGGTCTTCTGTCCTTCGACGCGCAGCGAGTTCATGCTGTTGGCGAGGTACACGCCTTCTTCGTTGGCCAGGCGCTGAACCACGGTCATGCAGTCGTCGAAGTTGCCGTCCAGCGCTAGCACGGTGGCGCCGTTGGCCAATGGCTGCACCAGCTGGGCAGTCGAGATCTTGCCGCGCGGAAGGATGACCATGGCGCGGATGCCGGCCGCTGCGGCGTAGGCGGCCAGGGCCGCCGAGGTGTCGCCGGTCGAGGCGCACGCCACGGCCGAGATTTTCTTGCCGTCGGTGATCATCTGCTTCACGGCCGACACCAGCACGGTCATGCCCAGATCCTTGAACGAGCCGGTGTGCGAGTTGCCGCACATCTTGACCCAAAGCTCCTCGACGCCCAGTTGGCGGCCGTAGCGCTGCGCCCAGAACAGGTTGCTGCCGCCTTCGAACATGGACACCACGTTCTCGTCGCGAATGCCAGGGTGAACCCACTCGCGCTTGCCCCAAATGCCCGAGCCGTAGGGCCAGCGCGTGGTCATGAATCGACTCTCGAAGGTCTTCTTCCACTCGTCAGCGCTGCGCTGCTTGAGGGCTGCCATGTCATGGATGACTTCGAGCAGGTTGCCGCACTTGGGGCAGCGGTAGATGACTTCGTCGAGGGGGTACTCTCCCTCGCAGCGGGCTATGCAACTGAAGTGAGCGTGGTACGAAATCATGGGCACACGATAGCATCAGCGCGGGCGCTGGTGGGAGTGCGAAGAGGGCATAAAATGACGGTTGGGCGCTGACGGCTACTGCTGCAGGCAGCTCCCCAGGTTGGCTTCGTCAGAAGTTCCCCCTAGGGGGGCGCAGATCGTTCCGCCGGTGCTTGCGCCCGAGCAACTCGGCGTTCCGCCGCTCGCGGTCGAACAGAAGGACGAACAGATAAAGGTCGAGCCAAGCGTGATGCAGTCGCTGCCTTTGACGCAATCGTTGGCGTGGGCGCAAGTGTCCCCGGGTTGCTTGCTTCCGATGGGCGCGCAGCCAGCGCCTTTGGTGCCGTAGTAGCAGGCTTGACCTTGGGGACACCCAGTCTGTTCGAGCGGCAGACACGGAGCGACACAGAACGACAGCCCACCCAAGCCGACATTTCCAGGGTTGCAGGTTTCAGTCCCAAGACAGGCGTTGGCTGTTCCGCTGGTTGGGCAAATGCGGTGGCAGGTAGACGTGGGGTCGGCGTCCAACTTAAAACAGGCCAACTGATCTCCGCAGTCATCGCCGGTTGGCGAGCCTGTGCAGTCATCCCCCTCTACCTTGCTGTCTTTGCTGCCACAGCCCAGGCTCAAGGAGTTTCCGCTCTGAAATGCCGTGCATTTCTGGTCACTGGGGCAACCCGAGTTCGTGAAGGGATCGCAGGGGGTGTTCGGAGCGTCCGACGCTCCGTCCTTCTTTGCGTTCGGGTTGGCGTCGTCCTTACCGTCACCTTGGGGACCGGCATCTGCCGTTCCGGCGTCCTTGTCCTGTCCCACATCGCCCACCGTGGCCTTCGCACATCCCGAAGCGTGACAACCCAGGGCGGTAATGAGGATGCCGAGTAGGCGCGTCATGCCCGCGTGGCTTTTCATGGAGAGTGGGTTCCTTCCGCGGATAGGCATGGCGTTACTTCCTTTCTTACCTGTCCCGTGCCGCGCCGAGTTTGTCCGAACTTGGTGGCGATTGCACGCGAATTGCTTGGGCTGTCCCAAGCAGAGCCTGCGAAGAGCGCTTCCGCGGAGCTGTTGGCGTGGCCATGCCGTGCAGACGCGGCTCCAAGCTTGCCGGGATCGGCACGGTAAGGTGCGGGAATCCTTGGGTGCGGTTGGGTAGCGGCCGTTACAATTTCAGATTAGAGACTCTTTTTATCTTCAATTGCTGCCTGCCGGCCAGGCCATGGAGGTACGAAGGACACATGAAGAAACTGACACTGATCGTAGCAATCACTCTTTGGGGCTGTAACAACGGCAGCTCGATCGCGGACCGCACGAACACAGGCGGCTCGATCAGCTCCCCCAGCGGTGGAAGCACGGGGGCGTCGAGCGGCGGAAGCACGGGGACGTCGAGCGGCGGAAACACTGGGCCGTCGAGTGGCGGAAGCACGGGGACGTCGAGCGGCGGAAGCACGGGGACGTCGAGCGGCGGAAGCATAGGGACGTCGAGTGGCGGAAGCACGGGGACGTCGAGCGGCGGCTCGACGGGAACTTCCACTGGAGGAAGCCCCGGCGGAGCAGGCGGGGCCTCAAGCAAGGGCGGAACTGGCGGAATCGCCGGTCCGGATGCGGGGCCCGATGCGCTTCCTTCGGACGCTCGAAGGCGGGACAGCGGCAGTGCGGACGGCTTCCCCGGAACGGGTGGCGCAAGCAGTACAGGTGGCACCGGCGGCACTGGCGGCACTGGCGGCACTGGCGGCACTGGCGGATCGAAGGGCACTGGCGGTGCATCAGGGCCCGGTGGTAGCACCGGCTCTGCCGTAAGCTACGCAGCGACGATCGCTCCGATGGTTAGCGCTTCCTGCTCCTGCCATGCCAGTGGTTCGACTTCGCCGCCGCTCGGCACCTATACGGATCTGAAGAACAATGCCAGCCGCGCCAATAGCGCCATCCAAGGCGGCAACATGCCGCCGAGCGGCGCGCTGAATGCGACCCAGAAGGCGGACTTCCAGGCGTGGGTAACCGCGGGCGCGTTGAACAACTAGACTGTTATCCGATCCCCGGCGGCGGAACGCTCTCTCCGCGCCGGGTGGCCTCTTGGGTACCTGGCCCGATCTGCAACGCTGGCCACATTCGTGGTAATTTCCCCGGGTGATGCCGACCGAACCGAATCCGTATGCGGCGCCGCGGGCGGATGTGAATGCGGGCGGCCAGGTTGTCGCGCAGGGCGCGTTCTGGCGATCAGGTCCGATCCTCATGACTCGCCACGGAGCGGTTCTTCCTCCCCGCTGTGTGAAGTGCAACGCCGAGCTGCAGGCGTCAGTCCTGAAGAAACAAAGATTCTACTGGCATCATCAGGCGTGGTTCGCGCTGGTGCTGGCCAACGTCGTCATTTACGTCGTGGTTTCCATGATCGTGCGGCGTCACGCTGACGTTACCTTGGGTCTGTGCGCAACCCACCGGCAGAAGCGGCGGCGCGGCGTTATCCTCGGCGTTGGAGGCATACTGTTGTCCCTAGGGCTGCTGTTCGCCGGGATTGCAAGCAACCTTGCGGCCCTCACCTTGATAGCTTTGCTGGGCTTCTTGGTGAGTATCGTGATGGCGGTTGTCAAGGCTCGCACCCTCCTGCCCGTGCGCATTCACAAGGATGGAGCCCAGTTCAAAGGGTGCGGCGAAGCCTTCCTGGCGAGCTTGCCCGATTCCTAGCCCACCCCTCAAAACTCGGTGGTTGGCTTTCGCGCGCCCCGCGTGATAGGCATCGAGATTTCGAGGCATCTTTGACCAGTCCAGAGCCAAACCCCGCAGCGAGCGTTGTCATTCTGGGCGGAGGTTTGACCGGGATCTCCGCCGCCCTGCATTTGCGCCAGCCCTGGGTACTGTTCGAGCGTGAGCGCAACCTCGGCGGCTTGGCTATCACCCGCGAGCGCGAGGGCTACCGGTTCGACCGCACCGGCCACTGGCTGCACTTGCGCGACCCGGGCATGAAGAAGGTGGTCGCCGAAGCCTTGCCCGACCAGATGGTGCAGGTCGAGCGCAAGGCACGCATCTTTTCACACGGCGCGACGACGCTTTACCCCTTTCAAGCCAACCTCTACGGACTGCCGCCCGACGTGGTCAAGGAATGCCTCCTGGGTGTGATCGAGGCCAGGCTGCAGTCGCCCGGCGCCACCCAACCGAAAAACTTCGAGGAATACTGCCTGCGCCACTTTGGCGCCGGCGTCTCCAAGCATTTCATGATTCCCTACAACGAGAGGCTGTGGGGGGTGTCGCCGCGTGAGATCACGTCTGCCTGGTGTTCCCGATTCGTGCCCTTGCCCAACCTGGAGCAGGTCGTGGCAGGCGCCGTGGGCGCGAACGCCGGCGACTTGGGCTACAACGCTTCTTTTGTGTACCCCAAACAAGGCGGCATTCAGACCTTTGCGGCTGCCTTGGCCGGACGCTTGGACCCATCCCGCGTGCACACCTCGGCCAGCCTCGACGAACTGGACTTTCAGCGCCGCGAGGCTGTCTTGGGGGGCGAGCGCGTGCCGTATTCCGCGGTGGTGGCGACCCTGCCACTGCCCGAGCTGCTCAAGCGCATGCCAGGGTTGCCCAAGGACATCGAAGCGCACGCCAGCCGGCTGCGGTGCACGACCTTGCGCTATCTGGATCTCGCCACCCGTTCGCGCCCACCCGCGGACTGGCATTGGGTGTACGTGCCCGAAAAACGCTACCCATTTTATCGCGTGGGTATCTACAGCAACGCCGTGCCCGCCATGGCGCCACCCAGCGGTGGTTCGCTTTACGTCGAGCTGGCGGATCGCGGGCCGGTGAACGAGGGCGTCGTTCGTGAATCCGTCCAGGGCCTGGCCGAGATGGGCGCCATCACCTCCCCCAAGGACGTGCTGTTCGCCGACGCACGCGAGATTGACTACGCCTACGTGGTCTTCGACGATCACTACTACGCCGCGACCAGCTCGATCTTCGCTTTTCTCGAATCGCACGCCATCTATCCGCGCGGCCGCTATGGCTCGTGGACCTACAATTCCATGGAGGACGCTCTCATCGCTGGACGCGAGGTCGCTGCCACCATAGAAGGAGCCAAGCCATGAGCCAAGCCGACGCCACCTTGACGCCCGACGTTTCCATCGTGATCCCGATCTACAACGAGGAAGGGATCCTGCGCGGGTCGGTCCTCGAATTGCGCGAGAAGCTTCGACCCTTCGGTTTCAGCTACGAGTTGCTGTTGTGTGAAAACGGATCGCGCGACCGCACCGTCGAGATCGGCAAGGAGCTGGAGGCCGAGCATTCCGTGGTGCGGCTGATTTCCATCGGCCAGCCCAACTATGGCCTGGCCATGAAGACCGGCATCCTGGAAGCACGGGGCCGGATCGTCATTTGTGACGAGATCGATCTGTGCGACACCGAGTTCTACGCGCGCGCTTTAGCCTTGCTCGAACGCACCGACACCGATTTCGTCGTCGGCTCCAAGGCCATGGTTGGCTCGAACGACCAGCGGCCCATGGTGCGTCGCCTGGGCACGCAGGTCTACAACGGCCTGCTGCGTGCGGTTTGCCACTACCGCGGCACCGACACCCACGGGCTCAAGGCATTCAAGCGCGAGGCGTTGCTCGAAACCGCCAAGCGCTGCATGCTGGACCGCGATGTCTTCGCCAGCGAATTCGTGATTCGCGCCCATCGCGAGAAGAAGAAGGTGGTGGAGATCCCCTTCGCCGTACACGAGAAGCGGCCGCCCTCGATCAACTTGCTCAAGCGCGTCCCCCACGTGCTCAAAAGCGTCGCCCGTCTCGCGATCTCCGTGCGCAAGAACGGCGACTAGCACAAACCCGGCGAGCGGCGAAGCAATTTTTTACCACAGAGAGCGCAGAGACGGAGGAGAACGAAGTAGTTCGGATCTTAAATCTGGTAACTGGAAGTAGTTCGGATTCTAGTTCCGGGAACCGTCTTCATCCGGCCTCTGCGCCCTCTGCGCTCTCTGTGGTGAAAAATCCGGCTAAATTTGCGCTACAAGGGAAGGGGGTCCGTGTCGTCCGTGTTAAATCCCCCAGCCGCCGCTGACGTGGATGTTGGCGCCGTTGACGTAGCCGGCTTCCTCGGATAGCAGGAAGAGCGCAGCGGCTACGACGTCGTCCACGGAGCCGACGTTGCCGGCAGGAATCGTTTTCACCATCTGCGCCAACTCGGCCAAGTCGGCGGAGCCAGAGTCGATGAACCCTGGGGAGATGGCATTCACCGTGATCTGGTGCGGGGCCAGGGCCTTGGCCAAGCTGCGAACGAGCCCAAGCACCGAGACCTTGGCCAGATAGTGCGCGGTGATCTGGGTTTGCGCCATGATGCGATCGGCGTTGGCCATGGCGAAGGCCAGGATGCGACCCCATCGTCTTTCGATCATGCTCGGTGCGAGCAAGCGGGACAGGAAGAACAGGCTGTCCAGGTTGTTGGCGAACATGGTGCGCCAGCCCTCCGCGGTTTCGTCCAGGATGTCGACCCGGTGAAACGGTCCGGCGCAATGCACGAGGGCGTCGATGTGTCCGTGCCAGGCCAGCACTTGGTCGAACATTTCCGTGCAGACTTCCGGCTGGGAAACATCCGCGCACAGGGCGAGTGCCGAGCCACCGGACGCCTCTATAGCATTGATCGCGATGTTGGCGTCTTCCTCGCTGGTGCGGTAGCAAAAGGCGATGTCCCATTCGCGTTGCGCCAGAGCCTGCGCGATGGCGCGACCGATACCGCGCGCACCGCCTGGAATAAGTGCCACCCTGCGCACGGCTATTTGCCCAGGGCAATGGCCAGCGCGATGGCTGCGGCCACGATGATGGCAAAGGCGAGAATGCGTGGCCACGCGCGATCCTTGAGCGCGCGATCGGCGGATACGTCACTGACCCCGGCAACCGATTCGGCGGTCACCAGGAACAACTGGCGCGTGACCCTTGGCAATTCTCCACCCAGGCGCTCCGCGATGCGGGCGAGCTGCCGGGCGATCTCGTCGAACGTCGGTCGCTTGTTTCGATCCTTGGTCATCATGCCTTCGATGGCTTGGACGAGCTCGGGATCAGCGTTCGGGGCGTCTGCGCGTGGATCGGGGATGGGGGCCACGAGGTGCATGCGCATCACCTCGAGATATTCCTTCACCGAAGGCCCCTGCTGAGCGCGATAGGGCGGGTGGCCGGTCAGAAGATGGAAGAGCGTGCAGCCAAGGGAATAGACGTCGGCGCGTTCGTCGAGCTCCTCACCGCGTGCTTGCTCGGGTGCGATGTAGTCCGCCGTGCCCACCACCATGCCTCGTGCGGTCAGGCTCTTGTCAGCCGCGTAGGATTTTGCCAGTCCGAAATCCGTGACTTTCAAGACCCCGTGGCGGGAAATGCCCAGGTTCGCGGGCTTGACGTCGCGGTGGATGATGCCCGCGTGCGCGGCTTCACCAAGCCCGGTGGCGGCCTCTGCCCCGATGAGTGCGACCACAGGACTGGACAAGGGCCCACGTTCTTCGAGCAGCTTCTGGGTATCGCCGCCTTCGAGCAGCTCCATGGCGTAGTACGGCCGGGGTGGGTCGCCGGTCTGGCCGGCCTCGAACACCGGGATCAGGTTGGGATGGGACAGCCGGGCCAGGGCGCGCGCCTCACGCAGGAAGCGTTCGGTGATGGTGGCGTTGTTGACCTGGCCAGTGCCCAGAACCTTGATGGCGGCGCGTCTGCCCAGGGAATCGTCGGTGGCAAGATAGACTTCGCTCATAGCGCCAATGCCGAGCTTCTGCTCGACCCGGTAGCGGCCTACGTGAGCCCCGGCGGCCAGGAAGGGGATAGGCTCGTGCCCGCGCTTGGTGCGCGACGTGCCCGCGCCCTCAGGATCCATTGGCATGGCTAACCCGGCATCTCCTCGTCCTCGGCGGCATAGCTCTCAAATCTGGTGTACTCCCGAATAAAGGTCAAATCCACCTCGCCAGTCGGTCCAGCGCGGTTCTTTCCTATCTTGAGTAGTGCCTTACCGCGCCCAGAAGGGTCAGCATTGTACATCTCATCGCGGTGGATGAAGAGGATGATGTCGGCGTCCTGCTCGATGGCCCCGGATTCTCGCAAGTCCGACAGCTGTGGCGTCTTGTCTTCGCGCTTCTCCACGCTGCGGTTGAGCTGCGAGACCGCGATGATCGGGATGTGCAATTCCTTGGCCAAGGCCTTGAGCCCACGGGAGATATCGGCGATCTCGCGTTCTCGGGATTCCTCCCTGCGGCCGCCCAGCCCGTGCGCGAGTTGCAAGTAGTCGATGACGATGAGCCCAAGCGGCGGAGGGCCGTCTTTCTGGGGTGGAAAATAGTGTGGGTCACTGCGAAACCGCCGCGCCTTGGCGCGCAGTTCGAGGATGTTCACACCGGGCGAGTCGTCGATGAGGATGGGGGCCTGCGAAATGCGATTCCCGGCCGGATAGATCTTGTTCTTCCACTCGCTGTACTCGATGAGACCACGGCGCATGCGGTTAGAGTCGATGCGCGCCTCGCCGGCCAGCAGGCGCTCGATGAGCTCGTGCTTGGACATTTCCAGCGAGAAGACGAACACCGGAATCTGGTGGTTGAGGGCCGCGTAGCTGGCGACGTTGAGCGCCCACGAGGTCTTGCCCACGCCGGGGCGGGCCGCAACGATGATGAGATTCTCGGGCTGAAAGCCGGCCGTGATCTCGTCGAGCTTCTTGAATCCAGTGGGAACACCGGTGACCGACCTGCTCTCTCTCGCTCGGGCGTCGATGTTCTCCAGCACCTCGCTCATGATCTCGCCGACGGGGCGCGCGTTCTCGCGGCGATTTTTCTGCGCGACCTGGAACACCATGCGTTCGGATTCGTCGAGGAACTGCTCGTAGTCGCCGAATTCCCCGTAGGCGCGCGACTGGATCTCGGCGCACGCGGCGATGAGTCGGCGCAAGGTGGCCTTTTCCTGCACCAGGCGCGCGTAGTGCGCGATATTCTCGGCGGTGGGGACGGAATTGGCCAGTTCGATGAGGTAGGCTTGGCCATTCTCCAGGCGGGCGAGGGCACCGCGATTCTTGAGCTCGTCGCCCAGGGAAACCACGTCGATGGGCTGGCGCCGCTTATCGAGCTCGAGCATGGCCGCGAAGATTTCGCGGTGGGCGGGCAGCAGAAAATCGTCGGCCGTGATGGTGGTTGCCATCTCGTCGAAGGCCGAGGGCTTGACCAGAACACCGCCCAGCGCCGAGCGCTCGGCATCGATGTTGTGCGGTGGCTGTCTCCCAGGTGGGAGCGCATCGACCGGCGATGGGTAATCGGCCATGGGCGCTGAGTGTAACTCGGATTCAAACCACAGAGAGCACAGAGGTCACAGAGGCCGGAAAAGAAATGGGTCCGGATCATAGATCCGAACCCTTCCTATTCCGTGCCCTCAGAGTTCTCTGTGGCTCTGTGGTGGAATTCTTACGCTTCCTTCTTGACGACCCAGACCTTCACTTTGGCCGTCACCTCGTGGCCGAGCTTCACCGTGACCTCGGTCATGCCCAAGGCCTTGATGGGCTCGTCCAGATGGATCTTTCTGGCGTCCAGTTTGATGCCTTGTTCGGCCAAGGCCTCGGCGATGTCCCGGTTGTTGACCGAGCCATAGAGCTTGTCTTCTTCGCCCACGGCTCGCGAAAGCGAAACGGACACCTGCGACAGGCGATCCGCCTCGGACTGCATTTCCTTTGCCAGCTTGGTGACGCGTGCGGCGATGACTCGCTGTTCGTGTTGCAAGCGAGCTTCGTCTTTCTCGGTGGCCGGCACGGCCAGGCCGCTCGGCAGGAGGTAGTTGCGACCGTAGCCCGGACGTACGGAGACGACCTCGCCGGCCTTGCCCAGGTTCTCCAGGTTTTCTCTCAGGATGACTCGCATGGCTTATTCCTTCTCCGGCTACTTGCCGGTGACCGCGAATGGCATGAGGGCGATCATGCGTGCTCGCGAGACGGCCCGAGCGATGGACCGCTGATGCTTGGCGCAGTTGCCAGTCAACCGGCGCGGCACCAACTTGCCGCGATCGGTGATGAAATACTTGAGCAACCCCGCGTTCTTGTAGTCAATGACGAGGTTCTCATCCGTGCAGAACTTACAGGGCCGGCGCCGCGTGCTCGACTTCTTGCGGCCACCTTCCTGATCCAGATCTGTGTCTTTTTCTTCTGGTCGTGCCATGGACTAGCTCCCTCTCCGGACAGGTTCGTCGACCTTGCCGAAAACTGCTTCTTCGAAATCGAAAGCGCCTTCCTCTTCCTCGTCGCCGAACGGTCGCGCGCCAGCCTGGCCGGTGGCGATAGCTTCCTCGTCGGGGCCCGGGACGGATGCGCCGGCGAAGGTCTCGTCGGTTACTGCCGAGGTCTTCGTTGCCGGATCCACATTCTCGTCGGCCTTAATCGAGTAGTAGCGGATGACCGTGTCGGTGAGGTGCAGGTTGCGCTCGACCTCTTCCACCAGGCCAGCGCCACCTAGGTAATTGAAGAACACGTAGATGCCCTTGAGCTGCTTTTTGACCTCGTAGGCCAACTTGCGACGGCCCCAGTTCTCCACCTTGAGCAATTGGCCACCACCCGCCTCGATCACGTGGCGAATCTTGGTGTTGGCTTGGCCGATGGCATCGTTGGTGACATCGGGCTTAAGAATGAAGATGGTCTCGTATTCACGTGTTCTGCCGGGGATGTCCCGACACGATCCTGTTCGCTTCTCTGCCATGCTGTTCTCCCTTTGGGCCTACGTCCCGCCGCCAGGCGGCGAGCAAGGAGTTGGTGGGGGTAGCGACTAGGTCGCTCCTCCGGTTTCGGTTTTCTTGCGTCTGTTGAACTTGTTCATCGCCGCCACAAGGCCGTCCCTGACGATGGTCTGGGCGGCATCGGCGGCCTCTTCTATCAGATTTGGCAGCGCTTTCCGCTCTTCGCTTGAAAAATCTGCAAGGACGTAGTCGGCACCTTGCCAGGCCGGGGGCGGCCGGCCGATGCCGAAGCGGAGGCGGCAAAAGCCCTCGGTACCCCATTCGGACACGATCGAGCGCAAACCATTGTGGCCGCCTGTGCCACCGCCCTCCACGAGACGGAGTCGGCCGTAGTCCAGATCCATGTCGTCATGCACGACCAGCGTCTGGGCAGGTGGAATCTTCCAGAAAGCCGCTGCGCGACTGACGGGAAACCCGCTGGTGTTCATGAACTCCATGGGCTTGCAGAAGATGACTTTCGTGCCTCCCAGCCGGGCTTCGGCCAATTCGGCGCCCATGCGCAGACGGGGCGTTGCCGCACCCGCCCGCCGCGCGAGCTCGTCGATGACCATGAAGCCGGCGTTGTGCCGGTTGCCGGCATACTGCCGGCCGGGATTGCCGAGGCCGACCACCAACCACATGGCAACCACATCGCCCCAAGAACGCCTGAGCTATCCCGCCTGGGACTACTTGCCCTTCTTCTCCTCCTTCTTGGCTCCCGCCGCTGGCTTGGCGCCTGCGGCAGGTGCTGCGCCCGGGGCGGCCTTGGCACCTGCGGCGGCCTTGCCACCTGCGGCGGCTGGGGCACCGGCTGCGCCTGGAGCTGCGCCAGCGGCTGCTGCGCCTTCGGCTGGGGCTGCACCCTCGGCTGCGACAACCGTGGCCTCGACCTCAACTTTCTCGATGTGCGGGGCTATGACCGATGCGACCGCTTCCTTGGGGGCAAGCGTCGTGCGAACCCCAGCCGGCAACTTGAGATCGATGGCGTGGAGTGCGTCGCCGATGTCGAGAGCGGTCACGTCCAGCTCGATTTTCGTCGGGATGGCATCGGGCTTGGCCGCGATGGGCAAGATGTGGTGGGTCAAGTGGAGGTTGCCGCCATTGGTAACGCCAACCGGGATTCCGGTCAGCACCAGCGGCACGCTGACGTTCACTTCCTCGTCCATGCTCACGCGGATGAAGTCTACGTGCACCGGACGTCGCGACATCGGATCGATCTGCACGTCGCGAATCATGGCCATCACGGCCTCCGACTTGGAGTCGTTCTTGACATCGAGCGTGAACACCGTGTTGCGCTTGCGCTCCTTGTCGAGGGCATGCGTCAGCTCGACAGGATCCAGCACGAGCGAAAGCGGGGCGAGCTTGTGGCCGTAGAGCACGGCGGGCAACTTACCGCTGCTGCGTGCGCGGCGGGCCGGGCCTTTGCCCAATTCCTGGCGAATCTCAACGGAAACCTTGGCGAAGTCCATGATGACGTCCTTTGCTGCGTGCGGATCTCTGCTACCCGCGGGATCTCATATCAGATGAAGAGGGAACTTAGCGAGTCCCCCATGTGAATGCGTTTGACGGCTTCCCCAAGCAGGGGCGCCACGGAGAGGACGCGCACCTTGGGTGAAGCCTTGACCTCGGGGCGAGGCGGGATGGAATCGGTGATGATGAGCTCTTTGATGGTGCTGGCAGAAATGCGCTCGAGCGCCGGGCCAGAGAGCAGCCCGTGCGAGACGCAGGCATAGACCGCGCGCGCGCCCTTCTCGGTGAGCC
>Ga0265342_10002269_pt1 | contig 16806 bp, 20 predicted proteins | sample 4CB327metaG_FD_203125 | JGI IMG/M metagenome (GOLD analysis project Ga0265342, IMG submission 203125) | Rhizosphere microbial communities from Carex aquatilis grown in University of Washington, Seatle, WA, United States - 4-CB3-27 metaG | ecosystem: Host-associated > Plants > Roots >...
CGGCCTCTATCCCGTGCAGGCCGTCCGCACGATGGCCGACATCGCGCGCGAAGCCGAGCGCTACTACCCGCACGTCTCGCTGCGCGACCGCCGCCTGGAAGGCGTTGAACCGACGATCGCATCGTCGATCGCCGAGGCCGCGACGCGCGCGAGCGGGGAGCTGCGAACGCCGTACATCGCGACCGGTACGACTACCGGCAATACGGCGCATCAGATCGCGTCGTTTCGCCCGCAGGCGCGGATCGTCGCGCTCACGCCCGACGCGCGCGTCGCCCGCAGGCTGGCGCTGGTCTGGGGAACCGAGTCCCTCTTGATCGAGCCGTACCCTTCGTTCGACGTGCTCCTGTACATGACCGAACGTCAGATGGTGCGCGCGGGTCTGGCCCGTTCGGGCGATCTCATCGCTTTCACGACCGGCATGCCCGTCGGCTCGGGCGGGACGAACGTCCTAAAGATCCACCAGATTCCTTAGCGGCGCGACGCGGCCAGCAGCGCGCGGGCGTGGCGCAGCGCGACGTCGTGCGATTCGCCCGAGAGCATTCGCGCGATCTCTGCCTCGCGATCCGCTTTGCCGTCTATCTCGCGCACGGCAATCGCCGTCGCACCGCTGCGCTCGAGCTTGTCGAGCACGTAGTGACGGTCGGCCCAGGTCGCGAGTTGGGCGAGATGCGTCACGCAGACGACCTGACCGCGGCGAGCCAACTCTCCGATGCGCGCGCCGACCGCGCTCGCCGTTGCGCCGCCGATGCCCGCGTCTATCTCGTCGAAAACCATCGCGGCGGAACCCTCGCGCGCCTGCGCCAGCGCTACGACGAGCGCCAAGAGCACGCGCGAACGCTCGCCGCCCGAGACGACGCGCGCGAGCGGCAGCGCCGGTTCGCCGGCGTTGGCTCCAAAGAGAAACTCCACGCGCTCGGCGCCCGACGCGCCGATGCGCTCAAGCGGCTCGAGCGAGACGTCGAAACGCGCCGTCCCGAGCGCGAGGTCGCCGAACTCGGCTTCGACCCGGCGCCGCAGCGCGGCTGCAGCCTTCTTGCGCGCGGCGCTCAGCGATGCAGCCGCCGCTCCGAGCGCGCGCTCGTACGCCGCGAGCTCGCCGCGCGTGCGCGCGAGCGTCTCGTCGGCGTTTTCGTACTCGTCTACGATCTCTCTCGCGCGCGCCGCGTAGGCCAGCGCGCTCTCTACGTCGCCGTACGTACGCGTGATGCGTTCCATTTGAGCCAGACGTGCGTTGATCGCCTCGATCTCCCCAGGATCGTACTCGCCGGCATCCAGGGAGCGGGAGATCTCCGCGGCGAGATCGTTCGCGTCGGCCTGGAGCGCCGCGGCGCGGGCGGCGGCGTCGGCCAGTTGGGGATCCAGCTCTCCCACGCCCGCGAGCGCGACGGCGGCGGCGCCCGCATTCGCTACGGCGCCCCCTTCCTCGCCGGCGAGCGCTTCGCGCGCCGTCTGCAAAGCCGTCGCAATCCGTTCGACGTTATCCAAGTACGCACGGCGGCGCGCGAGCGCGTCGCGTTCTTTTGGGTCCAGCCGCGCTCGTTCGATCTCCGCCAGGGCGTAGCGCGCGCGTTCGCAGCGTTCTTCCGCCTCGCGCGCGTCGCCGGCAAGCCGCTCGAGATGCGCCTGCGACGTGCGCATCGCCGCGTACGCGCCGGCCGCCTCGTCGCGCAGGCGCAGCGCAGCGGGACCGGCAAAGCGATCCAAGAGCTCGAGGTGGTATCCCGGCGAGAGCAGCCGCTGCGCCTCGTGCTGGCCGACGATCTCCGCGAGGAACGCACCGATTTCGCGCAGGTACGCGGCCGTCGCCGGCCGCCCGTTCAGCCGTACGTTCGAGCGTCCGGCATCGGTCATCTCGCGCACGACCGTCCCGCTCTCGCCCCCATCCAGCTGAAAGCCGTCGGCGGCGAAACGCTCGCGCAGCGCCTCGTCCGGATCGAAGGTGAGCGTCACGACCGCTTTGCGCGCGCCTCGCCGCACGGCATCGGCGCCGGCGCGCGCGCCGAGCGCGAAGTCGAGAGCCCCGACGAGCATCGTCTTACCGGAACCGGTCTCCCCGGTGAACGTCGTCGCGCCCGCGGCGAACTCGACGTCCGCACGCGCTATGAGGGCGTAGTCCTCGATCTCGAGTCGTCGCAGCATCCTGCCTGCCTAGCGACGCGGGTCCTTGATGGAGACGCCCCAGAGCATCTTGGCTTCCAAACGCTCGAGAAAATGCAACGGCGCCGTGCGCGCGAAACGGACCCGTTTTGGATGGCGGCGGATGACGACGCTGGAACTTGGCTCGACGTCGGCCAGCACGTCGCCGTCGCACTCCAAGTGCGCCTGCGCGATCTCGAGATCGCAGGTGATTTCGATCCGCGAACTGGTTGGAACGATGAGCGGACGCGAGAAGAGCGTGTGCGGCAGCAGCGGTACGACGCCGAACGCGTCCACGTTCGGCGCGATGAGCGAACCGCCGGCCGAGAGGAAGTATGCCGTGGAGCCGGTGGGCGTCGCGACGCAGATGCCGTCGGCGGTGATGCGCGTCGTCGCGCCGTCGTCGAAGCTCAGGCCGAACGGAACGACCCTCGAGACTTCGCCTTTGCGCACGACGACGTCGTTGAGCGCGAAGAATCGCTTCTCGCCGTACTCGGCCTCCAAGGCGGTGCGCTCGTCTGCGAAGAGCCCGCGATTGACCAGCGCCGGCAGATCCGCCAAACGAGGGTCGTCTTCGTCCAGCTCGGTCAGAAAGCCCAAACGCCCGGTGTTGATGCCCAAGAGCGGAACGTCGCCTTCGACCGCGGCGCGCGCCGCGCGCAGGAGCGTTCCGTCGCCGCCGACGGTGATCACGAGCGCCGCCGTCGCCGCAGCGGCGCCGTCCACGACCTCGAATCCGCTCTCCCGAAAGTCCCGGGCAATTTTGCCCGCGATCGAACGTGCGTGCTCGCGCGTCGCGTCAACGTACAGCGCGACCACGTTGGTTTCCAGCGAGAGCCGCTGCGTCACGCTTCCCCCTCTCCGTCGAGCACGCTCGCCAGGCGCGCGTCGTCGAACGGCGAGCCGCTGCGCCGCAGCTCGAGGAAGAACTCGCGATTCCCGGCGGGGCCGAGAAGCGGCGAAGCGACGACGCCGGCGGCAACGAGGTCCAAGCCGGGCACGAACTCGCGCAGGCCGCGCAAGACCGCTTCGTGCGTCGAGCGCTCCCGGACGACGCCGCCCCGGCCGACCAAGTCGCGCCCGGCTTCGTACTGCGGCTTGACGAGCGCGACGATCGTGCCCGAGCCCAGGTACGCAACTGCGCGCGTCAAGATCGGGCGCAGCGAGATGAAGGACGCGTCCGCGACGATGAGATCGAACGGTTCGCCGAACGCATCCTCGGGCAGGTTGCGAAAGTTCGTTCGTTCCAAGACGCGCACGCGCGGGTCGTTGCGCAGACCCCAGTCGAGCTGGCCGTAGCCGACGTCTACCGCGCTCACGTGCGCCGCGCCGCGCTGCAGGAGGCAATCGGTGAACCCGCCGGTCGAAGCGCCGACGTCGAGCGCCCGCGCGCCGCACACGTCAACCCCGAAGACGTCGAGGGCCCGTTCGAGTTTCTCGCCGCCGCGGCTGACGAAGCGCCGCGGCCGCTCGATCACGATCGCCGCATCGGCGGGAACGCTCTGCCCGGCCTTGCCGGCGACGCTCCCGCCGACGCGAACGCGTCCTTCCATGATCAGGCTGCGCGCCTGCGAGCGGGTGATCCCGCTCTGCGCTGCGACGGCGGCATCGAGCCGGTTGTCGCGTTTGCTTGCCGATGCCATGAGCGAGATGCGGCGCTAGAACGGGAGTTCGTCGTCGAGGCCGGCTTCGGCCGCGCCCGGCGGGCGAGCGGGCTCGGAGGTCGCCTCGTCGATCTGCTGCTGCGCGCTTTTGAGCAGCGTCTCGCACTCGCGCGCCAGGAGCTTCCCCTCTTTGAAGAGTTCGGTCGCGCGCTGCAGTTCGACCGTCCCGCCTTCGAGCTCTTTGACGATCGCGTCAATCCGCGCGAGCTTCTGCTCGAAGGTCCGCGGCAGGCCGTCGCTCATTCTGCCTGCACCGATTCAACGCGCGCGCCGAACGTCCCGCGCATCACGCGAGCGGTGACCGCATCGCCCGGCGCGAGATCCGCCGCGTCGCAGACCGCGGCGCCGTCCTTGGTGACGATCGCGTAGCCTCGCGCAAGCGGGCGGGTCGGGTCTTCGCGGTCGAGCGCCGCCTCGGCGCGCTCGAGCCGCCGCAGCGACTGCTCCTGCGATCGCTCGATCGCGCGGGCCAGCCGCGCCTCGCCCCGCTCCAAATCGCTGCGCCAACGCTCCACGCGAGCGGCGGGGTTGCGCCGTTCGAGTCGCCGCTCGAACGCGCGCAAACGCTCGGAGCAGCGGAAGATCGTCCCCCGGACGCGTTCGTCCACGTCGCGCCGCGCGTCGGCCAACTGCTGCGTCTTGCCCGCGACGACCGAGCGAAAGCCGTGCGCGAGCGTACCGCGCAGCACGCGGATGCGCTCGTGCGCGCGCTGCCATTCGCCGGCCAAGTGGACCGCGGCGGCGGTCGGCGTCGGCAGCGAAAGATCGGCGACCTCGTCCGCGAGGTGACGGTTTTTCAAGTGCCCGAGCGCGGTGACGACCGGGTGGCGCGAGCGCAGGATCGCACGGACCACGGGCTCGCGATTGAAGGTCAGGCGATCGTCGCTCGAACCGCCGCCGCGCGTGAGCACGATCGCGTCCACGTTCTCGCGCGAGGCGCGGTCCAGCGCCTCGGCGACGTCGATCTCGGCGCCCTTGCCCTGAACGCGCGTGGGGATGAAGAAAATCTCCACGTGCGGCGCGTCGGCTCGCATCCGCCCCTCGAAATCCGCGCGCGCATCGTCGTCGCTCGTGACCAGCGCGATTCGGCGCGGAAAGGCCGGCACTTCGCGCTTGCGCGAGAGATCGAACGCGCCTTCGGCGCGCAACCGCACGCGCAGCTCCTCGATCTCCGCGGCGAGCTTCCCTTCGCCGACGAGCGAGAGGGAAACGGCGCGCAGCTGGTAGATGCTGCGCAGCGACCACACCTCGATGCTGCCCTCGGCCCGCACCATTAGGCCGTCGCGAATTGGAGGAAAGCGTTTGGCCTCGCCCGCGAACGAAAAGCAGCTCAGCACCGCTTCGCCTTCCTTCAGCTTCATGTTCAGATGCCCGTCGGGCGAGCGCTTGACGTCGCTGACCTCGCCGACGATCGCAATGCGCTGCAGTTTCGAGTGCCTGGCCACCATGCTCGCAAAGCGCGCGGAGAACTCGCGGACCGAAAGTTCGAGCACGCCGCTACCGCCCGTCCGGCGAGGCGCTGGGCAGCGGCGTGTCGGGCGGCAGGCTCGGCGGGATGGAGGGCGGAGGCGTTGCCGCGGCAGGGGGAACGGTCGGCTCGGGCAACGCGGCTTGCGCGCCGGGCTGAGCCGCTCCCGATTCGTACGCATCTATCGAGTTCCCGCAGAGCGACTGCGGCTGCGTACCCTTGAGATAGTACTCGGTGCCGCGTCCGCAGCCGGCCACCTTCTCCACTTCATCCGAGGGGAACGTGAAGTCGTGCGGCGGGGTCCCCGCCAGCGCCGCTTTCATGAAACGAGCCCAGATGCGTGCCGGAATGTTGCCGCCGTAGGATTCGACCATCGGCGTGTAGTCATCGTTGCCCAGCCAGACGGCGACGACGAGATCGGGCGTGAAGCCGACGAACCACGCATCGCGAAAGTCGGAGGTCGTGCCGGTTTTTCCGGCGGCCGGCCTGCCGATCACCGCGTTCGGATAGCCGGTGCCGTGCGTGATGACGTCTTCGAGCATCGAGGTCACGATGTACGCCGAGCCCGCGCCGACGACGTCGGTCGCGGCCGGAACGCGATCGTCGAGCACGACGCTGCCGAGCGAGTCTTTCACGAAGCGGAACGGCGTCGGGTCTACGTGCAGCCCCTGGTCGGCGATGGTCGCATAACCGCTGGCCTGATCGAGAACCGAGACGACGGAGGATCCCAGGGCGAGCGAGAGATTCGCCTCCAGCGGCGCGGTGACGCCCATCCGATGCGCGTAATCTATGATGCGATCCAAGCCGACGCGCTCGGCGAGTTTGACGGCGACGACGTTGCGCGAGAGCGTGAGCGCCTCGCGCAGCGTGATCGCGCCCATGTAGCGATGATCGTCGTCCAGGGGCGTCCACTGCGTTCCGTCGCCCATCGGATAACTCACCGGCGTATCGTCGACGATCGTAGAGGCCGGCATGCCGGAGTCTATCGCCGCGGTGTAGTCGTAGAGCTTGAACGACGAGCCCGGCTGGCGGCGTGCCTGCCAGGCGCGATTGAACTGATTTCCCAGAGAGAATCCCGCGCCGCCGACCATCGCGAGGATCTCGCCGGTGGACGGGCGGATCGCGACGAGCGCCGCCTGGTGCGCGCCGATCCCCTCCGCTGCAGCTTGGCGCACCCCCCAGGTGACGGCCTCCTCCGCCAGACCCTGCATGCGCGTATCGAGCGTCGTGTACACCTGCAGGCCGCCTTCCTCGACCGCGTCGTCCCCGAAGATATGCTGCAGCTGCGCGATCGCGTACGTCGTGAAGTACGGGTAGCGATAGCCTTGCAGCCCCGGCGGACGTGCGGCGATCAAGCCGACGGGCCCGCTATAGGCGGCGTCGGCTTGGGCCTGCGTCACGTCGCCGCTTTCGACCATCCGGTCGAGCACGTGGCGCTGACGATCGCGCGCGAGATCGAAGTTGACCGCAGGTGAGTAGACCGACGGCGCGGCGACGACGCCCGCGAGCATAGCGGCCTGCGCGAGCGTCAGGTTCTCGACGCCGCGCCCGAAGTACGTATGCGCCGCGGCGTCCACGCCGTACGCGCCCGCGCCGAGGTAGATGATGTTCAGGTAGCGCTCGAGGATCTCGTCCTTCGTGTAGTAGCGCTCGATCTCGATGGCGAGCAGCGCTTCCTGGATCTTGCGCGATATCGAGACCCGGTCGTTGAGAAAGAGGCGCCGCGCGAGCTGCTGCGTGATGGTCGAGGCGCCTTGGAACTGCTGGTGCGTGAGGTCGGCGAACGTGGCCCGGATGATGCCGCCCGCGTCAACGCCGTGGTGCCGGTAGAAGTTATGGTCTTCGTTGTCCACGAACGCCTGGCGCACCATCTGCGGAATCCGACCGATCGGCACCCAGACCCGGTTCTCTTTGTAGACCGAGGCCAGTTGGAGTCCGTCGCGGGCGTAGATCCGGGTCGCGCTCGCCGGCTGGTAATCCGCCATGCGGCTGATATCCGGCAGATTGCGCGCGTAGGCGGCAACCATTCCTGCGATCGTTCCCATGGCGAAGAGCACGAGCAGCGCCAGACCGATCGCGAGCCCCTTCCAGAGGCTGCGCTTGCGTTTACGTTTTGGCATGGGCGACCGCGCTCAACACCCCGTTGACGAACCGGCCGGAATCCTCGGTCGAGAATCGTTTCGCCAGCTCCACCGCTTCGTTGATCGCCACCGCGTGCGGCGTCTCGGGGCGGCAGTAGATCTCGAACGTCGCCATCTCGAGCAGCAGCCGGTCTATCGTCGGCAGGCGTTCGAGCGCCCAGCCTTCCAGCAGCGGGCTCACGATGCGATCGGCCTGCTCGGCATACTCGAGCGTGCCCAACGCGAGTTCCCGTACGAACGTGCGCTGCTCGGCGGGCGCTGCTTCACCGACGATTTCGTCGATCGCGTCCGCCGGTTCGCGAGCGCCGACCTCTACCGAATAGAGTACCTGCAGCGCCTGCTCGCGAGCGGCCCGACGCGACATCATCGGGAGGCCGAGCCTGCCTGCACGAGCGAGTTCAGCCGCCTCGGCAGAAACTCGATGTCGTATCGTCCTTCGCGGAACTCCGGTGTGGCCAGAATCTCCAGGCAGAGATCGCGCGTGGTGCTCACGCCCTCGACCAGCGTCTCGCGCAGGGCCCGCTCCATGCGCGCGATCGCCACGTCGCGCGTGCCGCCGAACGCCACGACCTTGGCGATCATCGAGTCGTAGTACGGAGGAATCGTCGCGCCCGCATACAGGTGCGTGTCAACGCGAATGCCGGGGCCGCCCGGAAAGACGATCTTCGAGACCGTGCCGGCCGCGGGCGCGAAGTTGGCTCGCGGATCCTCGGCGTTCAGCCGGCATTCGATCGCATGCCCGCGGGCGGCGAGATCCTTCTGCTCGTAGCCCAGCGGCTCGCCGGCTGCGATGCGAATCTGCTCCTTGACGAGGTCTATGTTGTAGACCATCTCGGTGACCGGGTGCTCGACCTGAATGCGCGTGTTCATCTCCATGAAGTAGACCTCGTCGCCTGCGACCAGGAACTCGAGCGTCCCCGCGTTTGTGTAGCCGACGGCGCGGCAGGCGCGCACGGCCATCTCGTGGAGCGCTTCGCGCACGGGCGCCGCCAGGTGCGGCGCGGGCGTCTCCTCGATGAGCTTCTGGTGCGTGGGCTTCTGCACCGAGCAGTCGCGTTCGCCCAAATGCACGATGTTTCCGAAGCGATCGCCCAGGACTTGCACCTCGACGTGGCGCGGCGAGCGAACGAGCCGCTCGATGTAGACGCGCCCGTCCTTGAAGCTTGCCTCGGCTTCCGCGGTCGCGCCGGCATAGGCGCGTTCGAGCTCGCTCTCCTCCGCGACGGCGCGCATACCTTTGCCGCCGCCACCGGCCGTTGCTTTGAGCAGGAGGGGATAGCCGATCGAACGTGCGGCCTGGCGCGCCGCTTCGAGCGAAGAGAGCACGTCGCTGCCCGGCGTCGTCGCCACGCCCGCTTCGCGCACGACGCGCTTGGCGGTAGCCTTGTCGCCCATCATCGCGATGACGCGCGGCTCGGGCCCGATGAAGGTCAGAGCGTGATCGCCGCAGATCTCGGCGAACCGCGCGTTCTCGGCGAGAAAGCCGTACCCGGGATGCACCGCGTCGCACCCGGTGATGAGCGCGGTAGAGATGATGTTCGGAATGTTCAGGTAGGATCGGGCGGCGGGGCCCGGCCCCACGCAGAACGCTTCGTCGGCCTGACGGACGTGGAGCGAGTCGCGATCCGCTTCTGAGAAGATCGCCACGGTCGCGACGCCCAACTCTTTGCAGGCGCGGTTGATGCGCAGCGCGATCTCGCCGCGATTGGCGATTAAGACTTTCTGGAAAATGCTACGACCCTCTATCCTCGGGCGATGACGAACAGAGGCTGTCCGTACTCGACCGGTTCTCCATCGGCGGCGGCAACGGTAACGATCCGCCCGCCGCCCATACTGTGCACGGGCGTCCGAATGCCGAGCGCTTCGACGTAGCCCAGTTCTCGATCGCTCTCGATCGCGTCGCCTTCCAACGGCGCCGGACGGCCGAAGCGAAAGATTCCGACGAGATCCGACTTGATCGTGTCCAGACGCCGGCTCGCGGCATCGCCCGATGCCAGTCCGCCCGACGTTCGCGCCGGTGCGCCGCTCGGGCGCCGAGACAGCTCGATCGTCTCGCCGCGGCGCTCGATGCGCACCCGCAGCGCGTCGCCGGCGCTCAAGAATTGCGCCAGCGCGTGGACTCGCGCGGCGATAGCGGACGGACGCTCGGACATCGTCGTACCGCTTTCGCCCCGGGGGCGAGCGGACCTTGGCAGGCTAGCGCAGCCGCACGACCCCCGCGAGCTCGCGAGCTTCGAGCCGGTCGCGCAGCACGGCGTACCGTTCGTCTATCTCGGCCAGCGGAACCAGCACGAACGCGCGCTCGCTCAGATGCGGATGCGGCAGTCGCAGCGTTTCGTCGCCGGACTCCATATCGTCGTATGCGAGGAGATCGAGGTCTATGATACGCGGTCCCCAGCGTTCGCCCGGCACGCGGCCGAGGCGCCGTTCCAGCGCGCGCAGACGTTCGAGGAGCGCCGGCGGCTCGAGCGCGGTCTCCAGCAGCGCGACCGCGTTGACGAACCACGGCTGATCCTCTTTGCCCCACGGCTTCGTGCGATAAAGCGAGGAGCGCGCGGCAACCGTGCCGAGTTCTCCCAAGAGATCGAGCGCCCGGCCGACGTTCGCGGCCGGGTCGCCGAGATTCGCACCGACGGCCACGTACGCGCGGTGCGCGCTCACGGCGCGCCGTACCCGGGATTCGCGCGTTCCAGCGCGATCGAAGGCGTCGCGCCCTGCAGTAGGCCGGGTTTTGCCACGCTCACGCTCGCGCGCGCGACGCGGGCATCGGCGAAGACGGCTTGCAGGATATCGCCCGCAAGACGTTCGAGCAGCGCGTAGGAAGTGGTCGCGACGATCTCCACGATCCGAGCCTGCAGCGCTGCGTAGTCCAGCGTGTCGGCCAGCGCATCGCTCGACTGTGCGGCGCGCAGATCTATCTCGATCGAAACGTCAATCTCGAAGGGCTGCTCGGCCGCGCGTTCGCTCGCCTCGACGCCGTGCCGGCCGGAGGCGCGCACGCCGCGCAAGCTCACTCTATCCATTCGCCCGGCCTCCATCCTCGAACGATCGCATCGGCGACGCGAACGGCGTCGCGCGAGGCCGCAACGTCGTGAACGCGTACGACGTCCACGCCGGCCGCTGCGGCGAGCGCGCTCGTCGCCGCCGTGCCGTACGCGCGCTCGCTGGGCTGCCGTCCGGTGAGTTTGCCGATCGTGGATTTTCGCGACGTTCCCAGCAGGGTCGGAAAGCCGAGCGCGACCAGGCGCGGCAGCGCGGACAGCACGAGAAGATTCTGTTCGGCGGTCTTACCGAAGCCGATGCCCGGATCCAAGACGATGCGCTCGGGCGGGATTCCCCGGGACGACGCGCGCTCGGCGCAGTCGAGCAGAAACGCGAGCACCTCGTCCACGACCGGGCCCTCGTAGGCGGTGTCGTGCCGGTTGTGCATCGCGACGATCGGCATACCGAGCTCTGCAACCGTGTCGAGCAGGTCGTCGCAGGCGCCCCACACCGAGTTCACCACGTCGGCGCCGGCGGCATGCGCCGCGCGCGCGATCGAGGGCTTGTAGGTATCTATCGAGATCGGCACGGAGGGGAGCCGCGCGCGCACGGCTTCGACGACGGGAATGACCCGGGCGCGTTCGACGGCCTCCTCGACCGGAACGTGCCCCGGGCGCGTGGATTCGCCGCCGAAGTCGAGGATGTCGGCGCCGGCCTCCCACTGCGCGAACGCGCGCGCCTGCGCGGCATCCGCGTCCGCGACGCCGTCGCCCGAGAACGAATCCGGCGTGACGTTCACGATGCCCATCACGTACGTGCGTTCCCCCCATCGGATCGGCGCGCCGCGCACGCCGAGAGCGCCCCTCACGCTGCGGCCGGCGCGTACCACTCGCGCAGCGCGGCCACCACGAACGTCGAGCCGGTGACGACGACGACGTCGTGCGCGCCGGCCATGCGGCGCGCCACGGTCAGCGCTTCGATCGGATCGCCGACCGCGCGACCCCACGTCCCCAGCGATTCCGCGATTGCCGCCAGGCGCGCGGCCGGTATCGGCGTGCGGCCGGGGGCCGAAAACTCGGTAAAGGTAAAGGTGGCCGGCAACGCCGCAAGCATCGCCACGATCTGCCGCGCATCCTTGCTCTCGCCGATCGCGACGACGCAGTGAATTCTTCGCCCCGGAAAGCGCTCGCGGAGCGACTGCGCGAGCAGGCTCGCTTTTTCGGCGTTGTGCGCGATGTCCATCACGACGGGCGGCCGTCCCTCGAAGAGTTCCATGCGCCCCGGGAGAGCGAACGCCGCGAAGCCGCGTTCGATCGCGTCGCGCTGCGGACGAAGCGAATCGGGCAGCGCTTCCAGCACCGCGATCGCGGTAGCGGCGTTCGTGCACTGAAAGATGCCGAGCGACGCGAGGCGGACGTCGTACTCGCCGCGCTGCGTCGTCGCGGCGAAGCGCTGCCCTTTCGCGATCGCCTCTGCCGGGCCGGCGCGCACGACGTCGCGTACGCGGACGAGCGGTGCCCCGACGGCTGCGGCTTGGCGCTCGATCACGGCCTCGGCGACCTGCGGCACGTTCGCGAGCACGAGCGGCACCCCGGGTTTGGCGATGCCCGCCTTCTCGAACGCGATCTCTTCGAGCGTGTCGCCGAGGATCTCGGTATGATCGTAGCCGAGCGAGGTGATCGTCGCGACCGCGGGATCGAGGACGTTCGTGCCGTCGAGGCGACCGCCCAGCCCGACCTCGACGACGGCGGCGTCCACCCGCTCGCGCGCGAAGTGTAAAAACGCCAGCGCGAGGGTCGTCTCGTAGTAGGTCGGCGTTCCGTGCTGCGGTGCGATCCGTTCGATTGCCGTCAGCATCTCTTCGAGCAACTGTGCGAAGCGCTCGCGTCCCACCGGCTCGCCGTCTATCCGCGCGCGTTCGGTCACCGAACGCAGATGCGGCTTCGTATGCAGGCCCGTGCGCCTGCCGGAGGCCTGCAGCGCCGCGGCGATCATCGTGGACGTCGAGCCTTTGCCGCTCGTTCCGCCGACGTGCACGCTGGGATACGCGCGGTGCGGATCGCCGAGCTCGCGCAGAAACGCCTGCATCCGGTCCAGCTTGTAGGAGGTGTAGCGCGAGCGCTTCTCGTCTATCGTACTCAACAGGTAGGCTTCCGCTTGGGCGAAGGTCGCGATCGCGTTCATCCGTCTTCGACCCGGTCGGAGAGCAGCTCGACTGCGTGCGGCAGCACCGGCAGGACGACGTCGAGGCATTGCGCGACCGCCTTCGGGCTTCCGGGAAGATTGATGACGAGCGTTCGCCCGCGCACGCCGGCCAGAGCGCGCGAGAGCATCGCCGTCTTCACGAGCGCGATCGAGGCGGTGCGAATCGCCTCGGCGATGCCGGGAACCTCGTAGTCGAGCACGGCGGCGGTGGCCTGCGGCGTGCGGTCTCGCGGCCCCAGCCCGGTGCCGCCGCTCGTGAGCACGAGATCGGCGCGGTCTGCGTCGGCAAGGTCAATGAGTTCGGCTTGAAGCGCTGCCGGATCGTCGGCGATGACGCGCTCGCGCACGATCTCGTAGGCGTCGCCCAAGCGCTCGCGCATCGCCGGAATGCACGCATCGGCGCGCGCGCCCGAGGCCGCGCGATCCGAAAGCACGATCAGCGCCACGCGAGGCCTCATCCCACGTCTCCTTTGCCGCCGCGTTTCTCCAGCAAGCGCACGGACTCGATGACGATCGCCTTGTCGAGCGCTTTGGTCATGTCGTAGATAGTCAGCGCCGCGATCGCGGCCGCCACCATCGCCTCCATCTCGACGCCCGTCTGCGCGCTCGTCCTCGCCTGCGCCCTCACGCGCAGCACGCGCTCCTCCGGCCAATCGAACGCCACGTCAACGGCGGCCAGGGGGAGCGAGTGCGCCAGGGGAATGAGCGCGGCCGTTTGCTTTGCCGCGAGGATCCCGGCAATCTGCGCGGCGACGAACGCGTCGCCTTTCGCGAGCGTTCCACCACGCAGCGCTTGGGCGACCTGCTCGTTCACCCGCACGAGCGCCTCGGCCCGCGCGTATCGTTCGGTGACGGCTTTGCCCGAGACGTCTACCATCGTCAGGCTGCCGTCCTCGCGAACGTGCGAGGCCTTCACCTGCGCGGCGCGCTCTGGAAGCGAGCCCAGATGAGGCACAGCAGTGCGAGCGCCCAGAGCAGCACCAAATGCGTGATGTGGTGCGCGTGTCCGGCGCCGGACTGCGTGAAATAGTTGATTTTACCCATGCCGTAGAGGATGCCGAGAACGAAGAGGACGACGGCAAGGCCGATGGCGATGACCCTCATGTGATGACTCCCTTGCGTGCGAGGATGAAGCAGATCGCTCCGACGACGACGCAGTACCAGCCGAACGGCCGCAGGTCGTTGGAGCGGAAGTAGCGGGTGAGGAACGCGACGGAAACGTATGCGGCGATGCCGGCCGCCAGACCACCGCAGAGGGCCTGCGCGAGCACGACGTTCGCTCCGGGCGCGAAGAGCTTGGGGATTTCGAGCAGGGCGGCGGCAAAGATGACCGGCGTTGCCAGCAGGAACGAAAACTGCGCCGCATCCTCGTGATCGAGATCGCAGAGCAGGCCGGCAACCATCGAGACGCCCGAACGCGAGATGCCGGGTAAGAGCGCGAGCGACTGCGCGGCGCCGACGAAGAGGCTGGCCGGATAGCCGAGCGCTTCGATCGGTTTTGACGGCCGCGAGGCGGCCGCACCCTGGCGGCGGCGCAGCGCTTCGCCTGCGAACATGATCAGGCCGTTGGCGAGCAGGAAGAGCGCGGCCGGCGCGGGCGAGGCGAAGAGCTTGCGCACCGGCGCTTCGAAGATCACACCGAGGAGCCCGACCGGAATCGTGCCGACCACGAGGAGCCAGCCGATTCGCTCGTAGCGATCGTCGCTCAGGCGGCCCCGCACGACGCTGCGAACGAGCGCGCGGGCGATCGCATACCATTGCGCGCGGTAGAAGACGACCAGCGCCAGCGCGGTCCCGAGATGGAGCACGACGACGAAGGCGAGGAACGACGCATTCGAGCGGTCCACGTTCCGCCAGTGCAGCAGCGCCGGCACCAGGATCGTATGTCCGAGGCTCGAGATCGGGAACAGTTCGCTCACGCCCTGCAAGAGCGCGAGAACCAGGGCCTGGAAAAACGTCACCGCGCAGCGTTAGCCCGAAGGAGCCTCACGGCCTCCCCGTCACCATGCGACGAACTTCACGCTGAAGTCGTACGTGCTCGCAACGCCCTTGCAGGCTGCGTACGCGGGCGCGTAGCGAGCGTCGCGCGCCATCGCGACCGCGACCAAATCGAGCGAGGAGTTGCCGGTGCTCTGCGCCACGCTCGCACCGGAGACCTGACCCTGCGCATCCAGCGCGACCTTCACGAGCGCGGTGCCGTTCGTCGCGGCCGCGCGAACGTCGGGAGCGATATCCGGGGGATCGGGCGTTGAGACGACCGAGGCTCCCGCGTTTGGCTGCGGGCACGCGCCCTTGACCGTCGGCGCCGGCGAGGGCGCGGGGGCAGGCGTCGCGGCGGCAACGCCGGCGCCGGAGACCTGCCCGTGCGTGCCCGGCCCCTTGCGCGTGCTGGGCGGCGCCGAGGCGACCGGATTGGGAGCGGGGGTGTGCTTGGGGCGCGGCGGCGGCGTCGGCTGGCGCGTCATCGCGATCATCGCGTGCCGGCGTTCGAGAGAGACGACCTCAGGCTGCCCCTGCTGCGTCGGTGAGGCCGGCCGCAGCACGATCGCGACGATGAGATGGACGAGCAGCGAGAGCGCAAACGCCAAGAGCAGGAGCCGCCGTGTGCGTCTCATGGCTCATGGCACCCACTGGAAACTAATCGGGCTGGAAGTCTGCGCGGAAGAGATAGTCGCCCTGCGTCGGCGAGCAGTTGACGAGCTTGGGCGAGTACGTGGATTGACGCGCCGCGCGAAGCGCCGCCTGATCGATCGCCATGTTGCTCGCGCTCTTGTATATTTTCGCATCTATGAGATTGCCCGAGGGCCCGACCGTCACTTCGATTTCAACGGTCACGGCACCCAGCCCGAGATCGCGCGCGGACTCCGGGTAGTCCGGCTGCACCGGATTGGTGACCGTCGCCTCGACGTTCGGATTCGCGCACGAAGCCTTCGGCGTGGCCGGCGCGGCGGACGAGGGTGTGTTGCCCTGCCCCTGCGGAACGCCGTTCTCGCTGCCGCTCTGCGGCTGCGCGACGGTGCTCTCGTTGGAACCCGCGGCGCCCGCGTTGTGCGTGTGCACGAGGTTGACTTTCAGCTTGGGCTGCGTGACCTGCTGCTGCTTGGGCGGAGGGGTGGATTGCGGCGGCGGGGTCGGCGTGGGCGGCGGGGTCGGCGTGGGCGGCGGCGGCGTGTGTACGATGACCTTGTGAATTTTCGACATCGTGACTTGCTCGGTCTGCTGTTCTTCGGCGTGCTTTCCGATGTCCGGGAAGATCAGGCCGATGAAGGCGTGCAGAAAGAACGAGATGACGAACGCCATGAGGAGGAAGCTGCGGGCGCGCTCGCCCGTCGTGATGTACCGGTCGCCCTTTGCCATCGGCTACTGCGTCTGTCCCTCGGGCGCGCCTTGCACGTGGTTGGCCAAGCCGAAGTCGGTGAGGTCCTCGGATTTGGCCGCGTCCATCACTTGAAGGATGAGGCCGTAGGTCGCCTTCGGGTTCGCCTTGATGATGACGCTCTTGAAGCGATGATCCGTCGCCTCTTGAAGCTGCGCGAAGGCGGCCTTCGCGTCCGCGATGGCGACTTGATTGGAGCCGATTTGAATGTGATCGCTTTCGTCTATCATGACGACGATCTGCGACGGCTGGACCTTGTCCTTGTTGTAGGCGTCGGGAAGCCTGGGCTCTTTGGTGACCGAGGCGAGAATGATGAAGATAATGAGGAGAACCAGCAGCACGTCCGTGAACGGCGTGATGTTGATCGTCGACATCACCTCATCTTCACCCCCACCGGTGGAAACGGCCAACTCTTCCTAACCTCCCTCTCGTATCCGATGCTTCGCCGCGCTCTATGAGGTTACGAATCCGACATCTTCGAGGCCGGCCTGCTTGGAGGCGTCGAGGATGCGAATGATGATGCCGTACGGGGCCTTGGCGTCGGCGACGATCGCCACGTGGTGGTGCGGCTTCTTCTTCGAGGCTTCGTACATCATGCGGTAGATGCCGACTTCGTCGGTCTTGCGACCGTCTACGAAGATCACGCCCTTGTTGTTGACGTCCACCTCGATGTCGTTCTTCTGTTTATTGGCGGCCGACGAATTCGGATTTTTGTTCGGCAGCTCTTTTTCGAAACCGGGCGGCGCCACGAGAGCGGCCAGAATCATGAATATGATGAGGAGAACCAGCAGCACGTCCGTGAACGGCGTGATGTTGATCTCGGCCATCACCTCT